>OGDY01001010.1_pt1 | contig 34325 bp, 33 predicted proteins | sample 1570341 | NCBI WGS metagenome assembly OGDY01 (sample SAMEA2581972, study PRJEB24529) | metagenome | biome: Human gut stool | place: China | collected 2011 | reverse complement strand
TATATTATCAAGAGTGGACGAGAGAATCGGCTTTATGACTCCACAGCAACCTATTGGGTTAGGTGCTAATACCGACAAAGTTACGGAAAGTACTTTGAATGATGATTTCTAAGAATCGTTAAACTTTGTACTTACGTTGGTACGAAGCTTTTTTAGTTTTTATAGAAAGATTGAAAAAATATTTCAATTAGATTGAATTGTTACAGAAGACGTTCTTGATAAAAAACATGTTTAATTGAGTGATGGTTTTCGCCCAAAAAGGGGCGTCCCTATTGGGCGATTTTGAAGGAGGAGAATATGAAAAGATTATTTACATCAGAGAGTGTTACAGAAGGACATCCGGATAAGCTATGTGATTATATATCGGATAGTATTCTGGATAGTTATTTGGCAAAAGATAAGAATGCTAGAGTTGCTTGCGAAACCGTTGCGGGCAAAGGAGAAATTTATATAACTGGAGAAATTACATCGACTGCAAATGTTGATATTGAGCAGATTGTGAGAGACACCATAAAAGAGGTTGGTTATGCAGATAGTGAGTACGATATTGATTACAGAACTTGCAAGATATACATAAATTTATCAAAACAGTCTCCAGATATTGCACAAGGAGTAGATAAATCACTTGAAGATAAAGAAGGACAAGATGTTGAGTCTGAAGGAGCCGGTGATCAAGGTTTAATGTTTGGTTATGCTTGTGATGAAACAGAGGAGTTAATGCCTCTTCCAATTTTGCTTGCACACAAGCTTTCTAAGAAATTGACTGAAGTTAGAAAAGAAAAAATAATAGATTATTTAAGACCAGATGGTAAGACACAGGTTACAGTTGAATATGATGGAGACAAGCCTGTAAGAGTGGATACTATTGTTGTTTCTACACAACATCTACCTGATGTTGATATGGATATTTTAAAAAATGACATAATTGAAAAAGTTATAAAACCAACAGTTCCAGCCAATTTATTAGATGAAAACACAAAATATTTTATTAATCCAACAGGGAGATTTGTAATAGGTGGACCGCTTGGGGACAGTGGTCTTACGGGAAGAAAGATAATAGTTGATACTTATGGTGGTGCAGCAAGACATGGTGGAGGAGCTTTTTCAGGAAAAGATCCTACAAAGGTCGACCGATCGGCTTCTTATATGGCAAGACATATTGCAAAAAATATTGTTGCAAATGGTTATGCAAAGAGATGCGAAATACAAATAGCATACAGCATTGGCGTGGCAAAACCAGTATCAATATATGTAAATACTTATGGAACCAATACAATTCCAGAAGAAGGGATTATAGAAAAAATAAATAATACATTTGATTTAACACCAAGAGGAATAATAAATTATCTTGATTTACAAAGGCCAATTTATAGACAAACAACAAACTACGGTCATTTTGGAAAAAAAGACCTACCTTGGGAGAAAATTATAAAATTTTAATTGACTGTACCAGTAATAAACAAAAAGAATTGACATAATATTAAAAAAGATGTATACTAGAAATATCAGGGATAACCTGAAAATAAAAAAGGAGATGCAAACATGATTTCAAAAGATGAGAAAAAATTCTTGGAAGAAACTAGGGACGATCTTAAGCGGATTCTTAGACGCATCGAATGCACTCTAGCAGTTGATGCCACTAGCAGCTATGACGCAATGGAGGACCAAAGCAAAAGCGAAGAATATATTGTTACGCAATACCTAATGAAACTTGGAGTACCTACATCTGTAACAGGATTTGGGTATATAAAGAGTGGAGTTCTCTATCTTCTCAAAGAAGAGAACAGGAGAGTACTTGTAACAAGGGAACTCTATCCGAAAATTGCAGAAGAATACAATTCGTCAGTATCAAAAGTGGAACGTGCAATTCGCACAGCAATTGTAAAGGCAGAGAGGAGATGTACTAAAGAGTTACAAATAATCTTGTATGATCGTGAAGAGTTTAGGCTTACTAACATGGAATTCATAACACTGGTTGCAGAAAAGATTAGATTGGGATTATAACAGCATCTCGGGGGAAGGACACTCGCAGTTGAGTGTCTTTCCCCCATTTTGACGATAATTATTTCAAAATTCAACCATTGAATATAAAACATTTTGTACTAGCAGGTCAGTCTTATATAATTTTACGATTTTTATGATACAATGTAAAAAAATTGCAAAAGGAGCAACACATGAAAAAGAAAAACATTATAAAAAAGATATTAATTACACTACTAATTATAGTTATAATTATCGTATTAGCAACCATAGGAATAGGGAACTATTTTGTTAATTATGCAATATTAAGAACAGGAAATGGTGGAGATAGAGAAGTAAAAAATACAGAAGTAGTAGAAGTTGCAAGTATCGATAACGAAATAGAAAAAATCATAGAAAAAAATAGAAAACAGGAAAAGCAACATGCAAGTGAGTGGTCAAATACTGTAAAAAACGAAAAAGTTGAAGTTACTGCAAAAGATGGAATAACTTTAAAAGGAACGGAGTATATAAACGACGAGCAAACTAATAATTGGGTAATTGTTTTGCATGGCTATCGCTCAAGTCCAGAATCTGTAATTTCAGTAGGAATGCATTTCTCAGAAAAAGGATATAATGTGCTAATTCCATATATGAGAGCAACTGGTGAAAGTGAAGGCGAATATATAGGAATGGGCTGGTTAGATAAAGATGATTTAAAATGCTGGATAGACTTAATCATAAAACAAAATAATAATGCAAATATTGTATTACATGGCTCGTCAATGGGAGCTGCAACAGTGCTTATGGCATCAGGTGACGAACTTTCAAGCAATGTAAAAGCAATAATAGAAGATAGTGGATATACATCAGTATGGGATATATTCGCCTCAGAAGCTAAAGCTAGATTTAATTTGCCAGAATTTCCGGTATTAAATATGTTTGAAGTAGTTGCAAATTTCAGGGCAAAATATGATATTAAAGAAGCATCAGCATTAGAACAAGTAAAAAAAGCTACTCTTCCAATTTTATTTATTCATGGAGATAGTGATGACTTCGTTCCAGCGTACATGTGTGAAAAGTTATATGAAGCAGCTAATTGCAGAAAAGATAAACTTATAATACATGGCGCTGGACATACTGAATCAAGATATAAAGAGCCAGAGACATATTATAATAAGATATTTGAATTCTTAAGTAATATAAAATAAATATTAAAAGCAGATAATTGATTGAAAATTATCTGCTTTTGTGATATAAAAATGATGAAAAAGTATTGTGAGCTAAAGAATGAAGAGAGGCGTATAAATATGAAAATAGAACAACAAAATCAAATAAAAGAATTTTTAAATGAAGAATTTGGAGTAGATAAAGGACAAGAAGTATTTAATAAGCAAGAAATAAAACAAAAGCACTTATCTATGGTAAAAATGGAAAAAGTACCATGCTTCTATTTCCTTTATAGTAATATATTTCTTAAAGTTGTGCGTAAAACTGACTTATGGGAAAGTACACAAAAACATGGCAAGGATTACTTTGATGTAACGATGAAGAAGTGCCTTTGGCATACAGCTTGTGTAGAAAATGATTGCGCAGAATTGTGCTATTTTTTCTGTGATGTAGATAATGTGACTTATGGAAATCTTAAAAAGTTGGGATTTTCACGAACAAAAACTTTGGGCTATGGCGGAGATTGTTGTGATTTTTATTTCTACAGAAAATAAATTTGAAAGGTAACAAAAGAATATGAAAGAGAAAGGTGTATTACTTCCAATATTTTCACTTCCAAGTAAATATGGAATTGGAGACTTTGGATACGAAGCATATGAATTTATAGATATATTAAGTAAAAATAATATAAGATATTGGAAAATTTTGCCGATAAATGAGTGCAATAACCATCCATATTCACCTGTAAGCTATTACGCTCTTGAAGAGGATTACATTTCACTTGATAAACTAGCTGAACAAGGACTAATAAAAGAAGCTGAGACCCGTCCAAATAAAGACAGAGCTATATACGATGACTTTAAGGAAAAATATTATAAAGAGGCTTTTGAAAATTTTAAACCAGACAACAAATTCAAAAAGTTTATTAAAATAGATGAAATAGATAAATATGCAGAGTTTGCACATATAAAAAAAGGAGAAAGTAAGGAATACTATTTATTTTTACAATATATTCTGTATATTCAATGGATGGAATTAAAACAATATGCAAACAAAAAGAATGTTCAAATTATTGGAGACATGCCAGTGTATCCTGTTTTTGATTCTGTTGAAACACGATATTATCCTGAATATTTTGAGATGGAAGATGGAAAATTCACTTTTGAAGCTGGAACACCACCAGATTATTTCAATCAAAATGGACAAAAGTGGAATAGCCCAGTATATAACATTGAAAACATCAAGAAAGATAAATATAAATATTTGATAAAGAGGTTCAAATATCAATTGAATTTGTTTGATAAGCTAAGAATAGATTATTTTAGAGGATATGATTCTTTTTTCAAAATTCCAATTGGAAAAACTGGGAGAGATGGTTCATATTCTGATGGTGTAAGCTATGGACTTTTTGATGAACTTTTCAAAGATAAAACAGTAAATCCAGAAAAATTGATAGTTGAAGATTTAGGCGAAATTAGAGAAGAAACCATTGCACTTCGTAAGAAATACGGATTTACAAGACAAAAAATATTGCAATTTTCAATCGATTTGGATAACTTATATGATAGAGATAATGAGGAAGAAAATGTTCTTGTTTTCCCCGGAAATCATGACTGCAACACAATCTATGGCTGGTATAAGACATTAAGCGATGAGCACAAATGGAAACTAAAAGAATTCTTAAAGCAAAACGAATGTTACGAAATAAATGTAAACATTGGAATTATGCAGTATCTATCAAGATGTAAAGCTAAAATGCCAATTATTATGGTTCAAGATATATTAGGATTAGATGAAAATTCAAGAATAAATATTCCGGGTATCGAGAGTGATAAAAATTGGTCATGGAAATTAATTGATTTTAAAGATTTAGAAGAAAGAATTAAAGATTATTAAAATTGTAAGATGATATTAGTATAATGTACTAAATAGTAAGCTTAGAGAGGAGACAATTATATGGATAAAGGAATTTGATGAATAATCAGAAAAAATTTGAGTGATAGATATTTTTTATATAGGAGAAAATTGGAGTAAGTAAAATGGAAAAAGAAATAATTTTTGTAACACATAACCAAGGAAAAGTTAAATCAGCAGAAAAGTATTTTAAAAATATAAAATTAAGTACAATTAATTTTGAATTAGACGAGCCAAGAAGTGATGATATACAAGAAATTGCAAAAGCAAAAGTCAGCCAAGCTTATGAAATGGTAAAAAAGCCATGCATTGCATTAGACACGGACTTTAGAATTGATGAATTAAATGGCTTTCCAAGAGCTTTTGTTAATTTTTCACTAGAAACGATTGGAATAAAAGGAATTTTAAAATTGATGGAAAATAAAAATAATAGAGCATGTGCATTTAATGAATGTCTAGCTTATCATGACGGAAAAAATATACATTATTTCTTTGGAAAACATCCTGGAAATCTATCAAATAAAATCCGAGGTGAAGATAGAAGAGAAAAATGGTCTGATTTATGGTATATTTTCGAGCCTCAGGGTTTTGATAAGACTTTAGCTGAAATGAGTACTGAGGAAAGAGAGAATAGAAAGAAAACAGATGGTTCTTATTCTGCTATGGAAAAATTTGCAGAATGGTATCAAGAAAATAATTAAAAATAGAGAAAAGGGGAAAAGTCAATGAGCTTAGTATTAAAAGATGTATCCAAATCATTTGCTGGTAAAAAGGCAGTAGACAATATTTCCTTTAGTTTAACAAAACCAGGTGTATATGGTTTGCTTGGAACTAATGGAGCAGGGAAGACTACGACAATCAGAATGTTACTTGGAATTATAAAAAAGGATAGTGGAGAAATCACATGGAAAGGAAAGTCTGTAGATAGAAAATTTGTTAGATTTGGATATTTACCAGAAGAGAGGGGAGTATATCCAAAAACAAAAATATTTGACCAATTAATGTATTTCGCAGAATTAAAAGGAATGCAAAAAGATGAAGCGACCAGTTCAATAAACAAATGGGCTAAAGAACTAAAGGTGGAAGAATATTTGCAGATGCCAGCCGAAAAATTATCAAAAGGAAATCAGCAGAAAATACAATTCATGACTGCAATTATACACGATCCAGAGTTAGTGGTATTAGATGAGCCATTTAGTGGACTAGATCCGGTTAATACAGAAATACTAAAAAATATTATTATTAATTTAATAAAGAATGGAAAATACATAATAATGTCAGCACACCAAATGGCGACGATTGAAGAATTTTGCAGTGATATTTTAATATTGAATAAAGGCAAAACTGTATTGCAAGGCAATCTGAAAGAAATAAAAGAAAAATATCCTGCAAATAGAGTAGAAATAGATGTAAAACAAGATATTAAAAAATACATTGAAGATTTTAATTTAGAGATAGAAACTGAAACAAACAATAACTATATTATAAAAATATCAGATGAAGAAAAAGCACATAAATTATTAAATAAACTTGTTGCAGATGGAATTAATATTGATAAATTTGAAATTAAGAAACCTACACTAAACGATATTTTTATAGAAAAGGTAGGTGAATAATAATGAGAGATATTTTTACAGTAATGAAATTTACCATGAAAGATATGGTTAAAAGAAAATCGTTTATACTATCAACATTAATAATTTTGATTTTTATAGTAGTTGGTTTTAATGTACCAAATTTAATTAAAAGCTTTAATGGAGATAATTCTGGAAATAAATTATTAATAATAGACAGTAAAAATGTATTTGAGGGAACATTAGAAAACTTAAAACAGATGGATTTAGGTTATGAGTTTGAAATAACAAATGAAGATTTAAAATTTGAAGATGTAAAGAAAAAAATAGAAAATGAAGAAATAAAAGAAGCGATAATTATAAATCAAGAAAATGAAAAAATAAAAGTATTATATATTGTAGAAAATAAAACAACGATGAGCGAAGTGCCAGAAGGATGTATGAATGCTCTAACATCATTATACTCCAATTTAAAAATATCGAAATTAGGACTAACAGAACAACAATTGCAATCGATTACTCCAAACTTTGAGTTTGACATAGAACAAACAGAGGAAAAGAGTGCGAGTGGAAATATTTTGGTAATGATGCTATTGTCGATAGTATTATTCTATGCGATATACTTTTGTGCATATCAAGTATCAAGCTCGATAACAACAGAGAAAACTTCAAAAATAATTGAAACACTTGTAACATCTACAAGCCCTAAAACAATAGTGCTTGGAAAGACAATAGGAATCGGACTAGTTGGCTTAGCCCAGATGGTATTAATAGTTGCAACAGCTTTAATAAGTGCTAAAACATTTTTAGAACCAGGAGTGCTAGATTCTGTTTTGGATATGTCTAATGTTACACCATATTTAGGAATAATGACTGCAATTTATTTTGTACTAGGCTATTTGGATTATGCTTTATTATATGCACTAACTGGCTCTACAGTAAGCAAACCAGAAGATATACAATCTGCTAATTCGCCTGTTGCATTACTAGCAGTAATCGGATTTTATTTATCATATTTCACTATGATGAATCCTACAAGCAAGCTTAATCTGTTTGCATCATTATTTCCAATATCATCACCATTTTGTATGCCATTTAGAATTATGATGGGACTCGCAAATTCTACAGACGTAATAATTTCAATTGCAATTTTAGTTGTTACAATAATTGTTATTGCTAATGTTGCTATAAAAATATACTCAAATGCAATACTGAACTATGGTACAAAGATGAACATTAAAGATATTATAAAAATGTATAAAGAAAAACAAAGCTAATCTTTATTAAAAAAATATAAAAAAGACTTACGAAAAAATTAAATGTGTGCTATAATTGCAAATGAAAAAATTACTAATATTTTAAAATTATGCAAGTACGAAGGAATACATTGCTAAATAACTATAAAGGAGTATAAAGATGGAAATAAACGAAGAAAAAAGAATTAAATTTATGGAATATGCAGGAAAAAGAGTAAATAATGTATTACATGACATACAAATATTAGAGCCTATGGCAAGAAGCAACTCTTATGATTTCACAAGAGAAGATGTAGAAAAAATGTTTACAGCTATACAAAATACTTTAGATACAGTAAAAGAAGAATACAATAAAAAGTTTGAACAAAAAGCAAAATCGGAGAAAAAACTTTTCTCTTTTGATGATGTTATAGTGCCTTCACAAGAAAATGAAAGTAATGTAGAAGAAGTTGCTACAGAAAATAATTAAATAAAATTGGTTAATACAATATATTATTTTAGAGAACTGCTTGAAATATAGTAGTTCTCTTTAGTATAATATAAAATATTAAAAATAATTAAAAAAGGGGAGAAAATAAACAATGAAAAATTTTGGAAACGTATTATGGGGAATAGTTTTAATCGTTATTGGACTAATCTTTGGAGGCAACGCACTTGGAATAACAAATATCAATATATTTTTTGAAGGCTGGTGGACTTTATTCATTATAATACCATGCTTCATAGGATTATTTAGAGACAATGAAAAAACTGCAAGCTTTATAGGATTATTGGTTGGAGTAGCTTTACTTTTAGGATGCCAAAACATTATATCATTTGAGTTAATTGGAAAATTGGCATTACCAGTAATTTTAGTAATTATTGGATTATCATTGATTTTCAAAGATACTTTAGGTGGTAAATTAAATGATGAAATTAAAAAATTGAACAAAGAAAGAAATGGAGAAAATTCTTATTCTGCGATATTTGCTGGTCAAGATGTAAAATTTGATGGAGAAAAATTTATAGGAGCTGATTTAACGGCAGTATTTGGCGGAGTAAAATGCGATTTAAGAAACGCAATTATAGAATCAGATGTTGTAATTAATACAAGCAGTACATTTGGAGGAATAGAAATTTGCGTGCCAGCAAACGTAAAGGTAAAAATTAAATCTGTTCCTATATTCGGCGGAGTTGACAATAAAGCAAACACCCAAGCAGACGAAAATAGTCATACAATCTATATAAACAGTACAACTGTATTTGGAGGTGTTGAAATAAAAAGTGGGGAAAGAGGCAATTTCAATGAAGCTAGTAAATAATAAATTTAAAACAAGTGATAACAATATAATTAATTATTATGAGATAAAGAATAGTAACCATACGTTGTTACTTATTCATGCTCAAGGTACAAATGCAATGAGCTATTTAAAGGTAGCCAAAAAACTTTCAAAAAAATTTCATGTAATTTTAGTAGATTGTTATGGCCATGGAAAAAGCTCGCACAATAAAGAAAAAGATTTTGTATATTACTATTTTATGAATCAATATTGTTGGAACTTCTTCCCAGAGGATTCGAGAGAAAAAATCAAAAATAAATTAGGAGAGTTCGCACTAAGATATAGAAAAGCACATCCAGACAAAACTCTAAAAGTTCCATTTTGGCCTAAGAAATTTCTAGAAGCATTTAAAGGACTAAATGAATATGATGCATATTTTGGAGAAGCTTTTTATGACAATTCATTTAATAGTGGTATAGATTATAATGAATTACTTTCAAATATAAAATGCAATACTTTATTTATGAAAGCTAAAACTGTAATTGGAGAAGATGGACTCGTTCAAGGTGCCTTAACAGATGAAGATTTACAACAAGTAACTACTTTAATTAAAAATATAAAAGTAGAATATTTTGATTGTGGACATGGAATACATAGCGAAAAACCAAAAGAATTTATTAAAGCAATTACTAGTAAATCTTAATATTATGATGTCTTGAAAAAATTAGGATACGAAATACTTCCTAAAGGCGAATATGAAAACTGTGTTAATAAAAAGAATTTATGTGCATTTATTTACAGATTTATGTTTTCTAATTTTATAGGAAAAATAGGAATATCAGACCATGCAATGAGTGCAAAAGAAGAATTTATACTTTTGGAAAGTGAATTTGAAAAACTAAAGGAAAAATCAGGTATTGAAACTAAAGTATATGACGAGCTAAAATTAGAATTGTTAAATTATAAAGAGTAATTTTTTGTGATTTGCTAAAGAAATAATAATTTGCTACTGAGAGTATTTCAAAGTAATATACATATTTACAAAAGAAGTCATTTATGTTACAATGCAAACTGGAGGTAGAAAAAATGGAACATATATTAAAATTGCAGCCTAAATATTTCGAGTATATTAAAAATGGTACAAAAAGAATAGAATTGAGATTGTATGATGAAAAAAGACAAAAAATTGCTATTGGAGACACCATAATTTTTCAAAAAGAACCAGAGCTAGAAGATACTATGAGAGTTAAAGTTATAGGCTTGGTAAGATATAATACATTTGAAGAATTATTTAAAGATTTTGATATAGAAATGATGGCTGATAAATCAATGACAAAACAAGAATTACTAAGTGTTCTAGAAGAATTTTATACACCAGAGAAACAAAAACAATATGGTGTTGTTGGAATACGAATTGAAAAAATATAATTAAAACACACTCAAAAATTCATTTGAATCTAAGAGTGTGTTTTGTTTTGCCTGGACTGATTGAAAATTATTCGGGAAGTTTGCCGTTGTACACCAACTCACGAGAAGAGTTATTATAGTAACCTGCACGCATGGTTTGAGTCAACTTCCAATTGTATTTCCTAATAATAGGCTCAAACATTGGAACTTTGTAGTCTGCAATTGTGATAAGAGGTTTTGTAGTACCAAGGTACTTAAAAGACATCTCTAACAGCTTATCTGCAATATGCTTCCCACGATAGCCTTCTACTACTAGAAAAGTACAAATTTTGCTTTCAGAATTATCCTTTTTCAAGAATGCTACACCGGCTACTTTATTATTAATTGTGCAAATAATAACTTCACCAGTACCATTGAACACTCTAGGAATTTCCTTTGTCCAATACCATTCAAAATGCTTAGGATAATCTTTGCAGATGTAATCTGTAACAGAATAAGCGACCTGTGCAAATCTGCAGAAGAGATTGTGTTGATTGGTAAGAGAGCTTAATGTGTAAATATGCATATCGTTCATCTGTTTCCGAAGTTCAAACACATAGACTCCCAAAGATTCCTTTTCTTCAGGATAAATTTCCTGATACATTTCCAAAGCTTTATATTTGGTAACCCCAGGAATTGCCTTAGAAGAATCTTCGGTATCGAGCATATCAGGAAAATCCTTGTAGCGAGTTACACGAACAACTTCGAACTTGATATTAGAATAGTCCTTAAAAGTAATTGTATCACCTTTTTTGACTCTTTTAATATCAGGATATCCAACCCTTACTTCAAGGGTTTTAATTCCATTGTTGATGAGGTTATAATATTCCCGTTTGATTCTCCAGTTATAGTTTTTAGCCATAACATCAACCATCCTTTCATAAAGTACATATTAAAAAACTGCAACATACTGTAATTTACAGTATGTTATGTATTATAGCATAAATGTAAAAGCATGTAAATGATTATGAATGTAAAAAACTACTTGAAATATAGTAGTTCTTTTTTGTATAATCATAATCGAGAGGGGAAAGTTTTATGAAAGAGAATAAATCAGAAAATTTATTATGGATTATATTTACAATTATTGGAGCATTGTTTATTTTAATAGGATTAACCTTAGTTGGAAATGTTCTTAATTATGAAAACAAAGAAAACACTGTGGGAATAATTACCGAAATATCAACGCATAGGGGTATCAATGACAACATAGATTATAGAGTGTATGTTTCATACAATGTTGGCGGAAGAACATATGAATCAGAGCTAAGTGGATATTCTTCTAGTTTTTATAAAGGAAAAGAAATCAATATATATTATGATAAAAGTAATCCGACTAAAATAGGTATGAGATCATTGGATTTGCTATTTTTAATGTTTCCTGGATTTGGACTAATATTTTTTGCGATAGGAGGAACAGGATTATTAATAAAAAGCAGAAATAAAAAATTAGAAAAATCTTTAAAAGAAAATGGAGATGCAATATATGCGGATTATGTAGAAACAATAGTAAATAATTCGTATAGTGTAAATGGAATACATCCTTATCGTATTATTTGTGAATGGAGTAATCCATTAGATAATAAAAAATATATATTTAAAAGTAAAAATATTTGGATTAATCCAGAAGATATTATAATAGAAAGAGACATACAACAATTTCCTGTATATATTAACAGAGATAATATGAAGAAATATGTTGTTGATATAGATATTTTAGAGAATAATGAAGGATAAAAAGAGGTAAGACTGCAAATTTGCGTCTAAGAAGAAAGGAATGCAATAAAGATGAAAGAAAAAATAAAAGAGTTTATCGAAAAAAATTTAAAATGGATTATACTATTTATTTGTTTAATAGGATTTTTAGCAATAGCAGAAGACGTATTTCATAAAGAAATAATGAACGGAGACATAATAGGTTATAAAATAATATCAAGGTTTTTAATATCAGACTTTACGACGCCCATAGCGAAATTTATTACAAATTTTGGAGGAGCAATATTTCTAATAGCATTAACCATTGTCTTATTTATACTAATAAAAAACAAAAAAATAGGATTATCAATATTTTCTAATTTAGTAATAATCACTGTACTAAATCAATTATTGAAAAACATATTGCAAAGACCAAGACCAACAGAATATAGAATAATTGAAGAAACAGGATACAGCTTTCCATCAGGACATTCCATGATAAGCATGGCTTTTTATGGATATTTAATATACTTAATTTACAAATATGTAAAGAACAAATACGTTAAATGGACTTCTATTGTGTTATTAAGTATCTTAATTTGTTCTATTGGAATAAGCAGAATTTATTTAGGTGTACATTATACAAGTGATGTGCTAGGAGGATTCTTAATATCAATATCGTACTTGGTAATATACATAAGTGCTGTTAATAAGTTTTTAATTGAAAAATAAATTAATTGATAAAGAACAGATAATTGATTGCAATTACCTGTTTTTTATTATATAATCTTAAAAGAAATAATTAAATGCTGAAGGGAGATTAATATATGCAAATTGTATATCATGGAAGTTATTGTGAAGTAAAGGAACCAAAAATCATAGAAGGAAAATATTCAAAAGATTTTGGAAAAGGATTTTACTGCACTATACTATCAGAGCAGGCAGAAAAATGGGCGAAAAAATATGAAACACCTGTTATTAATATGTATGAATATAATGAAAATGAAAAATTGAATATTAAAGAATTTACAGTTATGACAGAAGAATGGCTTGATTTTATAATAAATTGTAGAAGCGGAAAAACACATGAATATGATATTGTGATTGGTGCGATGGCTGATGATCAAGTATATAATTACATCAATGATTTAATGAGCGGAAACATTACAAGAGAAGCATTTTGGGAACTTGCTAAATTTAGACACCCAACACACCAAATTGCATTCTGCACAGAAGAATCGTTAAAATGCATAAAATTTGTTGGTACAAAGGAGATATAAGAAATGGGGGAAAATCAGAAAGATAATGATTTATTTTTTGTATGTAGCTTGATAGAACTTATAGCAAGAAAAACTAAGAATACAAAGAAATACATAATCAAAAAACTTGGAAAAGAAAAAATAAAAAAGATATATGAATTAGCAGAAGTATATCATTCTGAAAATATAGAAAAAGTTTCTGATGAATTAATAGAACAATGCAACATAGAAATAGGCGAGTATGATATTATCTCTGAATGTAAATATAGAATACCAACGATTTGGGAATTAGGAAGAATATATCAAAGACTTATAATAATGGTGAATAATAAAGAGGAAGAATATATAGACACATTGCTAGAAGTACTATCATCATGGATTATTGAAAAGATTGATAATTATAACAGTAGCATGTATTTTGAAAACCCTGAATATATATATGAATGCTATGTGGAAAATAAAATAATATAAAAAGATAAATTAGGTCTTAGGCAGATAGTTAGTTAATATTATCTGCCTAAAGTTCATCCAGTGTTTATTGCACAACATGCAACTGGATGCTGTTGTAGAGGTTGCTTAGAAAGAATTCATAAAATACCCAAAGGAAAAGCTTTATCAAATGAAGAAATAAATTATGTTGTAAATGTGCTTATGACATGGATAAAAAGAGAAATGAGGTAAGAAAAATATGGAACATGTTCACTCAATTATATTAATAAAAAAAGGAGAAAAATATTTAAACTATTTTGATGAAAGATGGGGAATGTATTTATTTCCGAATATTAAAGGAAACAATATTGAAGAGATAAAGGCCAAATACAACACAGATAATGTGAAGTATTTATTTGATAAAGTGCATGAAAAGTATTCTGTACCAAATAAAGAAAAAAGAACATATCATCATTATTTTTATGAAGTAGACAAAGATGTAGATGGAGAATATTTTTCATTAAACGAGTTATTGCAAAAAGAGAAAGTAAAAGAAAACAACGGAGATATTATAAAATTTATAGAAGAATTTTATTGTAATAAATAATAATTTGTTGAACATAACAATAGATGGAGCAATTAAACTAATTGAGTATAATGAACAATAAGGATTAGCTTTTTTATAACATAAAAATTTGAATAAATACTCTTGACTTAGAGTACGCTCTAAGTGATATAAATTAACCAAGGAGGAATTTAAGATGTTTTTAGAAAATATAAATGGACCAGAAGATATAAAAAAATTAAAAATTGAGGAGCTACCAGTTTTAGCAGATGAAACTAGAAAGGCTCTTATTAACAGAATTAGTAATGTTGGAGGACATAATGGACCAAACCTAGGAATGGTTGAAATGACTGTTGCAATGCATTATGTGTTTAATTCTCCAATAGACAAGATTGTTTTTGATGTATCGCATCAATGCTATCCACACAAAATTTTAACAGGGAGAAAAGAAGCATATTTAGATGCTGAACATTTTAAAGATGTAACAGGCTATACGAATCCAAATGAAAGCAAACACGATATGTTTACAATTGGACATACTTCTACTTCAATTTCACTAGCACTGGGCTTAGCAGAAGGTAGAGATTTAAATAAAGGACATGAAAATATAATTGCAGTAATTGGAGATGGTTCTCTTTCGGGAGGAGAGGCTCTGGAAGCTCTTGACTATGCAGGAGAATATAAGAATAATTTTATAATTATTATAAATGATAATGACCAGAGTATAGCTGAAAATCATGGCGGGATGTATAAGACTCTAAAAGAGTTAAGAGAAACAAATGGAGAAAGCAAAAATAATCTGTTCAAAGCTTTTGGATTAGATTACAAATATTTAGATGATGGCCATGATTTAAAAAAATTGGTTAACTTATTTAAAAGCGTAGAAAACATAGATCATCCAGTTGTATTACATATTCATACTATTAAAGGGAAAGGCTTAAAGTATGCAGAGGAAAACAGAGAAGCATGGCACTCTGGGGGACCTTTTAATATTAAAGACGGATCACCTAAATATGGTGCAAATATAAAGCACAACACAACAGTATTTGAAAGTTTAAAGAATTTACTAGATACGAACGAGAAAGCAATAGTATTAAATGCGGGAACACCAATGGGACTTGGCTTTGTTCAAGGTGTTCGTGATGAATATGTAAATAGAGGACAATTTATAGATGTTGGAATTGCAGAAGAAAACATGGTTGCAATGAGCTCTGGAATTGCTAAAAATGGTGGAACAGTCGTATTTGGAACTCATGCGCCATTCTTCCAAAGAACTTATGACCAAATATCGCATGATTTATGTTTAAATGATAGTCCGGCAACAATGTTAAATTTAAATGCTGGAGCTTATGGAATGAACTCAAATACTCATATTGCATTATGTGATATTCAAATGTTTGCACATATTCCAAACTTTATATATCTTGCCCCAACAAGCAAAGAAGAATATTTGCAAATGTTTAAGTTTGCGACTACACAGAAAAAACATCCAGTAGGAATACGTGTACCAGTAAAATTTATTGAAACAGGAGTAGAAGATACAACAGATTACTCTATTTACAACAAAAACAAAATAGAAATGCAAGGTGAAAAGGTTGCAATATTTGCAGTAGGCCCATTACTACCAATGGCAAAAGCAGTTGCTAAAAAAGTAAAAGAAAAACTAGGATTCGATATAACTGTAATAAATCCAAGATTTTTAACTGGTCTAGATGTTGAATTATTAAATGAATTAAAGAAAAATCATGAATTAGTAATGACTATCGAAGATGGAGAATTAATGGGCGGATATGGCCAAAACATTGCATCTTTCTATGGCATGGATAAGATGTTAGTTAAAAACTATGGAATTTCAAAAGCATTCCATACAGATTTCGTAGCAGAAGAATTATTAGCCGAAAATGGAATGTCAGTTGAAAATCTTTTCAATGAAATAAAAAAACAACTGTAAAAATTTGCAAAATTCTTCAACAGATGGTATAATGGAAAAGACCCTTTTTACAATTAGACTATTAAGGAGGTTTACTATGGGTAAAAAAGTTGAAGGCCGGTGGGACTGCTCATACTGTGGAACAACAGGAATACTTGGCAGAAACAGAGAATGTCCAAATTGTGGACGGCCCAGAGGAAAAGATGTAAAATTTTATGTTGGTAATCCAACGGACTATGTCTCTGAAGAAGAAGAAAAGCACATAAGTAGCAATCCTGATTGGTTATGCGACCATTGTGGAGCTTACAATCCAGATGAATCAGAAGTATGTAAATCGTGTGGTGCACACAGAAGTGGAAACAAAGATTATTTTGACGTTCAGAGAGAAAATGCAGAAAAGTCAAGAGAAGGCGTTATTGATGGAGAAAAATATGGCGATGAAACATCTGAAAATTATGGCTTGCTTTTGCAAGATGAAATGAAAGATGAAAAAACAGGAATTCTTCACAGACGCTCAACTGTTATTATTGTTGGCATTGTTGCTGTAATTATGCTTGTTTGGGGTTTAGTACTTTTGCTTGCACCACAGGAAACAACAATGAAAATAACAGGATTTTCTTGGTCAAGAAGCTTTGACGTTGAACAAAAACAAACTTTCCATGAAAATGATTGGTATGTGCCCGAAGGTGGAAGAGTTACCTATCAACAAATGGAGATTCACCATTACGATTCTGTAATTGACCATTACGAAACAGAAACGCAAGAGGTTGAAAAGGAAAGAATAGCGTACTATGAATATAGTACAAATCTTATAGACCTTGGAAATGGATACTTTGATGAGGAAACAGTTAGCACGCCTGTATATGAAACTTATTATGAAACTGAAACTTATGAAGTTCCAATTTATAGAGATGAACCTGTTTATGAAATGATGTATTACTACGACATAGATAGGTACACTTACATTAGAACTGTAAGAACAGAAGGAAATGATAAATCCCCTTATTGGGGAGACAACAATATTGCCCTTGATGAACGTATTTGTGATGAGTATGAAACATACAGGATTTCTGGACTAGAAAATGACAGGAACGAGATAAGTCTTTCAGCTGAAGCTAACTATGGAAAATGGAAACAACTTGAGATTGGTGATACGGTGAGAGTGAAAGTGTATCCAGGAGGTGTAACTGAATTAATGGACTAAAACTGACCCTTAAATAAAGGTCTAAGAAAACCGACATGGTAACAATTATATTTGTTGCGATGTCGGTTTTATACTTTATATATTATGAAAATTAATGTTTAAAACTACAGAATTCAGATGCGAAAAACTAGATGTAATTTATGAAAAAAAGTTAGATGATTGATACAATTTATATTAGAAAATGTGAGTAATAACCGAAAATTGTATGAAAAGAAAATATAAGAGAAATTTTGTAAAAATTTATAAAATATGGATTCAAAGCTTGAGATTATATCATATTTGTGATATTATAGGCATGAAAATTAAAAAAGGAAAATAACTATGGCAAGAAATATAATAACAAATGCATTTAAACATTTTAATTTAATAAATCGACATAGATGGACTGTATTTAAATTATGTTGTAAAGCTGGTATTCCATTTAGAGGGATAGTGCATGATTTATCAAAGTATTCTTTTACTGAATTTTGGGAATCTGCAAAATTTTATAATGGACATTTAAGTCCAATTCCGTTTGCAAAAAAGAAAAATGGATATTCAAAGGCATGGCTTCATCATAGAGGAAGAAATAAGCATCATCCAGAATATTGGTATGACCCTTCATCTCCTGAATCGACACCTTTAATTCCTTATAAATACACAGTTGAAATGATATGCGACAATTTGGCTGCTGGATTAACATACAATGGAAAACGTTGGAAAAAAGATACTCAATTAAAATACTGGAACAATAAAGAAAAAAATGTTCATTTAAATGAAAAAAATAAGGCGATGATTACAGAAGTATTTACTCAAGTAAGTATAAACGGAATAGATAAAACAATTACAGGAGCTAACCTAAAAAAATTATATAAAAAATATTGTAAATAGTAACAAAGGAGACAAAAAATAATGAATAACGGATTTTATGCGGGAAGCTTTGATCCATTTACAATGGGACATTTGCATGTTGTAAAAACGGCATCAAAACTATTTAATAAATTAGTAATTGGAATTGGGGATAATAATCAAAAAGAAAGAAAATATAATAAATCTTTAATGAAAGAAGCAATAGAAAAGACTCTAGTTGCTGAAAATATTGAAAATGCTGTAGTGGTAATTTATGACGGATTATCTGTAGACGCAGCAAAGGCAAACGATTGTAACTTCCTAGTAAGAGGAATAAGAGATGATATGGACTATTACTACGAGGAAAATATAGCAGAAATAAATGAGGAAATATCTGGCCTTGATACAATTTATATTAGAGCGGGAATATTAGGAAGCATAAGCTCAAGTACTGTAAGAGAACTATATAAAAATGGAAAAGATGTATCAAGATATGTTCCAAAAGAAATAAAAAGTGTGATGTAAGAAATTAAAAATTACGGAGGAAAATACAATGGATTGGAATAGAGAATTAATACAACAACCATCATGGAAAGAAGAAATAAAAAATAGAGAACAAAAGGAACAAATTGCTAGAAAAATGGCAGAACGTGTGCAAAACGGTGATGTTATAGGTTTTGGTTCTGGATCAACTTCTTATTTAACTGCTATTGAAATAGCAAAAAAGATTCAACAAGAATATTTAAATATTGTTGCTATACCTACTTCTCAAGAGATAAAAATGTTATGTGCGTATTTGAATATTCCAACTGCAAGTATTATGGAGAAAAAGCCAGATTGGTGCTTTGATGGAGCTGACGAAGTAGATCATGATAATTGGATGATTAAAGGAAGAGGAGCAGCTATGTTCAAAGAAAAATTGAATATAAAAAATGCTTTAAAAACATATATTCTTGTTGACGACACAAAAATTGTGAATACATTAGGAACAAAGTTCCCTGTTCCTGTAGAAACTTATCCTGAAGCAATAAATTTTGTTAAAGAAGAATTATTTAAATTGGGAGCTAATAAACAAACTGTAAGACAAGCCTTAAGAAAAGATGGTCCAGTTATAACTGAAAATGGAAACATCATAATAGATGTATATTTTAATAATATAACAGCAGACCTAGAAAGAAAAATAAAGGGGATCACTGGAGTTGTTGAATCTGGATTATTCATTGGATATAATGTAGAAATTATTTCATAAAAGACTAAATAAAGATTTTCAAAACCTGAAAGTTCTTATTATAAGCAAATAGGAGGATAGAATGAAAAAATTGTCGTTCTCAGCTGTATCGCTTGATATTGGCGGAATAGAGACTGCACTTGTTACTTTATTAAATTATTTAGTTGAACAAAAAGAAAATGGAAAATATAAATATGAAATAACACTTTTTTTAGAGAAAAAAGAAGGAGCTTTTTTAGAAAAAATTGATAAAAAAATTCAAATAAAAAAATATTGTCCAAGTAAATGTAGAATAGTTATATTAAGAAAGCTTTTTAACTTTGCAAAACAGACAGTATTTAAAATAATGTATAAGAATAAATTTGATTTTTCCTGTGCTTATGCAACATATTCAAAACCTGCATCATTTTTGGCAAGGACAGCATCTCAAAATTGTTGTCTATGGGTTCATAGTGAATATATGCAAATGTTTGATAATAACAAGGAAAAATATTTTGAATTTTTTGAAGGTGTAAAAGCAAACAAATTTAAAAATATTGTTTTTGTATCTGAAAATGCAAAAGATATATTTGTGAATAATTACAAGAATAGCAAATTAAACGAGAATTTAGCAAAAGAAGCTACTGTTATCTATAATCTGATTGATGCAGAAGATATTTTAAAAAAATCTCAAGAGAAAATTAGTGAAAAGAAATTAGATGAAATTTTTACTTTTTTAAATGTTGGAAGACACACAGAAGAAGATAAGAAAATAACAAGATTAATAGAGGCTACAAAAAAATTAAATGAAAATAATTTGAATTTTAGACTTTTACTAGTTGGATGTGGAAATAAAACTGAAGAATATAAGAACATGGTAAAAAAATATAATTTGGAAGAAAAGATAATATTCCTGGGAAAGAAAACTAATCCATATCCATATTTTAAGATTTCAGATAGTTTAATACTAACATCAGAATATGAAGGATTTCCGGTAGTTTATTTGGAGGCAATGGTATTAGACACACCTATAATTACAACAGATGTTTCTGATAGTAAACAAATTATACAAGATAAATTTGGAATTGTTACACAAAAGGATGTTGATTCTATTTATAATGCTATGAAGGATGCAATATTACATGGAATTAATGTAAAAGAAAAATTTGACTACGAAAAATATAATCAAGATATAAAAGAAAAACTAGATAAAATTATAAATTATTAACTTAAATAATAAGAATAAAAAAATTTGCAAAAACAAGATATAATAATTTGAATATTGAGCAAGGTATAGAATACAACAGGTGACAGAAAATAAAATAGTATTGAACGTTCTTGTTATTAAATTTAGACTGATAACAACAAAACAGTATTGATGTGAAATATTTTATAAATGCAGAAAAGAGGAAATGTAAATGACAGAAGAGAAAAATAAGTTTTTGTTTTCAATAATTGTACCAGTGTATAATACAGAAAAATATGTAGAAAAAACACTAAAGTCAATTTATGATGCGATGGATAAAGATTGCGAAGTAATAGTTGTAAATGATGGCTCTAAAGATAATTGTGAGTCAATTATTAAAAATTTTATAGATAAATTACCAGAGGATTATAAAGAAAATTTTGTTTATGTAAAAAAGGAAAATAAAGGATTAGCAGATACTAAAAATGTTGGAATTGCAAAGGCTAGAGGAGAGTTTATAAGTGTTGTAGATTCTGATGATTACATAGACAAGAATTTTTACAAAATTGCAAGAGAATATGTGAATGATAATGATGTAATAATTTATGATTTATATGTTATATTTGAAAAAAATCCTCTTTGGAATTATACTTCAAGAGCGTACAGAGATGATAAGGAAAATTTCTTAGATGGACTTATAAATGGTGCAATGTCTGGTTCATCATGTAACAAAATTATTAAAAAAGAATTATATTCAGGTTTTGACTTTCCTGTTGGAAAACAGTATGAAGATGTTGCTGTTACACCATTTGTGCTTACAAATGCAAAAAGTATAAAATACATACCATATCCAATGTATTATTATCTTCAAAGAGAAAAATCTATAGTTGCAACAAATACATATATGTCAGCATTTTACAAGATTTGTAGCAATATTTCAGAGGTTATTAAAAATCATGATAATGATTGCGAAAAATACAAACTTATAATAAATGAATTCTTTGTAAGAAGAATTTTAGATATGATAACACAAGATTATAATGCAAACCAGAATGAATTTATAACACATTTAGAAAATTTTGCAAAAGATAATCAAAATACAATAGATTATATAGTAAATTCAGACATGGTTTATACAGAGAAAAATGACTATTCTGAAAGACAAAAGGGAATGGTTAAAAATATTTTTATAACATTAAAAAATGGAAATGTCCAAAATATAAAAAACAGCCTAGTAAAGAGAAAAATTGTAAATTATTTTAGAAATATACTAGTCTCTTTAAAAACATTTTTAAAATCTATCATAAATAAATAATTGGAGGAAATTAATGGTAAAAAAAATACATTATTGTTGGTTTGGTGGAAAAAAATTGCCAAAATCAGTAGAAGATTGCATAAAAACTTGGAAAAAGTTTTTGCCAGATTATGAAATAAAACAGTGGGATGAAAGTAATTTTGATATTAATAGTTTTCCGTTTGTAAAGGAAGCTTATGAAAGCAAGAAATGGGCATTTGTAAGTGATTATGTAAGAATTTATGCATTATATCAAGAAGGTGGACTGTATTTAGATACTGATGTGAAAATTTTAAAAAATCCAACATATGTTTTAAATAAAGAAATTGTTCTTGGTTATGAAGATAGTGGATATGTTGGAACTGCTATGATTTATGTGCAAAAACCACAAAATAAGTACATAAAAGAGATATTAGATTATTATGGTAAAATAAAACATTTTGAACCTGAAATTATGTATAATTTTGCAAATCCAGTTATAATTACAAAGATTTTAAAGCAATATGAAAGTACTGTAAATGAACAAGGTGTTCGTATATTTGATAATAACATATACGTGTATCCAAGGGATTATTTTTATCCAATAAATTATAATTATTCTGAAAAAGAATATACAAAAAATACTTGCATGGTTCATTTATTTAAAGCGACCTGGACAGATAGAGGAGAAAAAAGAACGATTGGAATATATAGGACTTTTGGCCCAGGACTTGGAAAAACAATAAATTCTATTATTGACGGCTTCTTTAATTGTAAAATGAAATTAATAATTACTTTGAAAAAAATATATAGTTGGGCTAGAATGAAAGCATCTATATACATTACGAGAAATAGAAGGGTGAAAAGAATTACAAATGAAATAAATCAAATTTCGAAAGAGTATATTACAATTTGTCACCCAGAAATGCCCGTTGAAAAAAATATAATAGAAAATTTATTTGAAGGAAGCATTTTAAGTTTACGTGAACAATACACAAGAAAAGAAGCAGATATGATTGCAAATGCGATTGCTAATTCCGGTAAAAAGCAAATTTTGTTTAATCAATATGCTGATGGTTGGGACATGCTTATTGCAAGTATAAAAAACAAAAAACCAAGTACTAAAATAAAAATGATAATTCACAATGGACAAGATGATTTGGCTGATGCAATTATATGGAATAACTTTGACAATGTGTTGGGAATGTATGATAAAGGATTGATTGATGAGTTTGTATTTCTGAAGAAAAATGTATATGAATTTTATAAAGAAAAGGGATATAGAGCAAAATTATTATCAAAATATGTTGAAATTGCAAACAAAGAAGATTATATGAAACAAAAAAATACAGAAAAAAATGAAAATCTACCTGTAAAAATTGGACTGTATGAAGCTTACGACAAAACAAGTAAGAATGCGTATAATCAACTTTGTGCTGTTAGCTTAATTGAAAATGCAAAATTAGATTACTCACCAGTAAGCTATAAAGTATCTAAAATGGCGAGATTTTTCAATATTAATTTAACAGTTTCAAAAAAGATTATGTCAAAACAAGAATTATATGAAAAATTAGCTCAAAATGATATAAATTTATGCATAAATACTATTGATGAAAATAGTTTAATACCTTACCAAAGTCTTGAACTTGGAACTCCTTGTTTAGTAGGAAATAGTTTTAAATATTTTGAAGGAAGCAGTTTGCAAGAGTATTTAGTTGTAAGAAATACTGATGATATTTTAGAAATAAAAGAAAAAATTATTAGTGCATTAACAAACAGAGATAAAATATTAGCTGATTATGAAATATGGAAAGTAAAAAATAAAAAACAAGCTGAAGAAAATTTTAAAAAAGTATTAGAGTAATTTACAATACAGGAAATTTTTTTAGATAATTTTCAAACTATCTTGAATGAACTTTAAAAATTTAAATTACAAATTGAGTGCTAATTTATCAAGGCTTGAATTATGAGGTATGTGTAAACTTGTAAAAACCTAAATTACAAATTATAGACTAATTCAATAGAGTTTGATGAAAAAAGAAGAGGAGAAATTTATGATAAAAGTAAGTGTAATAGTTCCAATTTACAATGTAGAAAAACAATTAGAAAAATGTTTAGACTCATTATTAAATCAAACTTTAAAAGATATACAAATAATACTTGTAAATGATGGTTCGCAAGACTCTAGTGCAAATATTGCAAAAAAATATGTTGTTAAAGACCCTGATAGAGTATTGTACTTTGAAAAAGAAAATGGAGGATTATCTGATGCAAGAAATTATGGTTTAAAATATGCAACAGGAGAATATATTTCATTTATTGATTCAGATGACTACATTACAGAAAATTTGTATAATGACTTATTGCCATATATGGATCAAAAATATGATTTGATTAAATTTAAAGTTGCAAAGGTTGATGAAAAGGGAAAGATAATTGAAAAAAATTATACTCCAGAATTTGAAGAAAAAACTGGAGAAGAGGCTTTTGATATTTTGTATAAATCTGACGTAATGACAGAAGTTGCATGGGGATATTTGTATAAAAGAGATTTCTTTAAAAGAAATGAATTTGAATTTGCTAAAGGAAAATACCACGAAGATTTTGGACTTGTTCCATTAATTATATTAAAAGCCAATAAAGTTGCAAGTGTAGATGTATTTGGCTATAATTATGTTCAAACAGCAAAAAGCATTACAAGAGGAAATAAAGAAACTACATATAAAAGAGCTTTAGATTTACTATATTTTTATGACGAAATGATTAATAAGATAAAAAATTATGAAATTTCTAATAAGGCGAAAGAAAATATAAAAATATATTATACAAATTGCATAATTTTAGAGGTAGATAATTTGGAAGGAAAAGAGCAAAAGCAATTTATAAAAGAAATAAGAAAAAGAAAACTTGCAAATAACATAAAATCTAGAAATTTTAAGCAGTTTTTTAAAAAGATAATTTTGAAAATAAACATAAAATTATATTTAAAGTTAAGATAAATAGAAAGGAATATCAAATGCCGAAGGTAAGTGTAATTGTTCCAATTTATAATGTAGAAAAATATTTAGAAAAATGCATCAATTCATTACTTGAACAAACTTTAGAAGATATTCAAATAATTTTGGTAAATGATGGGTCTAAAGATAGCTCTGGTGAGATTGCAAAAAAATATCAAGCAGACAATCCTAATAAAACAATCTATGTTGAAAAGGAAAATGGCGGATTGTCTGATGCAAGAAATTATGGACTAAAATATGCTACTGGTGATTATGTTGCTTTTTTAGACTCGGATGATTATATTGAAAAAAATGCATACAAGGAAATGTATGAAAAGGCAATAAATGAAAATGCTGATTATGTAGAATGTGATTTTATTTGGGAGTTCCCGGATAAGTTAAAAATAGACAAGCAATATCCATATAATAATAAAAAAGAAATGCTTAGTTTCGTAAGAGTTGTAGCATGGAACAAGCTAATTAAAAGAAAGATGATTACTGAAAATAATTTAGAATTTCCTAAAGGGCTAAGATATGAGGATGTAGAATTTACATATAAATTAATTCCATTTATAAATAAATTTGTGTATGTTGATAAACCCTTTATACATTATGTACAAAGAAATGGTTCTATTGCAAATGTTCAAAATGAAAGGACAGCAGAAATATTTACAATATTAGATGACGTGGTTAAATTTTACAAGGAAAAGAATATTTACGAAGAATATAAAGAAGAACTTGAATATAATTACGCAAGATACTTGCTTTGCAGTTCTTTAAAAAGAATGTGTAAAATTGATGATAAAAATGTTAGAAAGAAGCTTCTGAGTGAAAACTGGAAAAAACTTAACGAAGAATTCCCGAATTGGAAGAGAAATTCAATTTTAAAAAATGTAAATATTGGCAAAAATAAATATATGAGAACAGTAAATAATCTAACATATAAGATATATTCAAAAATTTTGGCAATAATATAAAATTTATAATTACAACATTAGGACTGAAATTGAATAAAAATATAATAGCATTGAGAAGATAAATGAAATTTAGTATAACAGTGAAGGTAGCAAATATAGTATATGTACTAAATGATTTAAGAAAGTTATAGGTCACCTTTAGAAACCTAAATATCAAACAAGGAGAAAGAGTTTTATAAACTCCAGAACGAAATGAAAAAATATAAAAACAATATAATATCTTTTATACTTGCAACAATACTTACAATTTTTATGTGGCATAGTTTTTTGATAAGCGGAAACAACATCATATTTATTTTCATATTTGCAAGTTGTTATTTTGTAATAAAAAATACATTAGAAAATAAAACAATTACAAAAAGGAAAATGATAGTAGCAGGGTTTGTAGCCTTTTTATATACAATAATTGAAATAATAGGGAAAAGCATTAACACAGATTTTACATTAAACCACATATTCGATAAATGGATAATTATAAATTTAGTTGGATATTTCACAATGTTCAGCATAATAGTTTTATGGGTTTATGATATATTTGAAAACAATAAGTTGACAACTGAAAATATAACAATATTCGGAAAAAATTTATCAAATATAAAGTTGCTTAAGAATGAAGTCTTTCTTGTCATAATTACAATTTTATTAATATTTGTATCATACATTCCTTTCTTTTTGAGATATTATCCTGGAATTGTAACATCGGATTCATATTCTCAAATAGAACAAACAATAGGAATATTACCACTAAAAGATCATCATCCTATTGCACATACGGCAATAATAGGAATATTCATAAATTTAGGATTAAAATTATCTGGGAACATAAATACAGGAATTGCTTTATATAGCATATTCTCTATGCTGGTAATGGCAACTTTTGCTGCATTTGTATTGAAATATTTAAGAAAGAAAAAAGTTCCAGCATTTGTTCAGCTAATAACTTTATTGTTTTACATGTTCTACCCAGTAAATGGAATGTACAGTATAACAATGTGGAAAGACATATTATTCTCTGGAATAATGCCTTTGTTTATAATACAAAACATAGAACTTATATTTAATACAGATGGATTTTTAGCTAAGAAAAGAAACATGGTAGGATATGTGCTAATTTCAATATTCACAATGATTTTAAGACATAATGGTTTATATGTTGTTGTACTAAGTTTACCATTTATATTTATAGTACTAAGAAAACATTGGAAAAAATTATTAATTATGTTTATGTCTATACTTGTTATATATGAGGCTTACAATGTTGTGGTATTTAAAATACTCAAGGTTGAAAAAGGAGCAGTAGGAGAAATGTTATCTGTTCCAATACAACAAATAGCAAGAACTGTAAAAAATAATTACAATGATATTGATGAAGAAACAATCGAAAAATTAAATAAATATTTTACGGTAGAAAATGCGTGGAAAGACTACAATCCTATATTATCAGATCCTGTAAAGTATAATTTTAATAACGAATATTTTTCAGAAAATAAATCTGAATTTATATCGATCTGGTTAAAATTATTCGTAAAATATCCTAAGGATTATATAGAAGCATTTATATCAAATTCGTATGGATATTATTATCCAGAGGTAAGAAATACGGTGGTTAGTAGAGTTACTATGGACCATAACATGGGAATTAAACAAACACCATTAATAGAAGGAAAATGGGTTGAACAGATAGATGGATTGATAGATGCAAGAGGAATACCAGTATTTGGATTTGTATTTAGCATTGGAGCAGGAGTTTTACTTACTGTAATTGCACTAAGCTATACCATTTATAAGAAAAAATATAAATATTTGCTAGTTTATCTACCAACATTTATATTATGGCTAACGCTTATTGCTTCGCCTGCTTACTGTGAATACAGATATGCATATCCAATATTCTTAGCATTACCAGTATATCTTGGAATGAATTTTATAAAGGAAGGAATGGTTGAAAAATAATTACAATTTTGGCAATGAAAATTTAATTATTTTCCAATCAGAGTCTATGCATTGAGAAAGGAAGAAAAAATGAAAATGGAAAAAATAGCAGTACTAATACCTTGTTATAATGAAGAACTAACAATCGAAAAAGTAATAAAAGATTTTAAAAAAGAATTACCAGAAGCCGATATATATGTTTACAACAACAATTCTAAAGACAGAACAAGAGAAATTGCTGTGAAAAATGGTGCAATAGTTGTAGATGAATACAAACAAGGAAAAGGAAATGTAGTAAGAAGTCAATTTAGAGATGTTGAAGCAGATATATATGTAATGGTTGATGGAGATGACACATATCCTGCAGAGTTCGTTCATAAATTGATTGAACCTGTAAGAAATGGTGAAGCTGATATGGCAATAGGTGATAGACTTTCTAATGGAACATATCAAAAGGAAAACAAGAGACCATTCCACGAATTGGGTAATAATCTAGTAAAGAAATCTATAAATGTGTTATTTAAGACAGATTTAAAAGACATTATGACAGGATATAGAGTATTTAACAAGAGATTTGTGAAAAACATGCCTGTTCTTAGTCCTAAATTTGAGATAGAAACAGAAATGTCTTTATATGCATTGGATAAAAAATATATTATAAAAGAAATTCCAATAATCTATAGAGATAGGCCAGAGGGAAGCTCTTCAAAATTAAATACAATAAGTGATGGAATAAAAGTTGTAAAAACAATAGCAAGAATGTTTAAGGATTATAAACCATTTAAATTTTTTGGAGTTATTGCCTTAATATTCTTTATATTGGGACTTGCTGTTGGAATACCAGTACTTGTTGAATTCTTTAACACACACTTTATTACTAAGGTGCCTTCTGCAATACTTGCAACAGGCTTTATGGGATTGGCTGCTGTTGCCTTCCAATGTGCAATTATATTAGATACAATAACAAGACAACACAGGGAAAATTATGAATTAAATTTGTTAAGATATGAACAAATTGAAAATTTAAAGAAATAGTAAAAAACACTGTACCATATTATGGCCATTAAATAACTGCCATTTGGTTTTAAAGCTTTAGAGTAACATTTTTGCTTGATATTTTTATTATAGATAAAATATTATACATTTATATGAAATATGAGAATTATAAAAATAAAACAAGAAAGTTATAGAAAAATATAAAAAACTATTCTCTATTTCTTAATTTTGTGTTAAAATAAAATAGACGAAATTAGATAAAAATTTTGTTTTTATGACAAAAAATTAAGAACAGGAGAAAATTAAATTATGAAGAAGAACATTTTTAATATTATAAAAATAGTAGTATTGCTTGCTGTATTTTTCAGCACTATTAATGTATGCAATACTACTTTTGCAACTGAGTCAAATCAGCCTCTTGAAGACGGAGTATATACTATAAAATCTGCTCTAAACGAGAAGTTTGTGTTTGATATTTACAGCAGTTTAAAAACAAACGATGCTAAGGTGGAATTATGGACAGGTGGAGGAACAAATAACCAAAAATTTACCATTAAGTATATTGGAAATGGATGTTATACAATATCACCTGTACATTCTGGAAAATTTATTGATGTTGCACATAACTCAAAAGAGCCTGGAACCCAAGTTCTACAATATGAATATCATGGTGGAGATAACCAAAAATGGATTTTGAAAGATGCTGGAAATGGTTACTTTTACATAGTTTCTAAAAGTAATGGACTATATTTAGATATACCACATTCAGATGCTAAAGATGGTTCATTAGTGCAGGTATGGACTAGTAATGGATGCAATAATCAAAAATTTAAATTTGTAAAAGAGGGGGAAGAAACACCTACAGGAACTAAAACAATAAGTGATGGAACATACCAGATACAGACTGCAGAAAATTCATCAAAGGTTGTTGATATAGGTGGAAGCTCTACTCAAGATGGCACAAATATTGGGGTATGGGAAAACTCATCTACAGCCAACCAAAAATTTAATATAAAATATAGAAATGACGGTTATTATACAATATCTGCAACGCATTCTGGAAAATATGTTGATGTTGCAGGAAGCTCAAAACAAAGTGGAGCGACTGTAGATCAATGGGAATATCATGGTGGAAATAATCAACAGTGGGTAATTAGAGACGCTGGAAACGGATATTATTACATAATTTCAAAATGTAATGGCTTGTATTTAACAGTTGATAACGGAAGGATAGTAACATCAAAATTAAATAATTCTTCAAGCCAAAAGTTTAAGCTTACTGTTCCAACTGCAATGAAAGGTACAAAAACATTAGAAGATGGAACTTATACTATTGCTTCGGTAGCAAATACAAGACTTGTAATAGATATTCCTCACAGTTCAAAAACCAATGGAGAAAAAATTGAATTATGGAGGAATGGTAGAACTGCAAATCAAAAATTCAACATAAAATATGTTGGTGATGGATATTATACAATAACCGCAACACATGCAAATACATCAATAGAACTTGCCAATGGAACTACAATAATTGGAACTAAGATTACTCAATATGCTAACAATGGCTCTGATGCACAAAAATGGATTATAAAAGAAGCCGGAAATGGAGAATATTACATAATTTCTAAAAATAGTGAATTATATATGACTGTTGAGAATGAAGAAGTTAAAGAAGGTGCTAATTTAACAATTCAAAATTATTCAGGAAGAGTTGCACAAAAATTTACAATAACTGATTCTAAGGTTGTTGTTGACATAGACGATAACAAATATCCTGGATATAAAGCAGCACTTGAAAAATTATTGGCAGCACATCCAAACTGGAATGTAAAATTCCTATATACAGGATTGAAATTTGATAGTGCAGTTGCAGGTGAAGCAGAAGTACATGGAAGAAATTTAGTTGAAACATCAAATAGTGGAGAATGGGTATGTTCGACTTGTGGAACACAACTATATGATAGTGGCTGGTATTGTGCTTCTGAAAAAGCAATAGCTTATTACATGGATCCAAGAAACTTTTTAGATGAAGTAAACATATTCCAATTCCAAGATGTAAATGAATATATGGACGAGGCTTGTACATTAGACGGAATAAAGGCAAAAGTAAAAGATACATATTTACAAAATTATGCAGAAGATATAGAAAGAGCATGTAGAAACACAGATGTTAATCCATATTATATAATTGCAAGACTAATTCAGGAACAAGGCACAAAAGGAACACAAATCGGAAGAGGCATGGACGGTGGAGATGGAAAAACATATTACAACCCATTCAACATCAGTGCAAACGGAACTGGTTGGAATCAAATTTATGCAAATGCCTTAGCTAGAGCAAAAAGAGAAGGTTGGGACACAATGCAGAAAGCCTTAGAAGGTGGAATTGGTTTCTGCAAAGAAAACTGGCTAGAGAATTACCAAAATACACTATACCAAAACAGATTTGATGTAGATTCAACAAATGGAACGGCTTTATATACTCACCAATATATGCAAAACTTAATGGGAGCATATAGTGAAGCACAAACATTACAAAGCATGTACAAAAATACTAGTAAGCTAGATTCAAGCTTTACTTTCATAATTCCATTATATGAGCAAATGGATAAAACGGTTACACCATTACCATCTGCTAGCTCTGAAACATATCCTATGAATGTTGAAACAACAGGAACAAATGTACTTTTCAGATCTGGACCAAGTACTTCTTCAAGTGTAATTAGAACAATTTCAAACAAAGGAACAGTTTTCTTATCAATAGAAAGAGGAATTAACTCAGATTGGCAAAAAGTTGTTGCATCAGATGGAACTATTGGATATATATCAGGAAAATACCTAAAACAAATTGAGGATGTTAAAACCTGCAATTATAAGGCTAATGTAAAAACAAATGATGGATATGGTTGCAATGTGAGATTAGGACCAAGTACAGATGTTGCTAAGCTTACAGCACTAGCTGAAAATGCAGAAGTAACAGTAATAGATAATTCAACTTATAAAAATATAAATGGCTATGATTGGTATAGAATTATAATTTCAGATGGAAGGCAAGCATTTATACCAAGTATATATTTAAAGTAAATATATGAGCTAATGAAAAACAATTATTACAACATACAAAAGTATAAAAAAGGCTGAATATAATTAATTTATTTCCAGCCTGATTTATACTCTGAGGAAGGAGAAATAATATGAAGATGATAAACGAAAAAAGTAAAATAAAAACATTTATATCATTAATAGTTCTACTTGCGATAATGCTAATGATGAATAATGTTTATGCTGGAATGGCGGATTTTGACGACAAGACGGCAGATGCTCAAGCAAACGAGCAACTTGCAAATCAAGAAAAAGCAGAAAGTGGAAATGAGGGAAAATCAAGTAATAATTATCTTGCAGCACTTGAAATTGATGGATACAAATTATCGCCTGAATTTGATAAACAAACTCAAGAATATACATTAAATTCTGAGGTTAAAGAAGACAGCATAACAATAAAAGCAACAGCTGACGATGAAAGAGCAACTGTTACTGGTACAGGGAATATAAAACTTCAAACAGGAGAAAATAATTTAAGAATAGATGTAAAGGCAGAGAGCGGAACTGTAAGAACATATTTTGTAAAAGTTACAAGAAAAATTGAAGATGAAACATTAAGACTTTCTTCCATAAAATTAAGTGCGGTTGATCAAAATGGTAATAAAGATGAGCTAGAATTATCACCAGCATTCTCAGAAAATGTATTTAGCTACACAACAAGAGTTTATAATGGAGCATCAAAAGTTGATGTAAATGCAATTTCCTCAAACAAAGATGCAAAAGTAACAGTAGAAGGAAATAATGATTTGAAAGATGGCAATAATTCAATTATTATAACTGTATCCAAAGAAGGAACAACAGGAACAGTATCTTACAAAATAGACGTCATTAGAGAAAATAATATTGTAACTAATTCTACAGTTGCTACAGCAGAACAAAATAATAAACTTGCAATTTTAGCTATAATAATTGTAGTAATTATACTTTTTGTACTATTAAGAAGAAAAAAGAAGAAAAGCAGACATTAAAATTAAAAAATATAATATAAAATTTTGACAAGACAGATATTATATAATATAATGATAACGAAAATAAAAAGAAAGGCAAAATGAGATGTCAAAGGAAGAGCAAGAAAATAGGATTATTGTTGATCATGTATACAAAACTTTCAATATATACATGGACAAGGCAAATAGTTTAAAAGAAAAAGTATTATTTTGGAATAGAAATAAAAAAGAAAAAAGAGAAGTATTAAAAGACATAAATCTTACAATTAAAAATGGAGAGGCTGTTGCATTAATTGGTGTTAATGGAAGTGGAAAATCTACATTGCTTAAATTAATGACTAAGATAATTTATCCTAATAAAGGTAAAATTGAAACTCACGGAAAACTAACTTCTTTATTGGAACTTGGCGCAGGATTTCACCCTGATTTCTCAGGAAGAGAAAACATATATTTTAATGCTTCAATATTTGGTCTAACAAGAAAGCAAATAGATGAAAGATTAAATGATATTATAGAGTTTTCAGAATTAGGATCTTATATAGATAACCCTGTAAGAACTTATTCATCAGGAATGTATATGAGACTTGCGTTTGCTGTTGCTATTAATGTTGATGCGGACATACTATTAGTCGATGAAATATTAGCTGTTGGAGATCAACATTTCCAAGAAAAATGTATTGCAAAAATGAAGGAATTAAAGGCACAAGGGAAAACTATGGTATTCGTAACACACAGCATGGGAACAGTAAAAGAATTCTGTACAAGAGCCGTATGGTTGAGTGACGGAGTTGTAAAGATGGACGGAAAGCCAGATGATGTAATAGAAGAATATTTGAAGGAGACTTTGTAGATGAACATAATAAAGGATTTATACTCATATAGAGAACTATTGAAAACAAACATAACAAAAGATGTAGGTGGAAAATATAAACATTCATTTTTAGGTGTATTATGGTCTTTTATAAATCCACTACTTCAAATTGCCGTATATGCATTGGTGTTCCAAGTAATATTGAAGAGCAATATAGAGAACTACACAGTATATCTATGCTGTGGTTTAATTCCATGGCAATATTTTTCAAATGTTGTTATTAGAGGAGCAGCAGTAATGGTTGATAACGGAAATATTATAAAAAAAGTATATTTCCCACGAGAAATTCTGCCAATATCACTTGTTGCAAGTGAAGGAGTAAACTTTTTAATTGCAACAATAATTATACT
>OGDY01001008.1_pt1 | contig 34377 bp, 30 predicted proteins | sample 1570341 | NCBI WGS metagenome assembly OGDY01 (sample SAMEA2581972, study PRJEB24529) | metagenome | biome: Human gut stool | place: China | collected 2011 | reverse complement strand
CAGTGAAACGGGTCTCGTTTGAGAGCTTGTCAAAAATCCTTTTTTGACAAGCTCAAGGGCAGGGTCGTTTGGCCCTGTCCGCCGTTTTTTTATTTCCCGCATTTGCCGCAGCTGCAGCAGGCCGCGCCGTTTTCCGCCGTGCGGCAGCGGCGCTTGCGATACTCCGTCGGCACCTCGCCGTAGACCTCGCGGAATGCCTCGGTAAAGCGGCTCTGGCTCTCATAGCCGACGGCCTTGGCAATGGCCGCGATGTCGTCCTGCGTCTGCGTCAGGCGTGCAGCGGCCGCCTCCATGCGGTGCTGCTTCATATGCTGCGCGATGGACGAGCCGTAAACGCGCTTGAAGGCGCTTTTCAGCGTCGTTGTATTCATCAGAAACTCGCGCGACAGCGCCTCGATCGTGATGCGCTCGGAAAGATGCTCCGTGAGATAGGTGTGCACGCGGCGGATGATCTCCTCCTGCGAGGCCTGAAAGTCCACGGCCTTCTCCGGGCAGGCGATCTCCATGACGCGCTCAACGATCTCGTGCAGCAGACGGCTCTCCTCCGTGTCTGCCGCGCGGTAATAGACCTCCTTGCCGTCGCGGCGGCTGACGAGCAGGCCGCTCTCCGTCAGGGAGCGCAGATGGTGCGACACGGCCGGGCTGGACATCTCCAGCATGGCGGCCAGATTGATGACGCATGCCTCCTGATGGCTGAGCAGCCAGAAAATGCGCACGCGCGTCGGGTCGCTGAGCTGCTTGAATACCTCGGCCGCAGCCGCAAAATGCGCCACCTGCATGACCTCCTGATGCAGGCTTGCCGCCTGAGACGACGTGCCGTGGTCGTGGGGAAGCTGAAATTCTGCCATAGTCTCTCTCCGTTCTCCGTTTTGGAAATTCCGTTCGCCCGTTCCGAAACAAGACGGCCGAACCGCTTGCATTTTGGGTCCGCATCCAGTATACTACAGTCACAACGATTAAGCAAGCATTGAATCGTTCCAATACTCATTCCTTCCGGAGCGCCGCTGGCGCGCAAGGAAAATTTTCAGGAGGTTTATCATGAAGAAAACGTATCCGATCGAAGTTGACTGCGCAAACTGCGCGAACCTGATGGAGCAGGCCACGAAGAAAACCGAGGGTATCGCCGACGCGACCGTGAATTTCATGACCCAGAAGATGATCGTGGAGTTCGCCGAGGGCGCTGATCCCAAGGACGTCATGAAGCGCGTTCTCAAGGCCTGCAAGAAGGTCGAGCCGGACTGCGAGATCGAGCTTTGACCCTCCCGGCGGCGCATCGCAAGATACGCTGCCTTTTCCTTTGGGGTGACCTCTAAATCGATCTGCGGCGGTGGATGACGGAGCTTTTTCGCCAATCCATCGGTTTGGAAGGTTTGTGGTACACAAAGTACAACTGCACCTTCCAAACCTCGCCTTGACAAAAAAGTCTCTCGCCGTCCACTCTTGCAGATTGATTTCGAGTTCCCCTTCCCTTTTGAAAAATAGAAAATCAGAAAGAGAGGTAAACCGAGCATGAACAAAAAGCAGAAAAAAATGCTTATCCGCATCGCGATCACGGCAGTCATGCTCATCGCGCTTGCATTCCTCCCCCTGACCGGCATCTGGCGGCTCCTGGCCTATGTGGCCGCCTACCTCGTCATCGGCTACGATATCCTCCGCAAGGCAGGCATCGGCATCATCCACGGCCGCGCATTTGACGAGTGCTTCCTGATGGCTATCGCCACGCTCGGCGCGTTCTTCCTCGCCGTTTGGACGAAGAGCGGCGACTACGTCGAGGGTATCTCCGTTATGCTGTTCTACCAGATCGGCGAGCTGTTCCAGAGCTACGCCGTCGGCAAGAGCCGCCGCAACATCAGCGCGCTGATGGACATCCGTCCCGATTACGCCAACATCGAAAAGGACGGCAAGCTCGAGCAGGTCGACCCGGATGAGGTCACCGTCGGCAGCATCATCGTCGTGCAGCCCGGCGAAAAGGTCCCGCTGGACGGCGTCGTCGTCAGCGGCAATTCCACCCTGAACACCAGCGCCCTGACGGGGGAGAGTCTTCCCCGCGATGTTGCCGAGGGCGACGAGATCATCAGCGGCTGCATCAATATGAGCGGTGTGCTGAAGATCCGCACGACAAAGGCCTTCGGCGAATCCACCGTCTCGAAAATTCTCGACCTTGTGGAGAACGCCAGCTCCCGCAAGTCCCGCTCCGAGGCGTTCATTTCCCGCTTTGCACGCATTTACACGCCTGCCGTATGCATCGGCGCGGTGCTGCTGGGCGTTGCCGTGCCGCTGCTGCGCATGGCCTTCGGCGCAGACGCGCAGTGGGTCGACTGGGTCTACCGCGCGCTGACCTTCCTCGTCGTGAGCTGCCCGTGCGCCCTTGTCATCAGCATCCCACTGAGCTTCTTCGCCGGCATTGGCGGCGCAAGCAAGGAGGGCATCCTCATCAAGGGCTCGAACTATCTGGAAGCCCTTGCCGCGACGAAGGTCGTCGTGTTCGACAAGACCGGCACTCTGACGCAGGGCGTGTTTGAGGTCACGGCCGTCCATCACAACGAGCTGGACGCCGATAAAGTGCTGGAATATGCCGCGCTGGCAGAATGCGCCTCGTCTCATCCCATCAGCAGGAGCCTGCAGAAGGCCTATGGAAAGCCGATCGACCGCAGCCGCGTTACGAATATCGAGGAGATCAGCGGCCACGGCATCACGGCGACCGTTGACGGCCACAGCGTCGCCGCAGGCAACGCCAAGCTCATGCAGAAGCTCGGCATCGAATACCACGACTGCCACTGCGTCGGCACGATCATCCATATGGCGGTCGACGGCGCCTACGCCGGTCACATCGTCATCTCGGATATTGTCAAGCCGCACTCCGCCGAGGCCATTGCCCGCCTCAAAAAATCCGGCGTCTCCAAGACCGTCATGCTCACGGGCGACACACGCCGCGTAGCCGAGCAGGTCGCAGGCGAGCTGGGCGTCGACGAGGTCCGCAGCGAGCTTCTGCCGGGCGACAAGGTCGCCGAGGTCGAAAAGCTGCTGGCAGAAAAGGCCCCGAAGGACAATCTCGCCTTTGTCGGCGACGGCATCAACGACGCGCCCGTCCTGACCCGCGCGGACATCGGCATCGCCATGGGTGCCATGGGCAGCGACGCCGCCATCGAAGCCGCGGACGTTGTGCTGATGGACGACGATCCCCTGCAGATCGCCAAGGCCATCCGCATCTCGCGCAAGTGCATCGGCATCGTGCGGCAGAACATCGTGTTCTCCCTCATCGTGAAATTTGCCTGCCTTGCCCTGACGGCCGCCGGTATCACGAACATGTGGGCCGCCATCTTCGCCGACGTCGGCGTGATGATCCTCGCCGTGCTCAACGCCATCCGCGCCCTGCGCGTCCACAATCTCTGAGTTGGAATGATCCCGAAAAAAATCCGGGCCTGCTGCATTTTTTGGCAGCAGGCCCGGATGTTTTTACCGCTTATTTTAAGGCAGCTCCGTCATAGAACGCGCGGCCGACGACCGCGCCGAGGCGGACATAGGTCTTGTTGAACGAATCATAGGTGATGGGCGCGACCTTGTCCACGTCGACCTTGCCCTCCGGCGTGAGATAGGCCTCGTCCACGCTGACGTTCACGATCTCGCCGACGAGGCGGCAGCTCTCCGGGTCATAGCTCACGACGCGGCAGGAAACGGCGATGGGCAGCTCATCGATGCAGGGCGCGTCGACGAATTCGGACTTTGTGGCATGGAAGCCGGCGCGGGCGAACTTGTCCGGCACCTGGTTGCCGGACACCAGCCCGACATAGTCGCAGGCGACGACCTGCTCCGCCGTGCCCATGCTGACGGTAAACGCGCCGCGGGCCAATAGGTCCTTCACCGTGCGGTGCGACGGACTGACGCAGAACGACAGCTCCTGATCATCGCTGATGCCGCCCCAGGCGGCGTTCATGGCGCAGGGCGTGCCGTCCTCGCCATAGGCAGCCAGAATGAACACCGGCTGCGGATAAATGCTTGCATGTGCGCCAAAATTCTTTCTCATAAAGAAAAGCACTCCTTCTAAATATCAAAATTCGCAAAGCAGGCAGAAGCTGCTCCGGCGGCAGGTCAGCAGGCCGTCCCGCTGCATTTTGGACAGCTCATTGGACAGTGCGCTGCGTTCCACATTCAGATAATCGGCAAGCTGCTGGCGGTCGAACGGGATCGTGAAGCTGCGGCTCCCCGCCCGCTGCGCCTGCTCGCCAAGGTACGACAGCAGCCGCGCACGAATGGTGCGCGGGCCGGTGTGCAGGCTGCGCCGGGAAAGCGCCAGATTTTTCTGCGCCAGCGTCCGGACGAGATTGCGAATGATGCGGCTGTGGTGCTCGCAGGTGCTCGTGCACTGCGTCAGGATGCGCCTTGCGTCGAGGAAGAGCACCTCGCAGGCCTCGCTGGCCACGACGTCGACAAGCAGCGGCTCATCCGATGCACAGGCATAGGCCTCCGCAAACAGGTCGCCGGGCTCCGCGCGCCCGAGCAGCGTGACCGCTCCCTGCAGGTCCGTGTGCTCGACCAGAACGCTCCCGGTGAGCACCAGTCCCATATATCGCGTGGGCTCCCCCGCCCGCAGGATCCGTTCCCCGCGTGCAAAGCGCCGGGGCGACGCGCCGAGGCAGGGCAGCATGGCCGCGATCTCCTCCGATGTTGCCCCGCGGAACAGCGGCGAGGCCAGCAACGCAGCATCCTTCATTCTTTCTTCCTCTGTTGGTATTCCAACATACTTTCTCTTGGATTTGGGGTATGCTATCTGGTAACAGGGTCATGCAAACGCGCGGCCGGAAGGAGGATCATTATGGCTATTCTGAAAAACATCGCGCAGGAGCAGGTGCTCCTGCTTGCACAGCAGGTCGAGGCCGAGGCCGGGCAGATCGTCAGCAAGACGCTTGCCCAGAATGACGCCGTCAGCATCACGTTGTTCGCCTTCTCCAAGGGCGAGGAGATCAGCACACACGCCTCCGGCGGCGACGCAATGGTGCTCGTGCTCGAGGGCCGCGGCCGCTTTACCATCGACGGCAGAGAGCATTTCTGCTCCGCGGGCGAGAGCATCGTCATGCCCGCCGGGAAGCCCCACGCGGTCTATGCCGCCGAGGACTTCAAGATGCTGCTGACTGTCGTGTTCCCGCGGGGCTAAGCGAGCACCCCGCCGAACGTATAGTCGTAGAGGCCGCTCCACGGCAGCTCTCCGCGGATGCAGGGCAGATATTCCGTGATAAGCGTGACCGCCTGCGGCACGGCCTCGTCAAACAGGCGCTGCAGGACCGCATTGCTCTCGGTGCACTTTGGGTTTGGCTCGTAATTCACGATCATGCCGTGCAGGCCGTGGTACGCGCCGGCAAGGCGCATGCCGGTATACAGCGCCGTGCGCTTGCAGTGCCCCGGCGCAAGGAACAGCGCGTTGCCCCACAGGAACGTCCGGATCGCCTGCTCCGTCTGCCGGGGCGTCAGCTCATCCGGCAGCAGCTCCGCCATCACGGCCGCGCTGCGCGCTGAGGCATGCAGGTGGCCAGTCAGGCTCGTGCGGATCGGGTCCAGCCCGGCCTGCACCAGCAGGCTGCGGTCAAATTCGACCTCGATCTCCGTGTGGGCCACGCCGCTGCGCGCGATCTGCCCGGCAATGTAGCCGTGGCAGGCGCGGTCCAGCGCAAAGTGGCACAAAAATCCATAGAGATACGCCGTTTCCGGCGCCGGAAACTCCAGCGCGGCCAGCTTCTCCCCTGCGGGGCGGAAGAAGGCCGCGCCGCTTTGTTTGTGCATCCGGTGGCCGAGGCGGCTGACGCGCCCGAGCAGCGGATGATCAAAAAACAGAATATCGGGGCCGTGCAGCCCGATGGAAAACAGCGCCTGCTCCGGCCGGAGCAGCTGCTGCATTTCCTGCGGCAGTGCCGCAAGCACCTGCCTGCCGAAGCAGCGGTGCGCATAAGTTGATGGCATGAAGCCCACCTCATGATCTGGAATCTGTGCATAGCATACCACATTCCGGCAGTTTTGAAAAGCGTTTTTCGTGCAGGACGGTCATTTGTTTTCAAATCCTTCACAGTTCCGACATTTGATTTTCACGCCGCTTTATGATATACTTATTGTTTAGAAAAACACATGTGAGGGTACCCGTTATGAAACACTGCTATCGGGCGGGCATCGACATCGGCTCAACCACCGCAAAGCTCGTTATTCTGGACGAACGCGGCGTCCTGTGCTATGGCGATTACCGCCGCCACTGTGCGCACACGCAGAAAACACTTGCCGAGCTGCTGGAGGACGCCTGTGCAAAGCTCGGCCCCTGCGACCTGCGCCTGAAGATCACCGGCTCCGGCGCCATCAACCTCGGCAAGGCCCTGAACATCGGCTTTGTGCAGGAGGTCGTCGCCGTGGCCTCCAGCCTGCAGGCCATTGCCCCGCAGACGGACGTCGCCATTGAGCTGGGCGGTGAGGATGCGAAGATCATCTACTTCCGCGGCGGGCTGGAGGAGCGCATGAACGGCGTCTGCGCAGGCGGCACCGGCTCGTTCATCGACCAGATGGCCGCGCTCCTGCAAACGGACGCCGAGGGACTGAACCGCGCCGCGGCGGGCTATCGCGAGCTCTACCCCATCGCCGCGCGCTGCGGCGTGTTCGCCAAGTCGGACATCCAGCCGCTCATCAACGAGGGCGCAACGCTGCCCGATCTGGCTGCCTCCATTTTTCAGGCCGTCGTCAATCAGACCATCTCCGGCCTTGCCTGCGGCAAGCCCATCCGCGGCTGCGTCGCCTTCCTCGGCGGCCCGCTTCACTTCCTGCCGGAGCTCAAAAAGGCCTTCATCCGCACGCTGCACCTGACGCCGGAGAATATCGTCGATCCCGACAACTCCCATCTGTTTGCTGCCATGGGCGCTGCCCTCGAGGCGGGCGATGCCGAGCCGGCAGATGCCGCAGCGCTTGCCGCAAAGCTGCGCTCCGGCGTGCAGATGGCCTTCGAGCTCAAGCGTCTGCCGCCGCTGTTTGCGGACCGCGCAGAGTACGATGCCTTCCGCGCGCGTCACAACCGCGCACAGATCCATAAGGCAGCGCTGCATCCCTGCCGCTGCTTCCTCGGCATTGACGCGGGCTCCACCACAACGAAGCTCGCCCTCATCGACGAGGACGGTGCACTGCTGTGGTCGTTTTACGCCAACAATCAGGGCTCACCGGTGCAGACGGCCATGCACGCCATGCGCCTGCTCGGTGAACAGCTCCCGCCGGGCGCGGAGATCGCGCGCTCCTGCTCGACCGGCTACGGCGAGACGCTGCTGAAGTCCGCCTTCCTGCTCGATGACGGCGAGGTCGAGACCATCGCGCACTATGAGGCCGCTGCCTTCTTCGACCCGGACGTCGACTGCATTCTGGACATCGGCGGGCAGGATATGAAGTGCATCCGCATTCGCAATCACTCCGTGGATTCCATTCTGCTCAATGAGGCCTGCTCGTCCGGCTGCGGCTCATTTATCGAAAATTTCGCCAATTCCCTCGGCTACACCGCCGCGGTTTTCGCGCAGGAGGCGCTGTTTGCCGCCCATCCCATCGATCTTGGCACGCGCTGCACCGTGTTCATGAACTCCAACGTCAAGCAGGCGCAGAAGGAGGGCGCGACCGTGCAGGATATCTCCGCTGGTCTCGCCTACTCCGTCATCAAAAATGCGCTGTATAAGGTCATCAAGCTCGCCGATGCCCGCGACATGGGCCGCCACATCGTCGTGCAGGGCGGCACGTTCTACAATCAGGCCGTGCTGCGCGCCTTTGAGCGCATCGCGGGCGTTGAGGCCACCTGCCCGGATATCGCAGGCATCATGGGCGCGTTCGGCGCGGCCCTGATCGCCCGCGACCGCTGGACGGGGCAGCGATCGGCCATGCTCCCCATCGCGGACATTCTGAAGCTGCAATATACGACGCAGACCACGCGCTGCTCCGGCTGCGGCAACCGCTGCATGCTGACCATCAATGAATTCTCGAACGGCCAGCGCCACGTCACCGGCAACCGCTGCGAAAAGGGCCTCGGCGGCACGCCGAAGGAGAACCGTGCGCCGAATGTCATGGCCTATAAGCTCAAGCGCATGTTCGACTATCCCCCGCTGCCGGAGAAGGACGCGCCGCGCGGCCGCATCGGTATCCCGCGCGTGCTGAATCTCTATGAGAATTACCCGTTCTGGGCAACATTCTTCCGCCAGCTCGGCTTTTCCATCCTGCTCTCGCCGCGCTCCACGCGCAAGATCTATGAGCTGGGCATGGAGTCCATCCCCTCAGAGTCGGAGTGCTATCCCGCAAAGCTGGCCCACGGCCATGTGCAGTGGCTCATCGACCACGGTGTCAGGACCATCTTCCACCCGTGCGTGTTCTATGAGCATCAGGAGACGCCCGGCGCACAGAACCACTTCAACTGTCCCATCGTCGTCTCCTACCCCGAAAATCTTAAAAATAACGTCGACGCCATCGGCGAGGACGGTGTGACCTATCTGCGCCCCTTCCTCGCCTTTACGGATGAGAAGACCGCTGCGAAGCGCCTGGCTGACTTCTGCAAAGAGACGTGGGGCATTTCCGCCTCGGAGACCCGTGCCGCCGTCCATGCCGCATGGCTCGAGCAGCAGCACGCAAAGGCCGACATCCGCGCGCAGGGCGCGGCGGCGCTCGCGTGGATCGAGCAGAATCACGGCCGCGGCATCGTGCTGGCGGGCCGCCCGTACCACGTCGATCCGGAGATCAACCACGGCATCCCGGAGCTTATCGCCTCCTACGATCTGGCCGTGCTGACCGAGGATTCTCTTCCCATCGACTTCACGCCTGCCCGGCCGCTGCGCGCAAACGACCAGTGGGTCTATCACTCCCGCCTCTATACGGCGGCGGAGTTCGTCCGCACCCGGCCGGAGCTCGAGCTCGTCCAGCTCAACTCCTTCGGCTGCGGGCTCGACGCCGTCACGACCGACCAGGTCGCAGAAATTCTGGAGAAAAGCAACCGTCTCTACACCGTTCTGAAGATCGACGAGGTCTCGAATCTCGGCGCGGCGCGCATCCGCATCCGCAGCCTCATCGCCGCCATGGACCTGCGCGCCCGGCAGGGCATCCTCCCCACGGCAGGTCCCGTCCGCTATGAGCGTGCCGTCTTCACGGAGCAGATGCGCCGCGAGCACTGGACCATCCTCGCGCCGCAGATGTCCCCCATCCACTTCGATCTGCTCGGCCCGACGTTCCGCAAATACGGCTATCACATCGAAATTCTCGGCAACGACAACCGCAGTGCCATCGACACGGGCCTGAAATACGTCAATAACGACGCCTGCTTCCCCTCCATCACGGTCGTCGGCCAGATCATGAGCGCCATTCTGTCCGGAAAATACGACACAGATCGTCTCGCCGTCGCCATGACGCAGACCGGCGGCTGCTGCCGCGCCAGCAACTATGTCGGCTTCATCCGCCGCGCGCTGGAAAAGGCCGGGCTCAGCCATATCCCCGTCATTTCCATCAACGCCAACGGCATGGAGAAGAATCCGGGCTTCCGTGCCTCTCCCGGCCTGCTGATGGATGCGTTCCGCTCGCTCGTCTACGGCGACCTGCTCATGCGCTGCCTGTACCGCGTACGGCCGTATGAAAAGGTCCCCGGCAGCGCGAACGCCCTGCACGCCAAGTGGCGCGATCGCTGCGTCGCCTCGCTCACCGGCAGTCACGCCGGGCGGGACTACCGCCGCCTCTGCCGCGAGATCGTCGAGGATTTCGACGCGCTCCCGCTGGATGAGACGCTCCGCAAGCCGCGCATCGGCGTCGTTGGCGAGATCCTCGTCAAGTATATGCCGCTTGCCAACAACCACCTCGTCGACCTGCTCGAGCGCGAGGGCGCGGAGGCCGTCGTGCCGGACCTCATGGACTTCATGAATTACTGCGTCTACAACGGCGGCTACAAGCACGAGTTCCTCGGCGGGAGCCTGGGCGGCGCGCTTGTCGGCCAGCTCGGCGTCAAGGCCATTCGTTACCTGCGCCGCCCGGTGCTCGACGCGCTCCAGGCCAGCCGCCGCTTTGAACCGCCTATGGAGATCGCGGACGTCGCCGAGCTGGCAAAGCCCTTCCTCTCCCTTGGCAACCAGTACGGCGAGGGCTGGTTCCTCACCGGCGAGATGGTCGAGCTCATCCGCAGCGGCGTGCCGAACATCGTCTGCATCCAGCCCTTCGCCTGTCTACCAAACCACGTCGTCGGCAAGGGCGTCATCAAGTCCCTGCGCCGCGCCTATCCCGAGGCCAATATCGTCGCCGTGGACTATGACCCTGGCGCTTCCGAGGTCAACCAGCTCAACCGCATTAAGCTCATGCTCTCTACCGCGCGCAAGAATCTGAATGCCCGGCCCGCCGACCCGCAGCCTGCTGCCGTCGGCTGACCGCCCCACGAAAAATCCGAAAAAAGCCAAAATAGTGCTTGCAAATTTCGTCCGGATGTGCTATGATATCTAGGCAAAATGAAATCCGGGTGTAGCGAAGTTTGGTATCGCGCTTGAATGGGGTTCAAGAGGCCGCTGGTTCGAATCCAGTCACTCGGACCAAAAATCGGTAAGTTTCTGTCGAAACTTACCGATTTTTAATTTATTACGAAAAAAACCACTGGCCGGAAGGAGGCACTTCATAAGGAAGTGGCCTCCTTCGGCTTTTGTAATCAGCCGGAATGATTGAATTGTGGGTAAAATCAATCACATTGGAGGATTACAAAATAGAGAAGTACATCTACAACGAACAGAACGGACTTTGGTATCAACAAGAGTTAACCGACCGCATTTATCGCGGAAAGTATACTCCGTCTCCAGTAAGGCGAGTTGAGATTCCCAAACCAGATAGCAAAGATGAGAAAATGAAGTATGTACGTCTGCATCTGGGTGAGCATATGCCTCTCGTGACAGATTGAGAGAGAATATGGGATAGGAAATGCTCTTGTGGAAGCATGGGTCAAGAAATATCTGAAGGAAGGCGAGGATGCTCTGGAACCGCACAATGGCGATCCATATGCAGCACTGCATAGGAGCAAGTCACTGACAGAAGTGGAACGTCTGCGACTTATGGTAGCAAAGCAGGAAGTAAAAATTGCGAGGCTAAAAAAGGGTACTGGGTGGAAGGAGCTGGTGCAAACAGGGAATACGTTACTGGCAGCGGAAAGACTACGAAGTTCTCGAAGAACTCAAAGTAAAATATCCAGTAGATTTTCTATGCAGAGTCATGGGGATCAACCGTTCCAGCCATTACAAATGGAAGGCGCGTCAAGGCCAGCTTAATATCTCAATTCTTTTATTCTATGACTCTTTCCAAAAGTGAAAGACAAATTGCCGCTGCCGTTCCGGCGGCTTCAATTTGCAGATCGTTTTCTGCGGAAGCATCGAAAAGGATTTTTCCGGAAGCAGAGAATTCTTCGTCCGGCAGCCACAAATTGAACTTTATCGGAATGTGGGGCAGAAAGGAAAACAAAAAGGACAAATCAGATTTTTCCTGCAGTTCTGTTCCACCCAGCTTCGCAGCGGCTTCCCGGATTGCCTGAGGGTCATGCAGACCAATCCGGCTGATAATACGGTCATTATCCCGGTCAAAGCTTGTACCCTTTGCCAAGCCGCCGGAATGAAATTCGCTCAGGGCAAGGAATTTCCCCATGAGCGTAGTTCCTTTCGTATTTGCCAGATACTGCAAAATTGTCAGGTCGTGCCACATCTCCAGTGCCGGAGAAATCTGACATTCCGGCCAACTGATCCGAATAGGGATTCCCAAGGTTTCCGTGTCAAATGTCCTTCCATCCCAGCACAGTCCGGTCAGTACGGAAAGCTGAACAGGGTCTGCGCCTTCCAATTTCTGTCTGGCGGCAGAGCGCATCAATTCAAACTGTCTATTATTCTCCATCTTGCAAAAACTCCTGTAGGCCTGCCCGAATGAACCGGTCAATGGTCTGTTGTACGTTGTGCCAGTCCCGGCAATTGTTCTGAAGCATCAGCCGGTTAATGGTCAGACAGCCGTGAATCTGGAAATAGAAAATGCTCTCTGCCTGCTCAAAGGTCAAATCGCTGTGCTGCATCAGATAACTGACAAAGCCTTCCTTGCTTTTGCCCGCCAGTTGTTTTATGATCCTTTCCGAGACAGTCTCATCCATAAACAGGGGCCAAAGCTCTTTATTCTCCTGTACCTTCTGGCAAAACGGATAGGTACAGGTTTCTTTTTGGGGACACAGTACATGACCTATGGTTTGACTCACGTCCGAGAAGGACTCCGTCACAATGTCGTCCAGCACATCATCTACATCAAAATAGTGGATGTAAAAGGTTCCTCGGTTGATGTCTGCCAGGCGGCAGAGCTCCGTCACGGTAATTTTGGAATAGGGCTTGATCCGCAAAAGCCCCATCAGAGCCTCCCGAATGACACTGCGCGTATACTTCGTCCGGCGATCTTTGGTGTTGATTTCTTTTCGCTGCAAAATATGGCACCTTCCTCAACAGATTCTGGAAACTGTTTTGTTTCTGCACAGCTTCCAGAATCTGATTATTGTTAATCTGCTGACAATCAGTATAATGATATTGAAACAAAAAGTCAACAGGATGTCTACCAATTAACAACATGAGGAGGAAACTATGGCGAAGATTATTGCTGTAGCCGGAAAGGGCGGCGTCGGAAAAACCACGCTGACCGGTCTGATGATCCAATACCTGTGTAAGAACGGCAAAACACCCATTCTTGCGGTAGATGCGGATGCCAATTCCAATCTGAATGAGGTGCTGGGTGTGGAAGCTCCGCCCACCTTGGGAGAAATCCGGGAGGAAATCGAACGGGCAGGAATGTCACTAAATTCTCCCATTCCTGCGGGCATGGCCAAGGGTGACTACCTGCAAATGCGGCTGGAGGATGCCATTACAGAGGAAAAGGATTTTGACCTGATGGTCATGGGCCGCACCCAGGGCCAGGGCTGCTATTGCTTTGTGAATGGATTGGTGCAGACCCAAATTCAGCGACTGCAAGCAAACTACCCTTATCTTGTGGTGGATAACGAAGCGGGCATGGAGCATATTAGCCGTGGCCTGCTTCCCACCATGGATGTGGCAATTCTGGTCAGTGATTGCTCCCGCCGGGGCGTTCAGGCGGCGGGACGGATCGCGGCACTGATGCAGGAGCTGAATTTCAAGCCCAAGCAGATGGGATTGATCGTAAACCGTGCGCCGGATGGCAAACTGGATGCTGGCACCATGGACGAAATTCAGAAGCAGGGGCTGCACCTGTTTGGCGTAGTACCTCAGAGCGATGAGGTTTATCGCTATGACTGCGACGGAAAACCCACGGTTCAGCTGCCGGAGGATTCCCCTGTCCGGACGGCATTGGTGCGCATTTTACAGAACATCGGACTGTAAAGGAATAGGACCATGGAAAAAATCAACTATCTGGATCAATATGGTGGGAACAACCTGACGGAAAAGCCGTTGGAATACTATTTGGAAGCATTTGAAAAAACAGACCCATACAAAATCAGCCGCCGTTTAGGAATTCCATATGATCCCCTGCGCAAAGAATTCACCTTCTATTTTTTGGGTCAGACATATATCGCCCGCTGCTCAGATTTCCAGATTAACCCCGTTGATTCGGAGGACAACCTTTTTGGCAGAAACCCCAAGGCACGGATTCTTCTTCTGCGGTATTTGCTCTATTCCACTGTATATTTCCCGGATGTGGAGTTTAAGTCCTACCGGGAATTTCCATCCGGGGAACTGTACTATGACGTTTTTCGCGGAAGGTGCATCCAACGGCTGCTCAGGATCTATTCGGGGCGGATTCCGGATTTCAAGGAAGCGGCTGTCAAGCTGGGAGGAATTCTGATCCCCGGTGGAGATGCCGCGGTTGAATTGGAGCTGTTTGACAATCTTTATATTCGCTTTCTTTTATGGGAGGGAGACGAGGAATTTCCTGCGTCCAGTCAGATCCTGTTTTCCAGTAATTTCCCGGCGGCATTTTCCGTCTACGATTTAACGGAGATCGCAGAAATTATTTTAGGTGTTATGAAGGAGAAAGAGGTACAGAAATGATCAACTGTCAGGAAGCCAGAAATGCCATCACAATTCTGGAAGTGGAATGTCCACAATGTGGAGACAGCGTTGAGGTGTTTGTCAAGGACGGTGTGGTCTGCACCGATTCGGTCTGCACCGAATGCGGCAATATCATTGAACAGTCCACACCCATTGGAGATATGAAATGCGTTTAGCCGGAATTCAACAATTTCTGAAAGAGCGTCACCTTCCCTTTCAATACTGGGAAGAGGATGACTGCGGCAGTATTGAATTTGACCATCGTGGGCTTCACTATCATATTTGGGAATTTCCCGAACCAGAGCGTGGCGCACAGAGCAATGTTCGCATTGCAGGTCGTAGTGAGGAGTTTGGCGACAATTACGAAGAAGCGATTTTAGGGATTCTCAAGACACGGGAGGAATTTTGATGAAAATAACCGTATGCGGCAAGGGCGGCTGCGGAAAAAGCACCGTGACGACGCTCCTTGCAAAAGAATTGGCGCGCATGGGAAAAAAGGTGCTGGTAGTGGACTCCGATGAATCCAATTTCGGTCTGCACCGTCAGTTGGGTGTCGAGCTGCCCAGAGATTTTACCGAATATTTTGGCGGCAAGGATAAAGCCTTCAAAACCATGATGACCTCTGGTATTCTGGACGCTATGAAGCTTTCTGCCTTTGCCAGGAAGTTTTTCTCCGAAGATTTCACCATGGCAGATATCCCAGAGGAATATTACAGTGAAAAAGACGGCGTAAAGCTCATGTCCAGCGGAAAGATTCACAAAGCCAATGAGGGCTGTGCCTGTACCATGAACAGCATTCTGGAGCAGTTTGTTGCTCATCTGACCCTTGCGGAGGATGAAATTGCACTGCTGGATATGGAAGCCGGTGTGGAGCATTTTGGCAGGGGTACGGATAACTCCGTGGACGGCATTCTGATGATCGTAGACCCATCCTTTGAATCCCTGCGGCTATCTGTCAAAATTGCAGATTTAAGCACGAGCATCGGCAAGCCCATCTGGTTTTGCCTGAATAAGGTGACTGAAGAAGCTGCGCAGATGATGGAAGAGGAAGTCGGTAAACATGGAGCGATTATTGGCAGAATGCCGCTGGATCACGATCTTGCTCTTGCAGGTCTCACCGGTACAGAGCTTCAAATGACAATTGCTCCAGTCCGTGAAATGGCCCAGTTTTTGATCCATTAACCAGAAGATATCGTTCTTGATTCTATCTAAGGAAATCATGATAAACTTAGAGCGTGCATCCATACTGAAGCTGCCTTTTGCGGCAACGGAGGATAGGATTGTCCGGATACAGGCCGAGGCCATATCGGATATTGAATAGGACTCCCAGAATGGTTGCTTCTGCATTCCGTGCAGTTTTCTCGCATTCGGAATGCGACGTATGCTTTGTAATGATATTTATCGCGCATCTGTCTAAAAATTTTTTGAAATTTTTTGAAAAAACATGTCAGGAATGCGTTTCTGAAGACATATATAGGGTGAAGGGCATCCGAGTGTGGGTAGTCGCGCAGGCCACGAGGCAGGGCCGCGCGGATATCGGAACCGCCCTCCTTTTCCCCGCTGTCCTTCCCGCGGTTTTCTCTCCGTGGGGTAGGCAAGGCGGCGGGGTCTCCCCTGCGCGGCCGGTCTCTTTCCCCCGGCTGCGCAGGGGCCTTCTCTCAGCTTGCCAAAAAAATCCTTCGGGATCTCGCTGCGTTCAGAATCGCAAATAGAGTTTTGAAGCATTTTGTTTTGCAATTCTGCCGCCGCGGGTCATTAACGTGAAAAGGCACTCTCAAAAAATATTTTTTCGATTAATTTCAAAGATATCTTTTCTTTTCTATGCGATTATGATACACTAATTTTAAGATGTATTTTGTTTTTTTGCAACTCGTAACATTATATTAACCACAAGAGGGGCGTGCAGCATATGGAGCATCGGCATATCCCTGCCGCAAAGGACGGCAGCATTCCCGACGCGAAAACGCGTTTTCGGCGCGGGCAGGACATTTTTCTGGAGGACGTATGGTACGGCCGCTGCGCGATCTGCGGCGAGCTGATCCGCCCGCCGAAGCTGTGGTACTGGTACCGGAACGGCCTTTTTCTGCTTCCCGCTGCAGCGTATTTTCCGATCCTTATCTGGCTCCTCAACCTGGCTGTCAGGACTGACGGTCCGGCATATCTGGCTTTCGTTCTGCTTCTGCTCACCTGCTTGTCACTCTTCGCGATCAGCGAGCTGATCGAGCGTGCCATTCTGACCTTCGGGCGGTGGCAGGAGTTTCCCACGGGTCTGAAAGCCAAACAGCTGCAGTTTCGCAGCGACCGAAAAAGCCAAAAGCGGATTTTCATTCGGTTTGGCATTTCTTTGACTTTCTATTTTGCCTATTTTGCGCTGATCTGCTTTTTCCGTCGCTGACAACGCCGTATGTCCCACCCTCCCCGCAGCAGTAACTTCCGACAGAAAGAAAGGAGCACCCTGCGATGAAGCTCGCCCTGAGACGGATTCCCTTTGTGCTGATGGTCGCCATCGGCGGCAGCTATGTGCTGCTTCGGGCCATCCTGCCGATCCTTTCCTCCTTTCATGTGGACATTGAGATCCATAACGCGGTCGTATTCTGGTATTTTGCCGACCGGGCCGCATTCTGGATCACACTTGCCGCGTCATTCATGATCTGGCGCAAGGGCATCACGCGGCGCTACCTGCGTGGGAATCAGGCACAGCTTGAGAACGTATGCCAGCAGCTTTCCGCCATGCCGATCCGCTATCTCGGAACGACGCTGCCGCGGAAATTCCGGGAGCAGGCGCTCCAAATCGGTCCATTGTATTTCGTTCCGGAGAAGAACGCACCGGCGGACTGCGCTGCAAGGGCCGCTGAGATCACAGAGCCGCTGTTTGCTGCGCTGACGGAAAGCGAAAAAAAGCGCTTTTCCGACTATTCCCAGCCACCGGAGGTAAAGCTGTGCTTTCGGAAGCTCGGCGAATCGGTTTGGCGCGTAAAGGTCAGTACCGCGTGGCTGAACGGCAGGGCAAGCCTGTACTATTCCCCGTTCGGCAGAACCCGCGCTTTGAAGGAACGGGCATGGTGGCCCCCAATTGCGCTCAGCCCGGTGTGGTTCGTGTGAGCACCGGAGGATGTAAAAAATGACAGAGATCGATGTGATCATGGGGATGCTGGACTGGAACAACAGCGCCGAGGAACAGGCCGCCGGACTTGCGCAGGCGGCGCAGGTGGAAAACTTTCAAGTCTTTTTGCAGCCCTGCACGGAGCACTACAACAAAAACGTGTGGGACAATTGCGCAAAAGCTCTGGCAATGCGGTCGGATGCGGAATTAGACGCCTGTTTGGAAAACCTGTTGGCATGGCTGCGCGACATGAATTGGCCGGGCGCTTTTCTCATCCTCGAAAGGCTGCAGGCTTTTCAGAACTCGGCGGCGCTCCATCGGGCGATCGCGGGAAGCCTTCTGTGCGCGCAGGCGCTTGGGGACGAGGTATGGGAGGAGAATCTCAGAAAACTGCAAAATTGTGAAAACACGATATCTACATAGGATGAGAGGAGGACCCACATGCGCGAAGTTGATCTGGAACTGGATTTTTGTCCCAATTGTGCTTCAGAAGAAACGAAGGAACAATTCCCGGTGCAGAGTTTTAAGTTCTTTTATATGTTTTCCACGGCTGTGAAATGCACAAACTGCGGAACATACTATGTTCCGTCGCCCCGGTTGGGCGTGATCGTAACGATCATCTATTTTCTGGGTGTTTGGATCGATGAGTATCTTGCAGAAATTACGGCCGATTCTTTTTCCAGCATAATGTCATTAGTTTTGCTGCTTGCGATGTATGGACTCTGTGGAGTTCTCCTTCACCGCTTCGGAACATGGCGTCCGATTTCCGGAAACAAGCCGCTGGAACAGCAGGAATATCTGCTGCCCACGATCATCTGGTCCATGCTCACGGCGCTGGGGCTGTCTCTTCTGATGTTTGCCGTGACGGCCCTGATGCGATAAAGGAGGGATTCTTATGGAATTAAGCAGCTGCCCGCAATGCTCTGCCAAGCGGAATATCCCGCTCTCATTCAGCTTCTTTCTGACAAATCGTTTCCATCTGGCTCTTTCCTGCAGCCACTGCGGTGCGAGATATGTGCCCACGATGCTGCAGCGTATCGTACAGCTGATTCTACTGCTGGCGTTCAGCATTGGTTGTGGACTTCTTTACACGCCGCTCCTGCGGCTGGAATTCACCCTTTCTGCGGTTGGGACCTTCCGACTGCTGCCTCTTTGGGTGCTTGTAGTCCTGATCGTGCTTGCACTGGCGCACTGGCTCCCGCTTCGCGTTCTGCCGTGGAAAAAGCTGGAAAGTACAGCCGCGTTCCACCGTGGACGATCGGTCTCTTTCTTTATCATTTCGATTGCGATTTCCTTTCTGGTAACAATGCTGATCAGCTTTCAATTTGCACCGGAAGCCCTGATGAGAGCGCTGTATTGATATCATTTTCGTTTGCCGGAGGCTGCTATGACATTTCAATACTATCCGCCGCAATTGCTGCAGAAGGCGCGGGAAACATATTGGGGAGAGCTTGCATGGCACGTCTGTGATATTCCGGATGTGCTGGAATACGCACACTCTGAAAATCTGGTCATTCTGGGTGGTGACGTGATCACGCCGCAGGAAAAGCACACCTACGACAACTGGTATTACAATATATCTCACAGCCTCACCATTGAGAAGAACGTACAGGCAAGCATTGACTTAACGCGGTCCTATATTGGAGCCTACGTCCGGAAGAATGGCAACAATTATCTGTTCGTTGTTAGCCTGACCAGACTGCTGTTTGTCAATGAGCAAATCGCCTGCACGGAACCGCTCCCTTAGCGCTTCTGCTGCCTCCCAGCAGAAAAACGAGCCCGCATTCCTGTTCCCGAAATCGCTTTACATCCTGTTACAGAACTCTTCCGAAAAATTTTTCAAATTTTTTTGAAAAAACCTGTCAGGAACGCGTTTCTGAAGACATATATAGGATGAAGGGGTCCCGCTCCCCTGCCCGCAGGCGAAGAGGCATCGCCCGCGGCGCAGGACCTGCCAAAAGCCGGGCCCCGGCCGTCCTCCCGCAGCCATTCCGGCGCGGGACGGCATGAAAATTTCCCTGCGCTGCCGGTCTCTTTCCCACCGGCAGCGCAGGGGCCTTCGTTTTTCGAAATTCATGTTGATTTTTCAGTTCAGAGCGTGTATACTAGGCCTAGGGAATGAAAATTCCCGTAGACAGCAACAGGTTTGTCTGTCGCAGCGTTGAAGCAAGTGATGGGGTCAGCATGCCGTACACTTGTGGAGCTTTGACCGAGGGTTAGGCGGTTTCCACAGGCTGACGTAGGGTTTTTCCCGAATGAAAACGCCTCTTGCGGAGCTCTGTTAATGCAGGGTTCCGCTTTTTTATAAAAAAGCAGGTCGGAATGTGTCTTTTACGGGAAGCTGCCCATGCATGGCAGCAATTGACAGGAACAGAATACCGGATCACCGTTGGAAGGCGAGGAAAGAAATCTTCTTTTGCTTTGAGCTTCTCCTTTGCTGATTTCCCACATGTTGCCGGGATGCAGTATGCGCAGGATGTAGACTTCGGTCTGCGCCCATCCGAATACTACGGCGAAAGGCTGATCCCTTCCATTTTGAGCGGAAAGCTTGAAGCGGCAAACATGGAGCGAAGCCGGAATTGGCTGCGGATCAAAGGCCGACTCAATGCGATCATTCATCTTCAGGAAACGCTTGACACCGAGTTCCTGATTGCACGCTTTCGTCCGAACCTGGTACGCATTCACTGCAAAATTGACGCAGAATACATCATTAAAAATTTGCACTCCGGCGAAATTTTCTTCGTGTTTATCGACAAGGGTACCGGGCAGCGATATTATTGCAAGTCCGCATTTGAAAGAACCACGATAGATTATCTGGAAAACCAGGCTGTTCTGACTGTGCTGAAAAAAGAAAAAGTCATGAACGGCATTCCGACATTATTGTATCTGCATCCGAATTATATGGAAGATGCAGAAGCGTAAAACCGGGGCATCCGTCTGGTGTCTCGGTTTCGTTTTCGTATATTTTAAGAGACGTATCACCTGTAAATATATCTTTCTCGCATCTGTTGAAAATTTTTTTGAAAAAACCTGTCAGGAACGCGTTTCTGAAGACATATATAGGATGAAGGGGTCCCGCTCCCCTGCCCGCAGGCGAAGAGGCATCGCCCGCGGCGCAGGACCTGCCAAAAGCCGGGCCCCGGCCGTCCTCCCGCAGCCATTCCGGCGCGGGACGGCATGAAAATTTCCCTGCGCTGCCGGTCTCTTTCCCACCGGCAGCGCAGGGGCTGTTTTTATTCTGGCTTCCGGATCAAGTATCCCCCCGGCAGCTTTCCGCTCAGGTCTGCGCTGCGCCGTCGACGGACAGGATCTCACCCGTTACATAGCTTGCCAGATCGCTGGCGAGAAACAGATAGGCGTTGGCGACCTCCTGCGGCTCGCCGATGCGGCCGAGCGGGATGGGCGCGCTGATGCGGTCGACCAACTCCTGCGGCAGGGCCGCAACCATATCCGTTCGCGTAACGCCGGGCGCGACCGCATTGACGCGGATGCCTGCGCGGCCAAGCTCCCGCGCCAAACTGCGCGTCAGGCCGTTGACGGCAAATTTGCTGGCGGGATAGCCGACGCCGCCGGGCTGACCATAGAGGCTGACCATGGAGCTGGTGTTGATGATGCAGCCCTTCCCTGCTGCGCGCATGATCGGCTCGACGGCCTTGCAGCCGTGGAACACCGCCGTGACATTCAGGTCCATGATGCTCCGGAACGCCTCGGGCGAATAATCCGCCAGCGGTTCCCGCGCGGAGATGCCGGCATTGTTCACCAGAATATCCACCCCGCCGAAGGTCTGCGCGACCTCCTGCACGGCCCGCTCCACGGCGGCATAGTCCGTCAGATCGGGCCAGAGGCCCATCACCGGCCAGTCCGGCTGCTCCTCCCGCAGCTGCGTCAGCGCTCTCTGCACGGTGGCCTCCCGGCTGCCGAACAGCGCCACCTTTGCCCCATTGTGCAGGAACGTCCGGACAACGGCAAGCCCGATGCCGCGCGTTCCACCGGTCACGATCGCAATTTTTCCGTTTAACATATTCTGTACTCCTTTCCATCGATCCGTTTTATTCGATATAATTTTATCGATTCAATAATATCAAATATTTCCGCAAAAATCAATCTTTTTTTCATCAGGATCATAGACGGTGTGCATGATCGGGCTCCGGCTTGACAGTTCTCTCCGCATTCGGTATGATATAAAGGAATGATTACCTGCGGAAGGAAGCGACTGTCCTGAAATCCGGAACCGACTATCTGATCACTGAAAGGCCCGCGCGGGCGCTTTTGAAATTCTCCCTGCCGATGATTGTCGGCAACCTTTTCCAGCAGGCCTATACCATCGTGGACTCCGCTATCGTCGGCCACTATAACGGCGAAGCGGCGCTGGCCGCCGTCGGCGCGTCCTCCGCGCTCACAACGATCTTCATCTGCGTGGCCATCGGCGGCGGCATCGGCGCCTCCGTCATCATCAGCCAGCATTTCGGCGCGAAGCGCTTTGCCCGCATGAAGTCCGCCGTCTACACCGCCCTGCTGACGTTTCTGGCCGTCAGTGTCCTGCTGGCTGGCGTCGGGCTGCTGTGCAGTGAGCAGATCATGACCGCCCTGAAGACTCCGCCCGACGCACTGGAGATCGCAGTTACCTATCTGAATATCTATTTCTATGGTCTGCCCTTTCTCTTTCTCTATAATATCCTGTCCTCCCTGTTCAATGCGCTCGGAAAATCGCGCATCCCGCTGTATTTCCTGATTTTTTCCTCGCTGCTGAATGTCGTGCTGGACTGGTATTTCGTCGCCGTGCTGCACCGGGGCGTGCCCGGCGCAGCCTATGCCACGTTTCTGGCGCAGGGCCTGTCCGCCGTGCTGTCGTTCGGCGTGTTCCTGCTGGAGCTGCGGCGCATCCCGGAGCGCTCGAACGGTCTGTTCCGCTTCGGAGAGCTGCGCGCCATGACGCGCGTGGCTCTGCCGTCCATCCTGCAGCAGTCCACGGTCTCCATCGGCATGATGCTCGTGCAGTCCGTGGTCAACGGCTTCGGCACGCAGATCCTCGCGGGCTTTTCCGCTGCGGCGCGCATCGAATCGCTGTGTATCGTGCCCATGGCCGCCATCAGCAATGCCCTGTCCTCCTACACGGCGCAGAACATCGGCGCGGAGAAGCCGGAGCGCGTGCCGCAGGGCTACCGCGCGGCCAATCGGATGATCGTGCTGATCTCCGTGCTGCTGTGCGTCCTTCTGGAGCTGTTCCGCACGCCGATCATCGCCATGTTCCTCGATGCCGCCCCCTCGCCCGAGACCGTGGCGACCGGTGAGCACTATCTGCAGTTCATCGGCTTTTTCTTCTGCTTCATCGGCTTCAAAATGGCTGTAGACGGCATCCTGCGCGGCGCGGGCGACGTGAAAATGTTCACGATCGCAAACCTCGTCAATCTGGCCATTCGCGTGCTGCTGTCGTGGCTCTGCGCACCGCTCTGGGGCGTCGAGATCGTCTGGTACGCCGTGCCGGTCGGCTGGCTGGCAAACTTTGTCATCTCCTTCGCACATTACCGCACCGGAAAGTGGAAGGAAAAACGGATCGCATAAAGAAATCCGCGCCATCCTGCAGCAGGACAGCGCGGATTTTTATATACTTTCAAAGCAGCGTGCCGCTCGGTGCAACGCCGATGGCATATTCGACTGCGATGGCGACCAGCACGACGAGCAGAGAGATGATAAAGCCGTGCAGCATGGGCTTCAGGCCCGCCCTGCGCATGTCGGAGAAGCTCGTGTTCAGGCCGATGGCAGCCAATGCCGTGACCATGAGAAACTTGCTGATATCCTTGAGCACGGAGGCGACGGAGGCCGGGATGAAGCCGAGGCTGTTCACGCCGCACAGAGCGAGGAAGCCGAGGATGAACCACGGGAAGACGGACTTCATATTGACCCTGACGGCCGACGGGTCGCCCGCTGCTTCCTTCTTCTTTACATGCATGACGATGAGAGCAAAGATCAGCACCGTCGGGATGATCGCCAGCGTGCGCGTCAGCTTCACCATCGTGGCGAAATCGCCCGCCTGCTCACTGAAGGCGTAGCCCGCCGCCACAACGCTCGATGTGTCGTTCACGGCCGTTCCGGCCCAGAGGCCGTAGGCGGCGTCGGACAGGCCGAGCCAGCGGCCGAGGATCGGGAACAGCACGATCATCGCCATGTCGAACAGGAATGTCGCAGACATGCCGTAGGCCACATCGACATCCGTCGCGTCAATGACGGGCGCGATGGCCGCAATGGCAGAGCCGCCGCAGATGCCCGTTCCGGCGGAGATGAGGTTGCTCATCTTCCAGTTCAGGCCGAGCGCTTTGCCGATGAAATAGCCTACGCCGAAGCAGGTGGCCAGCGTGAAAAGCATGACCGTCAGTGAAAAGCGGCCGACCTTCAGCACCGTCATGATGTTCAGGCTCGCGCCGAGCAGGATGATGGCGAGCTTCAGTACCTTTTTGGACGTGAAGCGGATGCCGGGCGACGTGACCGCGTTTGGCTTGAAGAAGCGGTTGATGACCATGCCGATGAACAGCGCAATGACGGATGCGCCGATCAAATGCAGGCCAGCCAGCCCCTCGAGATATTCCAGCCCCTTGGCCGCGGCCGCAATGACGAGCGCCATTGCCAGACCGGGCACCATTTTCCAGATCGTTTTCATAAGAACCCTCCGTTTTTTCTGTAGCGATTGCATTATAGCACGCCCGTGTGATAAAATAAAATTATTCTTTAGAATAAAACGATTCCATGTCGTTATCAAGGAGGGCATTCATGGACCGGAGGCTCGAGACATTTCTGGCTGTCTGCCAGACGATGAATTACCGCCGCGCGGCTGAGGCGCTGCACCTGACGCAGCCCGCCGTGACGAAGCAGATCCAGTCGCTGGAGGCGTCCTACGGCGTCCGCCTGTTTTCCTATGACGGGCGGAAGCTGAGGAAGACCGCCCCCGGCAGCGCGCTGGAGGTCTTCGCCATCTCGCAGCGCTATCAGGAGCAGGAGCTGGAGCGTGCGCTGCACGCCGCTCCGCGCAAAATTCTCCGCGTCGGCGCGACGAAGACCATCGGCGACTATATCCTCCCGCCCGCCATCTGCAGCTTCGTCCGCGCGCCGGAGCACGAGCTGCAGTTCACCGTGGACAACACGACGCGCCTGCTCGGGCAGCTCGAGGCGGGGCAGCTGGATTTTGTGGTCGTGGAGGGCATTTTCGACAAGCGCCGCTATGACAGCTTCCTGCTGCGGGAGGAGCCGTATATCGGCATCTGCGCGGCCGGGCACCGCTTTGCCGGGCGGCGCGTCACGCCGGAGGAGCTGCTGGGCGAAACGCTTCTGCTGCGGGAGCCGGGCTCCGGCACGCGCAGCATCCTCGAGCGCGAGCTGATGCAGGTGAGCTACAGCACGGCGGCCTTCTCCCGGACGATCTGCATCAGCAGCTTTCCCGTCATCCGCGCGCTGACGGCGGCGAACTGCGGCATCAGCTTTCTCTATGAGGCCGTGGTGCGCGGCAGCCCGGAGATCGGCAGCTTCACCTGTCCCCCGCTCACCGGACGGCACGAGCTGAATGTCGTTTTCCTGCAGCATACCGGCGCAGGCAGCCTCGCCCGCGAATTCGTCGCGCCAGTCATGGAGCAGTTCCCCTGACCGGCCGACAGAAATACCGGCGACGAGCGAACGATCGGTACAGACCGCCGATAAAACGCACAAACCGATTGCGTCTGCAGCGGCGTTCCCTGAGCGCCATGCACATCTGCAAATTCCCACGCACTCCGTCGACCGCACAGGTTCCCGGATTTGTCATTGCGAGGAGGCCAACGGCCGACGTGGCAATCTCGGGGAGGCACCTACGATTTCACCGATAGCTTTCCAATGATCCGGCCAGCTACTGTGAGATTGCCGCGTCGCTTCGCTCCTCGCAATGACACGTCAGGTAGTGCCTTGGTGCACCAGCGGTCTTCTGCCGTTGAATGCCCCCCTGCTAGGCGCTTAGGGAACGCCGCTGCAGACGCAATCAGTGCGTTCCATTTTAACTATGGTCTGTACAGACCGGCAGCATTGCGCCGGTCGGGGCATCGGCCCCTACGCATTAAATGATACTGCCTGCACACGGGCGCTCGATGAGCGCCCCTACGGCGTCTAACGATACTGCCTGCACCGGCGGGCTGGGGGCAGTCCGCCCTACGGATTCTGTCGATCGTGCCTGCGTGGTAAAGGATCAGCCCCTGCGGGGCGGTTGGCCTTGCAGGGGCTGATTGATCAGTTGTTTGTGAGGAAGTCTACGAGGCGGCAGAGCATGGTTGCGATTTCGGCGCGGGTGGCGTTGCTGCGGGGCTCAAGGGTGGTCGGGGAGGTACCGTTGATGATACCGGCGCCGACGGCCCACTGGATCGGCTCGCGCGCGTAATCGGAAATTCGGTTGCGGTCGCTAAAGCCCGAAAGGTCGCCGCTCGCAATGCAGGTATAGCCGCAGAGCACAGCGTAGCGGTACAGGAAGGCCGCCAGCTGCTCACGGGTCACGGGGTCATTCGGGGAGAATTCCGTCTCGCTCGTGCCGTTGCAGACGCCAACTGCCTTGGCCCAGTTGACGGCGTCGTAGTACCACTGGCCCTCTACGACATCGTCGAAGGCCTTCTGCACATAGACTCTCGGGCGGTCGCTCATGTTGTAGAGCACCTGCACGACCATTGCGCGGCTCGTGGTGGCCAGCGGCTCGAAGGTGGTTTCGCTCGTGCCGTTCATCAGGCCGAGCCAGTAGACATCATGGACATATGGGAAGTACCATTCGTTTTCCGGAACGTCGACGAAGGGCGTCTTTGCCATGTCGAGGAATTCCAGCCCGTTCTCCTTTGCGTACTGCTCGGCATAAGTACCGGTCGTGCCGTAGACGGTGGTAATGCCGGATTTAACAGGAAGATTTGCAGGAAGCCGCTCAAGGCATGCGGGCGTGTAAAGGTCGTTGATGATTTGGCCCCACTCCTCGGTGAACGCGCCATCCTCCACCACGCGGACATAGTCGCCGAGAACGAGTGAGGTGTCGTAATTTTTGCAGGTGCCTTCCACCTTGGTGATCGGCATTCCGTTGACCGCAGAGTCCATCACGAAAAGATTGCCATTGAAGGACGGATCGCGCAGGCTGACAAGGTAGATCGCCGTCAGCTCGTTGCCGTCCACGCGGAACACGCCGCTGTTGGCCGGCACATACTGGCTATCCGGATGGGCGTCCATCGGAATCAGGTCGCGGGCAAAGGCTCTGTGCTTTTCATAGCCGACACAGGTGTGACTGGCAAACAGCTTGGAGCCATAGGCGCTGCACTCCGGCGAAAGAGAGAAGTTTTGGGGCAGATAGTAGTAGTCGAGGGCATGGGCCCCCACGAAATTTTTCTCGATGTTGACCTCATTGTTGGGCAAGCTGACGAATACCAGATCGAATCCGGCAATGGAAATATCGTCGATAAAGGTCATGGTGTCCGGCAGGATAACGCCGACAACGCCTTCAAGATCGACCAGGCCAAAGGTGTAGAGACTCGTAACAGGGTATCCGTTCACATACTGCGGGATCTCCAGCACTTGCGGCAGGCTTCCCTTCACCGTGTTGCGGATTTCCGCATAGCCTTCCTCCGGATAGACCCAGTAGACAACGCCGTCGATCACGACCTCGTGATGCGTCGCTGCAAAAACCGTCGGGACGGCGGACAGCAGAAGTGCAAAGGCAAGAATCAGGCTGAACAAACGTTTTTTCATTGTGTCTGCTCCTCTCATTTTTGTGATGTCTCCATTATACCTGTTTATTCTAAGCTCGTCAATGCAAAATGCCCTCGTGGGAAACATTTGTCGTTTTTGGGGAAAACTGCCAGCATGGATTATCCGCAGGGCAGGCATTCCTAAGTCCGCTGGTGCAGGCGGGGGCGGTTTGGTGAATAGTGAATAATGTAACGGCACAAGCATGCCCCGACCCTACAACACAAAACACCGCCCGGTGGGAGCTTTGCTCCCGCCGGGCGGTCGTGCGAAAGGGGGTCGTCTGTTTGACTCAGCCAATGGCCTCGGTGCGGTAGATGAACTTCACGCTGCCGTCCATTGCGGCGTCCAGGCCGGAATAGGTCTGATAGTCGCCGGAGATACCGGCCAGCGCGCGGGCGCGCTCCAGCAGCGGCTCTACATCGCCGTCCATGGCGTCGACGAGCTTCTGGAAGCCCTCTTCATTGAGCTGCTTCAGACCGTCGGACAGCTGCATCGCGCCGTCGCGCAGCGCCGTCACGCCGTCGATGAGGGCGGATGCGCCGCTGCTCAGCGTGGACGTGCCGTCTGCCAGACGGCTTGCACCGGCATAGAGGCTGGAAGCGCCGTTCTGCAGACTGGCTGCGCCGTTCTGCAGCTTCGCAGCGCCTGCGGCCGCACTGTCCACGCCGCCGGTGTAGGCCTGCAGGCCGACATAGAACTGATAATAGCCGTCAAGCTGGGATTTCAGGGCGCTGATGCTGGCTGCACCGGAGCTTGCCTGCTCCAGAGCAGCCGTGATCTGATCCTGCACCTCGGGAGAATTCATGTTCTGGTCGATGAGCGTCTGGATCTGCGCCGCAGTCTGCTGGTCGATGAGGGCCGCGATATCGGCGCTTGCCATCTGCGCGGCGACCTGCTGGGAGATGAGCGCCTGCACATCGTCGGAGGCCATCTGGGCGTTGATCGCAGCCTCGATCTGTGCCTGCTGCTCCTCCGAGATCGTGCCGTCGGCAATACCGGCCGCATACGTCTCCGGGGTCAGGCCCATGGCCGCAAGGACCTTCGCCGTGACCTGCTCACGGACCGCAGCCGTGACCTGCTCGGTCACATTCTGCTGCACGGCGGCAGTAACAGCCGCGCGGATGGTCGCTTCCTGTGCATTGACGGCAGCCGTTACCTTGGCAAGAGCCGTCTGATAAGCCTGCTCATAAACGGCGGTCTGATCAAGAGAAGCCAGCGCGCCGTTGAGCACCTCGGCATAGTTGCCGATCGTCAGCTGTGGGATGCTGAGGCCCGCTGCGTTGATCTGCGTCGTGGCAGCGGCCAGCAGAGACTGGAACACCTGCTGCGCGCCCGCATTCAGGGCTGCGCTCTGGCCGGACAGGGTGGAAAGGCCGCCGTTCAGGGTCTGCATGCCGTTTGCCAGCTCGGCAGCGCCTGCGTTCAGGCTGCCCGCGCCGGTCTTCAGGGCGGCAGCGCCGTTGTTCAGCGTGCCGACGCCGTCCACGAGCGTCTGGGACTTCTCAAGCAGGGTCTCAAGGCCCTCATACAGCTCGGAAGAGCCGTCGAGGAGCTGCTGCATGGCGTCGGTCAGCTTGGCGAAGGATGCCTTCAGGTCGTCGACCGTCTCAAAGTCGCTGTCCTGCAGCGCGCTGAAGACGGAGTTCGTTGCGAGCGTCAGGGTCGTGTCGAGTGCGAAGTCCGTCACGTCGGCGCTGACCTCGACATAGTCCGGCAGCTCCAGCGTATCGCGCTCGATGTTCAGGTCGTCCTGCAGGCCCGGGAAGGCGATGCCGACGACAACGGTGTGCGAGCCGTCATTCACGACGCGGCCGTTCGTGACCTCGATGTTCGTGAAGCGCTCGTTGTCCAGCAGCATGCCGGTCAGCGCGGCAAACGGGACATAGAGTGTCTCCTCCTTGCCGTCCACGGTCGCGGTCGTCGTGCAGTGGTTCTCATAGTCGAAGCGGATGGTCACCTTGCCGCTCTTGCCCGCCAGCTCGGCCGGGGCAATGTCCTTGCCGTCGAGCTGGTAGCTGATGTTCATGGTCACGGGCAGCTCCGTTTCGCTCTTGCCCTGATAGTAGATGTCATTGCCCTGCGCATCCCACGTCAGGCTCGTGCCGTTCGCGGTCCACGTCTCGTCGCCCTTGACGTTCTCGATGTCCGTCAGGTCCGAGACGTCCTGCAGGCTCGTTTCCTTGTTCGGATTTTTGAGCCAGTCGCTGACGATCACGCTCTGCTGCTTGCCGTCGGCTCCGGCGATGACATAAACGGTCTCTTCCTTCGAGGCGCGCTCCTCCGCCGCAGCGGAGGCCGCCTTCGTATCCTGCGGGGCGTGCAGCGCCCCATTCTCCGCATGGACCGACGCGCCGGTGATCGTGCAGATCAGCGCAGCGCACAGGCAGCCGGAGAGAATTTTATATCCGGTCTTTGTCATGATCTTCGTTCCTCCTGTCTTCGATTCTCAGCGGGCAGAAGCATCCTGCTTCTCCGCGTGTTTTCTGGAATGATTGCAATGGCGCATGCCAAGCGTCGTAGCGCACACGAGCCGGTCGCACAGCAGCAGCAGTGCCGGCAGGATGAGGATGACGCAGAGCATACTGACGATGGCGCCGCGCGCCATAAGCATGCACATCGAGCTGATGATGTCGATGTCGGAATAGATGGCCACGCCGAACGTTGCGGCGAACAGGCCCATGCCGCTGACGATGATCGAGGGGATCGACGTCGAAAGCGCGGTGATAACGGCAGGCCGCTTCTCCTTGCCCGCAAGGCGCTCCGCCTTATAGCGGGTCGTCATCAGGATGGCGTAGTCCACAGTCGCGCCAAGCTGGATCGTGCTGATGCAGATCGGGGCGATGAACGGCAGCGACTGGCCGAGGAAATGCGGCAGGCCGAGGTTGATGAAAATGGCCAGCTCAATGACGGCGATGAGCAGGAACGGCAGCGAGATGCTGCGCTCCACGAGCAGGATGATGAGGAAGATTGCGAGGATCGACACGGCATTGACGACCTTGAAGTCGTGGTCGGTCGTTTCGATCATGTCCTTCATGCACGGGGCCTCGCCGATGAGCATACCGGTCGGATCATATTTCTTCAGAATGGCATTGAGCGAATCGATCTGGGCATTCACTTCGTCGCTCGCGACCTTGTACTCGGAGTTGATGAGCAGCAGCTCCCATTTGTCGCTCTTGAGAATAGAGCGGACGGAATCCGGCAGGATCTCCTCCGGCACGCCGGCGCCGACGACGGATTCCAGACCGAGGACGTATTTCACGCCGTCCACCTGCTCCATATCGGAGATCATGCTGCGCACCTGCTTCGACGGCAGGGACGCGTCCACGAGCAGCATGTGCGTTGAGGCAATATCGAACTCCTCGGAGAGCTTGCTGTTTGCGATAACATACTCCATGTCCTCCGGCAGGCACTGTCCCATGTCGTAGTACACCTCGTCGTTCGTCTTGTCATAGGCGAAGTAGAACACCGGAGCCAGCACCACGAACAGCGCCAGGAACACCGGGAACACCTTCGTCACGCCCTTGGCCACGCCGTCCATCTTCGGGAGGATGGAACGGTGGCGCGTCTTCTGCAGGGGCTTGTCGAGCAGCAGAATGAGCGACGGCAGGACCGTCACGCAGGACAGCACGCCGAGCAGGACGCCCTTCGCCATCACGATGCCGAGGTCGCGTCCCAGCGTGAACGACATGAAGCACAGGGCCAGGAAGCCCGCGATCGTCGTGATGGAGCTGCCGACGACGGACGTCAGCGTGGCACTGATGGCGTGAGCCATGGCCTCGCATTTGTCGGGGTAGATCGCGCGCTGCTCATTGTAGCTGTGCCACAGGAAGATGGAATAGTCCATCGTCACGGCCAGCTGCAGCACGGCGGACAGTGCCTTGGTGATGTAGGAAATCTCGCCCATGAACCAGTTGCTGCCGAGGTTCAGCAGAATGGCAGCGCCGATGCTGGCGAGGAACACGAACGGGATGAGCCAGCTGTCAAGGAAGACCATCATGGCCACGCACGCCAGCACGACGGCAATGGCAACATAGATCGGCTCCTCCTGCTCGCACAGGTCCTTCAGATCCGTCACGAGGGCGGACATGCCGGAGACGAAGCACTGCTTGCCCGCAATGGAGCGAATCTCACGGATGGCGTCCATTGTCTCGTCCGCGGAGGTCGCGGTGTCGAAGAACACGGCCATCATCGTCGCGTCGCCGGTGTTGAAGGCGTCATAGAGCTTGTCGGGCAGAAGCTGCATCGGGATGGACGTGTCCATCAGGGAGTTGTACCACAGGACCGTCTCCACATGCTCGACGGATTCGAGCTTTTCCTGCAGGGCGGCAACATCCTTTTCCGGCATATTCTCCACGACGATGAAGGAGAATGCGCCCTTGCCGAAGTCCTCCAGCAGCGCGTTCTGCCCGATGACGGTGTCCATGTCGTCCGGCAGATAGTTGAGCATGTCGTAGTTGATCCGGGTCTCCAGCATGCCGAACACAGCCGGGATCATCAGAAGCACCGTGAGGATCAGGATCGCGACGCGGCCGCGCACGACCGCTTTGGAAAATCGCATGGTTTAACCTCTTTTCTCATAAAATTCCGCATCCAGAACATCAGGCTGCTGGTGCCGGATGATCTTGATCATGCTGCACGCGACGCAGAGGTTCAGGATGCCCTCTGCCAGCATCGCGATGCCGAGCAGGACCAGCAGCGCCCGCGCGCCGTCCATCGGGCGGAACACGAGCAGCAGCCCGGCCAGACAGGCCGCAATCGCAAGCGTCAGGATCAGCCACCACGGCCGCAGGCCGAAGCGCTTCGAATCCGATGCCGCCTGGATCTTGAACAGGCCGTCGGCCAAAATGCAGATGCCGAGCACCAGACAGAAGAAGCTCACAAGCTGCACGGGACGCACAAGCACGATCAGCCCGAGCACGATCAGCAGGATCCCATAGGCCAGATCGAACTGAAACGCCAGCCGGTACAGATCGCGGGAAAAATACCCCATCAGCTTCACCGCGCCGAATCCGATCATCATGCAGCCCACCAGAATGCCGAGCAGCTTCATGGAAAAGTCGGGCACCGCAATGAGCAGCACACCGAACACGCAGTACAGCACAGAAAGGACGATGTAGCTCGTCTTCGCCGCGCGCATGAATTTCACGGAACGCATGAAAGCACCTCCTTCGATTTTGGGCAGCCCCGCCGGGCCTGCCCCCTTGGAACAGTCCAGAGTATACCCCATCGCCCACCCCCGCGCCATAGACAATGCCGCTCCCCTGCCGGATTTTCAGACACGGAGGCGGTTTTGCCTAATGGAAGGGCTAAAAAACGACACCGCCCCCCGAATTGTCATTGCGAGGCCCCGAAGGGGCCGTGCAATCTCTGGAAGGCACTGCCGTTTCGTACCGGTCGCCGTTAAAATGGCAAAAACCAAAAGTCAGCCTGTAGCGGCGGTCACTGCGCAGCCATTGGCGGCTTTGCCGCCTTACGGATGCGGCGTGCCCTTTACGGGCGGTGAGCGCCATTGGCAGCTGCAGATTCCCGCGCACTCCGCCGACAGCACACGCTATTGTAGGGGAGCGGACAGCCGGGCCCGGCGCGGTACTCACGACTGGTACAGGCTGGCGTTAAAAAGGCTTCAGCCCCAGGTTTGTCATTGCGAGGAGGCCGCAGGCCGACGCGGCAATCTCGGGAAGGCAGTTACGTTTTTGCCGGAAGTACCCAATTATCCGGCCAAGTACTGCGAGATTCCCACGTCGCTTCGCTCCTCGGAATGACAAGCTTGAATGTCTCGCGCCGCTGAATTAACACTTCAAAACCTGCAGTTGCCTACAGCGCTCAGGGAACGCCGCTGCAAACTGGCTTTGGGTTCCCATCATCTTAATGGCAGCCGACACCAATCTCCGCTGCAATTCCCTATTGTGCACTTTTTATACACCATCCGCATTCTTTCCCTTATGCAAAAGTATACATGTTATTTAATTTTTGATTATTGTAGTGATTTGTATCGTTTCTTTTGTATCACATTTATTCCAGCCCCCGTTCTTCTATACGCATTACAGTCACAATATACATATATCTTCCGCAGTAATTTCTATGTTATCTGTATTATTTTTTGCTTCAAACGTCTTGTGGGAGTCACTTGCATATGGTATACTCAAGTTGCAGATATCCTGCATTTCTTTGGAATTGCTGACTTACTATTGGAAGGAGTGGATCAAATATCATGAAGCGTTCAACGATTCTCTGTTCTTTGCTGCCGGTTCTGCTTGTCCTGTTCCTGTGCGCCTGTTCCGCCTCCCCGTCCGGTGCCTCTGACGGCGCTGAAACTCCCAACAACATCTTCCACGAACTCACTCTCCCCGCCGTAACGGAGGGGCAAGTCTCCGTTCTGGATGCCCGCGGCAGCCGGATCCTCTATGTGCAGGAGGAGAAGCTGCTCTCAAAGGACGGCGGTTACGCCTACTACGAGACAAAACAAGTCGGCATTTACGATGTCGATGCCCAGAAATCACTTGCCGTCTGGGAACCGGAGACGCCCGGCAACTACTTCGGCGGGGCCCTGCTGGATGGAGATGCCGCCATTCTCGCCCTCCAGATAGACTACACCAACGCCTACCCCGCACAGTTTGCGGCCATGTACTTCGGCGGCTCACAGCGCAGCCTTGTAGAGCTCACCGGTGAACTGCAGTGGCTGCTCTCCTTCTCCGGCAAGGAGGCTCTTGCCAGCTACCGCACGGACGGCGGCGCTTTCGGTGTTTACCGTCTCTCCGCGGACGGCTGCACAGATGCTCTGCTGCTGCAGGCTGATGCGAACACCGAGCCGATGGGCGGCGATCTTGCCGTCTGCGGCGACCGCTTCTGCTATGCCTATGCCAAAAATGGCCAAGTCACCCTGTGCACCGTCTCCGCCGACGGCACGCAGGACGCTCTCACCCTGCCGGAGTCTGCGAAGCTGGACTCGTTCTGGCTGACCGATGGCGGCCCGCTCGTCTGCCAATATGTCGAACAGGACAGCAAGGCGCAGCGGCTGCTCACGCGCTATGCCTCTGGTGAGGCGCACGAGGTCACACGTCCGGCTGCGGACGGCGCGCTGTATCAGCTCCGCTTTGCAAACGGCTGCGGCTTTGCCGTGAATGGCAGCTGGGGGCTTCAGCTCCTGCAGCTCTCCGAGGATGGCACGGTCAGCTGCCGTGGCGTAACCGGGCTGCCCGATGAGCTCAGCTCCGTGCAAGTCCGCATTCTGTCCTGCGGCGACGGCAGCTTCTGCCTGTTCTACCCCGAGGCACAGCGGCTATTCCGCGCCGTACCAACTAGCTGATATCGATTCCCATGCCGCGGCCATTTGGGCCGCGGCAGTTTTAGCGCCGCGAGACTGCCGGATTTGTCATTGCGAGGGCGCTTTGCGCCCGTGGCAATCTCGGGAAGGCAGTCACGATTTTGCTGGGACTTTTTCCATTTACCGTACTGCATATTATTGAAAATTACGGGATATTTTCTGTAAAAATATTG
>OGDY01001005.1_pt1 | contig 34511 bp, 24 predicted proteins | sample 1570341 | NCBI WGS metagenome assembly OGDY01 (sample SAMEA2581972, study PRJEB24529) | metagenome | biome: Human gut stool | place: China | collected 2011 | reverse complement strand
GGAAAATAAGGCTTTATATACGGATTCTGTTGAATGTTCTTCTTGTGTTATTAGTAAAATGTATTTGTGGAACAGTATTATAGAAAATACGGAATTATATAAAGATAAATTGAAATTTTATTATATACTATCTCCTCAAAGGCAGCATATAGAAAAGGTACGATCAGCTTTAAATGTGATAGATTTTGAATATCCTGTGATAATAGATACTTTGGGAAAGTTTGCAAAATTGAATCCCCATCTTCCGGAAAATAAGGCTTTACATACATTTTTATTGGATGAGAACAATAATGTGATTCTGGTCGGTAATCCGTTGCGTAATAAAAAAATTGAAGAAATGTTTTATCAAATCGTAGAGGAGAAGTTAGGTAAACCGGAATGAGTTTGTAAATGATAAAAAGGATTGATGATGAGAAGTTTTATTTCCCGGATGTGGCCGGACATGTTGTTGGGTATGGTGTTTGTCGTGTCGGGTTTTGTCAAGGCGGTGGATCCAATGGGATTGTCGTATAAGATTGAGGAATATTTGGGAATGTTTCAGCTTTCGGGCTGGAGTGGACTTTCCATGTTGTTATCGGTGTTGTTATGTGCAGGAGAGTTAACCTTGGGCCTGTTGTTGCTACTGCGGTTGTGGCGAAAACTAACGGCAGTGGTGGTGACACTTTTTATACTTGGGTTTACGATTCTAACTTATTCGATTTATACGGATCCCTATGGTGGTATAAATGAATGCGGTTGTTTTGGTGAAGCGTTTCATCTTTCCAACGGAGCTACTTTTGCGAAGAATCTGATTTTGCTTGTTGTGTCGGGTTTTCATTTGTGGAATGTTTTCCGGCAGGCTGGAAATCATTTTAATTACCGGCAGCCCGGGTTGGCTGCCGGAGTGCTGGTGTTGGCGTTTTTTGTGCCGCTTTATGCTTATTTTTACCTGCCTCCTTTCGATTTTTTACCTTATAATGTGGGTTCGGAAATCGAGGCAGAAAATGCCATTCATCTTTATGATACGGGTTTTAATGAAGTGAGTGATCAAGTGTTTTCCGGTGGTAAACCCACTTACATGATCGGTATAAAGGAGAAAATTACTCCGGAGGTCGGTGATAAACTTGCTGCTTTGTACGAGGCGTACCGGGACGGGACAGTTAATTTGTTTGGTGTGGCTTCCGGAAGTGGGATGACGATACCGGGTTATGCCGATATTCCGGTGTATTTTATGGATGAAGTGGTGTTGAAGTCGGTTTTACGAACGCCTGTCGGTGTGGTAGCTTTTGCGGATGATCGTATTGTCGGTAAATGGAATTTGTTATATACCCCATATCGTTTCGAGAGGGGATATGGAGAAGAACTTAGCCGGGAACGTTGGAAAAGAGGAGCATTTTTTAGTGGTTGGGTGGTGATGTTGGCGTTGTTATTTTATGAACGCAAAAAGAGGACGGAATGAAGAAGAGGTGGAATTTTTGGGACATTTTATTGTATGTAATGTACGCCTTTATCGGTATCGGAGTATTGATCGGGCTTTTTATTGCACTGCGTGTTTACGTGGTGGATCAGTTTGTGATCCCGACCGATTCGATGCGTCCTACCCTGATACCGGGGGATTACGTGATTGTCAACAAGCTGATTGCCGGGGCACGGATTTACGACCGGTTGGATTTCGGGGAGGGCGATCGGTTGGAATGCCATCGTACGAAAGGTTTGCGCAAAGTGGAACACAACGATATTGTGATTTTTAATTTTCCGATTAACCGGAGAAAGTATAAGATGGAGTTTAAAATCAATTATGTTTACGCTAAACGGTGTATCGGTTTGCCGGGGGATACGGTTAGGATCCGGAACGGGTATTTCAGGAATAGTAACTATGACGGTGTTTTGGGAGTGGAGGAGGAACAACGTCGTTTGTCGGAGACGCCCGATTCGTTGATTGCTGATAATGTGATCCACGCTTTCCCGTTCGATTTCCGGCATTATGGCTGGACGGTCAAGGAATTCGGGCCGCTTTATGTGCGCCGGGCAGGGGGACAGGTGATGCTCGATACGGTTAATTTTCAACTCTATCGGCTGGTAATCGAGTACGAGACGGGGGAAAAACTCCGGGTTGACGCTCAACGCCGGTTGACGCTGGGTGGGAAACCGATAGACAGTTATACATTTCAAGGTGATTACTACTTTTTTTGCGGCGATCAGGTGCTGAATTCCAACGATTCCCGCTACTGGGGATTCGTCCCGGAGGAATTTATCGTCGGGGTAGTTACCCGCATCACGTATTCCCGCGACCGGGAAAGCGGAGAATTCCGTTGGGACAGGTTGCTGAAAAGTTTGAAAAAATAGTAAAGGAGAAAAGAGGGAAGATGAGAAAATATTTCATGATATTAGCGGTTGCGGGTGTAAGTCTGCTTTTCCTGAGTCAGTTTCAGGTTGCGGATCGTTTTTATGGCGGGATCGACACCTCGAACTACTTTACCTTGTTGCTGGGGACGATGGTGGCGACGGTGGGCTTGGTCAAAATACCACGGACACTTTATTGGGGAGATGTGGTGGCATTTCTGTTGTTCGTTTACTTTCTGGTGCATACCTGGGCGACTCATGCTATGCAGAGTAGGGAATTTTATCTGAGTATTTCTTATTTTGCTCTTTATGCGGTGTTCCGCGTGATAAAAGGGATGCGGCTGACGAATTATGCAGCCTTGGCCGTATTGCTTTGCGGGATTTACCAGTCTTATTTGGTGTTGGAACAATTGCTGGGATACGAGGCTTCCAATCATTCTCGGTTTGTTGTGACCGGATCATTTTTTAATCCGGGGCCTTGCGGTATTTTTTTGGCAGGTGTGTTTGTGCTTGCCGTTGCTATGATGGAAAAAGGATACCGGAAGGTTGGTATTAATCTGATGTTCGTGCGTTACGTCATCGCTTGTGTGGCGTTTGGGGTGATCCTGGTGGCTATGGTACCGACCATGAGCCGTGCCGGATGGATCGGAGCAGCGGTGGGGGTGATTTTGTTGTATCGTAAAGGAATTATCCGTTGGATGAAGAGAAGCCGTCGTTGGGTGATCGGGGGAGGAATTGTGGGAGTCATGATCGTGTTGGCGTTGTTTTATGGTTTGAAAAAGGATTCGGCTAACGGACGGCTATTTATCTGGCAAAATACGATCATGGCCTGGTCGGAAGCCCCTTTATTCGGGGTTGGGATCGATGGGTTCGAGAGAGCTTATGCGGAGGCTCAGCATGATTATTTTAAAAAAGGAAATGCGTTGGAACAGGATAGTCGCTATACGGAGTTGGCAGGAGTGGTGGAATCGGCGTTTAACGAACCCCTTGCTTTATTTTTATTGCTGGGGGTAACAGGAGGGGGATTGGCTGTACTCGTCTTGTTTTTTAAGTTACGGAGACCGACGGTTTATGGTTGTGTGGCAGTGGCATTGTTGGTTGCCTCGCTTTTTTCTTATCCGTTTTATATTCCCTCTATTGCTATCTTATTTCTTTTTGCGATGGCACAGTCATCCGACCGGCGGATCGGAACGACGCGTTATGCAAACGTTTTGATATTCGGAATGATGGGGGGAGTAGCCTTGTGTGCCGATCTCCGGGCGTATGGGCTCCGGGAGGTATACCGGGATTGGAAAAATAAGTCTGCCTATTACACCATGGAGGATTATGCAGGTGTAGTCGAAAAATACGGGCAACTTTATCCTGCATTGAAAAATGAATATAAATTTTTATTCGAATACGGACATTCCCTTCATAAAACAGGGCGATACGAAGAGAGCAATGCTGTCCTGGAACAAGGAGTGAGACACAGTGCCGATCCGATGTTCTGGAATGTGATGGGGAATAATTTTTTGGCATTAAAGCAATATGACCGGAGTGAAGCGGCTTACCTGCGGGCTTATTACACCTGTCCGAACCGTATTTATCCGCTCTATTTGCTGACGAAGCTGGGGGCGGCCCGGGGAGATAGGGCGAAAATGGAGCATTACGGGCACATCCTGCTGGACAAACGGCCTAAAGTACCTTCGCCCGCTGTGGACGAGATGAAAGCTGAAATCAGGAGAATGTTTGAAGACAAACCGAATACTAACGAATAAGACATACCGATGAGAAAAAAATTGATTTTATGGATTGCAGGAGGATTGATCGGGAGTGTGGCTTCCGGACAAAGTCTGGTGATCGGGAAGATGACTCTGGAAGAAGCGATCGGGATCGCTTATACCCGTTCGCCTCAGGCACAGATGGTGCAGCTGACTTTTATGTCGCAGTACTGGAGTTTCCGCTCCTATAAAGCACAGTTGTTGCCTTCACTTAATTTAAGCGGTAACCTGGGAAATTATAATCGTTCACTTGTCGAGGTGCGTGATCCGGACGACGGACGTATCAGTTATGTGGCCAATAATACCTTGAGTAACACCTTGTCCGTCCGTATCAATCAGAATATAGCTCCTACAGGGGGAAAAGTGTCGCTGTATACCTCTCTGGACAGGCTGGATCAATTCACCTACCATACGAAGATATACAATTCAACTCCGGTTTCGATCAGTTATACTCAACCCTTACGTTCTTTCAATTCCTTAAAGTGGCAGAAAAAAACCGAGCCGTTGCAATATGAAAAGGCCAAGAAACAGTATCTGGAGTCGATGGAAAATATTGTCGTTCAGACTTCGGCTTATTTTTTCTCTGTGTTGTCGGCTCAGACCACTTACAGGAAAAGCGAGGAAAACCTGAAAGATACCCGTAGTATGTATGAGGTTGCTCAAAAACGTTTTGCCATAACTACGCTGAATAAAAGCGAACTGTTACAACTGGAACTGGCATTGATGAATGCAGAATTGGCCGTCAGTACCAGTAAGGTCGACCTGGAAGTGGCGCTTTTCAATTTTAAATCTTATCTGGGGATATCGGAAAGTGCGTTTTTTGAACTACAACCGCCGATGGAGGTGCCTGAGGTGAATATGGAGTATGATTTTGTGTTGAATAAGGCCCTGCAAAATTCTTCCCATTTGATTGCTTTGGAAATCGATAAGCTCAATGCATCGAAAAATGTGGCGGAGGCGAAAGCCGGACGTGGCATTCAGGTGGAATTGACTGCCAACCTGGGGCTTTCACAAAGCGATGACGCCCTGGTCGGAGTTTATCGTCAGTTGAAAGACCGGGAAGTGGTCGGTGTGTCGGTGACGATGCCTATTTACGACTGGGGGATGAGCCGGGGACGGGTGAAAATGGCAGAGGCACAAGCCCGTTTGGTACAAACCGAACAGGAACAGGAGGTGATAAAATTTCAGCAGGATATCCGGATCAAGGTGATACAGTTTAACAATCAGGCTACGCAATGCCGTATATCGGCCAAAGCATTGGCGGTGGCGGAGGAACGCTATGAAATTACTAAAAAGCGGTTTCAGAACGGAGGAATTTCTGTGACGGACCTGAATACGGCCCAAAAGGAATTGGATAATGCCAGTGATCAGTATATCAGTCAATTGAGAACATTCTGGAATGCTTATTTCGAACTGCGTAAGTTGTCCCTGTACGACTTTATATCCCAAAAAGATATTTGTGCTGAATTTGATGAAATTGTTGAAAAATAATGGCTCGTAAAATAGATGATGATGAAAAGAAATTTGTATAGAAACCTGTTGTGGATCGTTTTCTTGGCCGGAGCTATGGCTTGTGGCGGTGAAAAAAAGAAATCGGAAAAAGAAATCGGAAAGAGTGAGGCGCAGAGTTCTTTGATCTCGGTGGATACACTGGTATTAAAAAAGCGGACTTTTCAGAAACAGATCGTCTGTAACGGTAAGTTGCGTGCGGTTTTAAAAAGCGAACTGAGTTTCGACGGTACGGGAGTCATTACCGGAATAAACGAAAGAAACGGGGATTACGTAGAGAAAGGGGCTGTATTAGCCACGCTCGATAATAAAGAGGCGACGGTGGAATTGGAGAAAAGTCTTCGGGCCATGGAGAAGGCCGATATCGATTTGCAGGACAAACTGATCGGACAAGGGTATACCGGTGATACGGCTACGGTGCCGGAAGCTGTTTTGCGTAATATGAAAATTACTTCCGGTTATACGAATGCTTTGGATCAGCTGGAGGCAGCCAGACGACGTTTGGAAAGTTGTTTTTTGTTCGCTCCCTTTAGCGGGCGTATTGCCAATCTGGACGCCAAGGTGTATGACCGTTTCTCCGGTAAGTTGTGTACTTTGATCGACGATTCGTATTTTGATGTCGAATTCAGTATATTGGAAGCTGAAATAGAGGAAGTTGCACTGAAACAACGGGTGAAGATTATTCCGTTTATCAATGATGAAAAAGTATTTTACGGGAATGTGACGGAGATCAATCCCCTGATCGATGAACGCGGACAGGTTAAGATTCGTGCGCGGGTAAGTAATACCGACAGGTATCTGGTAGAAGGAATGAATGTGAAGATTATGCTGGAACGGGAAATTAAAAATTGTTTTGTCGTTCCCAAGGACGCAGTGGTGCTGCGGGACGGTTTTCAGGTGATTTTTTGCTATCGGGAGGGGAAAGCGGTGTGGACGTATGTCGATGTTGTGATGTCGAATATCGATTCGCATGTGATTACGGGATGTGAAAAAAAGCAGACTACGATTTCCGAAAATGATATTGTGATTACCTCGAACAACCTGAACCTGGCCGACGGGACGGATGTAACACCTCATAATAACCGGTAATTATGATCAAGGAATTGTTAAAGCGGCCTATAGGGGTAACCATGAGTGTCATCGCGATCGTGGTGTTGAGTATCGTGGCTATGGGATATTTGCCGGTATCGCTGATGCCCGATATCGATATCCCACAGATTACGATTCAGGTTTCTGCTCCCGGTTTATCGGTGCGTGAGGTGGATAATACCCTGCTGAAACCTTTGAAAAATCAGTTGTCGCAGGTGGCAGGGCTGAAAAATATAACGGCTGAAGCCCGGGCGGATGCGGGGGCGATTTATATGGATTTCGAACCGAACGGTAATATCGATCTCATTTTTATCGAAGTGAACGAGAAGTTGGACCGGGCTGTCACGGCCTTGCCTAAGGATGTGGAACGTCCGAAAGTCATTAAGGCCAGTGTGACCGATATCCCGGCTTTCTATCTCAACCTGTCCTTGAAAAGCGGGGCTCCCCGGGAACCCGGTAAACCCCGGGAGGCAGGTATCGATTTCAGTGAGTTGGGACAATTTGCCCGGGATGTCATTGCGAAACGGATCGAACAGTTGCCGCAAACGGCTATGGTCGATATCAGCGGTGTCGTTACCCCGGAATTGCTTTGTATTCCCGATTATACGAAACTGACTTCCATGGGGGTAGGGATCGGGCTGCTCGAAAATGCGATTGCCGATAATAACGTCTCCCTGGGAGCTTTGAGTATCAAGGACGGTCAGTACCGGTATAGCATCCATTTCGATTCCCGGATTATCTCGAAGGAAGATATTGAAAATATCTATATCAACCATGACGGACGGATTTACCGATTCAAAGAGTTGTGCGAAATCGTGGAGCGTCCGGCAAAACGGAACGGGTTGGTACGGAGTGGGGCCGATCCGGCTGTCACGCTGGCTATCATCAAACAGAGCGACGCCAGGATGGCGGATTTGCAGGAAAGTATAGCAGCGCTGATCACCGATTTGGAGAAAGAGCATCCCGATATCCGTTTTGAACTGACCCGCGACCAGACGCAATTGTTGTCGTATTCCATCCATAACCTGAACAGTAATCTGTTGGTTGGAGCCGTTCTGGCTGCGTTGATTATCTTTCTGTTTATGAAAGACCTGCGCTCGCCGGTATTGATCGTGATTACGATTCCTTTATCGCTGGTGATTACATTGCTCGTTTTTCATGTGCTGGGTATGTCGCTGAATATCATATCGCTTTCGGGACTGATTCTCGGGACGGGTATGATTGTGGACAATTCGATTATCGTGATCGATAATATATTTCAGAAATGGCGGACGGGATTGACGTTAGAGGATTCGATTTCCAGGGCAGTCGGCGAGGTCTTTACCCCGATGCTGAGCAGTGTGTTGACGACCTGTTCGGTCTTTTTGCCACTGATCTTTTTAAGCGGTACGGCAGGGGCACTTTTTTACGATCAGGCCATGGCCGTGACAGTGGCCCTGTTCGCTTCTCTTCTGGCAGCGGTACTGGTTTTACCGGTTTATTTTTATCTGATGTATCGTAAACTTTCGCCCGATACGGAAAATCGGTTTATGTCAAAATTATTTACGTTCAATTATTATCGTCCGTATGAGCTCGGACTGAAATGGGTATTGCGGCACGGGCGGTTAATGATGATTTGTTTTATATTGCTTGTCCCGCTGACTTATTTTGTTTACCGGATGGTGGAGAAAAGCCGGCTTCCCGAAATATCCCATGACGATACGATCCTGACGATTGACTGGAATAGCGGTATTTCTTTGGAAGAAAACGATCTGCGGGTATATAGATTGTTAGCACAGGTAGATAGCCTGATATTGCAATCCACGTCGATGGTCGGCGTACAACAGTTTCTGATGTCGCATACCAGGGAGATCACCCCTTCGGAGAGTGTGATTTATATGAAAGCCAAAGATGCCGGAAAGTTGGTGCAGGTGGAACGGATCATTTCAGATTACCTGGCCTCGAATTATCCGAAAGCACGGGCTTCATTTCAGGTTTCAGGTAATATATTCAACATGATATTTGCAGAGAAAGGGAGTACGCTGGTGGCACAATTGCATAGTAAAGAGGGGCAGGCTCCGACAGTTGAACAGGTGACGCGTGTCGTGGACAAGGTGAAGAAAGCTTTGCCCGGAGTAGGGATCCCGCCGGCGGTAATGGAACAAAATATCCGTTATATAGCTGATGTAGAGGCCATGGCTATCCATGAAGTGACGTTTAACGATGTTTATGGAAAAATGAAAAACATCATCAGCCAGAATACATTGTTCCGTATTAACCAGGGAGGCTATTCGGTGCCTGTGACAACAGGGGATACACAAGCCGAGACTTCGGACATTTTATCGGGCAAAGTGCGCAACCGGCATGGAATTGAAATTCCTCTTTCGATGATTATCCGCGAAACGAAAGGCGAGGATTTTAAAAAACTCTATTCCGGTAACGGAGGGGATTATTACCCGGTTGTGTTCGATGTGGACGATCGGGAGGTGGGACAGGTCATGAAGACGGTGGAAGAGGTGGTCAGGGAAGATCAGAATTTTTTTGTTACTTTCACCGGAGAGTATTTTTCCAGCCGTGAAACCATCCGGGAGTTGATCGTTATCCTGTTGGTCGCTATATCGTTGCTTTATTTTATCCTGGCCGCACAATTTGAAAGTGTGATCCAGCCGCTGATTATCCTGTCGGAGATTGTGGTGGATATTTTTTTCGTTTTGTTCGGGCTCTGGTTGTTCGGTGAAAGTCTGAACATCATGTCGATGATCGGTCTGGTGGTGATGAGCGGTATTATTATTAATGATTCTATTCTTAAGGTAGATACGATCAACCGCCTGCGTAAAAGCGGGATGTCACTGCTCAGAGCCGTTTTTATTGCAGGGCATAGCCGTTTGAAACCGATTATCATGACTTCGCTGACAACGATACTGGCTATCGCTCCTTTCCTGAACCGGGTGGATATGGGATCCGATCTGCAATATCCGTTATCGCTTTCTATTATCATCGGAATGAGTTTCGGGACTGTGGTCAGTTTGTTCTTTATTCCGCTGCTCTATTATGTGATTTACCGTAAACGCTGATTTTTATGAGTCATGATATCAATAAAAAGGGCTTTTTAGAACGTATCCCCTCCTTTTCACTTATTCTGATTATGGTGGTGCTGATGGTAGGCGGTGCCGCTTTAATACCGATGCTGCGAATCACCTATCATCCTTCTCCCGAACAGGGGAAGAGGCTGACTATCAGTTATAGCTGGCCGGGAGCTTCCCAGCGGGTCGTCGAGCAGGAAATTACCTCTAAAGTGGAGGGCCTGGTATCGTCTGTGGTGGGGGTGGAGAAAACTTCTTCTGTGTCTTCGTCAGGAAACGGAAGTGTGACGGTGGTACTGAAGGAAAAAGCAAATGTGTCGGCTGTGCGTTTTGAAATATCCTCTTTATTGAAACAAATAGCCGGAAAGTTACCGCAGGGAGCGGGTAATCTTTACTTGCAGGGAGGGAATGCCGGTGGAGGGCTCAGACAGAATACACAACAGGTATTGTCCTATATCATCAATGCGGATATGGATCCTGCGAATATAAAAGACTATGTAGAGCGTAATATCAAACCTTATCTCACACAAATCGACTATGTGCGGGAGGTGTCTGTCGGTGGGGCGATGCCGCTTTATCTGGATATCAGCTACGACCCGACGGCATTGCAGAGATATGGTCTGGAGTCCAATGTCATTGTATCGGGACTTCAAAACTTTCTGGGACAATGTTCTATTGTCGGGGATGTCGAGCGCATCGACCGGGACGGGAATAAAGAACGGATAACCTTGTTGCTGGAGACCGAACGACTCGGTGCGGATATCGGTAAAACTCCGCTGACGACGATAGAGGGGAAGATTGTTTATTTGAGTGATGTCGCTGAATTTAATTACAAAAAACGACAGGAGACCAGTTTCTACCGGATCAACGGTCTCAATACCATTTACCTGAATATCTTTGCGGATACGGAGACGAATATCATCAAAGCTTCTGCCGAACTTCGGGAACGAATGGAGAAGATACAGGCGAATCTGACGGATGGATTTTATGTGACTTTGACCAACGATGCTGCCAAAGAGGTGAGAGAGGAACTGGTGAAGTTGGTTAAGCGTACTTTTTTATCTTTGGCGATCCTCTTCCTGTTTGTTTGGATAGTCAGCCGGAGCAGGCGCTATCTTTCGGTTATAGCCGTTTCATTGTTTGCCAATGTGTTGATATCCGTTATTTTCTATTATCTGTTCGATGTAGAACTGAATTTGATTTCTTTGGCGGGAGTGGCCGTCTCGTTCGGTATTATGATCGATACGGTGATCGTGATGGTGGACCATTATAGCTATTATCACGACCGGAAAGCTTTTCTCGCTATTTTGGCGGCGCTGCTTACCACGATCGGTTCCCTGGTGATTGTTTTTTTTATGCCGGATTATGTGAAAGGTGCGTTGAATTATTTTTCGGCCATCATTATCATCAACCTGACTGTAGCGTTATTTGTGGCTCTCTTTTTCGTACCGGCTCTCATCGACCGGGTCGGGCTGTACCGCCGTCAGACAAAAACGAGGTACGGTCGTTTGAAGCGGACGGTGAAATGGGGTCGGTTTTATTCCCGTTATATCGTTTTTACCCAAAAACGGAAATGGATATATATCACCCTCTTCATACTTGCATTCGGTATTCCTGTTCATCTGTTGCCTGCCAGGCTGGGGAAGAGCGATTATTACCGTACCTCCGGGAATGCAGAGACCAAATGGTATGAAGAGGTTTATAATAAAACCATCGGCAGCCATTTTTATCAAAGTACTTTGCGTGAACCGCTTGAAAAGATGGTCGGGGGGACGTTGCGGCTTTTTTCGTCTGTCCATTCTTCCCGTACCTTTTCTCAACGGGACCGTGAGGTGAAACTTTATATTTCTGCCCGGCTGACAGAAGGAGATGATGCTGTCGTGCTGAATCAGAAGATGTGGCAAATGGATCGGTTTCTGGCTAAATTTAAAGAGGTGAAACGTTTTGTGACCCGGGTGGACGGTAAAAGCGGTTCTATCGAGGTGGAGTTTGCCGATGAATACAGGGATGGAGCTTTTCCCCATTACCTGGAATCCCAGGTGATTCGTGAGGCATTGTCGATCGGGGGAGTAGATTGGAGTACGACGGGAGTCAGCGAACGGGGATTTTCCAATTCGTTGGGGTTAGGACATAAATCTCACAGGATCGGATTGAGCGGATATAATTTCGACCGTTTGTATAAATATGCTGAAATACTGGCGGAGAAGGTACAAACCAACCGGCGGGTTACAGATGTCGGTATCGAATTGGGAAATTCCGATTATTGGCAAATGCAGGACGAGGCTGCTTCGGAACTGTATATCAAATACGATATGGAAAAAGTTGCTTTGCATAATTTGAATTTGAGGCAATGTTATGCGACTTTGGCTGCATTGATGGATAAAGGAGATGTCGGCACCTATCGTAACAAAAATCAACGGATTGCTATCGACTATCATTCGTCGCAGCGCGATCAGTTCGACATGTGGCATCTGATGAACAGTTATCTGCCCGTAGGGGACAGGCAGGTGTGTTATGCCCACATCGGAGAAATCGGTAAGCGGTCGGCTGCTACCCGGATAACGAAAAGCAATCAGGAGTATTCGCTTCAGGTGGCTTTTAATTTTATGGGATCGTATAATTTATCCGATCAGTTTATCAAACAGACGACTGAAGAGTTCAATGCGACTTTACCGGTCGGTTTCCGGACGGTTAATCAGAGTTTCGGATGGTATGACGATCAGGGAACCCAATATTGGTTGATTCTGCTGATTGTGGTGATTATCTTTTTTACCTGTTCGATCCTGTTCGAGTCTTTGCGGCAACCGCTGGTGATTATTTCTTTGATTCCGATTTCGTTTATCGGTACTTTTCTGACTTTTTATTTTTCGGGGGTCAATTTCGGAACCGGAGGCTTTGCCTCACTGGTTTTGTTGAGCGGTTTGGTGGTCAATGCCGCTATCTATGTGATAAACGAATACAATGGTTTCGTAAACAGGGAGCGGGAACGCTTGAATCGAACCGATTTGGTCCGGCTTTATATAAAAGCCTATAATCATAAGATTACCGCAGTTTTATTAACTATATTGTCGACTGTGCTCGGACTGGTGCCGTTTTTGCTGGATGGACCGAAAGCCGAAGAGTTCTGGTTTTCATTTGCAATCGGTACGATCGGCGGTTTACTGTTTTCTGTCATCGCCCTGGTATTCCTTATGCCGGTATTGATGTCGTATGGAAAGAAACCGGTGAGGGATAAGCTTAATCGGTGATAAAGTCTTTGGATTGATGGGTGTAACTGCCTTTGGAAGGAATGATCAGAATCAGTAAGGAACCTAAGATGATGATTCCTCCGTAAATATAATCCTGGGTGTCCAGCTGTGGACGCATGGCAGCATAATAGAGGGCTGTGATCACTTCCAGTAAATAAGTGAGCACAGGTTGAAAAGCACGTACAGCCATAAAGGTTTCTGAGGTGGAAAATTTTAAAGTTGCATAATAGAGGTAAGTAGTGGATGCATTGATGAATAAACCGGCCAGACAGGCGCTGATAATTGTTTCCGGATGGATCATTTCGGGCAGGTCGGGGAGGAGCGTTAGAAAACTCAAGAAAGGAGGGAGCCGATCCCCGAGAAAAAATTTCAGGAGAGCTATGGCAAAGAAAAAGACGATCAGAGACAGGCCTCCGTAAAACATCGTATATCCTGAAATACCGCATTTTTGCCGGACGCTGGTATCCGGATTCCAGATGGTGGTTTCCTCCACGACGATCGAGCGGATGCAACTGGCTGTCGCCGACAGCAACACCAGGATGGAGACAATCACACGCATGTGTACTGGAAGGGAAAAAATAAATAATATAAATCCGAGCAATATAATGAGAATGCCCAGGAAATCCCCTTTATAAGGTATTCTTCGAAAAATGGCATAGGCCAGAATGTAAGTGATTATAATCTCTATGTTGAACAGAAGACTGGTCTCTGTCGAAGTGATATAAAGGAAGGTAGAGATCATCGTGAAACTGCGGATGATCTGCATAATGGTGTACAGCCAGGAGTATTTTACTCCGCTTTTCCAGTTTTGGGGTATGACCTGTTTGCGGATGATCATTAAAGTGACACCGGTGGCGAAAATCATAAAAGAGGTGAATACCATAATATTGACATCGTATTGCAAAACACAAAACCGGTTGACTACATTTAGAATGGCCCAGACGATAACAGTAGATAATGCGAGAAGTACACCTTTCATAGATCTTGTTTTCTAAAGCAGTTCGAATGTCTGTTGTACGTAGAAATGTAAAAATAGTTTAAGCTTTGGCCAGAGCTTTGTTCGGTAGTGTTGGTATACCGTGGCCGGTGTGCTGCCTCTGACGGTTGCTGTGAGTCGGATAAGTACTGATAGGGGCCGTTCCTTTTCCAGGTATACAGAGATACATAGAAAAGGAACAGCGTGAACAGAGTTTAACGTTTGGGACGGAGAAGATCCAGGCCATCACTTCTTCTCCGTATTTTTCACTGTATACACCGATAACCTGTACGTCGGAGACCCCTTCGTGGACGATCAGAAAATCTTCGATCTCTTTGGGAGAGATATTTTCTCCACCCCGGATGATCAGGTCTTTGATACGTCCGACTATACTCACATAGCCGTTTTCATCCATGACGGCGATATCACCGGAATGAAGCCAGCGGGTTTCGTCGATGATGGCTTTGGTGTCTTCGGGATTATCCCAGTAGCCTAACATCACCGAATATCCCCGGGTGCAGAGTTCCCCGGCTGTACCCCGGGGGACGATTGCGCCGCTTTCCGGATCTATGATTTTAATCTCTACGTGGGGGTGGACGGTACCTACCGTCGTTACCCTCAGTTCCAGCGGATCGTCCGTACAGCTTTCGGTAGAAACCGGAGAGGTCTCTGTCATGCCGTAACAAACACAAATTTCTGTCATATTCATCAGGGATTGTACCTTGCGCATGGTATCGATCGGACAAGGTGCACCTGCCATGATACCTGTTCGGAGAGATTTTAAATTGTATTTGGCGAAATCGGGCAGATCCAGTTCTGCAATAAACATGGTCGGGACACCGTATAAGGAGGTACACCTTTCATTTTCGACAGTCTGTAACACCTGTTCCGGATCGAAAAATTCTCCGGGGATAACGATACAGGCCCCGTGAGTGACGATAGCCATATTGCCCAATACCATACCGAAACAATGGTAAAAAGGAACCGGCAGACATACGATATCTTTTTCCGTGTATTTCAAGCGTTCCCCGATGAAAAATCCGTTATTCAGGATATTGTGATGGGAGAGAGTCGCTCCTTTGGGATAACCGGTTGTACCCGAAGTATACTGGATATTGACAGGATCGTCGAATTGCAGGGAGGCTTCCCGTTCGGCCAGTCGGGCATCGCTCACCTGAGAAGCGCTCGATAAAAAAGTTGCCCAGTCGCGGTCGATGATGACGGTTTGTTTGGGATAAAGACAATCCGGACGGAGCTCGTCCAGCATTTTGATATAATCGGTTTTCCGGAAGTGGGAGGAAGCGATCAAAAGATCGATCCGGCTTTGTTCCAGGGCATAACGCAAACCCGAAAGTTTGTATCCCGGATTGATGTTTACCATAATAGCCCCCATCAAGGCTGTGGCATATTGTACCAATACCCATTCGTAGCGGTTCGGTGACCAGATGCCTACCCGGTCGCCCCGGCGAATCCCGTGGGCCATCAAGGCCTTGGCTACCTGTTCGACTTGTTCCAGAAATTCACTGTAATTGGCCCGGTATTGTTGATACTCGGAAATCAAAGCAGTCCGTTCCGGAAATTTTGCTGCTATTTGTCGCAGATTCTGACCGATTGTCTCTCCTTTCAACGGAATATCTGATATTCCGCAGGCATAGGATAATGTTGCTTGCATAGCTATTAATTTATTGTCGTGTTTTGTGTGCGACCACAAAATAACGACAATAAAATGAAACAACATAGCTTATTTATCAATAAATGAGATATTTACACAAATGACGTCAAGGTGTGCAAAAATTTTTGTCTTTATTTCACAAACCGGAAATAAGTGTGAAAAATAAATGGATGGTTTCTATGCCCTGGAATATCGATAAGCGACTTTTCAAACTTGAGCTGTCTTTTGAAAAAAGAAAGATTGGCGGAGCTTCATTTCCTGATCCCTGTTATCGATCAGAAACGAAGCTCCGCCAATCGGCAGAATGACCCTCAAAAGGAGGTTAACTACAACAAACCGTTGGATAGTTTCTTGTTATCAATGAGCCCACTCAGCGAAAAAATCGTTGCCTTTGTCATCGACGATGATGAAGGCCGGGAAGTTTTCTACGCGGATTTTGCGGACAGCTTCCATACCGAGTTCTTCGAAATCGACCACTTCGACCGATTTTATGCTGTTCTTAGCCAGAATGGCTGCCGGTCCACCGATCGATCCCAGATAGAATCCGCCATGCTTTTTGCAGGCATTAGTGACGTCGATCGAACGGTTGCCTTTGGCTACCATGATCATAGAACCACCTAAAGACTGGAACAGATCGACATAAGGGTCCATACGCCCGGCTGTCGTCGGTCCGAAACTACCTGATGCCATGCCTTTCGGAGTTTTGGCAGGACCGGCATAATAGACCGGATGTTTTTTGAAATATTCGGGCATCGGTTTGCCTTCGTCGATCATTTGTTTGATCCGGGCATGGGCGATGTCCCGGGCAACGATCAGGGTCCCTGATAGGTTCAAACGGGTTTTCACCGGATATTTGCTCAGTTCTTTCAATACGTTTTCCATCGGTTGATCGAGGTCGATATTGACCGCCGGAGTTAAAGCAGGACTTTCTGCCGGCAGAAAACGTGCCGGATTCTTCTCGAGTTGTTCGAGGAAAATCCCTTCTTCCGTGATTTTACCTTTGATATTCCGGTCGGCACTACAGCTGACTCCGATGCCGACAGGACAAGAAGCTGCATGACGCGGAAGACGGATCACACGTACATCGTGTACCCAATATTTACCTCCGAACTGGGCTCCGATACCTTTGTCCCGGCAAATCTTCAAGATCTTTTCTTCCCATTCCAGATCCCGGAAAGCACGGCCACCTTCATTACCCGAAGTGGGGAGATGATCGTAGTAGCCTGCCGAGGCTTTCTTGACTGTGGTCAGACAAGCTTCGGCCGAAGTGCCGCCGATGACTACCGCTAAATGGTAGGGAGGACAGGCCGAAGTACCCAGATCCAATACTTTTTGCTGGATAAATTTAGTCAGGGTTTCTTCGTTCAATAAAGCTTTTGTCTGCTGGTAAAGGAAAGTCTTATTGGCAGAGCCCCCTCCCTTGGTGATGAACAAAAATTCGTATTTATTGCCCTGTGTGGCATAAAGGTCGATCTGTGCCGGCAGATTGGTCCCGGTGTTTTTTTCTTCTGTCATGGTAAAAGGCACTACCTGGGAATAACGCAGATTGCGGTCCCGGTAAGTTTCGAATACCCCTTTGCTGATCGCTTCGGCATCATTGATCCCGGTCCATACGTTTTCTCCCTTTTTACCGATACAAATGGCCGTACCGGTATCCTGACAGGTCGGTAGTTCCCCTTCTGCCGAAACCACTTGGTTCATCAACATGGTGTGGGCAACGAATTTATCGTTGTCACTGGCCTCCGGATCTTTCAGGATGTCGGCTAATTTTTGCAAATGAGCGGCGCGCAGGTAAAAAGAGACGTCTGCATAAGCTTCGCGAGCCAATAACTCTAACCCTTCACGCTCTATTTTTAAAATCTTACGTCCTTCACATTCGATCGTTTTTACATAATCTTTTGTCAAAAGGCGATACACTGTGGTATCATTTTCAATAGGAAACGGTTCCTGATACTTAAATTCTGCCATACTTATCTGGATTGATTTATGAATTCATTATTTGCGCAACGAAATTAAAATTAATAAATGAAAATCCCGAGAGTTTTAAAGAAAAATTTCTGTAATTAGAAATGATCTGAATAAATCACGGAGGAATATATGGATTTTACTATTTTTGTAAAAATTAACGGCAGAATAGTTTTATCCGTTTATACTTTTTTATTTTGAATATGAATACTGAGGTTGTTTTTATTATTATCGTTGTTTTTTTAGTTGCTGATTTTATTGTAGAACGGATTTTGGAATGGGTGAATATGCGGGCTATGGCGCCTGTATTACCTGAAAATCTTAAGGGAATTTACGATGAAAAAGAATATGCACGTTTTCAGAATTATAAGCGCGAAACGAATCGTTTCGATCTGATCAGTTCCACTTTTTCTTTTATCGTGATGATGGTGTTTTTGTGTACAGGAGGTTTCGGTTGGTGGAATGCCTGGGTGGTGACCTGGACAGATCAGGCGGTTTTACAGACCTTACTTTTTATGTTGGGCTTGTCGCTGGTTTCCGGGCTACTCGGTTTGCCTTTCGATTGGTATGCTACTTTTCATATTGAAGAAAAATATGGTTTCAACAAAACGACAATGAAGACCTATGGATTGGATTTACTCAAAGGAATGTTGGTTTCCGGGGTGATCGGCGGACTGTTGCTGTCGGCTGTCGTCTGGTTTTATGAATGGGCTGGTTCTTTCTTTTGGTTGTATGCCTGGGGAATAGTTTCTGTATTCTCGGTTTTTATGGCTATGTTTTATTCCCAGTTGATTGTGCCTTTGTTCAATAAGCAGACTCCTTTGGAGGCCGGGGCTTTACGGGATAAAATCAATGCTTTTGCAGAGAAAGTGGGCTTTAAACTGGACAATATTTTTGTAATCGACGGATCGAAGCGTTCTACGAAGGCAAATGCTTATTTTACCGGTTTCGGTCCCCGCAAACGGATTGTCTTGTATGATACCCTGATAAAGGATTTGACCGAGGAAGAAATTGTTGCTGTCCTGGCCCATGAAGTCGGACACAATAAAAAACGGCATACCGTTCAATTTATGCTGGCATCTGTGATTCAGACCGGCGTGATCCTTTGGTTGTTTTCGCTTTTTGTCAACCAGCCGGCTTTGTCAATGGCTCTGGGAGGTGACCGGGCCTGTTTCCAATTGGGATTGATCGCTTTTACAATCCTCTATTCGCCGTTGAGTATGATATTGGGATTGGTGATGAATGCCTGGTCGCGGAAAAATGAATATCAGGCAGATGCTTTTGCTGCCCGGTATTACGATGGTGAATCGCTCATTTCCGGCTTGAAGAAGATCTCTGTGAAGTCTTTAAGCAATCTCACCCCCCATCCACTGTACGAATGGGTATACTATTCGCATCCCTCTTTGTTGAAAAGAATCAGGGCGATCGGACAGGTAGAAGCTGTGGATGCCGAGTAAATCCGGTTTACCTGAAATATAGGTATGTTTTTTCTTTCTATTCCGATTCCGGATTTTATACCGTCAGACCGGTCCGTTAAGACTTTCGTTGATTTTATCGGTTTTTCTCCTGCTCGGAAAAACAAAAGATTTTGTTTTTCTTTCGCTTATTCGAAGAACTCACTGAACGGCGGAACCCCTTACTGCGCAAAAAACTTTACGTTACGTTTCCGTCAGACACCATCGGTCGTTCGAAAAACCGAACCGGATACTCGTTCCCGCTCCAATGGTCTTCCGGCATTTTATAAACTCCAATTCATACTTCCCTCTCGAACTCAAGCGTATAAACGAAGCTATCGGCCCGGTAATAGCCGATATTCCATTCCAGAGGGCGTCCCCCCGGGTCATATACAAATCGTTTTCGGATGAGTATAGCGTCCCCGGGCTTGATTTCAAGCTTCTGAGCCAGAAATTTGTCGGCAAGCTGGGCACTGATTTCTTCTTTCGAAATTTTTGCAACAGAACTATAATCTTGTTCTAATATTTCGTATAGGGGACGGGAAAAATCTTCATTACCGGTCAGCCCTATCCGGGGATTGAAATAAGAGATGAAATAAACGAACGGAAATTCCGGATTACCCCGTAAACGCTCCAGTTTTAATATTTTCTTTTCATCGGTGATGGAGAAAAAACGACAGATCTCTTCTGAAGGAAGCGCCCAGCTGGTATGTAATTCATAGTTGGTCGGTTCGATTCCCTGCGCTTTCATTTCCTGGGTGAAACTCAACCAGTTTTTGGCTTTCGAGCTGACCGATTGGTTGACTACTATAGTACCGATCCCTTTTTTTCGGACTAATAACCCTTCAGTGACCAGGTTGTTGATCGCCTGGCGCAGCGTATTCCGGGAAATTCCCAATTGTTTCGACAAATCTACTTCGTTGGGTAACATCTTCCCTTTTTTATACTCCGGTTCCCGGATGATGTTCCTCAATTGATTTTCTATTTGTAGATATAAAGGTATCGCACTATTGTGATCGATCGATATTTTCATGATTGAAAAATTTAAGCAAAAGTAGGAAAATTGTACTTGCGAAAGTAAAATTTCATTCTTATAAATCAAAAAAAATAATTGTTTTTTAGTAGTATGTTTGGATAATATGCTGATCGTTAGTTTGTTATTTGTTCGGCTTGTGTCGGTAAAACAATAAAAAGAGATAAACTTTGTAACAATAAAAAGAATGCACTATATTTGTCAATGTATAAATGTCTATACATATTAATGTGGTGAAATAATGGAATATTTATTAGGAATCGATATCGGGGGAACTCATGTAAAAGGTGGGATTGTCACAGGGACTACCGGGAAGATGGATCAGAGGACTATAGTTTATGAGAAAATAGATGCCGGAGGCTCTGCTACTTCGATTATAAAGGGGATACTTCGGGTGATTACAGCATTGAAGAAAGGGCGTTCTGAAAACGAATGGCGGGGTATAGGAATTGCTATACCCGGGCCTTTCGATTATACCCGGGGAATAGCTGCTATTCATGGGGTACGAAAATTCGATGCCTTATTCGGTTTGGATTTGAAAGAGGAAATAAAAAGGGTATGCAGTTTACCGGTTGTCTTCCTGAACGATGCTTCTGCTTATGCTTTGGGAGAATATTATGGGGGAGCGGCTCAGGGGAGTGAGAGGAGTATGGTCGTTACGGTCGGGACCGGACTGGGAAGTACGTTTATGGCCCGGGAAGAAATATTGGACGAAACGACGCCCGCCGTTCCGGAACACGGATATTTGTATAATATTCCTTTTCGGGATAGTATTGCGGACGACTATTTTTCTACCCGCTGGTTTGTAACGAACTGGAATCACCGCTTTCCCGATAAAGCGGTGATGGATGTGAAGACATTGGCGGAATATGCTTATCGGGGAGAACAGGCTGCTAAAGTCCTGTTTGAAGAGTTTGCCGATCATTTTACCGGATTTATAGCTCCTTTTCTGAGACATTTCTGTCCGGACTGTTTGGTGCTCGGGGGAAATATCATGCGGGGTGCCGATTTATTTCTGGAACGGATAAAGTCTGAGTTGGAAACCCAGGGGATCGGAGTGAGAATAGATACTTGCCGTTTATGGGAAGATGCTCCGCTGATCGGGGCGGCGATGTATGCGAATCAGGTCTTGGGCCGGAGTGGGATGGAAGAAGAGGCGGTAAAGAGAAATACAAAACAGTATCTGGCTCCTATGAAAGCACAGGCAACTCCCCGGGGAGTTTATGATTTGTATCCGGCTTTTCCGTTCGGGGAGAATAAGATCCGTTCGGGGATAGGGTGTTTGGCCGATTGGATAGAGCGACACGGGCAGGTGGTTATCGATGGTTATGGAGGAGTGTTTTGGGACGAACTGGTGAGCGAACTGGGAGATGAATTTCGTCGGAGAGGGAAGTGTGTACGTTGGTTCCGTACCGATGTCGCGATGCGGGATGCTCGGACGTTGGAGGAAATGCTCGCTCCCGATCTGGGAGGAGAAGATCCGTTGTTCGGCCGGATGACGGAGAGACAATTGAGGGATTGGTTTGATCCCGGGAAGTTGAACGCTTTTAGGCCGGACCAGGAGGCCGATATCAATGTGCTGATCGGTATAGGAGCTGCTTTGGCCGGATGGAAAGCACCTTTGATCTATGTCGATGTACCTAAAAATGAAATACAGTTTCGCATGCGGGCCGGGTGGGTGAAAAATCTGGGTATGAATAAACCGAAGAATAATCAGCAAACCTATAAACATTTTTTCTTTGTGGATTGGGTTGTGCTGAACCGGCATAAAGCGGAGTGTCTGCCACAGATAGAGCTGATTGTGGATGAACAACGCAGGGGACAGCAATTGCTGATGATGAGCGGGGAGGATTTGAGAGAGGGATTACACCGGATGGGAAGAAATTTCTTCCGGGTTCGCCCTTGGTTCGAACCCGGCGCATGGGGAGGGCAATGGATGAAACAACACATCCCGGGATTGAATGAAGAAGTGCCTAATTTAGCCTGGTCTTTCGAATTGATGGTTTTGGAAAATGGACTGATGTTCGAAAGTAACGGATATCGTTTGGAAGTTTCTTTCGATTTTCTGATGTATAACGATTACCGTCAAGTTCTGGGAGAATCGGCCGATGTGTTTAAAACCGATTTCCCGATTCGTTTTGATTTTCTGGATACTTTCGATGGAGGTAACCTGTCGGTACAGTGTCATCCCCGGACTACGTACATCCGGGAACAGTTTAATATGCCTTTTACACAGGATGAGACGTATTATATCCTGGATAGCCGGCAGAATCCCCAGGTTTATCTGGGATTTCAGGAAAATATCCGGCCTGAAGAGTTCGGCGAGGTATTGAAACAGAGCCAGGCAGAAGGTAAGACGATAGACATTGAAAAATATGTACAGAAATTTCCGGCACACAAACACGACCTTTTTCTGATACCCAACGGAACGGTTCATGCTTCCGGAAAGAATTGTATGGTGCTGGAAATCAGTAGTGCTCCGTATATTTTTACTTTTAAAATGTACGATTGGCTGCGATTGGATTTGAATGGGAAACCCCGTCCGCTGAATGTACAGCGGGGAATGGATAACCTCTATTTCGAACGGAAGGGAGAACGGGTGGCAAAAGAATTGGTTTGTCATCCCGAGGTATTGGAAAAAAACGAACATTATACACTCGAACATCTGCCGACCCATGAAAAGCATTTTTACGATGTCCATCGGTATACCGTCGAAGATGCGGTGGAAGTAGAAACCGAAGGGAGTTGCCAGGTTTGGATGGTGGTGGAAGGGAAAGCAGTAAGGGTGGAGACTCGCGAAGGAATGAGGCAACGCTTTAATTATGCCGAAACGTTTGTAATTCCTGCTGCTGCCGCTACTTACCGGATTATAAATGAAACACCGGGAGAAAAGGTGATACTGGTAAAAGCTTTTATCAAAAAAGGATATGGGTTTGAATAAAGTCGGAAAGAAGTAGGATACCGGCAAATTCAGAAAGGGATTTTGCGTACATCGGTTTTGCATCCTTGTAGAGGGAAAATATACTTGTAAATTTAATATATACAAACTTAAGAAAAATTCTTAAGTTTGTAAAAAATATTCTATAGACGGATGGTATGAAGAATAAGATGCAAATACTGGGACGTATATCGTTGGGATTACTGATCTGTATAATACTGGGACAGGGAATTTGGTTGTATCGGGTACGTGAAATGGAAAATCATGGATTCGAGCAGACGGTCGGCCGGGGCCTGAACGATATCTTGTGGGTGGAGGTGATTTTCCTGATCGGGTTTATCGTTTGTTTAGTTTGGCAAAGGGTTGTGGCGAAAAGGATTGAACGAAGGACACTGGTACAGATGATGGGGAAGACACCTTCGGAAGAGATACCTTTAACGGAGTGGATGGCAGTGATCGACGGTAAGCTGCAATGCGAGGGGATTGCCTTGTCTGTGGAGGAGGAATTGAAATTGAATACGATAAAAACGCACTTGGTGGAAATGGCTGAAACCATCGATATGCAGCAGAGTGCTTTAAAGACCTCGGTATGGAAAATCGACCGGGAAAATATCGATCTGAAATCGGAGATGGAAATGATCGTTGAGTTGTTTTCTCTGATCCGGCCACAGGCACTGGTGGGTTACCAAATCGACGAAGGAGCGGAATATCCTTGTTTGGATAAGGTATATTTTTATTATCTGATCCTTTGTTTGGTAGATAAAGCTATTGTATCTGCCGGAGTTCACCCCGTAGTGAGGATCGAATTTTATACCGACAAGAAACATTATATGTTGACAGTCGAAGATAATGGCAGGAAAATAGATCCGGGAGACAGGCAGCCGGAACAATCCACCGGGGCGGGACTGGCCTTCGTCGTACAGCAAGTGGTCGGTGGTTATGGAGGAAAAATCCGCTTTATAAGTAAACCGAACGGAAACAAGTGTGTGATCACTTTACCACAGAAACGGAATTAATTGAAGTACGAAACGGCGATTACCGCTCGCTCCTCTTTTCTTGAAGGAAGGGCATAAAAAATAGAGAGGAACTTGAGAAGAGAGTCTGGCAGACAATCTTACTTCAAGTTCGCTCTCCTCTATATGCAGTGGAGTATAGCGACAACACTAGAGATGGAGTGTTATAATCTCGGAATGATTGTTTTCCTGAGATAAGGCATAAATGGTATTTTCTTCGGCACTATAGCTGATCGAAGAACAAGCATTTTCCAGGCGGTAAGTACGCACGTGCGAACCGTTCCAGTCGAATACCAGTATGGTTTTGCCTTTGTCGACGTCCAGATTATGTTGTTTTAGCGTCCGTCCTGAATACAGGGCATAGATGTAATCATCCGATACAGCCAGATCACAGAACCCGAAAATATGATATTTGGAATAATTGACCGGATGGACTAAACCACGGCCTTTGGGACGGTGACGGTTGAATTTTACCTTGGCAGGGGTCAGATGCACTTCATTGACACGGGTCAGTTCGTTACCGTTGATTTCACAAATGTCCAGGCAACCGGTTTGCATATTGGCGCAGGCCAAGCGTTCGAGCGTCGGTTTTACTGCTAAGGTATTGCTGGCATAAAATGCACTTTTGAGCGTATCCGTCAGAGTGGGATCGGCACAGGCCGGATAACTTACACTATAGGTGTCGTCTCCGGATACTTGACTGATGCAATAACGGCCTTGGGTATAAACTCCGGTCGACAGCAGGCGGTCACCGATCCGGATGGCTCCGATAGGGGTCTTGTTGTTGTCGGTGAGGGAAGTGAACGTAGGCTGGTAACCCGGAGTCGCATATTCGTTCAAGTTAATTTCCACGAACTTTTTAGTTCCGAAATCGAATGCCGAAACGATGTCTCCGTTTAGGTTCATACTGATAAAATACATGCCTTCTCCTTCGTTTCTGCCTGCCGGTACTAAACGGGTAACGGTTCCGTTTTCGCTGTCATAAATAGCGAAACGGTAAGCGCTACTGGGAGTAAGAAAAGCATATAAGTTTCCTTTTTTTACAAATTTATAAGGAGAGATAATGTTCAATGCCTCCACATCGATTTTGTCTGTTTGGGCATATTGAAGCTCTGTCACCTTCGTCCGTACTAACGGAGAAGATTCGGTCTCTAAGGTCGGATCGGATTGACAACTGCCGAGCAGAAGAGCAGGGATGATGAGATAGTGTAGTTTCTTCATACTAAAATTAATCTTTAATCTAATATTATTCTTTACAACTACTTAATCCATAATGGTGACCAATATTACCATCTTTGTCAATACCAAAACAGTAAGTTCCTACATATATACATGTAGCATCCGGATCAATAGACTCGTTTTCAGCTAAAGCATCTATATTATCAAAGGTAATATTGGTAACGATAGATTCTTTAGAAAACATAAAATTAATAGACAATGCGGTCAGGATAATAATTCCTCCCATAAAAATTCTAGCTTTTTTTCTCATTTTTATATTTGTTGATTTTCACGCTACAAATTTAGGAAAGATTCTTAATTTTGTAAAAAAAGGGATGTTCTATAATGTGCTAAAGATCTAAGATATGAAAAATAATATGAAAATCATGGGGCAATTGTCTGTAGTCTTATTAATATGTGTTTTATTAGGACAAGGGATGTGGTTGTATCATGTGCGTGAGATGAAACTTGGAGAATTTCGTGAAAGTGCGAATTACGCATTATTGAATGCTACTTATAATTATTTATCTGATGAATGTCTGAATGTTGGTAAAAACTATAAATTAACATATAGTTTAACGAAAGATAATCGTTTCTATTGGCGTTATGACAATAAGAAAGATACTATCCCAATTAAATCTCCTGATATGGTTGATAAATTAGGAAAATTGATTATCTATGATTGTTTGTGTGAACATGGATTATTTGATGTTCTTAGGCTAAATAAATTATATATTGATTATTTAAAAGAAAAAGGTATTGTTGAGAGCCCTGTATTAAAAGTGTTGAATGTTGAGGGAAAAGAATTATTGTCTACTGGAAATTTAAATAAAGAATTTAGTTCTATAATAACTGTTCCTGTTGATTTAGGATATAAATATCAGCACCAGATTATAGCTATTTTCGAACTTCCCTTTGTTTTCCGTGCTTTAAGTGGTATTTTATGGGTTGAATTGATATTCATGATCGGTTTTATCTTCTGTTTGGTTTGGCAGTGGTGTTCGATACGGATGACAGTGCGTAGTGCGCGGATACAAACGATGGGAATGACGCATTTGGAACATGAATTGAAGAAGCCTTTGGCAACGATGATTTCGGTAGTAAATGGTATTCTGGAGGGGAAAGATTCTGTCTTATGTCCCCGGGATACGACAAAATTGACTATGGTAAAGGCGCGTTTGATGAAGATGGCGGATATCACCGATACGATGCTGACTTCTCTAAAGACTTCTGTATTGATGATAAACCGGGAAGTGATCGATCTGAAATTCGAGATGGAAATGACGACCGAAATGTTTTCATTGATCCGGCCTTACGCACGGGTGGGTTACCGGATTGCTGAAGGACTGGAGTATCCATGTTTAGATAAAATATATTTCAATTATGTCGTTGTTAATTTGGTAGATAATGCCATTAAATATGGCGGTACTCATCCCGTGGTGAAAGTTGACTTTTATACTATCGGTGACAATTATGTGCTGACCGTCGAAGATAACGGTATGGGAATCGCACCCAAAGATCAGAAGCAAATTTTCAAACAGTTCTACCGTGTAAAAAATCAACAAGTGACCAAAACTACCGGTTTCGGATTAGGCTTGACTTTTGTCCACAAAGTAGTTTGTGCATACGGAGGAAGTATCCGGTTGGAAAGTGAATTGGGAATCGGCAGCAAGTTCACCATCACCATACCTCAATAGCTCACGGGGACAGGGCAGTGAGCTATTGTTACGCTTTTTCAATTTTCTCAACCGGTAACCCTGTATATTTGGATATGGTGTCGTACGGTAAACCGTCTACTTTCATTTGGCGGGCTATAACGAGCTTCTCTTTTTCTATACCTTCCACAATTCCTTCTGCTCTTCCAACTTCTATGCCTTTTGTCATTCCTTCTTCAATTCCTTTTGCCATTCCTTTCCGGATAGCGCTGTTATATAGTGTTTTCTCGACACTGATGATATCCCAGAATTTTTCGTAACCCAAAAGCTGTGCTTCGGTGAAAGCAGATTCTTCTACGGCGTTCACGGCTTTTTTTACTTCCGGATTGGCCAACAGCTCAGGCGGCACTTCGCGGGTATGTTCATTGATTTCCGTCAGGAAACGAAGCCAGAGTACTTGCATTTTCTTCTCAGAATAGGTATGTGGGTTGAATTTGGGCAGTTCGACGAAAATCAAGTGTAGGCCTTCGATCACTTTTTCAGTGTGTTCCATGTGTACTAGCTGATAATAATGATAAAAGCCTTCGAGCTCAGGCTCGAATACTTCATTTACCAGATTCAGCGAATATACCGGCTGCAACAGTTCGTATTCCTGACCGGTGTCGATTTGCCGTACATAGGCCTTCGAAGCATTGAACAATACCCGTTGGCGAAACTCCGGAGACCAGATCATTTGCATCTCGACGATAAACTGACGTCCTTCTGCATCGCGGCAGCGGACGTCCACGATACTGTTCTTGCGTAAAGGATTTTCCGGTACGAGTTCGGCCGGAAGGTATTCTATCTCCCTGATCTCATGCCTGGGGTTTAAGGGCAACAGGGCGTTCAGCAAGCTGATCACCAGGTCGGGATGCTCGCCGAAAACATGTTTGAAAGTCAGATCGGCTTTAGGATCGAGATAACGCATAAATTTCCTTTTCTTTTTAATTTAAAGCAAATATAAGAAAAAATAGGCAAATAAAAAATACTGTGTTTGTGAGAGAAAAGATAGCGCAGGGCCCTGTCCCCCGTGGGCTATGTTATTTTAAAAATAATTATTTAAATTTACCCCATGTTATAGATCGGGTCTATTGTGAACTCACTCAGTTGTAATTGGTATTTAGTATGAAAAAAGTTGGTGGAAAATTATTGGGATTTGTTTTTGGTGTAGGTATATTGTTTGCTCTTTTGCCAGAGAAACAGGCCGGTGCTCAGGATTTACTTATTAACATTTAATAAAATCGTATGAAAAAAGGAATTTATCTTTTGGGATTAGGAGTCTTGCTGTTGCTGTGTATGGATTTACAGGCAAAAGTACGTCTGCCTCACTTCTTTTCTTCCAATATGGTATTGCAAAGGGATATGCCTATCCGGGTGTGGGGAAAAGCGGATAAGAATGAAGTGATTTCCGTCGCTTTGAATGGAAGTGTGCAAACGGCAAAAACCGGGAAGGATGGAATTTGGAGGGTGGAATTGCCTGCTATGAAAGCCGGGGGACCTTACGACATGCAGATCGAATCCGCAGAGGAGACGATCGGTTTAACCAATATATTGATCGGAGATGTTTGGGTTTGTAGCGGACAATCGAATATGGAGTTCGGTTTGAATAATGTTATAAATGCCGGGCAGGAGATTGCTGCCTCCACTTTGCCGGATATCCGTCTGTTGAATGTTCCGAAAAATATGCAATCGAAGGAGCAGTTCGATCTGGAGCCTTGCGAATGGACTGCCTGTAATCCTCAGACGTCTCCTCTGTTTACGGCTGTCGGTTACTTTTTCGGTAAAGAATTGCAACCCGAAATCGGAGTGCCTGTCGGATTGATTCATACTTCCTGGGGAGGTACCGATATAGAAACCTGGACCAGCTGGGAGACGGCTGTTAAAACCAACGACACTTATAAAAAATATGCCGGAAAGGATCAGGAGAAAGCGATGGGGTATTCGATGGATAATATCAGGTTATATAAAGAAGCCTTGAAAAAAGACAAAGGTTTGGTTCAGAAATGGTATGTTCCGGCTTATAAAACCAAAGGGTGGAAGACGATGGCAGTGCCGAAAGTCTGGGAGGCAGAACTGGCGAACGAAGATGGGATTGTTTGGTTTCGGAAAACCATTGATTTGCCGGCGGGTGTGACAGGAAAAAAAGCCAGAATAAATCTGGGGGCAGTGGATGACGAAGACCTGACCTATGTCAATGGGGTGAAAGTAGGAGAAATGAATTTCTGGATGCCCAACAGGTCTTATGAAATTCCGGCAGGTGTCCTGAAAGGGGGAAATAATGTGATTGCTGTTCGCATTACGGATACCGGCGGCTTGGGAGGAATCCTCGGTAAAGCTGAGGAAGTATACCTGGAAATCGATGGACAGAGATATTCGCTTGCCGGTGATTGGGTGTATAAGCCTTCGGTGGTGACTTCGATGTATAAAGTCAGTGGGATTAGTCCGAATAGCTTCTCTTCCTTGTTGTACAACGGGATGGTGCATCCCTTGATCGGATATGGGATAAAAGGGGTGATCTGGTATCAGGGAGAGAATAATGCGGGCAGAGCTTATCAATATCGTACGTTGTTTCCGGCCATGATAAACGATTGGCGGCAGCAGTGGGGATATGAGTTCCCTTTTCTGTGGGTACAATTAGCTAATTTTATGGCGGTGGAAGATCAGCCGAAAGACAGCGATTGGGCAGAACTTCGTGAAGCACAGAATATGACCCTGAGTTTGCCGAAGACCGGACAAGCCGTTATTACCGATATCGGTGAGGCTTTCGATATTCATCCCAAAAATAAACAGGAGGTGGGGAAACGATTGGCGAAAGCAGCTCTGCAGGTTGCTTACGGACAACCTGTTTTGGGAGAAGGTCCCGTTTATAAGTCTATGAAAGTGGAGGGAGAGAAAGTGATCCTGACATTCGGGAATGTCGGCGACGGATTGACGACCAGCGATCGTAACCGTTATGGGTATGTCAACGGTTTTTCCATTGCCGGAGCTGATCGGAAATTTGTATGGGCAAAGGCTTACATCGATGGGAATAAAGTCGTTGTTTTCAGTGAGAAAGTACCGAATCCGGTAGCTGTCCGTTACGGTTGGAGCAATAATCCTTATGACGACAACCTCGTAAATAGCGCCGGTTTGCTGGCTTCTCCCTTCCGTACAGACCAGTGGAAAGGAATTACCGAAAAATGAGCAGGTTTTTCTGGTTTGACAGAAAAGATCAGTAAAGGCTACGGTTTCTGGTTAGTGCTACGCTGAGTGGTGGAACTTCGTTCCGGGTAAAAAATTCCCTTTCAGAACCGCAGGTTCGCCAATCAGGAGCCTGCAAGGCGACATTGACCGGAAACGAAGTGACACGGATCCATTTAGAGGTGCTCCTTCATCACTTAAGGTTCTTGACGCACTTTATAAACCAATTTAATTCCCGGACTGAATTTTACGGAAGAATCGGTTGGGGGTTGGTATAAAATTTGTTTGCAGGAGGCATGATAACAAAGGATTGAATAGATAATGAAATATTGACCTGATGAAAGCGATTATTATAACCATAGGGGATGAAATTTTAATGGGACAAATTCTGGACACGAATTCGCAATATATTGCCCGGAGTTTGACCGATATGGGGGTAGAGATTACAGAGATTTTATCGATCCCGGATAAGAGGGACGAGATTTATGAGACGGTGGAATATGCGATGTCTGAGGCGGATTTGATCATCGTAACCGGAGGTTTGGGACCCACGAAAGACGATGTTACTAAAAAGGTACTCGCTGAATATTTCGGTTCACAGTTGAAAATGAACGAGGAAGTATTCGCTCGGCTCGAAGAAATGTTGAAGAGGAGAGGATTGACTATGAACGAAGGAAATCGCTCCCAGGCTTTATTGCCGGATAATTGCCGGATTTTACGTAATGATAAAGGTACAGCTTCGGGAATGTGGTTCGAAAAAGGCTGGAAGTCACTGATCTCTTTACCGGGAGTACCCTTCGAAATGGAACATTTGATCGATACTTCCGTGATGCCGGAATTGAAAAAGAAGTATCCGCATTTACAATTGGAATACCGGATGCTGAAAGTATACGATGTCCCAGAATCCCAATTGGCACAAATGCTGGAAAATTGGGAAGATGCCTTAAAAGAGGGATTGAAATTGGCTTATCTTCCTTCTCCGGGACTGGTGAGATTACGTATTACGGCGAAAGGGGAAAGTGTAAAACACCTGGATGAATGTTACGAAAGCCTGAAAGAAGTATTAAAGGACGTGAGATATGCCGAGGGAGACGACGTTCTGGAGAAACAATTAGGCGAACTGTTGCGTAATAAGAAAGTCACTATGGCCACGGCCGAGAGTTGTACAGGAGGTTACATCGCTCATTTGATCACTTCTATTGCAGGGAGTTCGGATTATTTTAAAGGAAGTGTAGTTTCCTATGCGAATGAGGTGAAAGTAAATGTATTGGGAGTGAATGCCGCAGATTTGGAACGGGAAGGAGCTGTGAGTGAGGCTGTGGTATTACAGATGGCCGAAGGAGTAAGAAAGATCACCGGAGCAGATTATGCGGTGTCGACCTCAGGCGTAGCAGGACCGGGAGGTGGCACGCCGGAGAAACCGGTAGGGACGGTTTGGATCGGAGTAGCGACACCCCGGAAGAGTTATGCAAAATTGTTCACTTTTTCGTTTACCCGCGAAAGGAATATAGCGAAGGCAGCCTCTAAAGCCATGGAAATGTTGCTGGAAGAAGTGAGGGAAAACGAAAAGTAGAAGAGGATATGATGAAGCGACGTTATATGATACCTTTACTGATCCTTGTTGTTTTAGGCATTGCCTATTGGGCGGGCCCCCGGCTACCTCGTACGGAATTGAATACGGACCTACCGGATCTACCGGTTGGAATCGACCGTATCAGTGAGTATGTGCAGGACAGGGAGGCTCGGTTACCGGTGAAGCCCGATAATCAGGGAATCATTTTATGGGGAGATTCGGTTGCTCAGCCTACAACCTACGTATTGCTTTATCTGCATGGATTTACGGCCAGCCGTTTCGAAGGCCAGCCGATCATATCCGATTTTGTAAAAGAATTTAGAGTGAATGCTTATCTTCCCCGGCTGGCGGCCCACGGCTTGCAAGGTACGGAGGCTATGCTCGGTATGACGCCGGCTAATCTTTACAATTCGGCTAAAGAAGCCTTGGTGATCGCTCACAAATTGGGGAAGAAAGTTATTATAATGGGGACATCCACCGGTTGTACGTTAGCTTTGATGTTAGCGGCCGATTTTCCCAGGCTGGTGGATGCCCTGATCTTATATTCACCGAATATTAAAATTAAAAATCCTATGGCCCCCTTGTTGAGCGGTCCCTGGGGATTACAGATCAGCCGGGCCGTACATGGAGGGAAATATGCCGTTTCGGATGATCCGGCAGATAGTGAAGATTGTAAATACTGGTATTGTAAATACCGCTTGGAAGCACAGGTTTATTTACAGCAACTGCTGGATATGAGAATGAACCGACGGGAATTCGAAAAAGTCTCTCAGCCTGTTTTTTTAGGTTATTATTACAAAGATTCCGATCATCAGGATGAGACGATAGAAGTTAAAGCGGCGTTGAACATGTTCGACGAATTAGGAACTCCTAAAGACGAGAAACGGGCCGTTGCTTTTCCGAATGCAGGCGTACACGTTATTGCCTGTGGTTTATCGTCGAAAGCTATTCCTGAAGTCAGACAACAAACTTTCGATTTTGCCCGTCAAGTTTTGGGTATGAAATAATTCTTCCAACACGTTTGTCAATAAATTATACAAGTATTGTCTGTTTTTTTGACAGATTTAAGGTGCTGTTTATTTGATAAATATCTGAATATAAATTTATTAGTTAAATTGGCATGTCGATTGTGGATCTAGGGTAAAATCCATATTCCTATGATCGATATTAAATTATTTGTACGCAACCTGATTCACAATAAGCTTTATTTTGCTATTACGGTTTTGGGATTTGCTATCGCATTGACTTTTGTACTGGTGTTGAGTGTTTATATTCGTCAGGAACTATCGGTAGACCAATTTCATCAAAATAAAGACCGGATTTATCGGGTGGTCGATGAAGAGGGATCGTATTGGGGGGCTGTGATTGGTAGCGAACTGCAAAGTAAATATCCTGAGATCGAATGTTATACAAGATATTATAATCAGAACTATATGGTAGAAATTCCTCATCAGGAAAAAATCCTGATGCAAACAGCTCTGATCGATTCTTCATTTTTCCGGAGTTGTTTTACTTCTGTCTGGGATTGGCGTAAGCGGTAGGCAGACAAAAGGGTCGCTATCAGTTTGGCATTATCCCAGGGTTTGACGACAAAGTCGGTAGCCCCTTCTTTCACTGTTTTTACGGCCAGTTCGATGTCTGCATAAGCTGTAAATAGGACGACCGGTAGATCGTTGCTTATTTTCCGTATTTCTCCCAGCCAGAAAATACCTTCGTTTCCATTATTTATACCACTGGAAAAATTCATGTCCAACAATACGACATCGATATTTTCCGTTTCCAGCATAGCAGGAATCCGGTTGGGATTACTGATGGTGATCACTTTTTTAAAAGTGCCGCTGAGCAGCATATCGATGGCTGCCAATACACCTTTATTGTCGTCAACAATGAGGATGGTACCTTGTTTTGTCATATGGAAAATTATAACTATGCAAATATAATAATTATCGACCGGCCTGACTTCCCTAAAAGAATAAAGATAATGAACTCCGGAAGTTTTTCCTGTTCTCCCGGAGGTTGTTTATAGAAAGGGCCGTTGCTTTAATCTTTCACACCACAAGTTTCGGTGACGATCTGCCCGTCGAAAAGATTGATTACCCGATGAGCATAGGAGGCATCGTGCTGGGAGTGAGTCACCATTATGATGGTCGTACCTTCCTGATTCAATTCGGTCAGTAGGTTCATCACTTCCGTACCGTTACGTGAATCCAGGTTACCCGTCGGTTCGTCGGCCAGGATTAATTTGGGACTTGCTACTACGGCACGGGCAATGGCTACACGTTGTTGCTGACCACCGGAAAGTTGTTGCGGAAAGTGCTTTACACGATGGGCGATTGCCATTCGGTTCATGGCTTCTTCCACCCGTTTCTTACGTTCGGAAGCCGGAATGCCCATGTAAAGCAGGGGCAGCTCGATATTTTCGTAAACGTTTAATTCGTCTATCAGGTTGAAACTCTGAAAAACGAAACCGATGACACCTTTACGAAGGTTGGTACGCTGCGCTTCGGTAAATTTAGACACATCTGTGCCGTTCAGGTAGTATTCGCCTCCCGACGGATTGTCCAATAATCCGAGAATATTCAATAAGGTAGACTTGCCACAACCCGAAGGACCCATAATGGCGACGAACTCGCCTTCTTTAATTTCCAGACTGACATTATTCAATGCCCATGTCTCAACTTCTTCTGTTTTGAAGATTTTCTGTAAGTTTACTGTCTTAATCATCATTGTTCTATTTTTAAATGTTATTATATCATTCGTTTTTGATAGCCCGCATCAATCCGGCAGAAATTATCAAAAACGAAT
>OGDY01000968.1_pt1 | contig 35329 bp, 27 predicted proteins | sample 1570341 | NCBI WGS metagenome assembly OGDY01 (sample SAMEA2581972, study PRJEB24529) | metagenome | biome: Human gut stool | place: China | collected 2011 | reverse complement strand
GCCTGCCTCAACTCGCTGAAATCGGATTGCTGCATCATTTTTCCGTATCGTTCAATCGACGGCGATTCGCCGCCTCAAAATTCCGGCGAACCGCTTCGAACCGACATTCCCCGAAAACCGCCGGGCGGCGGATACGCACACCGCTCGATGACTTTCCAAAATCAGATCAATCGTCATAAAAATACACATCCGAACGGTAATATACAAACATTTTTCCGATGGAATGCTCCGATATACCCCGATTCGCACATCCCGCAGCGAACGGCATACGCGAACGAAGGTCGGGACGGAAGACCGGTCCGTACGAAAAGGGAAGCGATCGCCTGCGGACGGCCGCCTCACATCGGAGAACGTTGCGGTTATCGGACTCAGAACCGGCAGGCAGCCGAAACGTCCGGCGGATTTCAGACGAACAGGTCGTTCAGCGCTTCGCTGACGCTCGGGTGCGTGAAAACGAAATCGCGAAGAAAAGCGGCAGTGCGTCCGGATTTCATCGCCACGGCGACCGTATTGATGACCTCGCTCGATTCGGGACAAAACAGCGTACATCCCAGAATCCGGTTCGTGCGGGCGTCGATCACCGCTTTCAACAGGCCGTCCGTCTCGCCGATGGTCCGCATCCGGGGAATCGAAGCGACGGTTATCCGGTTGACCCGGACATCCAGGTTGTTCCGCCGGGCCGTCTCTTCGGTAATGCCGATGTGCGACAACGGCGGGTCGATGAATACGGAGTAGGCCACCGGATTGCGGTCGCCGGTTTTCCGCACCGCCGCGCCGAACAGGTCGTCCCGGATAATCCGGTAATCGTCCAGTGAAATATAAGTAAACTGCAGACCGCCTTTTACATCACCCATTGCCCAAATGTTTGGGGAGGTGGTGTGCAGATAACCGTTTACAACAATAGCCCCGTGGCTATCCACTTCTACTCCGGCTGCCTGAAGATTCAGTCCCTCAATCATTGGCTTGCGTCCCGTAGCTACCAGGATGGCATCACCTTCTATGTCAGAAGAAGTACCGCCGGCGGTATCCGTGTAAGTCAGGATTACACCGTCCGTTGTATCGCGGATGGATTGTGCACGGGCGTTGAGGCAGATTTCTATTCCTTTCTTTTCGAGTGCCTCTTTTACAGCGTTTGCTATATCGCGGTCTTCGCGGGCAATAAATTTGTCACCTCCTTCGAGCACGGTCACTTTGCTTCCGAAGCTTGCATACATGGAAGCAAACTCCAGTCCGATATAACCTCCGCCCACGATAATCAGATGTCGGGGCAATACATCCAGTTCCATCAATGATGTGCTGGTATATACCCGTTTGCTGTCTTTCAGCCCGTCTATTGCCGGTATAATGCTGGTTGATCCGGTATTGATGAAAATCTTTTTTCCCTGAAGTTCGATCACTTCGTCGGGAAGGGTTACTTTCACCACATCTTTTGAAACGAACGATGCCATTCCGGTGTAAATGGTTACATTGGGGAGACTGCTCAGTTTGTCGAACATATTAGCCCTTGAAGCTGCTGTCATTTCGTTTTTCCGTGCGATGGCGGCTTTATAAGCTTCGGCCTGCTTTTCGTAACTGGTTGGGTAGAGCCAACTCACCTTTTCAGCTTCGTGGATAAGGCGTTTGGTAGGCACACAGGCTATATTGGGGCAAGTACCTCCATACATCATGGCAGAGCGTTCAATCAGTGCGACTTTCCAGCCGCGTTTGGCTAATTCGGCGGTCAGCGTCTTGCCGCCCTTGCCGAAACCGATAATAATGGCATCATATTGTTTCATAATTCTTATACTTTTAGAAGGATGTATCTTTAATGTCAGTTTATAACATTCCGTAACCCTTATTTGTTCCGTTTTTCCCAGTCGGCTTTTTTGAGGGAGTTCAGTACACGTTGCGATGAATCGGAAAGCAGGGTAACGGCACTTGCCAGAATTACGATATCTTTAATTACCAGACGTCCGGCACCGGATAGGAGCGGGAAGCCATACTCTCCGCTTCCCAAGTTCGGAACCCAGACTTCGGGAGTGGTCACCAGGAAGGAGAGTGTACCGAGTGTCATGATGATGGCCAGTGTGTCGCCGATAAGCGCCACTTTGGGGAAGAAGATGCCTAAGAATACCAGGATACCGATGGACATAATCAAAGCTCCCAATCCATAAGAGAACGTGTAGGTTCTGTTCGCTTCGTGCCATTCGCGGTTGGCCGGAACATAAGCACCTTCCGGATTTTTGTGTTCCTTGTATTCGGGGGCATCTTTGGCGTAGAAGAAACTCATAAACGGACTGTTGGCTACAAATGGTACAATGCCGTCGGCCTCGTAATGAAAATACTTCAGTCCACCGATCCAAACGAAAACAACGAGGATGGCTACGCGGATAAATTTCAGTCCGAAACCTTTCAGACCGGATGCTACTGTGAGCAGAGTGATAAATTTCTCTTTCATGCTATTTCTTTTTATGGGTTTAACTTTCTGATGCAAAGATCCGGTTTTTCCCATCGGCGGGAAATAGCAATATCGCCGGATGAATTGTCAATTCTTCCCTTCTACCGAATTTCGGTATTGCACAGGGCTTTCTCCGGTCATGTTTTTGAAGAAACGGCTGAAAGAGGACTGGTCCTCAAATCCCAGAATATCAGCAATCTCTTTCGAACTTTTGTTACTGTATAAAAGGAGTCGTTTGGCTTCTGCTTCCACCCGTTCATGGATGACGCGCAGGGGCGAAGGCAGTTTACAGGAAGAAAAGATGTTCGAGAGTGTTTTGGGTGATTTATGCAGCATGTCGGCATAATCCTGCACTTGCTTTTTAGTCCGGAAGTGTTCGTCTACCAGATTATAGTATTGGCGGATGATCTCGAAGCTGTATTCCTTCTCCTGGGTGATATTCAGTCTTTGCCGGGCGATGCGTGTACTCTGGATGATGAAACGTTTAAGCAGGATGCGGAGCATCTCTTCCTGTAGATTGTCCGATACGGTGAATTCGCGGTCCAGCAAACCCACTACATCTTCCATCGACCGCCGTTCCGATTCGTTGAGCATAAATCTCACCACGTGCGAAGAACCGTTGAACAGAAATCCACTGCACGACACTTCATGGTCATTGCCGTAAATACAATAGAAGTTGCTGTTGAACAGCACCGTCAGATACTCTCCATCGATGGACAGGAACTCCAGATGCTGGAGATTGGAGAGGGAGATCACCTCGTTTTCGGCCAGTGTCACTTCCTGATGGTCTATCTCCAGGGTAATGCTTCCTTGGCGTACCCATATGAATTTATACAAACTCTTTTCTTTCTGCAAGTTCTTTTCGGTATGATAGCTTGTGGTCAATGCAAGCATACCTTTCAGTTTTGTCTGGTAAGTTCTTATCATAATCAATCCTCCATGGCTGATGCGTCAAATGACAGGGGTAATAAATGTCCCACACTCTGTATTTCGTAAATACACTTTTTGCCGTAAAGCAATATACGTATGGGTTGTTTGTATCTTTTTTCCGTTTCCAGAATCACCTGGCGACAGGCGCCGCAAGGAGGAATCGGAGTGTCGATAAAGTCTTTTTCCGTACGTGCGGCGATGGCAAGAGTCTTCACTGCCTGGTCCGGATACTGCGAATTGGCATAGAACAACGTAGTTCGTTCGGCGCAAAGTCCGGACGGGTAGGCTGCGTTTTCCTGATTGGTTCCTGTCACTATCACTCCGTTGGCCAGCAGTGCTGCCGCTCCTACCGAGAAGTGCGAGTAAGGTGCATAGCTACGCTGGGTTGCCTCGATGGCATCATCCAATAAGGCACGGTCTGCGTCATTGAGTTCGTCATATTCATATACTTTAATTACAGAGGTAATAGTCAGGTCTTTCATGTGGGTAGGTGGTTTATAGTTCTACAAATCATGTTACAAAGTTAGAAAAGAGATTGATAATCCCAATTATTTTTATGATTTTTGTGCCGCATAACCTAACATACACAAATTATATAGATGAATAGCAAACTTCTCAGGCTGATTGCCGTAGTTACAGTTCTTGCTTTTTCTGTCGGTGCCCAGGCGCAGCGCAGGAATTCCCGTTACGTAGATTATATAAATAAGTATAGTGCCCTGGCTGTAGAGCAAATGAAGGAGCACAAGATACCCGCCAGTATCACATTGGCGCAGGGGCTGCTTGAAAGTGGTGCCGGTATGAGCACGCTGGCGCGTAAAAGTAATAACCACTTCGGCATCAAATGCGGTAGTAGCTGGAATGGACGTACCGTACGCCATGACGACGATGCCCGTAACGAATGCTTCCGTGCTTATCGCAATCCCCGTGATTCGTACGAGGACCATTCGGCATTTCTGAAACGCGGTGCCCGCTATGCTTTCTTGTTTAAACTGAAGATAACGGATTATAAAGGCTGGGCCCGTGGGTTGAAAAAGGCGGGATATGCCACCGATCCTTCGTATGCCAACCGTCTGATTACGATTATTGAAGACTACGACCTTTATAAATATGACCGTAAGGGAGGATGGAGTTCGTCAAAGAGTGAACCGACGGTACTCAATCCGCATCAGGTCTACATAGCAAACGGTATCGCTTATATTGTAGCCCGTGACGGAGATACGTTTAAGTCGTTGGGTAAAGAGTTCGATATCCGTTGGAAGAAGTTGGTGAAGTATAACGACTTGCAACGTGATTATACCTTGATGGATGGTGATATCATTTATCTGAAAGAGAAGAAAAAGAGAGCGTCGAAACCTTATACCGTTTATACCGTCAAAGACGGAGACTCCATGCATACCATTTCTCAGAAATATGCCATCCGGTTGAAGAACCTGTATAAGATGAACCGTAAGGACGGGGATTATGTTCCCGAAGTGGGAGACAGGTTGAGGCTGAGGTAGACTTTGCCGCTGCGGTATATAAGAAATGTATTAATAGCAAAAGGGTGTAGCCATACTTTATGCATGGCTACACCCTTTTGCTATTAGGGCTACACCCTTTCTGCCGGATGGCTACACCCAAACGTGTGTTTTTCACCGCAGAGAACACAGTTACGCTTTGTTACGAAACTGTACAGGGTGTTCATTATCGGACACCTTGTTTCTCTTCTTCCTGCTGAAACACAGTACTTTCCTTTTTTGGCATAAGGTTTGATCATAGAAATACAAAGAATATTTGTAAATCTATAATTGACTATATATGGACAGAGAAATTCCAAAAGAGGTGCGCAATAAAGAGCGTAATAAAAAGATTATTCGTTTTTCGGCCATCGGTATTATCGGGATAGTAGGCATTAGCCTACTAATTTCGTTGTTGCGTACGGGAGTACAGAAGAAGGATCTCGTGTTGTCTACCGTTGACAAGGGGACGATCGAGGTCAGTGTCAGTGCTTCGGGCAAAGTGGTTCCGGCTTTTGAAGAGATCATCAATTCACCGATCAACACCCGCATCGTGGAAGTATATAGAAAGGGCGGTGACAGTGTAGATGTAGGTACTCCCATCCTGAAACTCGACTTACAAAGTACGGAAACCGACTATAAAAAACTACTGGATGAAGAGCAAATGAAACGTTATAAGCTCGATCAGGCGCAGGTGAACAGCCAGACCAAATTGAGCGATATGGCCATGCAGATCAAAGTGTCGGAAATGAAACTGGCGCGGATGAAGGTGGAGCTTCGCAACGAACAATACCTCGACAGTCTTGGAGCCGGTACGACCGATAAGGTACGCCAGGCCGAATTGAGCTACAATACGTCCCGCCTCGAATTGGAACAACTCAAACAACAATATGCCAACGAGAAACAGGTAGCAGCCGCCGACCTGAAAGTGCTTGAACTCGACCTCAACATGTTCCGTAAGGGACTTGCCGAAATGAAGCGTACGTTGGACGATGCACAGATACGTTCGCCGCGCAAAGCCATCCTTACTTATATCAACAACCAGATCGGTGCGCAGATTCCTCAGGGAGGGCAGGTGGCTATCATTTCGGATCTGAGTCATTTCAAAGTGGATGGCGAGATTGCCGATACTTATGGCGACCGTGTGGCAGCGGGCGGAAAGGCTATTGTGAAAGTGGGCAGTGAGAAACTCGAGGGGACCGTAAGCAGTGTCACTCCGCTTTCAAAGAACGGAGTTATCTCTTTCTCCGTGCAACTGAAAGAAGATAATAACAAGCGGTTGCGTTCGGGACTCAAGACCGATGTATATGTGATGAATGCCGTGAAAGAAGATGTGTTGCGTATAGCCAATGCCTCTTATTATGTAGGCCGCGGCGAATACGATCTGTTCGTGATGACTTCGGACGATGAAATCGTAAAACGGAAAGTTCAGCTGGGCGATTCGAACTTTGAGTTTGTAGAAGTGGTGAGCGGACTCAATCCGGGAGACAAGGTGGTGGTCAGCGACATGACCAACTACAAAAATAAGAACAAACTCAAAGTGAAATAATACGCCGAAAAAACTTTTTAAATCAAGGCACCTTAGGGTTTAAACCAAAGGCTTGTTGGTTTTAAGCCAACGGAATTTTGGTTTAAAAGGTGGATTGTGTGCCTTTTAAGATGTGAAACTATGATAACAATTTATCTCAAACAATCTTATAATTTGCTGAAAGAGAACCGTTTCGTAAATGGAATCTCTGTAGCGGGTACCGCTTTGTCGGTGGCAGCAGTGATGCTTATTTACCTCGTCTATCAAGTAAATTTCTCTGCGTATGCGCCGGAGTCTAACCGATACCGCATCCTTTTTGTCAACAGTCTGCAAGCATGCGGGAGTGACGGGAATCCCATCAATAATGGGGGTATGAGTCACAAGGTAGTACGCGAATGTCTTTATCCTTTGCAGACGCCCGAGGCAGTGACTGCTTTTACCGACAGACAACTTCCGGTCAATATACGCGGACAGCAGTTTTATGATAAATATACGATTAAGTTTACCGATGACGGCTTCTGGAAAGTATTCGATTTCACCTTTCTTTCCGGTGTCCCCTTTACACATGCCGATTGGGAATCGGGTATACGGCAAGCGGTTATTTCTGATAAACTGGCACGTAAGTTATTTGGTACGGTTGAAGCAACAGGGCAGACTTTACGCATGAATTATGCCGATTATCAGATATGCGGTGTGGTGAAAGAGGTGAGTCAAGCTGCCGAAAACGCCTATGGAGATGTATGGGTGCCCTATACGGTCAACTCCTCCTTATTAAAGGAAAATGTTAACTATTGCGAAGGAACTACGGGGGAGTTTACCTCCTGCATCCTGGCACGTTCTTCATCCGATTTCGAACCGATCCGCAAAGAGATGCTGAAGTTGCAGGCGGCTTTCAATGCTTCGCTTACCAACACAAAACTTGACTATATGTATTCTCCCTATACCCAGTGGCAGGCCGTGCTGGGTACAAATGGTTTCGATCGGGGTACAGTGGGCGAATGGTTCAAAACTACCGGTGCGACGGTTCTTTTCCTTTTGCTCCTGCCTGCCTTGAATATAATAGGTATAACGCTGACACAGTTTCGCAAACGTCGCAGTGAGATTGGGGTTCGTAAAGCGTTCGGTGCTCGTTCGTTTTCGCTGGTAGAGCAAGTGATGACCGAGAACCTGTTGATCTCCTGCATAGGTGGGCTGATCGGACTGGTGTTGTCATACGCCTTGTTATCTCTTTGCAGGTCGTTTTTCTTTTCGGGAACTATTGCTCTGACACACGATATGCTGATACAGCCCTTCACTTTTGTTGCGGCTTTCTTTTTCACGCTGTTACTGAATTTGCTGAGTGCCGCGATCCCCGCCTGGCGGGCCTCACGGATGCCTATTACAGAGGCGTTGCATGATATGGAATAATTTTAAAAACAAAGACCCGTTATGATAAAGCAAATATTTAAGATAATATGGAACCAACGCCGCTCTAACGGTTGGATATGGATGGAACTTCTGGTCGTATTCGTTGCGCTGTGGTATCTGGTAGATATGTTTGTGGTACAGTTCTATTCCTATTCCCGTCCGTTGGGCTATGATATCACGAATTGCTGGCGGCTTTCGTTTGATGTTTATCCCGAAGATGCCGCCGAGTATGTCAGCGACACTACTCAGGCTCCTACCGAAGGCGAAGCATTGGCCCGGATCCTTGAACGCCTGCGTCGTGCCCCGGAAGTGGATAATGCTTGTGTTGCTTTCTATTCCTCACCCTATTCCGGAGGTAATTCATGGACACAGATCATGCCTTGTACGGCCGATAGCGGTAAGTTCAAAGAGCAATCCTATCACCAATATACCGTTTCTCCCGAATTTTATGATGTATTTCGTATCCGGAGCCGTGAGGGACAGCTTCTGAGTAAATTATTGAACAAAAAACAGTTGGAATATTTTATTACTCCGGATCTGGAAAAAGATTTCTTCGGTGAGGAGTCGGCAGTAGGACAGAAAGTATGTTATCCCGGCAGTAGTATGCGGGAGATACGTATTGCGGCAGTGACCGTCCCGGTTCGTATGACCGAGTTTGTGAAGCCGGAGCCCGAACTTTTCTTTACTATGAGACCGAAAGAGCTGGAACGTCAGGTGAATGCTTCCGGGGTAGCTAATATGGAGATAACCGTGCGGATGAAAGAAGATTTGACTCCGGAACAGATGGGGACTTTCCTAAACCGGATGAAGAGCCAGTTGACGGAGAATAATCTCTACGTTGCCAGCATGAAGGATATGAAGCAACAACGCAGTGAACGATTGCGGTCTGAATGGCGGAAAATCAGCATTAACCTTCTGTTGTCCGTTTTCATCTTGCTGAACGTGCTTTTCGGCATTACGGGAACTTTTTGGCTACGCATCGAGCAACGGCGTAGTGAAACCGGTCTGCGGATGGCACTGGGCAGTACACGCAGGCGGGTAGGATGGTTCTTCACTGCCGAGGGGTGGTTATTGCTGACTACCGTAACTCCGCTGGTGCTGTTTGTCATGTTCAATATGATACACATGGAAATTCCCGATTTGTACAATCTTCCTTTCTCCTGGTGGCGTTTTGCTGTCGGTTTTGGTGGGGTACTGTTGCTGATGGGGCTGATCATTGCGTTGGGCACGTGGTTGCCTGCCCGTCGGGCCATGAAGTTGCAGCCGGCGGAAGCGCTGCATTATGAATAATAAATTTAGTACCGAACAGACATGATAAAACTCTATTTCAAACAATCGTGGGCGTTGATCCGCCAGAATAAACTGTTCAGCAGTCTCTATGTGCTGGGCACAGGGCTGGCCATTGCCATGACAATGATTATTGTCATTGTGTATTATGTAAAGATCGCCCCTATCTATCCCGAAACGAACCGGTCTCAGACGATGGTGTTGACGTCGGTAGCCGTAAAAAACACCGAGCAACATTCTATGACCAGGTCCTCCTGTTCTTATCATATGCTGAAAGAATGGATCTATCCGTTGAAAAACGCGGAAGAAGTGACGGCCGTTTTGGGACGTATGTTATTTGGAAATTATGTACAGCCCGAAGGCGGTGGAAATGTAATTCCCGTAATGGTGAAACAGACCGATCCTGCATTCTTCCGGGTGTTCCCGTTTGAATTCCTGCGCGGACAGGCTTTCTCACAGGCCGATTTTGAAAGCGGAATCCACAATGTAGTGCTTTCGGAGAGTGGTGCCCGCCGGATATTGGGTGACACAGAAGCGGTGGGACGTACGTTCTCGCTGAATTTTGAAGACTATCGGGTAGTGGGCGTGGTGCGTAGCGGCAGTTATATGCTCAGCGACTCTTATGCCGACGTGTATATGCCCTATACTTGTATAACCGGTTATGATCGGGGGGATAAAATGGCCAATATGGTAGGTCCTTATCAGGTGTTTATCAAACTGCCTGGGGCGGATGATGCCCCGAAGCTACGTGCTGAAATACAGGAGTTGGTTCATAAATTCAACCACTCTCAGCCCGATCTGGAAATAGACTTGAACAATCAGCCTCTTCCTTATTGGCAGTATCCTCTTAAACAAATGGGGTATTCGGAGATTGACTGGGCGAACGTATTCAAAATACATGGTTGGCTGTTGCTTGCTTTCCTGTTTGTTCCGGCCATCAACCTGGGCGGGATGATTTCCAGCCGGATGGAACAACGTCTTTCCGAGATGGGGATACGCAAAGCCTTCGGAGCCAATCGTTCGGTATTGTTAGGACAGGTGCTTTGGGAGAATCTGGCGCTCACCTGTGTAGGCGGTCTTATCGGTCTGCTGTTGTCATGGGGAGGCCTGGTGTTGGGGCGTAATTGGATTTTCGGTTTGTTCAATTCGTGGCCGGTACCCATCCCCGAAGGGGTGGAGGTTAATCTAAGTCCGGATATGTTGTTCAGTCCGTTTGTGTTTGTCCTTGCGTTTGGTACGTGTGTATTGCTCAACCTGCTTTCGGCTTTTTGTCCCGCATGGTATTCACTGCGTAAAAACATCATATATTCCATCAACGAAAAGATATAAATAGCCATGAATCAATTAATACTGAAAAACTTGTGGGCGCGCCGCAGTCGCAACCTGTGGCTATTGGCCGAGATTGTATTGGTTTGTATTGTCTCTTGGAAAATAGCGGACCCTTTGGTCGTGCTTACCCATGACCGTACGTTACCTGAGGGCTTTCGTTCCGATCATTTGTTTGTTCTTGAACTGGCGACTTTGCCGGAGAAATCCGGGAAGTTTCGTCCCGAAGAAGACGACAGTCTGTCCCGCAGGGAAAACCTGGGCCGCATTTTTCAACAGGTGAAGAATTATGAAGGTGTGGAGTCTGCTACGTTCTTTTTCAATCGTATAATGCCTTATTCCGGTAGCAGTACCACTTCTCCCCAGACGTTTAAGGGAGATTCTACCTATATGCCGGCATGGCAGATCTCTTTTCTGAACCGTTCGGACTTTTTCCGGACCATGGGATTTGAAGGAGCTGAGGGGATAACAGCCGAAGAACTGGACGAACGTATCTTTGATAAAGATGAATATGTGCTGACAGCCAATACGTCGGAGTTCTTTTTGCATCCGGAGAGTCCTCTCATCGGGCGGACGACATGGAACAACGACAGCACTGCCGAATATCGGGTGGCGGGTGTGATAAAACCTTTTCGCTATCGAAGCTATATGCAACCTCAGCCGGTTCGTCTGAATCCTCTGTCGGTTATGCCCGAACGGTATTATTCGGATTTGCCCCAGATTGTTTTCCGAATTGGGGATCGTCTTTCCGAAGAGGTGTTTTTACATCACTTCATCCCTTGGACGGGGAAGGAGTTGAAAGCCGGAAATATATATGTGAATTCGGTGCAGTCGTATACCGATTTGCGTAAACAGTCGGAGTTCAGTGCCGGTACTACCGATACATACCGTAAAAATATAACTTTGGGCTTGTTCTTTCTGATCAATCTCTGTCTGGGGGTGGCCGGAACGTTCTGGCTGCAAACCCGTACACGGCGGGAGGAAGTCGGCATTATGCTTTCATTCGGAGCCCGGCCGCAAAACATTGTTCGCATGCTGCTGGGTGAAGGATGGGTACTGACAACAATCGGAACGCTGTTGGGATGCCTTGTTTATTTGCAATATGCCTTGAAAGAAGGACTATACTCCACAAATTGGGGATCATGGTCACCCGAAGTGGCTTCGCCTGCTTATTGGATCAATCATTTCGGTTGGCACTTTCTGGCAACTTCCCTGGTGGTGTACATCTTGTTGCTGATTGTCGTTTCAGTCGGCATTTGGATACCTGCCCGGAAGATTAGCCGCATCAATCCGGTAGATGCTTTGCGTGATGAATAACTATTAAAATTACATACTATGATAAAACTTTATTTAAAACAATCGTGGATGTTGATCCGTCAGAACAAGTTGTTCAGCAGTCTGTATGTACTGGGTACGGGGCTTGCCATTGCCATGACGATGATTATTGCCATTGTGTATTATATTAAAATAGCTCCTATTTATCCGGAAGTGAACCGTTCGGTGACGATGCGGATGAAAGGGGTGAGTGCCATGCATGTGAAAGGAGGCGGAAATTCATATCTCTGTTCTTATGAAATGCTGAAAGAGTGGTTCTACCCACTGAAATCAGCGGAGCTGGTTACCGCTGTAAACGAACACTTTCTGAACCGGGAGGGGGCTTATATACAACCGGCCGGGGGAGGTGAGCAGATACCGGCTTTGGTAAAGTATACCGATCCTAATTTTTTTCGGTTATTTGAGTTTGAATTTTTGAACGGGAAGCCTTTTTCGGAGGCGGATTTAGCCAGTGGGATCCGTAATGTAGTACTTTCTGACCGGATGGCCCGCCGCATTTTCGGCAGGACCGATGTGGTTGGGCAAACGTTTAAACTGGATTTCAAAGAGTCTAAAGTCGTCGGAGTGGTACGTGAGGGCAGTTATCTGTTGCCGGCATCTTACGGGCAAATCTATATGCCCTATTCTTGCTTGCCAGGATATGACAGTAACAATGATGGCAGTCATAAAGTCGGTACCTATATCGTTTATTTTAAGGTTCGCCAGAAAGAAGATATGCCGAAACTGTATGCGGAGATCAATGAAATGGTGCATAAATACAATATTTCCCAGAAAGAATATACAGTTGATATTTTTCATCAGCCGGATCCGTATTGGCAGACTTGGTTCAGAGAGGGCAATACGAACGAGATTGATTGGATGTCGGTCATTAAACTGTATGGAGGAGCTCTTTTGGCTTTGTTGTTAGTGCCTGCTATTAATTTGAGTGGGATGATATCCAGTCGCATGGATGATCGTCTGGCGGAAATGGGGATACGAAAAGCGTTCGGAGCCAACCGGAAACAATTATTGAATCAAGTGTTATGGGAAAATCTGCTTCTTACTTGCATCGGCGGGCTGATGGGACTTATTGTTTCATGGGGGCTGCTTGTGTTAGGGCGTAATTGGGTATTTAGCCTGTTCGACAAATATCCGACAGTTGTGTCCGACGGAGTCGATGTGGCTATCAATCCGCAAATGCTGTTCAGTCCTTTAATGTTTTGCGTAACATTTGCTTTTTGTTTGATACTGAACCTGCTCTCTGCTTGGTGGCCCACATGGCGCTCGTTGCACAACGATATTATTGACTCACTTAACACTAAGAAATAAATCATGATACGACTTATAATAAAGAACCTCTGGGCCCGTCGCCGGAAAAACGGATGGCTGTTGGCCGAATTGATATTGGTATCGATCGTCACGTGGGTGATTGTCGATCCGTTGGTAGTGTTGACACACGATCGGAATCTGCCGGAGGGCTATCGTCCCGATCATCTTTTCTTGCTTCAGTTGGCATCGTTCCCTGCCGAATCGGAGCAATTTCATGCCGAAGAGAATGATACATTGGCGCGTAAAGCCAATTTTGAGCGGTTGCTCGATAAGCTGAAACATTATGAAGGAGTAAAGTATACTACTTTCATCTTGAATGGCCAATATCCTTCATCGAATTCCACGAGTAACGGTAATACGATGTTCGATACCATTCCGGTCCGCACTCTCCGTCTTATTTTCATGCCCCACACCGATTATTTCCGGACTATGGGGATGGAGGGAGCCGAAGGTATGACGGCCGAACAATTGGATAACCGTGACTTCCGTTGGACCGAATCGGTATTGACTGCGGACGTAGCGTATCGGCTGAAGGATGGAAAACCGCTTTACGGACGTCGTTTGGGGGAAAATGGAGATGATGAAGACTATCGGGTGGGAGGAGTGATCGCCCCTCTTCGTTACCGGAGTTATATGCAACCCATGCCCATAGAGTTATGCGTGTTTGAAGAGTTTCCTGATTATATGTACTATTATCTTCCGTTAATCGCTTTTCGTATAGACGACAATCTGTCGGAGAAGGCTTTTCTGCATCACTTCCGTGAGTGGATGGATAAAGGACTGACGGTAGGAAACTATTATGTGAAGTCTGTACGGTCCTTCAGCAGCATTCAGGATCAACATGAGTTTTCTGAAGGTATCACTAACCAGTATCGCCTGAACCTGGCTTTAGGTATATTCTTTTTAGTGAACCTTTGTTTGGGAGTGGCCGGAACTTTCTGGATGCAGACCCGTTCGCGCCGTGAAGAGGTAGGCATCATGCTTTCTTTCGGCGGTAATCCTTCACATATCACCCGCCTGCTTTTATACGAAGGTTGGGTGCTGACCACATTGGGGACGTTGATAGGCTGCTTGCTCTATTTGCAATATGCGTTGAAGGATGGTCTCTATACTACCTGTACCGGTTCGGAAGAGACGATGCCTGTTTATTGGATTAACCATTTCGGTCTGCATTTTGCGGCTGTTTCCCTGATTGTATACCTTTTGCTGTTGATTGTTGTTTCTATCGGAATCTGGATGCCGGCACACAAACTCAGCCGCATCAATCCGGTGGATGCTTTGCGGGACGAATAACCAATAAATAAAATAAATTGCTATGATGGTATTATACTTCAAACAGGCCTGGCAACTCCTGAAACAAAATCCTTTATTCAGCAGTGTGTACATACTCGGTACAGGACTGGGGATTGCCATGACCATGAGCCTGGTGATCATCTGTTACATCAAGATGGCTCCGGTCTATCCCGAAGAGAACCGGAACCGTATTCCGGCCACCTTCTTAAACCAAATGACTGTTGTAGAGCAGAAAAACCAGGAGAATTGGTTTAGTTCGCACGTATCCTTTCAGGCAGTGAAGCGTTTTTATTATCCGCTGAAGAGTACCGAGGCTGTAGGGGCATCTATAGATGGGCGCAGTACATCATTACTTGAACTGCCGGGTGACGGAGATTTGAAAGAGGTGCAGGTGAAGCTGGTAGATGCCGGGTTCTGGAAGGTGTTTCAATTTGCCTTTGTAGACGGTAGGCCGTTTAGTCAGGCCGATTTTGATTCCGGATTACGAAAAGCTGTCATTTCGCGTACAATGGCTCGCCAGCTTTTTGGAGAGACTCCACCGGTAGGTCGTACTTTTGTTCTTGATTCCGATGAATATAGAGTATGTGGAGTTGTAAAAGATGTTTCCTTCATTACCCCTGCTACGTATGCGGATATTTGGTTACCACTGACGGTTGATTCCGATATTATAAAGGATAATAAGGGTGGCTATGAGTTGGTAGGTGATCTGAATGTCTATATGTTGGCTCCTTCTGTCGATGCTAAAGATAAGGTAATTACAGAGGTACGTGACGTGTTCCGCAAATATAATTATTCTCAGAAAAAATACAGTGTCGATTTACATGGGCAACCGGTATCTTACTGGAAAAGTATTTTTTATGAATATTCTAATTCGGCACCCGACTGGGGAGAGCTGTTACGAGTGTATGGCACTATCCTGTTAGCTTTATTATTTGTTCCGGCACTGAATCTGGCAGGAATGATTGCTTCACGTATGAAGCGCCAGCTTTCCGAATTGGGCATACGTAAGGCTTTCGGTGCTTCCAAAACTTCGCTTCTGTTGCAGGTATTTTGGGAAAATCTGTTTCTTACTGGCATCGGAGGTCTGTTCGGTTTGTTACTTTCGTATCTGATTGTCTATTGTGGTCGGAACTGGCTTCCGGACCTGTTGTCTTTCTCGGTAGATGTGATGCCCGAGGGAGTCAATAGCTTCTTGACTCCCGGTATGTTGCTGAATCCGGTGGTGATAGGTATTACCTTCATGGTCAGCTTGGTGCTGAATGTATTGTCGGCTCTGATTCCGGCTTTACATGCTTTGAAGAAAGATATTGTATATTCGCTTAACGAAAAAAGATAAAAGATATGAACCTGATGATGATACTCCGCCAGTTGTGGAACCAGCGTGCTGCCAATGGATGGATTCTGGGAGAACTGGTGGTTGTGACTTATTTTTTATGGGGAGTAGTCGACCCTGTGTACGTATTATTATCCGATAAGGCATTGCCCGATCATTATGATCTTACCGATACTTACCTGCTCAGTATAGGTGAATATTCAACTAACCATACCAAATATAAACCGGAGATGGCTTCCGATTCGCTGAAACGTCTTGACTTTATGCGCATCGTAGATCAGGTACGCCGTTATCCGGGTGTTTCTAATGTGACTGTCAGCCTTTTTAATTCTTATCCACAAAGCGGGGGTTGGAACGGAGGACAGGTTTTCAATGATACGATCCTTGCATATTCACAGCAGATGACCTTCCTTTCCGGAACCGACTATTTTGGAGTTTTCCGTATACACGATGCACGGACAGGGCAAATTCCTCCGGTACTTGCGGAAGGAGAACAGGGGATCTACCTGACTCCTGATCTCGCAGAGAAGTTGTTCGGCGAGAAATATCCGCAAAATAAATGGGTGCATTGGGGAGATACGACCCGTAAGTTTCCGTTGACCGCTATAATCGCCCCCGTACAGATAAGAAGTAATAACCAACCCGGTCCTCTGATATTCAAGACTACTTCTGAATTGAAACATCTTCCGGGCAGAGTGCGGATTTGTTTCCGGGTGCGTGATGGACTCGCTTCACCTGTTTTCACTGAGACATTTAAACGTGAAATGCGTCCCCGAATGCAGATTGGGAACTATTATCTGGCATCGCTTACGGATTTCAGGACGGAAAGTAAAAATTTTGAGTATTATATGGGAACTACGGGGACTATCCGGTTGCAGACCATTCTCGCTTTATTTTTTCTGTTGTGTGTCTTTTTGGGGATGGGGGGTACCTTTTGGCTGCGTTGCAATGCCCGCCGGGAGGAAATAGGGCTCTATATGGCAATGGGGTCTAACCGCCACCGATTGATCCGGCAGTTTCTTTTTGAAGCCTGGTGGATGGTGACTATCGCATTTGTAGTAGGAGCATTGGTACAACTTCAAATAGTATATCTGAATGGCTTTGCTTTCCCGCCGGATAATCCGAACCCGGATTATATACAGAATCGTCCGGTGTTGCACTTCCTTATTGTATCGGTTATTTCGTATGTTCTGATTCTGGGAGTTTCGTTTGTGGCAACTTATATTCCGGTTTCAAAAGCAGCACGGATGAATCCTGCGGATGCTTTGCGGGACGAGTAACCGGATTGGTTGGCAAATACCTCTACCACAGAGGAGATATGAAGTAACACAGATTATTTATATTGATCAGCAGTGACTTAAATTTTCCTCTGTGTTTCTCTGTGTTCTCTGTGGTGAGTTTTGACACATCTCCATGATTTCAAAGAACTTTGGACGGTATATAACTTTTTTAAATATCAGTTCTGCGAATATCTGTATTCGTTGGGCGTTACTCCCGTGATTTTCTTGAAAAACAAGCAGAATAACTGCGTGTTAGAAAATCCCAGTTGACCGGCTATTGCTTTGATTGTATTCTCTTTATCAAGTAGCATTCTCTTTGCGGTTTCCATTCTTTTTAACTGAAAGAACTCCAGTAAGGTTTTACCGGTTTTAAACGTGAGTAAATCTTCAAAATAGGCGACGGAGAGCTTTAAATTTTCAGCACAATATGCGGAGGTAGGCGGACCTTCCCACTTTAGCTTACCGGAATAAATATAATCAGCCAATAAACGGTCCGTTTTGTCGAGCAGCACTTTATTCTTGTTCTCCCTGGTGATAAACTGCCGTTCGTAGAACCGGGTACAATAATCCAACAATAGTTCGATGTATCGTGAAATCAGTGTTTGGCTATGGCGGTCTATCGGGTGATGTAATTCCTCGTCCATTTCCCGTAGGCATTCTATAATCTTATCCTTTTCGCGTTGGGACAGATGTAAAGCCTCTTCTTTCCGGTAGAAAAAGAAAGTATATTCTTGAATGTTTTTTTCAAGTGTGGTACCATAAAGCAGATCGGGATGGAAAGCCAGTAACCATCCCTGCTGTGGGAGTACTCTGTTTTTGTGGATGTCGAAGGTTTGTTCCGGAGGGAGGAAAACCATTGTCGCATTGGAATAGTCATAAGCTTTGCGTCCGCAACAACAGCAGTCCTCTATGTCGTTCTCCATCAACAGTATTGTGTAAAAATCGAATTTAATGCTGTGCTGTTCCACATTCGTATGGTCCAGACGGATAATGCTTGCCTGTGGATGCAGCGTCTTGCATCCCAGGCAGCGGTTGCATTGATGCACCGTTTTGATATCTAATGTTTCTTTACCGGAAGAGGCCATCATACTTGAATTATCCTGTATTCTGTCGGGGTACAGCCAACATTCTTTTTAAATATGCGTGTGAAATGTTGTGGGTATTGGAATCCCAGTTCATATGCAATCTCACTGACTGTTTTTTCTGAAGCCAATATCTTTTCTTTGGCTACATTTATTATTTTACCCTGGATGTATTCCTGAGCAGTCTTACCCGTTTCTTTTTTAACCAGGTCGCCGAAATAGTTGGAAGACAAGTTTACCTTATCTGCAAAATATTTCACTGTGGGTAATCCTTCGGTTTGCGACTGCTCACTTTGGAAGTAGAGATCCAATAGTTCTTCGAACTTCACCAGTACGTCCTTGTTCACTTTTGAACGTGTGACGAACTGCCGTTCATAGAAACGCATGCAATAGTCCAATAATAATTCGATATTTCTTGAAATCAGGCGTTTGCTGTGCTTGTCTATCGGACGTGATAATTCCAACTGGACTTTATCCAGGCAATCCTGAAAGATCTTTTTCTCTTCGTCCGAAAGATGAAGGGCTTCATTTGAAGCGTATGAAAAGAATGAATACTGTTTGATTTCCTGTCCCAGAGATGTGCCGCGTATCAGGTCGGGATGAAATAATATACCGTGTGACTTCGGACGTATCCCGTCAGTCACCTTTACCTCTACTACCTGTCCGGGGGCAAAACTTGTTACTGTGCCTTCCTGATAGTCATACATCTGCCGTCCGTAGCGTAGATCGCCGCACTTTGTTTGTTTCAGAAACAAAGCGTACAGTCCGTAATTGAGGGTGAAGTGTGTGGGGAACAACGTGGCTTTCGACAAGTCGACTACTGTCACCAAAGGGTGCAATGTTTCGAGACCGTACATCTGGTTATACTGGTCTACCGAATTGAGCTTAATTACTTCTTCCATAGGGCATATTGTTATTTATCTGTGACAAATGTAGGGATTTTCATCATATGTAGTATGGGTTGGAGGAATAAAACCGGAATAGGGGTAAGAATATCCGTAATTGAGGTAATTACATCCGTAATCCGGGTATACGATGAGAACGGAAAGGTGCCTAAATTTGCATCATAAATTTATAATCTTATGAAAATGAAACATTTTATATGGGCATCGGCAATGATAACGTTGCTGTGCTATACCACAAATTCTTTAAATGCACAGAATATGAAAAAAGAAGAAGTTCTACAAAATCCGAGTGTGTTTCCCATAGGAGATGCAAACGTGCAATATGCGAAGTTTTTTATAGGGCAGTCCTATCTGGCACGCTTGACACAGAATGATGAATTGAATTGTCCTGTCAGCAATGTGACTTTCGAGCCCGGATGCCGTAACAATTGGCACAGCCATACGGGCGGACAAATCCTGATAGCTGTCGGAGGAAGAGGGTATTATCAGGAAAAAGGGAAAAATGCCCGTCTGTTACTGCCCGGAGATGTAGTGGAGATAGCTCCGGATGTAGTGCATTGGCATGGAGCCGCCCCTGACAGTTGGTTTTCGCATCTGGCCATCGAATGTAATCCTGAAACCAACCAAAATACTTGGTTGGAACCTGTAGATGATCAGGCATACGCTGAGGCAACTTCCCCCCAAGGGATAGCTGCAACGAGTGTTTCCCGCAATGGCACGACGAGGTTTATCAACCTCGGAAACAACCTTGCACAGACCGATCCCGAACTGGAGGAAATATTCACTAATTTTGCTTTTGGAGAAACACAGCAATATGGTGATTTGGATACTCGTATGCGGATTTTGGTTACAATGGCTTCCACCATTGCCATGAGCACTGCGGGAGAGTATCAAAAAACACTCCAGGCCGCTTTTGTCAACGGAGTTACCCCGCTTGAAATAAAAGAAGTGCTTTATCATGCCGTTCCTTATGTGGGTATGGCAAAGGTTGCGGAATTGATTTCTATAGCCAATGGATTCTTGTCGTCAAAAGGAGTGAAGTTGCCTTTGGAGCCACAGGCGGTGATAACTTCCGAAAACCGTATGGAGAAGGGACTTGCTTTGCAGAAATCCATTTTTGGCGAACGAATAGACAAAATGTATGAAACCGCACCCCAAGGACAATTGCATTTTCAGGAATATCTTTCCGCCAACTGTTTCGGTGATTATCAAACGCGTCCGGTTCTGGATGTAAAAACGCGTGAAATGTTAACTTTTGCCATCCTTGTGTCACTTGGTGGCTGTGAGGCGCAGGTCAAAGGCCATATTCAAGGCAATATAAATGTTGGCAATGATAAATCTGTGTTGCTGACTGTCATTACTCAATTGTTGCCCTACATTGGTTATCCGCGTACACTCAATGCATTGGCTTGCTTAAATGAGATTGTTCCGGAGGATAAGTAAATCAGGCAGTTCGTTAGCGGGCAGTATGTTCATTATCGGACATCCTTCTATTAGTTTAATGTGCAATTTATGAGGATGTTATTCTTTTGGCATACCATTTGACATGTCTTATTCATATAAGCCAAAATGGAACAAAACGAATCATCTAAATAAATTAAAGTTATGATTACATTAACTTCTCTCTCAAAAATCTATCGTACAAACGAGATTGAGACAGTAGCTCTCGAGAATGTGAACCTGAAAGTGGATCGCGGTGAATTTCTTAGCATAATGGGACCTTCCGGTTGTGGCAAATCGACTCTATTGAATATTATGGGGTTGCTGGATGCGCCTACAACCGGAACAATCGAAATAAACGGCACGCACACGGAAGGGATGAAGGATAAAGAACTGGCTGCCTTCCGTAATAAAACGCTTGGTTTTGTGTTCCAGTCATTCCATCTGATCAATTCTCTTAATGTATTGGACAATGTAGAGCTTCCCTTATTATATCGTCGTATAGGCTCTTCCGAACGTCGGAAACTGGCTCAGGAGGTGCTTGAGAAAGTTGGTTTGACTCACCGTATGCGGCATTTCCCCACACAGCTTTCCGGTGGTCAGTGCCAGCGCGTAGCCATTGCCCGTGCCATTATCGGCAATCCGGAGATTATCCTTGCTGATGAACCTACCGGAAATCTGGACTCCAAGATGGGGGCTGAGGTAATGGAGTTGCTTCACCGGTTAAATAAAGAAGACGGACGTACCATTGTGATGGTGACCCATAACGAGGAGCAGGCCAAACAGACTTCACGCACCATTCGGTTCTTTGACGGACGGCAAGTGCAATAATTCAGAAGCATTACACGAGGAATAAACGTTCATTTTTGATAAGAAAGAGAGTTCATTTGTGGGCAGAGTGTTCATTATCGGACACTCTGCCCAAATATTAAGTGGTTGTTTATAAGTGTATTAATTCTTTGGCATGTCATTTGAACATGATCTTAATAAAAAGAAATAATTTAAAACCATAAGTTTATGATTACATTGACTTCTCTCTCGAAAATCTACCGTACGAACGAAATCGAAACAGTGGCTCTTGAAAATGTGAACCTGACAGTAGACCGTGGTGAGTTCCTGAGCATAATGGGACCTTCCGGTTGTGGTAAATCGACTTTGCTGAATATTATGGGGTTGCTGGATGCACCTACTACCGGAACCATAGAGATAAACGGTACACACACTGAAGGCATGAAAGATAAGGAACTGGCAGCTTTCCGTAATAAGACACTTGGGTTCGTATTCCAGTCGTTTCACCTGATTAATTCCCTGAATGTACTGGATAATGTGGAGCTTCCGTTACTGTATCGCCGTATGGGCTCTTCCGAACGTCGGAAACTGGCTCAGGAGGTGCTTGAGAAAGTCGGTTTGACTCACCGTATGCGGCATTTCCCCACACAGCTTTCCGGTGGTCAGTGCCAGCGCGTAGCCATTGCCCGTGCCATTATCGGCAATCCGGAGATTATCCTTGCTGATGAACCTACCGGAAATCTGGACTCCAAGATGGGGGCTGAGGTAATGGAGTTGCTTCACCGGTTAAATAAAGAAGACGGACGTACCATTGTGATGGTGACCCATAACGAGGAGCAGGCCAAACAGACTTCCCGCACCATTCGGTTCTTTGACGGACGGCAAGTACAATAATAATCATAATACAGTCATTCATCTCAAAATTAGGAAACGATGAAAATAAGAGTAATTTTAGTGGCTTTAGCTCTCACAATGGGGGCAACTTTCAATATGATACAGGCTCAATGCAGTGATGATTGCCAATGTGGTAAAACTACCGGAAGTAAGGGAATCATTGTTGATAACCGTAAAGTTCCCGGTTTTTCTTCTATCCGTCTGGATGCAGTCGGAGATATCATTTTTACGCAGTCCGATCGTTGTTCTGTTCGGATAGAGGGCCCGCAGAGATATGTATCCGAAACTACAACGAAAGTGGAAAAAGAGACTTTGGTGATTGGATATAAAGAGAATAACAGCAATTCCAAAAATGTTAAACTGTATATTGCCGCTCCTGATCTGAAGAGTGTAAAATTGCAGGGAGTAGGTAGCTTCAATTGCCGGACCGCACTTCGGTTGGATCAATTGAAGATAACTCTTTCGGGAGTAGGCGGTGCTGAAATTAGTGATTTGGTTTGTGAAACTCTCAAAGTACGGTTGGATGGTGTAGGCAGTGTCAATATCCGGGTGGATTGTGATGAACTGACAGCTCGTGCCGACGGTGTAGGAAGCATGACCCTGAAAGGCAAAGCCCGTAAAGCTGATATTTCTAAAGGTGGAGTCGGAGGGGTTAATACACGCGGATTGAAAGTAGGAGAATAAAAAGAACACAATGATTAAACAATATTTCAAGCAGGCCCTGTCGCAACTTAAGCAACAATCATTGTTGACTACGATAAGTGTGCTGGGCACTGCACTGACCATTTGCCTGATTATGGTAGTGGTGATGCAACAACAGATAAAGACGGTTCCTTTTGCCCCCGAAAGTAACCGGAACCGCTTGTTGCACGTCAAATGGATGAGTGTAGGCAACAAAACCTGGAGTGACGACGGATCAAGTAACGGTCCGATGGGAATAAAAACGGCGAAGGGATGTTTCGAAGGATTAAAAACTCCTGAAGAAATTAGTATATATAGCATCCCCGAGACGATGCAGGTTTCTTTGTCGCGGGGAGTGCGTACAGGAGTGGATGCACTTGAGACAGACGGGGCTTTCTGGCGTATATTCGACTTCTCGTTTATCGATGGCAAGCCCCGTCTGTCTCAAGTGGCCCGGCTTCTTTTCGGTACTGCTACAAATGTGGCCGGGAAAGAGATTTTTGTGAACGATGCCCCTTACCGGGTGAGTGGAGTTGTGAAAGATGTCTCTTCAATGGCTTCGACGGCCTATGCACAGATATGGGTCCCATATCTGTCAACTAACATCACAGGAGGGGATAATGTATGGAATGATGGTATCATGGGAGTGATGCAGGTTGTGATTCTGGCTCATAACTCTTCTGATTTTGATGCGATTCGGGCAGAGTGTGAACGACGTCGTTTGGCATACAATGCCGGATTGGGAGATTATTTTGTGTTTTACCGGGGACAGCCGGATGACCAGTTGACCATGTCACAGCGTATATGGGCAAATGTGCAACCGGATATGGCGGGTTATTTTCGCCAACAAGTGATCATTTTCCTTATTTTGTTGTTGGTTCCTGCCATTAACCTGAGTTCGATGACTCACAGCCGCCTGCGACAGCGTGTGGCGGAGATTGGCGTGCGCCGTTCGTTCGGCGCTACCCGCGGAGGGGTGATGGGACAGATTGTTGCCGAGAATTTGGTATTGACTTTGATGGCGGGTGTTGTAGGATTATTGTTCTGTTTGCTGATCTCCTATGTGTGGGGCGGTACGCTCTTTGCCGATTCACAGCTGATGCATCTCAATACGGCTCCGGTCATTGAGTGGAAGATGCTTTTCAAACTCTCTACATTTATTTATGCTCTGCTCTTTTGCCTGCTGCTAAACTTGCTCAGTAGCGGGTGGCCGGCTTGGCGGGCATCCCGAATGTCGATCATAAACGCTCTTGGCGGAAAACTCAATTAAACACTACATGAACGATGAATAAGAAATTATTAAAACAAATAGTGAATGAACGGCGTTCGAATGCGTGGTTGTTCGTAGAGTTACTGTTAGTAAGTATTATACTTTGGTATGTGGTCGACTATATGTTTGTCCATTTGTATAATTATTCAGAGCCTCGCGGCTTTGATACAGAGAATACTTACAGGGTTGAATTTGATTATCTTACGGAAAAAAGCCCCGATTATATATCCGGTCGCACGGAAGAGGAAAATAATGCCGATATACGTGAGTTGTTAGATCGTTTGCGTCGTCGTCCCGGAGTAGAGGCAGTCAGTATGTCACAAAATTCTTTTCCTTACAATGGCAGCAACAGTGGTATGACGGTACGTTTGGATACGATGGAAAGAAAATATAATATCCGGCGGTGGGTAACCCCTGACTTTTTCCGTGTATTCCGTTATCGGGGAGCTAACGGAGAAACACCGGAACAATTGGGAACTTTGCTGAAAGAGGGTGCTTTTATGGCATCGCGTAATCTTTTTGAATCCCGTTATCATATAGACTTGAAAGATTATATTGGCAAAGATTTTTATTTGGATCAGGATACGGTTCGCGGTACAAAGTTATCAGCCGCACTTGAAGTGATTCGTTACGATGATTTTTCACCTGCTTGCTACAGTTGGTCGGTAGTCATTTTAATGCGGGAGGATCAATTAGCATATGGCAATGAAATCTGTCTGCGTACCAGTGATGGTGAACCTGCCGGATTCGCCGAACGGTTAATGAAAGACGCACCATCCCAATACAGAGTGGGGAATGTCTTTTTATCGAAAGTAAATTCATTCCAGAATATTCGTCGTACTTTCCAGTTAGACGATATGAATACTTTACGAAACTATTTGGTGGGGATGGGCTTTTTGCTGCTTAATATCTTCCTGGGATTGTTGGGCACTTTCTGGTTCCGGACGCAGCAGCGTAAAGGAGAGATGGCTTTAATGATGGCGGTAGGCGGCAGCAAGAAGAGTGTCTTTTTCCGTTTGCTCAGTGAAGGCTGGTTCATGCTGCTTCTGGTCACTCCGTTGGCACTGGGCATTGACTGTTATATTGCCAAAAGCGAACTGACACCTTCGTGGCAATTCTCCACGTTCACTGTCGGGCGTTTTGTATTGTGCGAATGTATTACTCTGCTGTTGATGGCATTGATGATATTGGCCGGCATTTGGTTCCCGGCCCGTCAGTCCATGAAAATCCAGCCGGCAGAAGCATTGCGTGAGGAATAAAAGCTTATTGCAATAAATCGTAATCTATCTGCGTTGTTTTCAAGATTATAACGTATATTTGCGTCCATAATCCTGATACAACGCAGTTTTTTTACTATGAACAGACGATCGTATACTATATTTCTTATATCTATCTTTTTATTTCTCACAGAAATATCCACTGCTGCGGAACGCATTTATAATGTTCTTTTCATTCAGTCGTATGCTTCCGAAACACCTTGGCATGGCGATTTGGCCAAGGGATTGAAAGAAGGATTCAGCGAATCCGGACTGAAAGTGAATGTGACAACAGAATTTCTGGATGCCAATTTCTGGACTTATCAGTCAGAGAAACTTATTATGCGGCGTTTCTGCGAACGAGCCCGCGAACGGGGAACGGATTTGATTGTTACTGTCAGTGACGAGGCTTTCCATACTTTGTTGACTTGCGGGGATTCATTGCCTTTACAGTTGCCTGTTGTCTTTTTTAATATAAAATATCCGGAAGGCAGTCTGATCGATTCGTTACCCAATGTGTGTGGATATACGGCAAATCCGGATTTCGGGGAGCTGTTGAGGCAGGCGAACCGCCTTTTCCCGAGTCGGACGGAAGTAGTCTGTATCTCTGACAACAGCCTTCTGAGTTCTAAAGGAAGAGACGACTTTATGAACGAATGGAATGGCTTTGTGAAAGAGCATCCGGAATATACGGTAACTTTCTATAATTCGCAAACGGATACAACCAACAAAATCATAGCTTCCACATGTTATCCGCGCAATACGCACAGGACACTGATTATTGCCCCTAAATGGTCGCCTTTTATGTCATTCATCGGACGTAATTCAAAAGCTCCTTTCTTTTCGTGTGAAAATCTTGCATTGACTAATGGCGCCTTCGGGGCTTATGATGCCGATTCATATACTTCTGCACGTGAGGTGGGGCGGACAGCTTCCGATGTGTTACGTGGGAAGACTCCTTCGGAAGTGGGGATTATTGAATCTCCCTTGAATTTTATGTATGATTTCAAGCAGCTGGTGTTTTTCAAGGTAAATCCCAAGCAGGTGCAGGCTATTGGAGGAACCATTATCAACGAACCATACGGAGAGAAATATCGTTTGCTCTATATCTTACTGTATAGCTCGATATTAGCTTTACTGGTGTTTTTGATAGTGTGGCTGTATCGCATCAACCGCCGCGAATCCCGTCGGCGCATCCATGCCCAGACCCGTTTACTGATACAAAACCGGTTGGTTGCCCAACGTGATGAATTCGATAATGTATTCCATTCTATCCGTGACGGTGTGATCACGTACGATACCGATCTCCGTATTCATTTTACGAATCGTTCTTTACTGAAAATGCTGCATTTGCCTAAGGATGAAGCCGCGCGTCCTTATGAAGGATTACCGGCAGGCAGTATCTTCAAGATTTACAATAATGGTAAAGAGATTCTCCGTTCCATGCTTGAGCGGGTGATAACTGAAGAGGGCAGTGTGGTCATTCCCGAAAATTCGTTTATGCAGGAAGTCCACAGTGGCAGCTATTTTCCTGTTTCGGGTGAGATCGTTCCTATCCGGGCACATGGTAAAATCACCGGAATGGCCCTTTCGGCCCGTAATATATCGGATGAAGAGATGCAAAAACGTTTCTTTAGTATGGCGGTGGACGAAAGCTCCATCTATCCCTGGCAGTATAATATCCGTACCGGTTTATTTACTTTTCCTGCGGGCTTTCTGGTACGCTTCGGGTTTGCAGAGAACAAGACCACCATTTCACGGAATGAGATGGACCGGATGGTTCATCCGGACGATCAGGAATTAGCGTTCGAACTCTTTAACCGTGCATTGGCAGGTCTGAGCCAGAGTACCCGTATGAGTTTCCGCCAGCTTAGCGGTGACGGCAGATACGAATGGTGGGAATATCGTACTTCGGTGCTTGCAGGACTTACGACAGACACACCTTACAGCATTCTGGGCGTATGTCAGAGTATACAGCGCTATAAGACTACCGAAGAGCAATTGACCGCAGCCCGCGATAAAGCACTTCAGGCAGATAAGCTTAAATCGGCATTCCTTGCTAATATGAGTCACGAAATACGTACACCGCTGAATGCCATCGTGGGCTTCTCCGATTTGTTGAGTGATACCAGTGGATTTACCGAAGAGGAGGTAAAGTTGTTTATTGAGACAATCAATAAAAACTGTGGCCTGTTACTGGCACTTATTAATGATATTCTTGATTTGTCCCGTATAGAGTCCGGTACGATGGATTTCCAGTTTGCCGGGCACAATCTTCCGTTATTGATGAAGAATGTATACGATTCACAACAGTTGAACATGCCTTCCGGAGTCCGGTTGGTATTGAAGTTGCCGGAGAATAGTAAAAAATATCTGGTGACGGATAATGTCCGCTTGCAACAAGTGGTGAATAACCTGATAAACAATGCTGCCAAGTTTACAACACAAGGGTCGATCACATTCGGTTATACGGAGGAAGAGCCGGGATATACTTCTATTTTTGTAGAAGATACCGGAAAAGGTATTTCGGAAGATGGGTTGAGACATATCTTCGAACGTTTCTATAAAGTCGACAGTTTTACCCAGGGAGCCGGGTTGGGACTGAGTATTTGTCAAACCATCATCGGACGTTTGAATGGAGTCATCACGGTTACTTCGAAGGAAGGAAAGGGAACCCGTTTCACAGTTCGTTTACCGGATACTTGTGAATAAGTACACCGGGGGCGTCCGTCTGCGGACAAACTGTTCATTTTCGGACAGAAGAAGGAGGATTGATTTTAGACGGTGAACGATAAACGGTGAAGGATGAACAAAAGGAGTGGTGGATGACGAACAGGAGAAGAGTGACCAGGAGGGAAGTGGAGTGAGGATTATCATACACTGAACTCTTTCAAATGAATGTTTATGTTATATGGCGAGCTGGAGTGATCGCTGCAACACTCAATATTTGGCACAGGGTTTGCTTTTCTGCCGGTAAATAAACAAATTCTATATGAAACGATCTTTTCTACTCTCTGCTTTTGCCTTCTGTTCGTTGGCATTGAGTGCACAGGAAACACGGGAGATTACCTTGAATGAAGCCATTGCATTGGCGCGTACACAGTCTGTAGATGCAGCCGTTGCTCTCAATGAGTTGAAGACAGCTTATTGGGAATACCGTACGTTCCGTGCCGATTTGTTGCCGGAAGTAAATTTCAGCGGGACTTTGCCAAGCTATGGAAAACAATATAACAGTTATCAGAATGAAGACGGCTCTTACTCCTTTGTCCGCAGTAATAAGTTAGGGCTGAACGGTACGCTTTCCATTGATCAGAATATCTGGTTTACGGGTGGTAAGATAGCCCTGTCTTCTTCACTCGACTTTGTGAAACAGCTGGGGAGTGGTGGAAACCGGCAGTTTATGTCCGTGCCTATCGCTTTACAATTGACTCAACCTATCTTTGGAGTGAATGACCTGAAATGGAATCGCCGCATTGAGCCGGTTCGTTATGAAGAGGCAAAAGCAGCCTTTATCACTGCTACAGAGACTGTAACCATGAACGCGATCACTTACTTCTTTAATCTTCTGCTGGCTAAAGAAACTCTGGGAACCGCCCGCCAGAATCAGATAAATGCAGATCGCTTGTACGAGGTGGCCGGAGCGAAACGAAAGATGGGGCAAATTTCCGAAAATGAGCTTTTGCAATTGAAACTGGCTGCATTGAAAGCTCGGGCTGCCGTTACCGATGCACAGAGCAATCTGAATGCAAATATGTTCCGGCTGCGCTCTTTCCTGGCAATAGGAGATGATCAGGTATTGGAGCCGGTAATACCGGAATCAGCACCCGATCTTAAAATGGAATACAACAAAGTGCTGAATAAAGCATTGGAGCGCAATTCTTTCGCTCATAACATACGTCGCCGGCAGTTGGAAGCTGATTACGAAGTGGCTACCGCACGTGGCAATCTTCGTAGTATCGATCTTTTCGCAAACGTGGGATATACCGGACTGAATAAGGATTTCTCTGCTTCTTATCAAAAATTACTCGATAACCAGGTGGTAGAGGTCGGTGTGAAGATTCCAATTCTTGATTGGGGAAAGCGTCGTGGAAAAGTGCGTGTAGCCAAGAGTAACCGGGAAGTTACCTTATCCAAAATACGTAAAGAACAAATTGACTTTGATCAGGACATCTTCCTGCTTGTAGAGAATTTTAATAATCAGGCACAGCAACTTTCTATTGCCAATGAAGCGGATAAGATTGCACAGCAGCGTTATAAAACCAGTATCGAGACTTTCCTGATAGGTAAAATCAATACACTCGACCTGAATGATGCCCAGAATTCGAAAGATGATGCCCGGCAGAAACATATCAATGAACTCTACTGGTACTGGTATTATTTTTACCAGCTCCGCAGTCTGACGCTGTGGGACTTCCAGAATAATACACCACTGGAAGCCGATTTTGATGATGTTGTGAAGAATTAGTTTGGTTTTAACCCCAAAAAGAGTAGTTTTGCAAATCAAAAAAATAACACTTATGCTTTTAATTATAGATGATGATAGTGGAGTTCGTTCCTCGTTGAGTTTCATGCTGAAACGTGCCGGTTACCAAGTGGTAACTGTACCCGGTCCGCGTGAGGCGATGGAAGTAGTCCGTTCGGAAGCTCCTTCTCTGATTTTGATGGATATGAATTTTACACTTTCCACTTCCGGAGAAGAGGGATTGACCCTTCTTAAGCAGGTCAAGATCTTTCGTCCCGATGTTCCTGTAATTCTGATGACTGCGTGGGGTAGTATCCAACTTGCCGTACAGGGAATGCAGGCCGGTGCATTCGATTTTATCACCAAACCCTGGAATAATGCCGCATTGCTGCAACGCATAGAGACTGCTTTGGAGCTTACTGCAACTCCGAAGGATACGCTTCAGGAGCAAAGCGGTTCATTGAATCGGAGCCATATTATTGGCAAGAGCCGTGGATTGACAGAGGTGTTGAATACGGTGGCTCGTATTGCACGAACCAATGCTTCGGTATTGATCACCGGTGAGAGCGGAACCGGTAAAGAACTGATAGCCGAGGCTATCCACATCAACAGTCAGCGTGCCCGTCAGCCTTTTGTGAAAGTCAATCTTGGAGGAATATCCCAGAGTCTGTTTGAAAGTGAGATGTTCGGTCATAAAAAAGGAGCCTTCACAGATGCCACTTCCGATCGTATGGGGCGTTTTGAGATGGCGAATAAAGGAACTATTTTTCTGGATGAAATCGGCGATCTCGATCCCTCATGCCAGGTGAAACTGCTGCGGGTGTTGCAGGACCAGACCTTTGAGGTGTTGGGTGACAGCCGTCCGCGTAAGACGGATATACGGGTTGTTTCGGCTACCAATGCCGACTTGGCCAAGATGGTAAGTGAACACACTTTCCGTGAAGATCTGTTCTATCGCATTAACCTGATAACCATAAAACTTCCTGCGTTGAGAGAGCGCAGAGAGGATATACCGTTACTCGCCAGACACTTTGCCGATCGTCAGGCTGAGATCAACAACCTACCCCGTACGGAGTTTTCGTCGGATGCATTGAACTTCCTGAGTCGTTTGCCTTTTCCGGGCAATATCCGTGAGTTGAAAAATCTGGTGGAGCGTACGATTCTGGTCAGTGGCAAGGAAGTGTTGGATGCAACCGATTTCGAGAGTCAGTACCAGCGACATGATGAAAGTACGTCAACTGCCTCTTCGTTTGCGGGAATGACACTCGATGAAATCGAAAGACAGACAATTCTTCAGGCATTGGAGCGTTATAAAGGGAACCTGAGCCAGGTGGCTACAGCGTTAGGTATCAGCCGTGCGGCATTGTACCGTCGTTTGGAGAAATATGATATCAGTGATAAGTGACTCGTCGCTTATCATTACTTTTTAATCGTTAATCATCAATCACATGCCGGTAAAAGGATTTTTCTTCATACTTATCTTTCTGTTGTTTTCCATCATGGGCTTTCTGTTCTATGTATCCGAAACCATTGTGGCGAAATATCTCTATATCGCAGAAGGGTTGATGCTGTTCCTCGTTTTATATCTGATTTTGTTTTACCGGAAGATAGTGAAACCAATGAATACGATTGGCAGTGGTATGGAACTTTTGAGAGAACAGGATTTCAGCAGCCGCCTGAGCCACGTCGGTCAACAGGAAGCCGATCGGGTAGTGAATGTGTTCAACCGTATGATGGATCAACTGAAAAACGAGCGTCTCCGGTTGCGTGAACAGAATCATTTTCTTGATCTGATGATTAACGCTTCACCTATGGGTGTTGTCATTATGACACTGGATGAAGAGGTATCCCAACTAAACCCGATGGCGATGAAGATGATGGGAGTCCGTCCGGAAGAAGCCGAAGGCAGGAAACTGTCCGAGATCGATTCGCCGCTTGCCATAGAACTGGCTGCCATTCCGAAGGGAGAAACCAGCACCGTGCGACTGAATGATTCAAATATCTATAAATGTACTCATTCTTCGTTTGTGGACCGCGGCTTCCAGCATCCTTTTTATCTGATGGAAGGATTGACAGACGAAGTGATGAAAGCGGAGAAAAAGGCATACGAGAAAGTGATCCGTATGATCGCGCACGAAGTGAATAATACAACGGCAGGGATTACTTCTACACTGGATACAGTCGAACAGGCATTGTCTGAGTCGGATGGTATGGAGGATATTTGCGATGTGATGCGCGTATGTACCGAGCGTTGTTTTTCTATGAGCCGTTTCATTACCCGTTTTGCCGACGTGGTGAAAATTCCCGATCCCCGTCTTACTCCGATCAACCTGAATGACCTTGCATTCAGTTGCAAACGCTTTATGGAGGGGATGTGCAATGACCGGAATATCCGGTTACAACTGATATGTGATGAATCATTGGACGATGTGAAACTGGATGCCTCCCTGTTTGAGCAGGTATTGGTGAATATTATTAAAAATGCGGCTGAAAGTATCGGGAAAGACGGTCAGATTACCATCCGCACCTCATCACCTGCTGCTATCGAAGTAGTGGACAATGGGCCCGGCATAACAAAAGAGACTGAAGCAAAGCTCTTCAGTCCCTTCTTTTCTACCAAACCCAACGGACAAGGTATCGGCCTGGTCTTTATCCGTGAAGTTTTAAGCCGCCATGGCTGTACGTTTTCATTGCGTACATACGCCGACGGGCTGACAAGATTCAGGATTTTATTTCCGTGATTCCTGCCATCTCTGGGCATATTCATCCAGTATCCGTTTGATTCCCTGGCCTATTTTGACATAATCCTTTTCATTCAGGTTGGCAAGTGATACACGTACGCTCCATTCCGGTCCGGCAAAGCCGCCACCATTCAGCAATACCAATGAGGTTTCGTTGGCGAGGCGGAAAACAACATCCAATGGGCTGTACGTTTTCTTGAGGTAGTCTACAAACTCTTCTCCGTAGAATATCTTAGCCCACACCAGCATATCTATCTCACTATAATATCCTACACGCAGCGGATCGTCCACCAGTGAGAATCCGGTATTATCCCACAGAGCTTTCAGGCGTCTCCGGATGATCTCCTGCATCTTGTTTTTATACCGGTTCTCTTTATCCAGTATGGCAAAGGAAGCGAAGAGGCTCATCTGCGTCTGTTGCGGCAGAGACAATCCGGCTGTATGATTGAGCGCCACTTGGCGGCTGTCGGCTACCATGCGGTCGATGAATTTTAATCTTTCGGGGGCAAGGGTCAGACTGGAGTAACGCTTATTGAGGATTGCCTTTTGTTCTTCCGGCAGGTGGGCTATCATCCGGTCAAAAATATTCTCTTCGTGCAGAGCGATTACGGCATCGCGCCATCCGGTAGCCCCGAAATATTTGGAGAAGGAATAGACGCACAAAGTATTTTGCGGCAGTTCGGCCATCAGCGAGCGGAAATGCGGACTGAATGTACCGTATACATCGTCTGTGATAATCATCAGGTTCGGATTGTCTTTCTTCACGATATCTACAATCCGTGCGGCAGTCTCGGGACTCAGTGTATAACTGGGCGGGTTACTGGGATTGGTAATGAAGAGTGCTTTGATTTGCGGGTTTTTCAGGCGGTCTATATCTTCGTCTTTGTATTGCCAGGTGTGCAGCCCGTCTGCTGTCATCTGGTCAGCAGATATTTCCGTAACGTTAAATTCATAGCGTCTCAATTGAGGAATTTCAATATAGGGGGTGAAGACAGGTACCATCAAGGCGATTCCATCTCCTTTATTGAGCAGGAAGTTTTCTTGCAGAGAGTCGAAAACGTAGCACATGGCTGCCGTACCGCCTTCGGTGGCGAACAAATCGTATTTGCCCTTTGGCGGACGACTGTCGCACATTTCCTGTGCCAGATAGTCTTGTACAATCATCTCGGTAAACTGGAGGATGCGGTCCGGTACCGGATATTGGTCACCTATTACCCCTTCTGCCCATTCGTGGACAAGAGTGTCCGGGTCGGCGGCATGTTCCAGTAACATGTATTGATAGGTTCCTTTTAATAGTTCCGCACCCGGCTGGCTATGATTGGTTTTGAGAAAAGTCTCAAAGCGGGCGGCAATCCCGTCTTTTTGCGGGATACCGGCAATTCCTTCCGGCAGATACATCACACGCCTACACTCTTCCAGTCCGAATTTACCTAAAAGAAAGAACGCTTCGCGCGGAGTGGTAGCAATCCAGTTCGGATTTCCACGTCCGGCATTCAGCATGGTGTGGGCCATTTTCTTGATGCTCTCGTCAGCCATTTCAATCAGTTTGTTCTTTAATTCGAAAGGACTGATACTCTCCATCTTTTTAGCAAAACTTTTAGTTACTGCTCCGTTGTTTTCATTACTTTTCATTATTATGTCAAGAGTTATGTTTAGTTAATATTAAAAATCTGTTTCTACATAAGTAATACGATCACTACTCCCCAGATAATCAGAAGTGTATTCCCGACAGCATACGTCACTGTATATCCCAAAGCGGGAGTCTCGCTTTCAACGGCTTCCTGGATGGCACCTAATGCGGCGGTAGTGGTACGTGCACCTGCTGTGCATCCTAATATTAGTGCCGGGTGGAATTTGAAGAGATACTTTCCCATCAGTATGCCTACTATCAGAGGAATGGAAGTAGCCAGTGCGCCTACAATGAACAGGCTTAGCCCCACTTCTTTGAATCCCTGTACGAAACTGGGACCTGCAGCGATGCCCACAACGGCAATAAACATGTTCAGACCTACGTTGTCCAGTATCCAGAGGGCAGGTTCAGGAATACGTCCGAAAGTCGGATGTTTGCTCCGTAGCCATCCGAAGAACAATCCTCCGATCAATGCGCCCCCACTGGTGCTGAGACTGATGGGGACACCACCCATGTGGATACTCAGGGCACCTATCAGTCCTCCGATCAGAATACCCAGACCAACGAAAATCATATCTGTCTGGTTGGTTGGACGATCGGCGTACCCCATTTTCTTGGCAGCTTCATCCACTTCGTGTTTGGTCCCTACCAATTCGACAATATCACCTGCATCCACAATGGTTTGCGGCAGTACCGGTATATCGATTCCCGCCCTTTTGATACGGCGTATGCTGACACCGTGCATGAATTTCTGTGAACGTATTGAACTTATTTTTTCTCCGGCAAAGGTTTTCCGGGTTACCATGACGGGCAATACTTCAGCCGGAAAGTCCAATAACTGAGGATCCAGTACCTCGGGACCGATCCAATCTTCCTCGCCGATAACATATTCACGGCGGCCACTCAATACCACCTCATCCCCTTTCCTGAGAATCAAAGTCGGGGTGATTTCTTTTACGATAACTCCGGCTTGGCGTACCCGTTCCACAAACAGGCGTTTATTGTTTTCCTGAAAATAGCTTTCAAGATCTGACACCCGTTTTCCGTCACCAAACCACTCATTATCTACTTTATAAGCCCGGAAAGTTACCGGACGTGCAGCGGGCATAAAGCCGGGTTGATCCGCTTCGCTATTCCCCATTTTAGCCTCCAATTCTTTACAGGCGGCTTTTACTTTATCGAGTCCGCCCAATAACTTGGGGCCGAGAGAGCCCAATAC
>OGDY01000964.1_pt1 | contig 35376 bp, 38 predicted proteins | sample 1570341 | NCBI WGS metagenome assembly OGDY01 (sample SAMEA2581972, study PRJEB24529) | metagenome | biome: Human gut stool | place: China | collected 2011 | reverse complement strand
TTATTACACCATTATTGTTTAGTACTAAACTTATACTTACTCCTGCTAATATTAGTAGAACTACTATTGTTACAACTAAAGCAATAAGCGTAATTCCTTTTTCTTGTTTGATTTTTAATTTTGTTTTCATTTTTTAGTTTTCCTCCTTTTTTCTCTTCTTTTGCGTTTCAAATACTTTTGTTTACGTTCTCATGATAGCATAACTTTTTTTAATTTTCAACTGTTTTTGCATTTTTTTTAATTTAATTTTTACCTTTCACCCAGATTTTCCTTTTTAGTATATAGTCATTCTTGAACCAATATTTTCTATTTTTTCTCCTGAATAATCTGCCTGGAATGAGAATCTTGCTGTAACTGGATATGTTACGCCATCATAAGAGCAATCTCCTCCTCTTACTGTTCTAGAAGATGTGAAGTTTGCCTCCATCGTCCATTCCCATACGTTTCCTGCCATGTCGTAAATATTTCTTACTAAAGATTGTTTTACTGTTCCAGATTTATATCTTACAGCCTCTCCGCTCTTTTTTACAGTTTCAATTCTATTAGCTCTCTCTTCTTTTATTTCTGTGTTCAAATAATTTCCCATGTTTGAACTGTTTACTATATAATATTGTCTATCTTTTGTATTATAATTTCTTACGTTTTTTAGCCATATCATTACTTGATCCCATTGGCTTCCCCATACCATGTTACTTGTTGTTTTTCCATTTTGGAATGTTTTTTCGTAGTTGTACATTTTATACCATGATATTCCTGTTGTTACATTTTGATTTTTCTTTGATTGGGCTTTGCCTGTTTCATCAACACTTGTTTCGTATCTTGCAATCCAAAAACCTTTGTCATTTTTTACTCTGTTTACCAAAGCATTGTAATCTTTTTGATATTGCTCACTAGTCCAATTTTCTACTAGACTTGCATTATCTTGCAAATTAGCCGGTTCTCTCTCAGAATTTCCATTTGTGTAAGAAATGAAACTTACTCTAATTTCTGTATTCTCATTTACCGATTCAAATCTATACAAAATTCCTTTATAATTTCCATCAGCCATTTTCATTGCCATTGGATATTGTTTGCTTTGAATTAATTCTGATAGTCTTTCGTTTATATCATCTTCATTTGTATATTTGCTGAAGTCTACACTTGGCAACTCCACTGGAATCCATACGAATTGATTTCCTTGCTTTGTGTTATCTAAATCATCTTCAGCAACATCTGATATAACAAGTCCATCAGCTATTGTTCCTGCATCTACAACAATTTCATAGCCTTCTGGCACAACAGCTTTTGCACCATTTACATCTGTGTATATTGACCTTGTTTTTGCAATTTCTCCTTTATTTTTTAGTTCTGGTAAATTTTCATTTTCTGCTGGTTCATCAACAATAGAAATATTTTCTTTTACAGTATTTTCTCTTTTAGTTGTGTTTTCTCTTACAATGGGTAGTTCCTCTTTCTTATTAGATTTTACAATTGATACAATGCTAATAACTAGTATAAGAGTAATTGCAACTAGAATAGATATTAAAATAATTTTTCTTTTGTCGTTCATAACATTTTCCTCCATAATTTTTATACTACAATTTTACATTATTGTACTGATAAAAACAAGAGAATAAATAAAAAAATCCCATTCTAAATTTTTCTGCACAAATAAAAACAGAGCTCGTTTATAAACTCTGTTCATTATGGTACCACTGATGGGACCTCTACCCGCGGGCTATCAAATGTCCACTGGACATTTGCCTTAACGCCCTCTTCGAGTCCCATCTTAAGGTTTTATATAAATTAAAAGAATAGGAATATTTGTATTCCTACTCTTATTTTTGGTACCACTGATGGGACTCGAACCCATATGGTTTCCCGCTGGATTTTGAATCCAGTGCGTCTGCCAGTTCCGCCACAGTGGCATTTATATAAGGGTATTTTTGCTACCCTCATAATATAGCATATTTCTTCTAACTTGTCTAGTCTTTTTTTTACTTCATTTTTATTTTTCCGTTGTTACTGTGCATGTTTTTCCATCTGTTGTTATTGTTACTGTTCCATTTTCATCTGTTCTGTATATTTTTGCTCCTATTTTTGTTAGCTTGTTTAATGTAGTTTGTTTTGGATGTCCATACATGTTGCCTGTTCCAACGCTTATTACTGCTATTTCTGGCTTTACCTCATTTAAAAATTTTTGTGAGGAGCTTGTGTTTGAGCCATGGTGTCCCACTTTTAATACTGTTGTTTGTGGCCATGTTCTGCTTGATTCGTTTTCAGTTTCAGCATCTCCCATGAATAAGAAGCTCTGTGTTCCATAGGTCATTCTAATTACAATAGATGAAAGGTTTAAGTTGCTCTTTTCCTCATTTTCTCCACTTCCGATACTCATTATTTCACACTTAGCATCTCCCACATTGTAAGTATAGCCCACTTCTGGTGACGTTACTTTTAAGTTTTTGCTAGCAATTGCATCTAATACATCTTCAAATGTTTTTGTGTTTGTTTGTATTTTAGGCATAAATATTGTTCCAATGTCAAAGTTTTTTATTACATCATCCATTCCGCCAATGTGATCTTCGTGTGGGTGAGTTCCTATAAGATAATCTATTTTTGTAACACCTAAATCTTGCAAGTCTTTAACCACTGTTGCTCCTGCCTTGTTTGTTCCTGCATCTATAAGCATATTAACGCCATTGCTTTGAACCAATATTGAATCTGCTTGCCCCACATCTAAAAATTTTACAACAACCTCTCCATTTTTGCTTTCTTTATTTTCTGTGTTATCTGCAACATTATTTTCAACATTCGCTATTTCATTTGCTCCTGCATTTACTTCGTTTGCAAGGTTTCCAATGTTATCTGAACTTACTTTTTCTCCAATGAAAGATAGAGCAATTATCGTTATTATTGTTATAACACCATAAATTAGATTATACTTTTTGTTTCTTTTTGCCATAAAATCACCTACTCATTTTATTATTTTTCGTTAGTTGTTCCAAAGATTATTCATTTTTTCTCTTATTCTTTTTTCTATTTCTTCTTGCTTTTCATGATTAACTTCAAATTTTCCATCTTTATATGTTAGTACACTTCCTTCTCTTGCATCGTCTGGAAGTTCCGATTTTTTTACGTTTACTATCTCTTTTGTAGTTCTGTTCTCACATACTGCAAAATCTTCTTCAAATCGATCGATTGTATATTCTTGTACTTCGTTTTCCACTTTTCTTCCCCCTTTGAAACCATTTTCAAGTTTGCTTTCTAATTCTTTTATAAAGTCATCTGCAAACTTTCTTGAATCGCCTGCAACTTCTCTGTAAATGGATTTCGTCAAGTTTTCAAAATTAATTATTATATGCCTCACATCCTTTCAAAAAACATGAGTCTCATAATGAATTTTTTCTGTTTTTATATTATATACAACTACACTCCAATTTTCAAGCATTTGTTGACCTTCTTGTAAAAATGTGGTATAATAAAAGAGTGCAAGATACATAAAGCATGTATCTTCTATTAATTATTGAACTTTAAATATAGAAAGGATTATAAAATTATGGGAAATAAATTATATGTTTTTGGACATCAAAAACCAGATACAGACACAATAACATCTGCTATTGTTTTAGCTAACTTAGAAAGAGCTTTAGGGGTTGACGCAAAGGCTTATAAGTTAGGAAATGTAAATAAGGAAACAGCTTATGCTTTAAAAACATTTGAAGTTGAAGAGCCTGAAACGCTTGAAAGTGTTGATGAAAATTGTGAAGTTGCTTTAGTTGACCACAACGAATTTTCGCAAAGTGCTCAAGGAATTGAAAAAGCAAAAATAAAAATGGTTGTAGACCATCACAAAATAAAATTCGAAACTAAAGAGCCTATGTACTTTATAGCAGAGCCTCTTGGATGTACAGGAACAGTCCTTTATAAATTATATAAACAAAATGGAGTAGATATAGATTCTCAAATGGCTGGTTTAATGCTTAGTGCCATCATTTCAGATACATTATTATTCAAATCTCCAACATGCACAGAATTCGATAAAGAAGTTGCTACAAAACTAGCAAGTCTTGCTGGTGTCGATGTTGAATCTTATGGTAAAGAAATGTTAAAAGCAGGAACAGACATTAGCGAATTCACACCATTCCAAGTTATAAACATGGATTCAAAAGAATTTGATGATGAACATATTAAATTTGAGATTTCACAGGTAAACGCTATCGATTTAAATTCTGTATTCAGCAGACAATCTGAATTAGAAAATGCAATTCAAAAAGAGATTGATGACAAGAACTTAGACTTCTACATGTTTGCTGCAACAGATATTTTAAATGCAAATTCAAAAATAATTGCTATGGGTAGAAAAGCAAATACCGTTGAAAAAGCTTTCGGTGTAAACCTAGAAAATAATACAGCAATGTTAAATAACGTTGTTTCAAGAAAGAAACAAATGCTACCAAACATTTTAAATAACTTAGATTAATAAAAACTTATATAAAGAAAGACCTTTAAAGGCCTTTCTTTTTTAGTTCAAAAAGCCTTAAAAAGCTTGTATTTTCTGCTATTTTGTGGTATAATAGAAGTGTAGTTGGTTATCGAAAGGAGATATAAAATGATTCCTGAAAATGATAAATTAAATATGATAAATAATATAAAAACATCTATGGAAATGGAAAATCAAGTTTTATCTGCAAACGATATTTCAAGGTTAAACGACTTCGCAGACAATAAGATTTCTATGGAAGATGCAATGAATTCTATAAAGGCTAATTTCTATAATCTATAATATATTATAGATTATAGATTATTATAATGCAGATATAAAATATACAATATACAATAAAAATATTAGATTATACTCTATTTTTATTGTATATTTTTTTATTTTAATGTATATTATATTAAAAATTAAGGTAAAGGAAAAAGATTATATGTACGAGACTCGCGGTTCTGTTTATTGTTATGAAGGAACAAACACATTAGTAAATAAATTAAATATAAAAGATTCAGAAGAACTTGAATCGTATGAAACAAGTGTTGTTTCATTAAAACTTATGGCTCTAAATAAAAAAGGAATCACAGGAAACTTTGACATTGCTCATTTTGTTTCGATTCATAAATTTCTATTTGAAGATATTTATAATTTTGCAGGATTATTTAGAACAGAAAATATTGCTAAAGACTATTTTCAATTTGCCGAATGGGAATATATTGAGAGTGAACTTGAAAGGCTTCTTTCCGAATTAAAAAGTGAAAATTATTTAGTAGGTCTATCCAAAGAACAATTTGCCTCTCGCCTAGCTTACTACTGGGCTGAGCTAAATGTTTTACACCCTTTCAGGGAAGGAAACGGAAGAACTACTAGAGAATTTTTAAGACAACTTTCTCTAAAAAATGGTTATATTTTAAATTTGTATAAAGTTAATTCCCAAGAACTTTTAAATGCAAGTATAAAGTCTATTGCAGATACATCAGATTTAGAAAATTGTTTATATAAATGCTTAGAAAATGCAAATTAGCGATATTTTATAATGTGTAGCACTTGCTTCTTGTTCTGCTGTCGAATCTTCCGTACCAAATAAAATCCAGGAATCATTTTTTACTATTAACTTTAAATAATAATATTACCAAACCTGTGTAACAATCAAGAATTCCTCTAATCTTTCGTTTTTAGCCATATATGATACATATCCATGATTCCAATTATAGGGTTTGTATGGCTCACTTTCTAGCAAATATATTTTGCATTCACGGAAGAATTCTTCTGTTTCATCATATTTCAAAATATTATATGGTTTGTATATGCCATACTTAATATATAAATTACCATCATTTTCTTGACTCATATCAATTATTTTCTTTATTTTATTTTGGTACAATGATATATAATTATTCATATCATCATTTTTCATTTCTACCAATAATTCAAAATTAAAACCGCCCTGTAAAAATTGTGGAGAATAATAAAATCTCGTTTTATCGTTTTCTATTTGTTCTTTAGATATTTCTCTTGGAAATTGATATGTAAATTCTTTATAGTCGGATATATTATAAATATGGCTATATTTATATGGATTATCTTCGTAAGATGTTCCTTCTTCAATAGCCACAAATATAACTATAGTAAAATTTAGTATTAGAAATGTTATTATTAATACTATAGAAATCCTTTGTGCAATGGTTTCTTTAATCTTTTCTTTTTTGTTTAAGATATATACTAGTATTATTAATGCAATCGGAATAGCTAATATAAATGTGCAAATTAAATGAATATTTATTGTACAGAAGTTAAACTCATAAGCCCAAAATAAATAACAAATTATTAATAAAATAAAGACTATGTTATAAAATTTTTTTGAGTTCAATATTTTCTCATTAGAAGCAGTTATCGAGGATTTCTCGGTAACTAAATTTTCATTTGATTGATTATCCATACAACACCAACCTCGCTTCTTACTGAGTATATAATACCAAACATAAGTTCTTTTGTCAATTAAATTTCTATAATTTTACAAATTTTTAATTACTTAATACTCAGCTTAAATTTTGTTTCTATCAATTTTTTAATTATCTTCTTTTATAAAACAAATATAGAGAGTACATTTCCAAGTACTCTCATATTTTTTAACTTTATTATAGTTTTTTTCTATTCTCTATTTTCACAACCACAGTCACAATTCATTTTCATATTGTTCATGTAAAATTTCTTTTCAGCCATTTTGTCTTGTACATCTCTTAAAGCCTCTCCAAATCTCTGGAAGTGAACTACTTCTCTCTGTCTTAAATATCTTAATACATCTACAACATCTTTGTCATCAGCACATAAGTCTATTAATTTTTCATACGTAGCACGTGCTTTTTGTTCGGCAGCAAGGTCTTCCTGTAAGTTTGCAATTACATCTCCTTTACAAGCTAAACAATTTGCATCAAATGGAACTCCGGCTGCAGATTGAGGGTAAACATCAACTCCATGGTCTGTATAATATGGTCCTAAGCCTGCTTTTTTCAACTCTTCTGGACAAACTCCATCTGTTAGTTGGTGCACTAAAGTTCCTACCATTTCAAGGTGTGCCAGCTCTTCCGTGCCTATATCGTTAAGCGTGGCCTTCGCAATTTGACTTGGCATTGCAAATCTTTGAGATAAATATCTTAAAGCTGCTCCAAGTTCTCCGTCAGGACCTCCATATTGTGATATTATTACCTTTGCCATTTGAGGATTTCTATTTTTTATATTTATTGGATATTGTAACATTTTGTTATATGTCCACATTACTCTTCACTCCTTTCCCATGGCCATGGTTCTTCTAGCCATCTCCAGCTATTGCAAGGGAAATAAATGCTAAGTGGGCCATACATTCTCTGATATTTGTCTGATAAATCTCTTAATTCTTGGCAATATTCTCTGTGTAAGCAAATTGCTCTTTTATCATCTGAATGGGTGTTTAAATATTCTCCAATGTCTGTTACAGCAAATTTTAAAGCTCTAATCTTACACATCATTTCATCTTTTATTGCATTATTTTTGTCACAGCAATCTTGGTTTGAACAGCAATTTCCCTTAGTCATCAAATTTGCAGTATTATATCCAAATTGAGCATTAATTCCTGTTGGCTCATATTTGCAATCTTCTAAATCTGTATTTGAACAGCTATTCATATTATTTAAGAACATGTGTTGCACCCCTTTCCTATCTCGTTTCTACTCTTTAAATATTCAATGTCTTCTATACTTTGACAAGGATAATATGGGCTTACAAGCTCTGGAAATATTGTTCCATTTTTTAGACCACATATTGGAGTAAACACGTTTGTCATTCTTTGTACTGGCACATAACTTTGGCCAAGCATTGGATTTAACGGAAATACACTTTCTTGCTCATCAAATCCGCACGCACAACTATCAAAATTACAACTGTTGCAATTAGAATCTGCAACGTCCATGCAGGTTTCGTCTAAAGGACTTACTTCTTCATTACAATTACAACAACATTTATTACAGCATCTGTACATTGCTTTTTTCCTCCTTTTTATATAAAGCATGTTCTTCATGCTTTATTACATTTTATGTTACCATTTAGAAATGTGTGAACTTTAACTTAAAATAACATAAAAAAAAGAATGTAGATTTTTCTCCCTTCAAATTATATTGAACACAGAAAAAGAACGGAGCATTTTTATCTCCGTCCCCAAATTGTACCATTTTGTACTAAATTATACTCTTAAAACTCCACCTATTGTTTTATTTACAGATGATCCAACGTCTTTCATTATTTGGTCTCCACCTGCTATTATTACTAGGTCTCCTTGTTCTAATATTTCTTTGTTCTTTAATTTTTCAATTCCTTTTTCAATTGTCTTATTTATTGTTTCTTGAGCGTCAACATATATTGGTGTTACGTTCCAAACTAAACCTAATTGATGGAATGTTCTCTTGTTGTCTGTTATAGCTAGTATTGGGCATCCTGCTCCAAGTCCTGCTAAGTTTCTAGCTGTGTTTCCTGAATGTGTATAACATACTATTGCATCAGCCTTCATATTTTTAGCTGTTACGCATGTTGCATAAGCAACGTTCTTTGCTAATGTGTCTAATTCAAGATTGTCATTCTCATCAAATCTCTTCCAGTAGTTGATTTCTGGTTCAACTCTATTAGCTATCTTAACCATTGTTTTAACACATTCTACTGGGTAATCACCTTGTGCACATTCTCCAGAAAGCATTATTGCACCTGTTCTATCATATACAGCATTTGCAACGTCGCTTGCTTCAGCTCTTGTTGGTAATGGTTGGTGTGTCATTGATTCAAGCATTTGTGTTGCTGTTATTACTGGTTTATTTTCTTTGTTACAAAGTTTTATTATTTTCTTTTGAACTACTGGTGGTTCTGTGAAATCTGTTTCTGTAGCCATATCACCACGAGCTATCATTTGTCCATCTGCTAAGTCAATTATTTGATCTAGGTTTGAAAGACCTTCAACATTCTCTATTTTTGTTAATATTTGAATGTCTTTTCCACCATTTTCATCAAGTATTTTTCTTACATTCTTTATGTCTTCTTCATTTCTGGCAAAAGATAATGCAATGTAATCATAGCCATGTTCACATGCAGTTTTTAAGTCTGCTATATCTTTATCAGCAAGACCTGGTAATCTAATTATTGTTCCAGGTAAGTTCATAGTTTTTCTACTTCCTAAACCATTTCCATGTACAACTGTTGTTATTATATCTTTTCCAACAACTTCGTCAACTTTTAATTCGATTGCACCATCATCAATTAGTATTTTTGTTCCTGGTACAACATCTTTGTATAATTCTTTGTATGTTACAGAAACTCCTTCTTCGTTTCCTGTTATATCTTCATTAAATAATGTAAATTTTTGTCCATCTTTTAATTGAATTTTTGTATTTTTTCCTGTATAAAGCATTCCAGTTCTAATTTCTGGACCTTTTGTATCTAATAATAAAGCAATTGGAAGATCTTTTTCTTCTCTTATTTTTAATATTGCTTCAGTTTTTTCCTTTTGCTCATCCCAGCTTCCGTGAGAATAGTTAACTCTACAAACATTTAATCCTGCATCGAATAATTCTTCTAATCTGTTTTCAGAAGCAGGTCCGATTGTTCCAACAATCTTAGTTTTTCTCAAATTTTTCATTACTATTACCTCTTTCCTTATTTAACATGGACTATTATATCATGTAATTATACTCATTTCAAGTATTTTTCCCCTTAAATTCTCAAATTTCGGTAAAATTTGACAAATCTCTCGGTTTAGTGTATTTTATTAATATATTATGAAATAAATTCAAAGGTTTTATTCATTTATTTCATAACTTAAAATTCAGAAAGGATTGATACTTATGTGGAAAGAATTTAAAGAGTTTGCAATGAAAGGCAATGTTATGGATCTTGCCGTCGGTGTTGTAATTGGTGGTGCATTTCAAAAAATTGTTACATCTTTAGTTGAAGATATTATAATGCCTTGCATTTCTATATTGACTGGAAAAATTGATTTTTCAGACATGGTCTTCACAGTTGGAAATGCCTCAATTAAATACGGAAATTTTATTACTACAATCGTTAATTTTCTAATTATCTCATTCTCTATTTTCTTAGTTATAAGATATATTAATAAAATTAACAACAAAAAGTTCAAGGATTTGAATGATAGACTTGTTCAAAAGATTGATAAAAACGGAAATCTTAAAAAGATTGAAAAGGTATTTGACCATTCTAATAAAAAGAAGAAAAATAAGAATAAGGTTGAAGAACCAGCACCAGAGCCTGAAACAAAGATATGTCCTTATTGTTTAACTGAAATAAAATATAAGGCTACAAGATGCCCACACTGTACTTCAATATTAGAATCAAAAAAGCTTGAAACTGTAAACGAAACTAATGATTCTAACATTACATCGGAAGAGTAAAATAAATAACTAAAATTTTATATTGCAATTTGATACACACTTTTCAAACGCAATAAGTAATATTTTTAATAAATACAAGCAAAAGGAATGTTCAAAATACATTGAACATTCCTTTTTTATTTAACTATGCATTCTCTGATTGATTTCTTCTTTGTTGCTTTCTTGCCTTTCTGCATTCTGGGCATCTTTTTGGTTCATTTGTGAAACCTTTCTCTGCGTAAAAAGCTTGTTCACCTTCTGTGAAAACAAATTCATTTCCGCACTCACTGCATACTAAAGTCTTGTCTGCCATGTTATTTACCTCCTTCTTAAGATTTTGATTTAATATTTTTTGACACCTTAACCTTTAAGAAGGAAAATATCTACTAAATAATTAAATTGTGATTGACCTTTAAGCCAACCACAATATATCACATTTTATTTTAATCTGCAAGTGTTTTGGTGAATTTTTGTAATCATTTTCCAAACAACTTTTCATTTAACAATTATCCAACCAAATAATTCACTTGTAATCAAAAAATATTTTTCTTATAAATATTGTTTATTACCATTGTTCCTGATTTTCAGTTTCAAATTCGTCTTCAAATCCTATATACTTTGTCTTTTTAGAAAACACTAATATTGTTTCAAAAATTGGTGCCAATAGCCATAATCCAAAAGCAAATCCTGTACCTTTTCCAAAAGCTTCTGCAAGCATGAATTTGCTAGCTACAGAAACAATCCATAATATAATCCATCCAACAACAGGAACTAATAATAAGAGTAACCAACAAGGACTCATGTTGCATATCTTCAACATTACTACATTTCTGTATACTGGAATGAATGAAGCCCAAGCTTTTTTATGAGCCTTTTTGTAAATTACACATCTTAACAAAGTTCTATAAATTGCTAATACTATCATTACTATCGCAAAATTCTTTATAATTTTCGTAGAAAATAATGTTCCAAATATAATATCAACTTTTTCTGATGTTGAAAATTGATCTGTAATTACCTTTAATATTTGAGTTGTGCTTTCTCCATTTTTTACCCTCGTTGCAATTTCCTCGATGTCGATTTTTCCAAGGACTTTCTTTAATTGAACAGTATCAACTCTTTTTAGGACTGTAATTATGCTATCTAAATCCTCTTTTTTTACACCACTCTGTATGAATTCGTCCATGTTTTTTTCTATAACAGCAATTATTTCATTATTAGTATATTGTGGCGTTATTTGATTATATAAGTCTATAGCTTCTTCTAAAAAGCTTTTATTTATTCCATTATTTCCGCTTAATAAAATAAATCCTTTTATTGCTCCATCCACTTCTTCTTTGTCATCTACATCTTTTATTGTTACTGCATAAGAAAAATTTGCAACAGACATTAGTGTTACTAAGCAGATGTTTAAAATTATTATTTTTAGTATATTTTTATTTATATATTTTTTTACGTTTGTTAATAGCATTTTTATCTCTTGATATATAATATCAATTCTCCTTTTCAATTTATCTTCAATCTAACAAATTTAAACTTGTCTGTATTAGCATACCACTTTTGAAAGTTTTTATCAATAATTTTTTATCAAATTTTGTAGAAAAAAGGAATTAAAAAAGGAGATTAAAACTCATCTCATGTTATATTCTAATTGCAATACTGCTCCAAATACCATTATTCCAATATTGTCTCTGTATATATTGTTAAATTGCGATAGCGGAAGTGGACTTTCTCCAATTCCCGCTTCTATTGTAAATGCAGGTTTACTGTAATTTTGCAGAAACCAATCTTTGTAACCCGCAAAACTCGATTCGTAAGGAACATCTGTAAGCAGATATCCACTCGCATTAGCAAACTTTCTTCCTATTTCATAAGAAATCTTTGGAGCATAATTCTGATATTGCCAATAAATTTCTTTTCCTTGAGTATGGTATGCAAGAATTAGTTCAAATTTATTAGTTAAAGTAAAATTGTATAAAGCCAACGCTTCGGGTTCTGCTAAAGGTTTATTCCCAACGAAGTCTCTCGGAGCAGGAGATGTAATGCCTTGACTGAACTTTATTTTTTTTGCATTCTCCCAACCAGCTGGAAATTGCAAGTTTAAATCTACACCATTAATATTTGCTTTCCAACCATTTGGAAATGGTACATTTGGATATTTATTTGCTATGTATCTTGCATATCTATATTCATTTGAGTTTAAATTAAGCTCACCATTTAAAAGGTCAACTCCATCTGGATTTACCATTGGGCAAATATATATTGATGTTTTATGTAACAAATTTCTTATATTATAACCAAATAAACTACTATTTTTATTGTTTGCTATACACAGCTCTTCCACAAATTTCATAAGCATATTTGAACAAATCCACTCATTTGCGTGAATTGCACCAGAATAAAATACTTGCCTTGGTCCTGTTCCAATCTTCAAACAATAAATCGGTTTTTCTAGCACACTGTATCCTATGGTTAAAAGTTTCACAAATGGATAATGTACAAGTAACAAATTTATATCCTTTTTTAGAATTTGTGAATTATATTTTACATTTGTATTTACTATCATATTCTTTCGCATGAATCTTTATAATCATGCACTCCTTATAATAAAATTAGATAGGTATTTAACCTATCTAATTTTATTATATTCATTATTTTTATTCTTATGATATTTATCATTGTGTATTAATCTTTTATTTGCAATTTCAGATTATTTCAAAATAATTCTAGTCTACTAGTTTATCGATGTATTGCATAAACATAATTTCATCAATTATATTTATAACTGCATAAACAATCATTACTATTCCTGTTGCAACAACAATTGAGCTTTGATTGAATATTACAAATATTCCAACTAGTAATGTCATTAAAGATAATCCTAGCATTATTCCCCAAGAAGCAACTCCAACGTTTTTCAATTTTATAGAAAGTACTATTTTTAATGATGCTTCATAGGCAATCCAAATTCCTATTACTATTCCAACTATGCTTGCAAATGTATTTGAATAAACCATTATTAATATTCCAATTATTATTGCTACTATTCCATATATTAAATCATAGTTGTAGAAATCTTTGTTTCCTTTAAATACTATATAGCTAATTATTTTCTCTACTCCTACTAGAAGTATTGTGATTCCTAATATTGTTGATATTAGTTTAATTATTTCTCCTGGATTTTTTGCCATTACTACTCCAAGTATTGCAAATATTATTGATGTTATTATTGATACGATTCCTGATTTTTTGAAAAATTCTTTCATTTTATTATCCTCCATTATAAATAATGTTTATATCCCCTATTTACTTACTTTAATTTTTTTGCACATCGCCTTCTTTATTACTTAGTATTTTTTTAGCCATTTTTATTAGCCTTTCTTCTCGAACTTTCTTATCTTCTCTAAGGCTTTGATTAATTCTGTTTTCTATTCTTGCCTGTTTCATTTCAAATATTTTTTCTCTAATTTTTGAGAACATTCGCGTAATAAAATTTTCTTGTTTTCTTTTTTCCAGTCCTAGTTCCTGTGCAAATTTATTTATTTTTAATTCAGGATTTTCTTCTATATAGTCATGTATATTGGTTTCTTCAACCAATAATGGAGTAACCTTTTTCTGCTTTTCGAGTTCTATTTTTTCAACATGATCCATCCAATAATTAGATATTCTGTCATTTACCAGATTCTTTACTGTAACTACACTTATTTTTTCTGGTTCAATATTTTGTTTACAGTAGCCATCTGCTCCATATATGTTTGCCTCAATATCTTCTAACTGAAGCGAAAGACATAGCTCATCATCTGGCTGTCCATCTATTTTATGTTCTAATATTCCATCATCCCCAACATAAAATCTTAGTAGGCACATATTTTCTTTTTCGTCCCATTGGCAGAATAATCCCCTTGTTGCTATATTTCTTATCTCACTTAATTTGGCAAAATAATAATACTTCTCGTTCATTTTATCCCTCGTTTATTTCATCCGTTTTCAAAATTCATTTGAATTATATCATTCAAATAAATTAAAGTAAATAGAAATTTCTTTAATTTTAATTTTTATTTTTTAACGGTACATTTTCGTTCCGTGGAAAAAATTGTACCTTGTGGCATTTTTGATGACAGTGTATTTTTGTTTCGGGGAAAAAATTGTATTCATTTATTGTTGGCTATGCAATTCTTTTATCATTATATCTGCAAACACACCATAACCTTTTGTTGGATCGTTTACAAGCACATTTGTTACAGCTCCAACAAATTTTCCATTCTGTATTATTGGAGACCCACTCATTCCCTGAATTATTCCTCCTGTTTTTTCAAGAAGTTCTTTATCTGTTATCCTTATAAACATACTCTTGTTATCCAAATTATTATTTTTGTAAATTTTTTCGATTTCTATATTATAAGATTTTGATTTGTTATTATCTAGCTGGCATATTATAGTGGCACTTCCAGTTTGAATTTCATCTCGTGAAGCAACTTCTATTTCATTAGTCAAATCTGTTTCTAGATGATTTATGTTTGTTACTGTTCCATATACTCCAAAATTTGTGTTCTTATATATTTTTCCTATTTCATTACCATTTTGTATAGTTCCTCTTATTTCTCCTGGCTTTCCCTTCTCGCCTTTATTAATTGACAGTATGTTTGCAGTAATTAGCTCCCCTGTTGAAATTTCTACTAACTTTTCTGTATCTATGTCTGATATTCCATGTCCTAATGCCATGAATGTATTTGAACTAGGTTCATAAAATGTAAGTGTTCCAACTCCGGCTGCCACATCTCTTACCCACAATCCCAACTTATATTCATTGCTTGATTTAACAGGAGTTATACTTGTTTCCCCTGTTTCGTTATTTCTTTCGTATTTTATTTTAACCGTTTTTCCTTGGCTCTCATTTATTTCATCTATTAGTTCATTTGTTGAGCTTACTTCTTTATTATTTACACTTAAAATCATGTCTCCCTGTTCTATTCCCGAATTTTCATAAGGTTTAGTCCTTTCGTTATTTTCCGTATTTATTTGAGACATTCCCACAACTAACACGCCTTTTGTATACAACTTCATTCCAATTGCTGTTCCAAGTGGCACAACTTTCGTTTTTGGAATCACATTAATATTTATTTGTTTTAACTTGATTGCTCCAAATAAATTTAAGTCCATTTTTGTGTTTCCACTAGTTGCCACTTTTCCCTTGTTGATGTTACTCGCCGTTAATACTACCTGGTCTTCTAAAGCTTTGCTGTTTGTTAGAGATATTCCCCTTGCAATTTTTAAATTTAATTTTTCGCCTTCCATCAGTACTATTTCATTTGGAATAAATGTAGCTGAACAAACATATATATACAAAATTAATAGTATTATTATAAAGGCAGTTATAAATATTTTTTTCATTTTAGTTTTTTCTTTAATATTGCTCTTCCTCATATATTTATACTCCTAAAAAAAAAATAACAAATAAATTTTTCAATTTACTTGTTATTATCTTATCCAAATATTTATTATTTAAACTTTTCTCATTTCGTTTGCAATTTTTTTAATTTTTTGAAAATTTTTCATGCAAAATTATTTGTTTGAAGATGAATTTGAAGAATATTGTTTCATTAACCAATTATAATAGTTGAATGGTTCAACTGTTTTTGGTGTTCCATAGTCTATTCCATAAGTTTCAACTCTAATGCTCTTTATTACAGGTGGATTAACTGGTTTATTTACACCTTCAGATGCCTTCTCGTCTCTTGTTACTACTTCAACATTTGCAATTTTATCAACGATATCTAGACCTTCAATAACTTCACCAAATCCTGCATATAATCCGTTTAGATTATCATTATCAGCATTCATTATAAAAAATTGTGAACCTGCTGAATTATATCCTTGAGTTGTTAATGATGTACTTAAACTACTGTAATCAGATCTAGCCATCGCAATAACACCTTTTTTGAGTTTTAATGTGTTTTTATTATATCCATTTGCTATGAATTCTCCTTCAATGGCATAATTTGTAGTTGATGAGCCATCATCTTTTAAATCACTTAAAGTTGGTGTTCCTGAACCATCACCATTTTTGTCTCCACCTTGAATCATGAATTCTGGAATTGTTCTATGGAATGTTAGTCCATCATAAAATCCACGATTTGCTAATGCTATAAAGTTTGTAACTGTGTTTGGTGCAATATCTGGATATAGTTCTACTTTTATTGTTCCAAATTCTTCAACCTCTATTGTTGCTACTGGGTTTTGAACCTTTTTTGTTAATTTTTTATAATAGCCATAGCCTAAGAATGCAATTCCAACAACTGCTACTATAATAAGTACTATTAATAATATTTTTAAAAATTTCTTCATTTCTTATTTCCTTTATAATATATTTACAATCAGTTTTATATTTTCAATTCACATTAAATAAATGATTGCATAAGAAAATTTAATGTAAAATATTAAGGTTAAAATGTTATTCTTTCCAGAATTGTATTCTAAATAGTTCATCTAGATTATACTCTAAATTATTTCATTGTCGAATACAAATTGCTCTTGCATTCTTCTTAATGATTGTTTAATTGTTCTTGCTCTTACTTCACCGATTCCATCTACTTCATCAAGCTGAGGAATATCTGCAGCCAATATGTGTTGGAATGATTTGAACGACTTTACAAGATTGTCCACTATGCTACTTGGCATTCTTGGAATCTTATTCAAAACTCTGTATCCTTTTGTATATACGCCAACTTCGTCATAATTATCGAAGTCTTGATATCCTAGTAATTTAGCCACAACTTGCGATTTCATTAAATCTTCTCTTGATAATTTTTTTATCTGAGCAAGCACATCTTCTGCAGTCTTCTTCTTGGTTAATATTGCATAATCTTTAACCATTAAAAGCTCTTCTGTTTCAAGGTCTCCAACAGATTCTTCCAACTGCATGTCTAGAAGTCTTCCATCTTCTCCAAGTTCATAAATTGCTTTTTGTACTTCATCTGCAACATTCATAACCATTTCGGCTCTTTGAATTGCAACTATTACATTTTCCAAAGTAACAATGTCGTTAAACTCATACTCGTTAAGTAGATTTAATTTGTTATCAAATACTTTCATATATTTTTCAACAGTCTGTAATGCTTGATTTGCCTTAGTTATAACCTTTGCAGTGTCTTCAAGCACATATCTGTCATAGCCTTTAAATATTGTAATAATATTTCTTCTTTGAGAAATACTTATTACCAAATCTCCTGTTTGCTTTGCTGTACGCTCTGCCGTTCTGTGTCTGGTTCCAGTTTCAACAGTAGGAATATCAGACTCAGGAATCAACTGCGTATTTGCAAATAAAATTCTTTTTAAATCAGAACTAATTATAATCGCTCCGTCCATCTTGGCAAGCTCATACAATCTTGCTGGTGTGTAATCTACGTCAATTTTAAAACCACCATCAGCAATATCCATAACTTCTTTGCCGTCGCCAATAACAATAAGTCCACCAGTTTTAGCCTTTAAAATATTTTCCAAACCTTCTCTTATTGGTGTACCTGGAGCAATTGTTTTTAAAACTTCAATAATCTCATTATTTGTAGTTGCCAAGATTATCTCCTCCTTTTCTATTTTCGCCCAATAGGGACGTCCTTTTCTGGGCGAAAACTGGCTGTCTATTAAACAAAATGTCTTCTAGTTTATTTTAATCCAACCTTTTGCATTGCTTCGTTTATTGTCCTGACTCCTATTATATCTATTTTGAAGCTATCTTTCAAGAGTTTTTTGTTACTTTCTGGAATAATGCATGTCTTAAATCCCATTTTTTCGACTTCTTTTATTCTCTTTTCAATCATATTTACTGCTCTTATTTCACCAGTTAAGCCAACTTCACCTATTGCAACCATGTCCTTTGGAAGAGCATAATTTTTAAAACTAGATGCAACAACCAAACAAGTTCCTAAATCAACTGCGGGTTCTACCAATTTTATTCCACTTACAACATTTAAATAAACATCTTGAGAACCAAGTGGCAATCCCGTTTTCTTTTCTAATACTGCAATTAGCATTGTAAGTCTGTTGTAATCTATTCCATTTGCCGCTCTTCTTGGAAGTCCAAACACAGTTGGCGTTGTAAGTGCTTGCAATTCTATTAAGAGCGGTCTTGTTCCTTCAACACTGGCAACTAATATTGAACCAGGTGGATTGTCCTCTCTGTCAGAAATAAGAATTTGAGATGGATTTTTTATCTCAACCATTCCTTCATTTCTCATCTCAAACATTCCAATCTCGTTTGTTGACCCAAATCTATTTTTTACAGAACGTAAAATTCTATACGAAAAATATCTTTCACCTTCCAAATATAAAACAGTATCAACCATGTGTTCCAAAACTCTTGGGCCGGCTATGTTTCCATCTTTCGTAACATGACCAATTATAATTGTTGTAATTCTGTGTCCTTTGCATACTCTCATTATTCTTGCAGTTATTTCTCTAACCTGGCTCACAGTTCCTGCAGCAGAAGTAATCTCTTCAGAATACATTGTTTGAATTGAGTCTATTATTACAAGTTTCGGCTCCATTGCAAGAATAGTTTCTTCGATTACGTCAATGTCTGTTTCTCCTAAAAACATGATGTTACTATTCTTGATTCCAAGCCTATCGGCTCTTATTTTTACTTGCTCTGCAGACTCCTCTCCAGACACATATAAAACCTTTCCTGTGCCTGTAATCTTATCGCAAAGTTCCAGAATTAATGTAGACTTACCAATTCCAGGTTCTCCTCCCAAAAGAACTAAAGAGCCATTTACTAAACCACCACCTAAAACACGGTTTAATTCTCCGATTCCCGTGTCCATTCTCGTATCTGTTCTTCCAACAACATTATCCAACACTTGTGGAGAAGCCTTTTCTTTTATGCTCTTTCCTGTAGCAGTTGATTTACTCTCAACAATTTTTTGTTCAAAGAACGTGTTCCAAGCGCCACAGGCAGGACATTTTCCAAGCCATTTGGGTGACTCATATCCACATTCATTACACACAAAAACCGATTTTGCTTTTGCCATTTTATATCTCCTTCATTTTTATTTTCACCATTTTAAATCAGTCTTTCTTTCCTCATTTGTCAACTTTTTTCCAAATTAGGAACAGCCTTTTCGCCCAAAAAAGGGCGTCCCTATTGGGCGAAAAGGGGCGTCCCCTTTGGGCGAACTTTGGCGAAATTTTTATTTACTTCTTACTTCACCTATTTTATTTAAGCTTGCTATTATTTTTTCAAGCACTTGATTTATTTCTTCGTCTGTAAGTGTTCTGTCGTTTGTTCCAAATGTTAGTGAATATGCCAAACTCTTTTTACTAAGTTCAATTCCTTTACCTTTGTACTCATCAAATACTTTACTTTCTATTAATAATGAACCAGCTGATTTTTTTATCATTTTTGCTATTTCTGCAGATTCTATTTTACTATCTACAATTATACTCAAATCTTTCTTTACTGTTGGATATTTAGATATTTCTTTGAATTTCATTTTTCCTGTTTTCTTTTCTAGTAATTTATCTAAGTTTATTTCCATTACATATACAGGCTCTTTTGAAATCTTTGGATGTATTTTTCCCACTATTCCAACAACATCATTGTTTACAGATATTACAGCACTTTGACCAGGATGTAATTCTTTTGACATATCTTCCTTTACAACAAAGCTATATCTTCCTGCATATCCTAAATAGTCTAAAACTTCCTCTGCAATTCCTTTAATTATGTAGAAGTCTACTGTTTTGCTTGAGCCAATTCCATAGTAATATTCTCCTGTCATTAAGCAAGCAAGTTTATTTTCCTCTTTGTAATCTTCTCCATTTTTGTAAAATGTTTTTCCGATTTCAAATATTGCAATATCTTTATTGTAATGTGCAACATTATATTGATATATTTTGTATAAAGATGTAATTATGCTTTGTCTTAATGTACTTTTCTCTTCTGTTAGTGGAGCTAGAAGTTTGATGCTTTCTGTGTTTTCTTTTTTATCATATCCAGCAAAGTTTGTTGCTTCTTTCTCGTTTACAAGAACATAAGATAAAGTTTCATTCAATCCTAAATTAACCATTTTATGTCTTATTTCTCTTGTAGTCTTATCATAACTTCCCATTTTTATTGGCATTACAGGAACTTTTGACTCTATATTATCAACTCCATAGATACGTCCAACTTCTTCTATTAAATCTTCTTTTATAGAAATGTCTAGTCTTCTTCTTGGAACATTTACTTTTATAGTTTTGCCGTTTTCTTCATAAGTAAATCCAAGTCTTGTAAATACATCAAGTACTGACTCTTTTGGAATATTTGTTCCTAAAACCTCATTTATTTTTTGATATGTTATTTCTATTTCTTTGTTTTCCATATTTTCTTTGTTGTATTCAACTGTTCCTGCAAGTACTGTTCCTGAGGCATATTCTTCTAATAATTTTACTGCACGCTCTACTGCCATATATGTTCTATTTGGATCTAATCCTTTTTCAAAACGATTGCTTGCTTCACTTCTTACTATTTTTTGAGCAGTTTTTCTTACTTTTACAGAATTAAATATTGCAGATTCTATTATTACATTCTTTGTATTTTCTGTTATCTCTGTGTCAAGTCCACCCATAACTCCAGCTAGGCCAATTGCTTCTTTGCCATTAGAAATTACAATATCGTCAGTTGTTAAATCTCTTTCAATATTATCTAGTGTTGTAAGTTTTTCGTCTTTTTCTGCCATTCTAACTTCGATTAATCCTTGCAATTTGTCTGCATCATAGAAATGAAGTGGTTGGCCAAGTTCAAGCATTACATAGTTACTGATATCTACAACGTTGTTGATTGGTCTTATTCCACAAGCCATCAATCTATTTTTTATAAAATCTGGGCTCTCTTTTATTTGAACATTTTCTACTTTTTTAGCTAAGAATAATGTGCAGTTATCTGTGTCAACTTTTACATTAAATTCATTTTTAACATTTTTGTCAGATTCGTTGTGTGATAAATCTGGATTCTTTACTTGTTTATTATATATTGCTCCAACTTCATAAGCCATTCCTAAAATGCTAAGCAAATCTCCACGGTTAGCAGTTAAATCAAAATCGATTACTCCATCATCCATCTTCATATATTTTATTGGATCTTCTCCAATAGTAGCATCTACTGGCAACTCGTGTATTCCTTCTTTATCTTCTGGCTTTAAGAATTTACTATCTAATCCAAGTTCTGCCATTGAACAAAGCATTCCGCAAGATTCAACTCCACGTTTCATGCTATTGCTAATAGTGATGCCTCCAGGAAGTTTTGCACCAGGAAGTGCAACAATAACTTTTAGCCCTGCTCTTACATTGGGAGCACCACAAACAATTTGTCTAACATCTTTTCCAGTATCTACTTTGCAAATGTGTAAATGGTCAGAGTCTTGGTGCATTGTACATTCCTTAACCTCTCCAATTACAAGATTTGTTGCTGGAATAAACTTTCCTTCAGAATCATATTCATTTCCAACCTTAGTCATATTTTCAGCTAATTCATGTAACTTTTCATCTGTGTCAAAATCAATATTTAAATAATCTTTTAAAAAATTAGTACTTAAAATCATAATAATATCCTTTCTCACCCAAAGGGGATGCTTTCGCCCAAAGGGGACGCCCCTTTTTGGGCGAAATCCATTTTCTATATCTCTAATTGTTTATATATTAAAAACTTTTTATTAATTTTTTCATTATTTGCGCCATATTTATTTCAGTTTTTCTTCGCCCAAAAAGGGGCGTCCCCTTTGGGCGAAACTGGCTATATATCTATTTATCCATTCTGTCGAATTGAGATAAGAATTTTACATCGTTTGTATATAAAAGTCTCATGTCTGTTATTCCATATTTAAACATTGCCAAACGGTCTAGACCTGTTCCGAATGCGAATCCACTATATACTTCTGGGTCGTATCCATTCATTTTCAATACATTTGGATGTACTATTCCAGAACCTAAAAGTTCTATCCATCCAGTTTGCTTACATAGATTACAGCCTTTTCCTCCGCATTTGAAGCAACTTACATCAACTTCGTAAGATGGCTCTGTGAAAGGAAAATAACTTGGTCTAAATCTTAACTGTGTATTCTCTCCAAGCATTTTTCTCATGAATATTTCTAGTGTTCCTTTTAAATCTGCAAATGAAATGTTCTTGTCTACAACTAATCCCTCAACCTGATTGAATTGATGTGAGTGTGTCGCGTCATCTTCTTTTCTATATGTTTTTCCTGGGCAAATTACTCTTATTGGAGTTTTTTCTGTGTTTGCCATCATTGTCCTTGCTTGAACTGCAGATGTTTGAGTTCTTAATAAGTATTCAGGAGTTATATAAAAGCTATCTTGCATGTCTCTTGCAGGGTGTCCCTTAGGAAGATTTAATCTTTCAAAGCAGTATTCATCTGTTTCTAATTCAGGCCCTGTTACAACATCATATCCCATAGATACAAATAAATCTTCAACTTCTTCAATAATTCTATTTAGTGGATGCTCGCTTCCCCTTTTTACTTTAGTAGCTGGAAGTGTAACATCTATTTTTTCTGTTTCAAGCATTTTTTCTAGCTCTTTTTCTTTGAATTCTTGCTCTTTTTCAGAAATTAGAGTTTCAATCTCATCTCTTACCTTATTAACTAAGCTTCCAACAACAGGTCTTTCTTCTGCTGCTATATCTTTCATTCCCCTTAGTATTTCAGTAAGTTCACCTTTTTTTCCAAGTACACTTACCTTTAAGTCATTCAATTCTTGACTATTTTTTATTTGCTCAATCTTTTCTTTTGATTTTAGCCTAATCTCTTCAAGTTTTTCCTTCATTGTAAATTCCTCCTTATTATCTTTAATATTATTTTTTCATAATTTATATATCTTAAGTGATTTACTTTCTTTGATTTTTTTCAATCAAAAAAGCCATTCTCCTAAAAATATCTTTTAAATATTTTAGGACGAATGACTATTAAAATTCGTGGTACCACCTAAATTTATTAACTGTATAATATTGTTGAAAATTTTTAATGCACAACTCGCAATTAAAATTATTTTTCTACATTTTGTTAACAATTAACCTCATTTTGCTATAACGGGCTGACCCGATTTTTCCTACTCTGTATTTTATATTATAGTTTTTAATAATTTCAGAAAAATGCCTCCAAAGTGAAATTTCTGTAATTAATATATAATTGGCTCTCAGCTTTGCCATATCTCTCTTTAATATATTTTGTAATTACATACTTTGCTTCTTCATCGACTTCATGTACTATATTACCATAATATTGGAAAAATTACAATAGGGTTAAACACAAAAAATAAAAGGTATAATTTTTTTTCGTCCCAAAATTGTACCTTTATTTTATAACTTGCGTTAATGTTTTTATTAATTTTTGAAACCATGATGAGTTATCATTCATTACAACCTTCTCTGAAGCTGGCTCAACATAGTCCTTTTTCTGAAGATTTAAGTATATCTTTTGACCGTTATCTAATTTTTGCATTCCAAGTTTTTCTTCTGCTGCTTTTTCAACAGAATTTAAGTTCAAACTATTTTCTATGCTTACTTTTAATTGCTCATTTTCCTTTTGAACTGCACTTACTTGAGATTTTATATTTTCCTTTTGATTGTACTTCTCGTTTATTAGTGAATATCTATAGCTTATGGTGCATAGCATAACAAAGCCAAATACTATATAAGCTACTGGTTTGTAGTTGTACTTTGTTTTTTTCTTTGTTTTTGAGCTATTTTTCTTTACCTGATTATTTCCAACTTTATTTTTCTTTGTGTTTAAAGTGCTTTTTTTCTTTTTTACTGTGTTATTACCACGTACTTCATAATCTGGTTGTAATTTTCTAGGGCTTGTTTCGTACTGATATGAATATGGTCTATAGCCTGCCATAAGTTCGATATTCACCTCTTTTCCTTTATATATAAATTCTATTCTTTGTCGTGTCTTTCAAATATTCTTAATTTTGCACTCTTTGATCTAGAATTTCTTTGTTTTTCTTCTTCTGTTGCTTCTATTGGTTTTTTATTTATTATTTTTCCTAATGATTTATATCCGCACACGCAATATGGTAAATCCTTTGGACATGTACATTTTCCTTGTGCTTCTATATAAGCATTTTTTACTGCTCTATCTTCTAATGAATGGAACGTAATTATGCATAGTCTTCCATTTTCTTTTAGGACATCAATCGAATTAAGTACTGTGTTATATAATGGTTTTATTTCATTATTTACTTCAATTCTAATTGCTTGGAATGTTCTTTTTGCTGGGTGTCCGTCTTTTTGTTTTGATTTTGGAATAGATTCTTCTATTATTTTTACCAGCTCAGATGTAGTTTCAATTAGCTTTTCTTCTCTTGCTTTGCAGATATTTCTTGCTATATTTCTTGCAAATCTCTCTTCACCATACTCAAAAATGATATTGGCTAATTCCTCTTCCGAGTAATTATTTACAACATCTTTTGCAGTAAGGCTCTGCTCTTTGTCCATTCTCATGTCTAGCTCATTGCTTCCTAAATAGCTAAATCCTCTGTTTCTTTCATCTAATTGATACGAAGAAACACCCAAGTCAAGTAAAATTCCATCAACTTTTTCTATTTCTAAATCTTTCAAAATATCTTTTATTTCATCATGATTACCATGAACATATTTCACATTTTCAAAGTTCTTAAGATTTTCTCTTGCAGCTTTTAAAGCCTCTTCATCTCTGTCGATTCCAATAAGTAATCCCTTTTTTGATAATCTTTTTAGGATTTCCTTACTGTGCCCCGCACCACCGAAGCGTGCCATCAACATATATTCCATCTGGATTGATGTTTAAGCCTTCAATACATTCATTTAGCAATACAGGTGTATGTTTAAATTCCATTATTTCCTCTAATCATATATTTTTCAAATTATTAATTTTTAAATTCTACCTTAATAGCACAATAAGTTGGTATTTGGTAAAATACCAACTATAAAGTGCTAATCTCTCTTTCGTTCCCATAGAATTTAACCTTTGTACTTAAAAAATTTAATCCTTTGAATTTTTAAAATTTCTTTGGTATAGCAACTTGAAAAATTCAAATTTTATCTTTTTTTTTTAATAATTTATCTAAAGTACTTTGTAGATTCAGATTTTCTTTTGTTGAATACAGTTTGTAAGTTAGTAATTTTTACTTCTATTATCAAAAGTATTTTATCTTTTGTTCACATTTAACTTTTGTATTTTCTTGGTTTCTTTTGTGAAGTACTATCTTTAGTTAGTAATTTTCTTTAGTTTTTTTAATATTATCTTTTGTTATTTTTCTTTTGTTTTTTTCATATTTTCTTTAGATTAAGGCTATATAAACTTTATTAAAAGTTATATACTAGTTAAATTCCTAATTCTTCCATGTTCTTTTCTATCTCAGCAATAGAAAGATTTTCTTCACTATTGTGTTCTTCCCATTTTTCTTTGTTCCAAATTTCAATTCTTGTTCCAGCTCCAATTATTGTTACATCTCTATCTAATGATGCAACTTCACGAAGTTTTCCTGGAATTAAAAATCTTCCCTGTTTATCTAATTCACATTCTGTTGCTCCTGATAAAAAGAATCTTACAAAGTTTCTGGCATTTTTGTTTGTGATTGGTAGTGTTTTTAGCTTGTCCTCGAATTTTTGCCATTCAGACATAGAAAATCCAAATAAGCAACCATCTAATCCAGTTGTTATTATGAAATTCTCTCCCATATCTTCTCTAAGCTTTACTGGCATTATCAATCTGCCCTTAACGTCTAGAGAATGGCTGTATTCGCCTATTAACACTTTTATTCACCTACCTTCACATTTTCACCACTTTGTACCACTTCTTACCACTTCACCTAAATTTTAATACAAGAATTTATAAATTGCAATAGTTTTTTAAAATTTTTTTCATTTTTATTAAATTTTTTTTACAAATTTTTTCGTCATTTTTTTATTTCATGTTGCGCATAATTTTCTCTAATTTTTTTATACTAATAAAAAAGGATTATTTTATGTTTAAGAAAATTATTTTAGGGTTATTTGTCGGTTTTATAAGTGGCATGTTTGCTTCACGGTGGAGGTCTTTTACTAATTCCTGCATATATACGTTTATTCAATTCATCAGAAAAAGAAGCAAGAGCCACCGCAATATTTTGTATACTACCAATGGTTGTTACAACAGCAATATTTTATGGAAGAGGCAATTTTATAAATTGGAAAGTTGGATTAAATTGTGCCATTGGTGGAATAATAGGAAGTCTTATCGGTTCAAAACTATTAAGCAGTTTAAAAGGAAAATATTTAAAACTTATTTTTATAATTTTTCTTCTGTATTCTGGAATCAGGATAATCTTTTTTAGTTAAACTAGCTACTATATTTTACCTATACTTTTAAGCTTTTTTTACTATATTTTTTATTATACTTTTCAACAATATTTTCAAAGGGGATACCATGTTAGAAATACTAATTGGAATAATTGCAGGAATCTGTACTGGCCTTGGTCTTCGGAGGAGGCTCTGTTTTAATTTTATTATTAACACTATTCATGGGATTTGAACAACACATAGCACAAGCAACCAATTTAATCTTCTTCATTCCCGCAGCAATTGCAAGCATCTTATTTAATCTAAAGAATAAAACCATAAATTTGAAAAGTGCATTTCTTATTTCAATATTTGGAATGGTTGGAGCCTCCATCGGTTCGATAATATCCGAAAAATTAAATGTTTTCGTCCTTAGAAAACTATTTGGCGGTTTTCTAATACTTATTTGTTTTTACGAAATTTATTCGTATTATATTTTGTATATTAAGAATAAAAAAAAGCCATAATATTATTGTACTTAGAATTAAGGAGGTTTTCTTATGAAATTTTTTGAAGGAATGATAATCGGCGGAATGATTGCCGTTTGTGCAACAATGGTTTGCACTCAAAATAACCTAATTTGCAAAAGTGACACTAAAAAATTAATGAAAAAAGGAAAACAATTTGCAAGAAAAATGGGATTAGTTTAGAATTTTCCTTGCCTAGTTTCCCATTCGATTACATTAATCAAACAAAAATCTCCTCATTAGAAATAACCTAATGAGGAAATTTTTTTCTGAGACTTTTTACAGCCCTGTATTTTTATTTATCTTCTTTATCGTTTTCTTTTTTGTCAGCCTTTTTGTCTGATTCTTTGTTTTCTTCTTTCTTTGGTTCAACTACAACTGTTGCTTCAGCAACAACATCGTTTTTCTTTATTTTTTCTGTTGAACTAAATATAGAATAAACTATAATTCCAAGTCCAAATAGTATAACTGCAAGGCCTGCAACTCCACCAATTATTGGAAGTTGTTTTACTAGCCATATAACAAGTATTGAAACCATACTCATAAGAATTCTCATTCCTTTTGAGTCTTTTTTCATCTTGTCACATAACATTTTTCCAACTGGTATTGAAACAATAGCTGGAGCTATGCTAATTAGGAATGAATAAACAAATATTATTGCAAGTGCTGGAAGTATTCCTATTATAGTGAATAATAAAATGAAACATGCTACTGGAACTGCTATGAATGCAAGTGCACCATATCCAAGAGTTTGCCATAATTTATTCTTTAGAATTACTTCTTCTTTCTCAGCAAATTTAGGCATTGCAAATATTACGATTAGAACAATTACTAGTCCTAAAACTAATACTTTTAGTGCATCGTAAAAATAATCTTTTACAATTGAAGCTGGTGAGATAACTTCTTCATCATCTTTTGCTTCTGAGTAATTTACATTACCAGATACTATACTCTCTGGTATAGAAGCTGATTTTGAGCTATAAGATAAATCTCCTCCTATTTTAGCATTAGTCTCATCAATAGTTATACTATCAAATGATAAGTTTGCATTTCTTCTGATAAGTCCATTTAGGCTTACTGTGTTTGCACCTGCTGAAATATCTCTAATTATGTATGCACTATCTTCTATCTTTAAATTACTAGATATTAAATATACATCATAAACATATCCCTTTATAGTAACATCATTTGCACAAACAAATAAATCACTATAAATATAAGCTTGTTCGCCTATTTCTAAATTTCCAGCTAATACAAATATGTTACCATCTACAACACTGTTTATTGTAACATCTTTTCCCATTATATAAACATTTCCTGAAACAGGATAGTCTATAGTAACACTATTATCACAAAGAAATACATCTTTTTCGACTTTTGTTGTTGTATCAGAACTGTCAGCTGGAAGAGTTTCATCGTTTGAGCTAATTACAGCTATTTCGTTCTCCCCGTTATCCTCATTTTCTGCATAACAAACATTTGCAAAAACGCTAAAAATTAACGCAATCAAAATGCCAACTATGATTAGTGACTTGAATTTTGAATTTTTTAAAGTTTTCATATATAGTCTCCTTTCTTATATGTTAGATTAAATATATAATTAAAATCTTAAAAAGTCAATCATAATTTTTCCAAAACAACTATATCCTTGGACAAACTTTCCGAAACTGCTTGAACTAATTTTCATATATATCTTTACTTTTTGAGGTTTTCTCTCGTACAAATTGCTTTTATCTTTTCACTTGATGTCTTTTTTTGAATATTCACACATATCTTTCAAAAGACATTCACTACATTTAGGATTTTGTGAAGTGCATAAATTTCTTCCATGCCATATAAATAAATGATTTACGTCTTTATAATACTTTTTGGGAATTACTTTTAGAAGATCTTGTTCTATTTGCGTAGGATCACTTTTCTTAGAAAACCCTAATCTGTTTGATATTCTCTTACAGTGAGTATCAACTGCTATTCCCTGTGGTTTATCAAACGCTTCAAGCATTATAACATTAGCACTTTTTCTTCCAACTCCAGGAATAGTAAGAAGTTTTTCCATGTTACAAGGAACCTCTCCTTTAAAATCTTTAAGGATTTTCTCTCCTGCCTGTTTTAGGTTCTTAGCCTTATTTCTATAAAATCCGCAAGAATGTATTAAATTTTCAATTTCTTTTATGTCAGCATTTGCAAAATCTTCAGGCTTGTTCATCTTCTTAAATAATTCAGGAGTAACTTTATTTACTCTATCATCTGTACATTGTGCAGACAAACAAACAGCAACAAGCATTTCAAAGGGAGTAGTAAAGTCCAAGCTACATTTTGCATCAGGATATGTCTTCTTCAAAATTTCTATAATTTTTACAGCATCTTTTTCTTTCATAAATTTGCTCCTTTCTCGTAAATATCTTTTCTGAAACAATCATAGATTTTTATACAAATTTATTGTTATAATTTCTATTTTCTTTAATTATCACTATAGCATTTGTTGACCATTCCGTTTCTTCTTTAAGTATTCTTTGGTATCATCTTACATTCATACTCTCATTTTGTCAATCACATTTATGTTAAACAATTAATATTATATTAAAAAGGAGGTAATATATGATAGAAGCATTGAAAAAAACTCTTGGCGTTTGTCTAATTGGTATAGGAGCAGGAATTTTGCTTGTGCTGTTACTTCCAATCACAGGATGGCTATTCATAATTGGTTGTGCCCTTTTTTGCTTAGGTTTAGCATGGCTTTTCTGTAAAAAATAAATGAAAGGATTGATTTCTATGAAAATTGTAGTAAAAAAAGTTCCCAAATTTCTAAGGGGTTTCGTAAAAATGATTTTTGGAATAAAAGACGAGAAATAAACTACATACACTCTCTACAACAAAAACGAGATTGCTAAAAAACATTTTTCAATAATTTTTTAGTAATCTCGTTTACTTGTATAAAATTTCATATAGAACCCTCATCTATAAAACTAAACTATGCTCTTGTTACTTTTCCAGAACGTAAACATTTTGAACATACTTGTATTGTTTTTGGCTCTCCATTTATTATAGCTTTTACACTTCTTAAATTTGGTTTCCATGTTCTAGAAGCTCTTCTACTAACATGAGAACGTGCTATACTTATTTTATTTCCGTGTGATATTGATTTTTCACAAATTGCACATTTTGCCATAATTAATTGCACCTCCTATTTGAATTAATAAAATAGACTATGTATAATGATACCATAAAAGTTTCAAAAAAACAAGTCTTAAAATGAAATTTTGTGAAAAAGTGCCAGTTTTTATATTTACTCTGCTAACTTTATGTTTACGCACTCTTCGTCTTTCAATAATTTCCTTGCAACATTAATAAAATTACATTCGGTATCTGTCAAATATATCTGATATTTTTCTGCTATATTAACATTTGTTTTATCATCATTTCCTTTTTCAATATACTTTTCAAAATTTTCAGCAATTATTTTTCCAGTATTAATTATTTTGCAATCTTTCTTTACTTCTTTCTTAAAAATATTCTCAAACAAAGGATAATGTGTGCAACCTAAAATTAAAGCATCTACATCATGCATTCCATTCATATATTCATGAACCGCTAGCTCTGCAATCTTATTATCTGTCCAACCTTCTTCAGCCATTGGTGCAAGTAATGGACATGGTTTATTTATTACTTCTAAATCACCCTTAAGCTTTTTTAAATTATTTTCCCACGCATTGCTTCTTATGGTTCCTGCAGTTGCAACAACTCCAACCTTCTTTATTTTTTCATCAGAAGCAATATATTGACAGGTAGGCTCTATAATTCCGATAATTGGTATATCATACAATTCTTTTACAACATCTAAAGCCTGACTCGTTGCAGTTCCACATGCAATTATTATTGCCTTAACATCTTTTTTTATTAAAAATTCTATGCCTTTCTTAGCCAAATTTATTATACTTTCCTTTGATTTTGAACCATAAGGAAAGCTCTTAGTATCTCCTAAATATATAATTTTTTCTTCTGGAAATTTTTCTTTTATCTCTTTAAAAACAGTAAGTCCTCCCACTCCTGAATCAAACATTCCAATAGGTCTTGTATCCATAAAATTCATTCCTTTCTTCACAATACATATTATTATAGAACTCTTTATAAAATAATTCAATTTTTTTAGTTATTTTCTTTTAATTTGTGTGATTTGCAACTTACATTTTCTCTTATGATTTGCATTTGACTTTTCACTTAACGAATTTGTATGATTTCCAACTTACTCTTCCTCATACAATTACATATAACTTTTCTCTTAGTAAGCTTATGCGACTTGCATTTAATCTAAGAAATTGTACTTGCATTTTTTAACATACCTCATCTCAGATGTAACCGATAATTACTATAATCATATTATATATAAAGCAGAACTGCTAATAAAATGAAAGGAAGAATTTATTATGGAATACGATAAGAATATTTGCCCTGTTATTAATGTAGATGGTGTTATAGAAAGAGGTAAACAATATGACCTAGACATCACTCTACCAGAGGATAATAGAAATGTTATCTATGGAATAGTTAAGGATTGCTACAAAGAGCCAATTCGTGATGCCGTTGTAAAACTAATCGAAGTAGAGTGCAGAATGGGAAAAGATATAAGAAAACCTGTTTCTCACACATTTACAGATGAGAATGGTGAATTTGTATTTGGACCTTTATGCGATAATAGACTTTATGAGGTTGAAATTTGGGTAAACAATGTAAAGCATGCAAAAATTTGTACTGAATGTCACCGTAAGGGAGAATGCTTAAGAGGTGTTGATATTGACTGTAAGCCAATGCCACCTTGCAAACCAGATAAGCCATGCGAGCCTTGCAAACCTGAAAAGCCTTGCGACAACTGTAAGCCTAATTGTAGAGAAGACTAAAGCTAAATATTAAAAATATACAGCTTTTTAGAAAAGAATAATTGAAAAAAGAAGATTGTACTCGCATTTGCCTGTACTTTCTTCTTTTTTATTTATCTTAAATTTCTTATTGTTTGAGCATAGTCTTTTGAAGATATTATTGCAGTTCCTGCAACTAAAATATCAGCTCCCGCTTCTATAAGTTTTTGTGAATTATCAACATTTATTCCACCATCAGCCTCTATGTCAAAGTCTAAACCTTTTTCATTTCTGTATTTATTTAGCTCTTCTATTTTGTTTATTGTTTCTGGAATAAGTTTCTGTCCTCCCTCTCCAGGTTCTACTGTCATAACAAGAACAACATGCACATAAGGTAGGAATTCATATATTTCACTTACAGGAGTTTCAGGTTTTATTGCAATTCCAACTCTTCTTGCTTTTTCTTTAATGTAATTAATATTTTCCTTAACCTCTGCTTTATCTTTACATGCTTCATAGTGAAAGGTTATCAAATTTGGTCCAAAAATCTTGTAGCTATCCACAAAATTCTTTATGTCTTTTACCATAAGATGAATGTCCAAAGGCATTTTTGTTACATGATTTAAATATTCTCCATACTCAAGCATTAAATCATGAGTATCGTTTTTCACAAATTCTCCATCCATTACATCTACATGGAAATAATCAGTTTTCGCATTTTCCAAATCATATATTGTATCAATAATCTTTTCTTTTTCTACGCTTAGTATTGACGTTGATATTTCTACCATTTATGTTCCTCCTTGTCTTTAAGCTCTTCATATATTTTTTTATAATTGTTATATCTATTTATATTAATCTCTCCACTCTCGACTTCTTCCTTTATTCCACATTCTTCTTCTTTAATGTGACTGCAACCAACATATCTGCAGTTGTCAATTTTATCTTTGAATTCTACAAAATACTTGTCTAATTCTCTATATGGAATTTCAAATATATCAAATGTTGAAAATCCTGGTGTGTCTGCAATATAGCTATTTTCTTCTAATTTATATAGTTTTATTCCTGTTGTCGTATTTTTTCCTCTCTTATTTTTTTGACTTATTTCTCCTTCCAATGTTATATCATCTTTAAATAAATCATTTATAAGAGAAGATTTTCCGACTCCAGAATTTCCAGAGAAGGCACTTATATTTTCTTTTAGCAATTTTTTAAGCTCACTAACTCCTACTCCATCTTTTGCATTTGTCTTAATTACTGCATAACCGATTTTCGAATAAATATTGCTTATATTTTCAAATTCATTTTTCTCATCTAAATCAACTTTATTCAAAACAATTATTGGTCTTATGTGTAAAAACTCTGCAAAGGCTAGTTGTTTGTCTAGTAATAACAAGTCTGGCTTTGGGTGTTTACACGACACCACAAATATAATTTGCGTTAAGTTCGACATTCTAGGTCTTTTTATGTAGTTCTTTCTTTCTTCTATATTTTCTATTACAGCCATTTCAGAATTATCTGAGATTATTTCAAATTCAACATAATCGCCGACAACTGGAGTAAGATTATCATTCTTAAATTTTCCTCTAGCTGTAGCCGAATAAATCTTATTATCTTCTGCTTCTATAAAATATAAATTGGATTTGTTTTCAATTATAAGTCCCTTCATCTTATCTTCCTATCTAAATTATTCTTCATATCCTGGTTTTCCAAGTAATTTGAACATATTCTTCTTATATTTTTCTACTCCTGGTTGATTAAATGGATTTACTCCTAATATCTTTCCAGACATTGCACACGCAAGTTCAAAGAAATATATTAATTGTCCCATAGTCTCTTCGCTAAGGTCTTTCATGGTTATTACAATGTTTGGAACATTTCCATCTACATGTGCTTGTATTGTTCCTTCCATAGCCTTTTTGTTTACAAAATCTATTGATTTTCCTGTTAGATAATTTAATCCGTCCAAATCATCTTCATCTAGATTAATTAATATATTAGACTCTGGTCTTTCAATCTTTATAACAGTTTCAAATAAATTTCTTCTTCCCTCTTGTATATATTGTCCTAAAGAGTGCAAATCAGTTGTAAAGTCTGCTCCAGCAGGGAATATTCCTTTGCCTTTCTTTCCTTCACTCTCTCCATAAAGTTGTTTCCACCATTCAGTCATATAATGCATTTTAGGTTCATAGTTTACTAATATTTCTATATTCTTTTCATTCTTATAAAGAATATTTCTAACGACTGCATATTGGTAACATTCATTATATGTTAGGTCTTCATCACAATATCTATCCTGTGCAAACCTAGCACCCTTCAATAATTTATCTATATCAATTCCAGCAACCGCGATTGGCAATAATCCAACTGGTGTAAGAACTGAATATCTTCCTCCTACATTATCTGGAATTACAAATGTTTCATACTTTTCTTTGTCTGCTAATTTCTTCAAAGCTCCATTTTCTTTATCTGTTGTAACATAAATTCTGCTTCTGGCTTCTTCCAAGTCATATTTTGCTTCTAGCAGTTCTCTAAACACTCTAAAAGCAATCGCAGGCTCTGTTGTAGTTCCAGATTTTGAAATTACGTTTATTGAAAAATCCTTATGACTAATTAAATCAATTACATCATTTATATAATTTGGGCTCAAGTTATTTCCAACATAAATAATTTGAGGTGTTGTTCTCGAATTCTTATCTTGCAAATTATAAAAAGTATTTGTTAAACTTTCTATAACTGCTCTTGCTCCTAAATATGATCCTCCAATTCCTATTACAAGAAGCACATCTGAATCCTTTTGAATCTTTGTTGCACATTCTTTTATTCTTTTTACTTCTTTTTTATTGTATTTTGTTGGAAGATCCAGCCAGCCTAAGAACTCCTTTTCATCACTTTTTTTCTCTTGTAATTCTTTGTGAATATCTGATACCTTTTTGCTATATTTTAATATTGTATTTTCTGTTATGTTTGAATTAGACAAATCTAATTTTAGTCCTACCATAGTAATCACTCCTTCGTATATTTATATACTTATAATATATTAAAAATGTAATCAGTTCAAGACTTTTTTAAGATTTTGAGGAATATTTGTTGAAGATAATAACTTTTTATAAAAATATGGTGTGTAAATAAATTACACACCACACTAGTACAGTAGAAACGTTTTTCACTTTAGCTACGCTAGGTTCAAACCGTTTCCTACCCACTCTCTTATATTTATGTTAATTCTCAAATTTGAGATTCCTTTTCCCATATCTGTACTATGGGTTATGATTTCTGCTGAATTTAAATTCAGAGAAACCAGGTCTCAGGTCTACAAGAATAAAGTAAG
>OGDY01000947.1_pt1 | contig 35711 bp, 39 predicted proteins | sample 1570341 | NCBI WGS metagenome assembly OGDY01 (sample SAMEA2581972, study PRJEB24529) | metagenome | biome: Human gut stool | place: China | collected 2011 | reverse complement strand
TTTCTCATCAATTTTTAATTCTCGCAATTTCTTTGCATCCATAAGAAGTACACCAGAATTAATGTATTTATCTCTAGGTATACCTACGACTTGTTCAAAGTAATTTGCTAATATTTCATTATCTATTGTAGATTTATCTATGATACATCCTAAATAATTGTCTTCAAGTTCTTCGTTGAAAAACTCTGAAATATCACCTGGAATAACTGTATCTGAATCGATATATATACATTTATCATATTGTGGAAACATAACTGGAATAAAAATACGGAAGTATATTGTTAGTGTAAATGTATATTCTCTAAGTCTATTTCCTAATTTGTCTGTTATCATACTTAGATTTTTATTCATTTCAGTTAAAATTATTTTGCAATTTTCTGTTTCTAAACTCTTTAATTTTTCAGCATTTTCTTTACTTAAATTTTCATATATTATATTTATATCATAATTATAATCTTTATTTGCATTCATTATTAGAGATTTAATTGAAACCGCTACAAACTTGGAATATTCATCATCTATAGCATAAAATATGGGGATTGTTTTTTTCACTTTATTTCCTCCTTTAATTGTTGATAACGGGTTAAAATATCATCAAATTCATGGCACTTTAAAATTTCGTGTAGTCTATCTATGTTCCAGGGTTTCACTTTTTGTGTTCTAAAGTATGGAAAGAACTTAAAAGTAGTAGTAAAATGGCGAAATACTGTATCATTTTTTAATGCGTGTTGTTCATTATATTTTCTTTTTACAATTAATTTTGGTTTGCAATACTTGTTAATTGCTGCTTGGTCTGGAAGTAACATTTTCCTGGTTTGGCACATAGAGCGAGCCTTCTTAAGGCTACCACTTTTTTTTATTAAATCTAGGTTCATAATTAATACACCTGAATTTAAATAATCTTTTTTAATTTTATTTTTACTATAAAAATACTTGCCATAAAAATCTCTGGCTCCCACGATTTCATATTTAGAATTATCTAAATCATAAAAACTTTTAAATGAATTATATGCTATGACATCATTATCTAAATACATTATTTTACTTGGCATGTTGGGAACCAAATCAGCATAAAGTCTAAGCATGCAATATGGAGTAAACAATGTATCAATATTTCTCAATGGAATTTCTTCTAAAAAGTATTTTTTTACGTCAATTAATTTAACAAAACTATTTTTGTTTGTTTTTTTTACTAATTCATCTAACTTTTTAATTGTTTTTTCACTTACACTTTTTTTATCTTCATAATCCATACTAAAAACATATATATTTAGATCTCCACTTTCATGTTTTATTAATGATAATATGGATATTATTAATCCATCAACAATATTTGAATCCCCACAATAAAGTATGTTCATTTCTACTCCTCACTTTTGCATATTGCTATTAAATACTTTTCATTTTCTATTAATTCTATTTGTTCTTTTATCTTAGTTGTATCAACATTTATTAAACCATATGATATTCCAATACCTTTCATTTTAACAAATGCTTCTTTCATAACCCAAATTCTTGTAAAATCATATACTTTATTCGTTGAATTTAGTATTTCGTTTTGTTCATTATTAGTAAAATATTTTCTTACAACACTCTCTTTATAGACAAAATATTCTACATCTACCCCGATTTCTTTATCACTTATGACTAAGACTATCGTACCATTACTATGACTTATATTAAAATAAATCTTTTCATTTTTTAAATATGGTTTATTATATTCATTATATATTATCTCATAATCTGAAATATTATAGTCTTTTTTTAAACTCTCTTTTAAAAGTTCTTTGGCGTTTGCATTTTCTTTTATATATAACCTATACATGACTACTTAAGAAATTTACTATATCTTCCACAGTTTGAATTTTTTTGATTTCTTTATCGGGTATTTCTATTTGATATTTGTTTTCGATTTCTGAAACTAATGTTACTAAATCTAATGACTCTAAATCTAAATCAGCTATTAAATTAGTTTTTAAATTTATACTTTCTTCAGGCACTTCAGCCACTCCAGCGATTATTTTAATTATTTCTTCTTTCATTTTTCTTCCTCCATTATTTTATTTCTCATTATTTTTCTATTATTGTTCTTCGGAAATTCATCATTTCTTAATGTTACACTTGATATTTGATGATTCTTTGGAACCTTACTGTTATACTTGTAAATTAAACCATTAAAGTAACTTGTGTTTCCAAAATATTCTTCATTCGGATAAATCATTGCTATTAATTTATTGTCTTTAGCATACACTATTACTTCACATACACCTTTATCTTTTGATAACTTTTCTTCTATAACTTCAGGCGATATATTTTCTCCATTACTTAGTATGATTAAGTTCTTCTTTCTTCCAGTGATATAAAGAAAACCATTTTCATCTAAATATCCAAAATCTCCAGTATTAAAATACCCCTTTTTAATAACACTTTTTGTTGCCTGTTCATCTTTATAATAACCAAGCATTACAATATCACCTTTTACTAATATTTCATTATTTTCAATTTTTATATATGCGCCTCGCACTACTTGACCTACAGAACCATCTTTATAATACTCATTTCTGTTAACTGCTAAAACCGGAGAGCATTCAGTAATTCCATACCCATTTAATATTTCGATACCAATTGATCTAAACCATTTAACGTATTTAGCATCTAGAAAAGCTCCACCGCAAATAATGTATTTCAAATTGCCTCCGAAGTTAGCTAATATTGATTTAAATAATATGTGTCTTAAATCTATGCCTATTTTTAGTAAACTATTACTCATTTTAATTGTGGCTTTTAAAATACTGGCTTTCTTGGTTTGACGAGCTGTTTTCCATATTTGTTTATAAAAATTTTCTATAAACACAGGTACAACGAACATAGTGTTTGGTTTTGATTTTTTTATTTCATTTATTAAATATTTTAAACTATTATTTAAAAACACGGGGACACCGTAATAGAATGGTTTTAAAACACTTGTAATTAACCCAAAGGCATGATGAAAAGGTAAACAAGAAAATACTAAACCATCTGGCTTAAATAAACAGCTAGCACCATAAATATCACTTAATATATTTTTTTCACTTAACATTACACCTTTATTTGCACCAGTTGTTCCCGATGTAAAAAATATTACACGACATTCATCTTTTGCTTTATTGTCTTTAAATTCTAAGCCTTTATTATCTTTAATTAATATATCTATATCATCTATATAATATGATTTATATTTTTTTTCTATAACTTCTAAATCGCAGTAATTTTTAGAGTAGTAAATTATTTTTGAATCACTTTTTTTAAGCAATTCTTTTATTTTATCTGTTGATAAGTCTTTATCTATTAACACTGCCACATTTTTACTAATTATAATGCTAAAAAACAATACTAAGTAATTATATGAATTTTCTCCGATTAATGCAATGTGTTTGTTTTTATAATTATTGCTTAAATAATTACTTAATATTCTTACATCATTGTTGAAGTCATTATATGTTTTTCTAATTTCTTCTTTTTGAGCATTATTAAAAATAAAGGCTACTTCGTCTTTTTTATCCCCTAGGTTCAAAGTTAACAATTCTTTAAAATCTTTTAGTTTTTTATGTTCATAATATGCATATGGTTTATTCATAATTCCACCCCATGTACTTTTTAAGTAATGACCCTAGATATAATAATATCACGTTTTTTAAGATTTGAAAACATATTTTGTTTTATAATAAACAAAAATAACTAATTTGTATTTTTTTTAGCTCTATACCTATCCATTTCATTAAAAGGTTTAAAATATATTCTTGTTCATTGTTATTTAGCTCTTTTTAAATAGGCATGGTTTTAGACACAGTCATGCAAGTTTACTTATAAACTTAGGATGCTATAGTAGAGAAGTTGCTGATAGGTTAGGAGATACTATACAAATTGTTGAGAAAACATACTTCCATTTGTTTAGCAAAAAGAAAAAACATAGCATAGAATTATTAAATAAATTTAATGAAAGCAAGAGGTAAAATAAAAAAAATCCCGTATTTACGGGAGAAAATTCAATTTGGTGGAGTAGAGGAGAGTTGAACTCCTGTCCAATATATCCTATATCACAACGTCTACAAGTTTAGGTAGATTTAAATGTCCTAACTAAAATGGCTCTACACTAACCTATTAATTAGTAAGTTTAGTGAAATTCTATACATTAACCTAAACAATTAATATATTATATCTTATATTTATTAACCCCTAGTTCAACCTATAAGAGAAATTGAATAGAAGTGCTCCCTTATCCTAATTATTAGGCAAAAGCAGGAGCGAAACTATAATTAGCTTCGTCATTTAATTTTAATTTTGCACTTAAGGTATGCCGACCACTTGCAGTCATGCCTAGTAATACATGTCGAAACCAGTACTACCCCATGAATTAATTATAGCAAATATTTATTAATTTGTCTATAATTTAGCAACACTTTGACTTAAATCATTTTGTGTGTCTTTAGTTAAATCCTTTATAAAAGTTTGGCTATTTTCATTAAACTTAAACGTTTTATCAAATAACCCGCCTTTTTTAAACATGTCCTCATCAGTTGGAATTTTCTTTATAAAGTCATTTACGTAATGAGGTAAATCGGCGGTTTTTACTACAACCATGCCTTTAGCTGTCGGAGAATAAGTCCCTTCCTCAATTTTTCGAATATCTGGTAAACTATTAACCATTAAATAATTACAAACTTTAGGTATAAAATATTCAATCCAAGCATTTTTATTTTCTATGTTAATATCTAATGTAGTTGCATGTCCAAAATCTCTTAACATGATAATTATGTGATTATCAGAAATGGATAATATTGTTTTTTCAGAATCTGCCATAAAATTATCTAGACCGTCAAAAATACTGGTAGCAATTTGAGTTTTTTCTCCATATAATCTAGTTCTTCCCTTTTCTAATTGCACCATGCTACTTCGTAATATATTTTCATTATTAATAATAAATGTGTGGAAAACATGCAATATTTCAGTTATTGAAGTTGATTGTGCTAATATACCTTCTAAATCTATAAAACAACTATACCCATAGATATCTTCATTTACTTTTCTAACAAGTTCTGGAGACATACTAGCAAATATTTTTATAAAAGTATGTTCTAATCTATCATAATTGTACCCACATTCAAAAACTTGTTGATGATATTTTTTGAATGTATTTTCAATAAACTTTTCAATATTTGAACCTAATTCAAAACTTCTTACTACCCTTAAAAATAGCAATTCTATTCTATCTATAGTATCGCTTAATTTTTGGACATAGGAAATGATATCACCTGGATTATTTTTATCGGCATTATTTGGAAATGTATTATTTATAAGATTTTTTATTATTAAATCAATTTGAAAAAAATTTTCTATTTTTTTAAAGTTTTTAATTTCTTTTTCATTTTTATCCATAGTCTACCTCTTTAACAAACATCAGCTTGTGATTCTCCATTTAAAGAAAAGTCAGCAAATTGTTTTTTTAAATATAATGGATATGCTGCTGCTCCGATCATTGCGGCATTGTCAGTACAATAAATGAATTCTGGAATACTTAATTTTGCACCATTTCTTTCTGCAACTTTGGCTATTTCTGATCTCAAATATTGGTTAGCTGATACTCCACCAGCTACTAAAACATTTTTTATTCCTGTATTTTTTAATGCTAAATCTGTTTTACGTGCTAATTCATCTATTGCAACATATTGAAAACTAGCTGCTAAATCTGCTTCTCTTATAGCATTTCCTTTTTGTTTTTCATTATGTACTACATTAATTATTCTACTTTTTAGCCCACTATAACTAAAATTATATGTATTATCCATTACTGGTCTTGGAAAATCATATGTTACCTTACCTTCCAAAGCCTTTTTTTCTATTCCCGGACCTCCAGGATAGGGTATTCCTAAAATTCTTGCTACTTTATCATATGCTTCTCCGATAGCATCGTCTAGTGTTCCTCCTAAAAACTCAAAATCGTAATCATCTTTCATAATCACAAGTTCAGTATGTCCACCACTAATTACTAATGCCAATAACGGAAATTCTAATTTTTTATTAATAGCATTAGCATATATATGTCCAATTAAATGATTTACTGCTATTAAAGGTTTATTATATACATAACTTAAAACCTTAGCAAATTCTATTCCAACTAATAATGAACCTAATAATCCAGGTTTTTGAGTAACCGCAATTGCATCAACATCAGAAACACTCATATTTGCTTTCTTTAGTGTTTCTTCTAGTACTCTAGTGATATTTTCAGTATGCATTCTGGATGCAATTTCGGGGACTACTCCGCCAAAGTTTGCATGTGTATACATTTGAGTAAGTATCGTTATGGCAGTTACTTCACAACCATTTTTAACTATTGCTATACTAGTTTCATCACATGATGTTTCTATTGCTAATATATAAATATCTTTCATTTTTAAATCCCCCATTTCATTATAATGGCATCACTATCTTCATAATAGTTCTTTCTAATTCCAACTTCTTTAAAATCGCTCTTTTTATATAAAGCAATTGCTGCTTCATTTTTACTTGAAACTTCTAAAGTTATAGTTTTATTAAGACTTAATTTTTTTAATGATTCAATTAAATCTGTTCCAATATGTTGATAACGAGTTTTTTTATCAACAAATATACTTAGTAAATCTATATTATCCCCGAGATCTAACGCATAAAGGTATCCAACTATATTGTTGATATCTGCCACTAAAACAATTGCTATTTTGTTGGTTATTTCTGTTTCTATATGGTAATTTTTGATAAAGTTGTGATGCAATTGTTCACCAAGAGCATTAATTTTATCAATATCTTTGTTAGTTGCTCTTCTTATCAATTTCAACACCTATTTTCTTTATATATATAGGATTTACATCGTGAGCATTTGTAGTATTTTTATTTAATATAAATTTGTATACCATTTCTGCATCTATTTTATAATCTAAGTAATAGTCATCTTTATTAATAGCGTTAACAAACTCAGAGTTATTAACATAAATATAATCTTTAATAGGTTTAAAATTTTGATCAAATTCTGCTAAATAACACCCGTTTCCATCACTTATACCTACTTTTCTTTGATTATTACTAATCGCAGTAACTTCTAGTGATGTAATGGTTTTTATTGGAATATTTAATGTAAATGCTAATGTTTTTGCTATTGTAATACCTAATCTAACACTGGTAAATGATCCAGGTCCATTTACAACTATTATATCTGTGATTTTTTTTCCATCTATTACTTCTTTTATTGTAGGAAACAATACTTCACTATTATTTTTTTTGTTGATAACTTCTTTTTTATCCACAACAAATCCGTCTTCTAATAGAAATATTTTAATATCATTTAAATGTGTATCTATCAATAAACTTGTCATTATAATACCGCATTACATATTTCTTCGTATTCTTCACCGTGTGGTATTAATACAAGTACTCTAGTATCTTCATCTATAAATTTAAACTTAATATCTAATCTTTTTTCTGGTAGTTTATCCTTAATGATATCCGCCCATTCTATAATTGTTACTCCCCCTTTATTAAAGTAATCATTAAATCCGATGGTTTCGTCAGTATCTTCAAGACGATATACATCCATATGATATAATGGAATTTCTCCAGAAGTATATTCTTTTATAATATTAAATGTTGGACTTGTTATTGTTTCTTCTATTTCCATAGCGCTAGCAAATCCTTTTGTAAATACAGTTTTTCCACTGCCTAGCTCTCCATATAAACAAATAACCATATTAGGAAATTTTTCGCTTTCAATATCTTGAGCAATTCTGATTGTATCATCAACCGACCTTGATGTGTATTTATAATCCATTTCTAATCACCTATTCCTATTATAAGATATAATTTATATTTAATACAAGTCTTAAAATACTATTTTACATTTTATTTTGTATTTATTTTAACACAAAAAAAAATTGGCGACTACCTATTTCACATCCCCATAAATTCTGAGAAAAATTGTACTTGTGATGGCTACGTGGTGGCTACCAACGGAAATTTATGGCTACATTTTTACCATTTTATATACCTACAAGGTGAGGTAAAATTATGAATTGTAAATACTATAGAACAAGAACAAAAAAATATAAAAAATATGGATATTGTACCAAGTACAAAAAAGAAGTATCTTTATTTTGTAAAGAATGTAATACAATAGAATATAAAGAAATTAAAACAATAAAAAAAAGAACATATAAGTTATCTAAAGCAGAAACTAATAGAATGAGTATATTTACTGATGACTTAGAACATTGTATTATCTGTGGTAAAAAAAAAGATAATCTCCACGAGGTGTTTTTCGGGCGAAATAGGCAATTTTCTATTCGATATGGACTAGTTATACCACTTTGCATAGAATGCCACCGAGAAATGCACAGAAACATAGAATTACAAGAGATGTGGCACGAAAAAGGACAAACCATTTTTGAAAAGACTTATCCTGAATTGAACTTTTTAACTATATTTAGAAAAAATTATTGCACAAAAAAACAATCTAGCCCAAAAGACTAGGTTGTTTTTAGTAATTAAATCCGTATTTTTTTAACATAGCTAGAGTTAGAGGACCAACACATCCATCTGACTCAAGTCCAGTTCTAGTTTGAAATTCTTTTATAGATTTTTGAATATTAGGCCCATAATAATTTCCTAAAGCTGCTTTTGATGTATAAGCTGGAAATGTTTTATACATGAAGTTAGCTATTTTTTCAACATTACTACCCCTATCACCCAATTTGATATATCCTCTAGCTCCTAAAAAATTATCTGAACTAGGTTTAGGTGGTTCTGGTTTAACTTCTTTTTCATAAGTTAAATATGGGCTTTTGAACCATTTAGTCCAAGTAGCACGTTTGCCATCACAGCCTTTGCCATTATCTTTAAAATAGGTCCTATAAATTCTGCCTTTCTTGCCATCATATTTTGCTGCGGTACTTTCAATTACTTTACCATTGCCAATGTATATTCCCATGTGCCCTTTCATATAAACTAGTACGCCAGGTATTTCTGGAATAGTAGATATATCGCCTTTTTCTTTAGCTTCTGCTAATAAGCCTTCGCAAGATAGGTCTTTTTGTGTCTTACCATAATATCTAGCATTATTTGTACTATAATCATGCCACATGAAGCATTTAAAAAGACCACAACAGTCGAATTGTCTGGTCCCATCTGAATCATATCTTCCGATACCTCCGCTTTTGTATCTATTTTTCTTTTTATATTGTTCTTCAGCCCATTTCACTAAGTCTGAAGCTTTTGTAAAATCGTACATACTTATCCCTCCACTTTTATTGCTCTATTTTCAAATTTCTTATAGGCATCAAGATAAATTTCTTTTTTATCTCCGTTATAAGTAATTTCATAATACATTCCATCTAGTAATGTAGTACTTAGTAAAGCTTTATTATTTTGTAGTGTCTTACAAATCCATACAACAAAGACATTTTTTTCTTCAACTACTACATTATCTGACTTGTCTAAATGTTCATTTGCATAATCCTTTACTAATTTAATACATAAATTTTCAAAATCATTATTTTTCATATTTTTTTTCCTCCCTACTTATACCTTTTATTGCCCAGAACTGAGCTTCTTCTAATTTTGTGATTGCTAGAGATTTCTCTCTACTATTTTCACATAATTTTTCAACGCAATTATAGATATCAGAAAAGCTTAATCTTATTTTATTTATTTTTTCTTTTTGTTCTTCTGTTATTTCTATAAATTTTGCTTTTTCGTTCATAGTTATTCTCCTCTCAATAAATCATTTAAATTTTTTCCTAGATCATAAGCGCCGCCAGTAAGTAAACCTGCTACCACAATAGATCCATTAAAGTCTTTAGTCATAATAAAGTTAATTACTGCTACAATAATTCCAATTAATAAATTTTGTACTGGAATTAATTTATTATTGAACTTTGGATGTTTTTTAGCAATAACACCACAAATGTAAGTAACTAATATTGTAACTAAAGTCATAATTGTTTGAATATCCATCTCTTCTCCTCCTTCCTATATTTTTTCTTTTTTCAGCAATTGTTCCCAATGCTCATGAATATAAGAATTGCCACCCAATTTAGTGTATTTATCATATAATTCATGTGCGTTAAGTCTTTGAATTTGACTTTTTGGAACATTGTGCTCTACGTCTGAGATAAAATTTGTCAAATCTGTTTTAATTGATTGTAGTTCCAAATCATCAATTCTTTTTACTAACGGATTTAATGTTTTATCTATTTGTTTGCTAAACATACTAAAAATATATTTAATTGAACTTATAAAGCCAACTAAAAAAGCAAGTGCTGTAGCTACTTGCCCTAACGTTATATTTTCCATTTCTATCCTTTCTTTATTATTTCCATTTTTTATCCTTTCGGTTATTTAATTACTTCTTCAATTGTTACGTTTACAGCCCTACCGTTGTATGTTTCTAACGTAGCAGTGAAATTACTTTGATTAGCATACGCATTCAAATAAATTACGTCCCCCTCTTGAACATCAGCCAAAATCGGTTGACAATTTGTTTTGACCATTTGGTTTACTACTGGGATATAATTAAAACCAACGTTTATAGCGTGTGTCAAATTAGCCTTATTTTTGCAAATATAACATCCGTATAATCCAACGTCGTTAACTTCTTCTAATAAACATCCACTAACTTTTATTTTTGAAACGCCAGCACCAATTTTAATACCTCCATTTTGGAGAGTAAATTTATTGCCAACACTTGATAAGATTTTATCGAGTTGAATAGTTGTGTTACCTGTTATTTCTATATTACTATTTAGGCCAACTGTAATTATGCTTGGCTTAATTTCATTTATTGCATTTTCCGTATTATCTTGCATTAAATTTAAGTTTTCAGCACTAGCTGGAATAGCTCCAGGTTCTCCTTTGTTTTTAAAATTAATTTTTTCCATTTAAAATGGTTATTTAGTTTTTATGCTGTTCTTTTCCAAATTGCAAAAATTTGATAAGGTTGTAAGTTGTTATGAGGTTGGTTGTTACCTACAAAATTTGTCCCCGCATTTCCCCAACCTTTACCATTTGTCACATTTGTAAAAGTATCGTTTTGTGGTGAATATGTGCCATCACTTTGCGTATCTCCATTTTCGTTAGGCGTATATGGTATCTTATGACTATGGTTAGGCATTTCATTAACTGTTAAAGTATGTGTCTTTTCCCCACCAGTTTTACCAATTGTCTTAAAATCATTATCATTACTATCAATACCAACAATTGCTTTTCCAATACCAGTTCTTTCCCAGGTAAAGCCTAAATAATTACTATGGTCTTCATTATCGTAGAAGATTTCGACTTTTCCAACAGGACATACCATATTTAACACTTCTTGAAAATTATAATTTAAATTTTTAGCATTAGCTGGAATAGCCCCACTTTCACCTTTATTTTTAAATATTTTTAAAGCCATATAATCGGCTTTTCATTGCTCTTATTTCCACTTACCTATCGCAAATATTGAAGCTACGAATTTGGCTGAATCATGTCTGCCTATTCTACCCATTCCAATATTTTTAAAAGTAGAAGTAGTTACAATAGGAAGTTCCCAGTCGACTCGCCAACCCGCCCCTTGCTTAAATTTTAAATCAATTAGTACTTCTGGTGGCTCTTGAAAAACTTGAGGAAAACTAATCGGGTTTGCATAATTTGCTACATATACTCCACTATCGGCCCAATTTTCAGTAACCATTAAAGTGATAGCTACATTTTGGTAAGTTACCATGGTACCATCGTTGAATTTAATCCATCTTCCTGATTCATTACTGCCACTTTCGCTTATGCTTCTATTGTCTAACTCGGTAAAATTGAAATTTACATTTTCTGCATTTAAAGGTATTGCATTTGCTTCGCCTTTATTTGAAAAAGTTTTTAGCATAATGCACCTCGAACAGAAAAAGAGCAATGAATTAAGCCATTGCCCCCTTTCTGTTTAGAGATGCGATTACTAAATAACCGCACCTCCTTTCGCAAGGTATAAAGTACCTTTGTTTGTTTGTTTGTTTGTTTGTTTGTTTGTTTGTTTGTAAGATTATCGCATTCTTACGAATGCTTGTCAATACTTTTGAACAAACATTTTCAATCAGTTTACTCACTTTTCATCAGTCCTTTCTTTGAGTTTTCTTGATTATTTTCATTCAATAAACTTTCATTATATTTGTTTATTTCTTCTTCATCAATTCTATTTAACTCAGCATATATCTTTTCAATTTCAGTTTTCAAAACATATACTGGTAATTTTGAAGAATTGATTTCTTCTATCAATTTTTCACTAAATTCTTTTATTCTAATTGTGAATGGTTTTTCCATATTTCCTCCTAACTCGTTCCTCTACCAACAAATATTCCATTTACAAAATATAAATAGCCATGTTGATATGGGAATTTTCCACTTCGCCCAGCATGATAGCCTGTATTGTTGTCATAACTTCCATATACATTTAATCCTCCGCTTACTGACCTTAAATATATACCACCACTATCTGTTCTCATAGTCCAGTCGCCAGTTGTACTTGAATATCTTAAACTACCATTTGGGTTAATTGACATTGCATCGCCTGTTCCAGACGCTCTACCTATTGCTATTGATTGCCCTTGAGCACATAGCAACGATAAATAATCACCATATATACCACTACCACCTATCCATGTACTTGAACTTGTTTTCCCAGAAACTGATAAATTAGTCCAATAATTTACACTATGAGAAGATAAAGAACTTGCTACTGGATGTTCTGAGCCATTACCTACACCAAAGAAATAACTTCCATTATTAAATGATAATCTACCATTTGAATTTAATGTAGTCACTCCTGCTCCCGAACTGTTTTTTAATGTATTCGCTGCCAAAGTCCAACCACCTATCGTTCCACTAGTTGCAGTTAATACGCCAGCATTTGTAACTGAAAATTTGCCATCACCTATACTAAGGCTACCACCAGATATATCGCCTAAATTACTTGATATACTCGATAAATTTGTAACATTCATTTTATCAACAGTAATAGCCCCTGCTTTTATTTGACTAGCAGTTATAGAACCCGTTGTTATTTTATCGCCATTTATCGTTGTCGATGTGTTATTATTAATTGCACTTATAACACCATTTATATTAATTTTGCTCGCTTGTATTGTCGCAGCTTCACTAGTCAAATTAATGCTAGAAATAACTTCGTTTTTGCCAACTTTTTTTGATACTTCAAGATTTATTGCATCTGCTGTTTGCTTTATGCTACTTTTTACTTCCACTTTTGTCGCAAATTGTGTAGTATAAATATTTGATGCCATTAGTTGAACATACAAATATGCTGAAGAATATCCAGGTAGTGAAATGGTGTAATTACCTGCAGTGAGTGCTATTGTAGGAAAATCATAATTAATAGTTTCTTCACTAGTCTTTAAAACATTTTTATTAGTGGTTTTATCATATTCAACCCTTTTTATTATTGAACATGTTTGACTATCATAGTTTAAGATAAATTCATCATAATTATTAGCATCATAATATAGCAAGTCGTCAGGTAATTCATAATCAACTACTTCATTTGTATCTGTATTAGTAAATCTTATTATTCTATTCGTCGGGTATAAATCATCTGCTGGATATAAGAAATTACTTGGATACAAATATGAAATATCCTCACTAATTGGATGTATTTTAATCGCTATTGGCTCGCTTTCGTTTACTTTTACTAAGTTAACTGAAGCATACTCACTTTCTCCGCTTGTTGTAATATCAGCTATATCGCTAATTTTAGAATTTATTTCATCTGTTGTTTGGGTTATTTTAGAAATTTTATCGTTTTGGCTTTGGACTGTTGATGTTATACCATTAACTGAAATTTCAAACTCAGAGATTTTTTGTGATTGCACCTCATCGTTCACTTTTAATGCTTCAATCGCTGTAATATTTTGTGACACGGATGTTTGTACAGTATTAACACTATTTATAACCTCTTCAACTGTTTCTGCGGAAGCCTTAGTATCAACAATTGTATTTAAGACATTAACATCAGACTCAATAGTTGTCATCTTAGTATTTATTGATGATACAGAAGATGATATTCTTCCATTTTCAATAGATAAATCAGAAATAAGTTCTCCCTGATTATGAATAGTAGTATTAATTGTTCCTATTTTTTCGTCATAATCGTTAACTATTTCCGTTATTTCTTTTTTAGTAGAATAATTTTGTTCAACGCTAAGCTCAATTTCATCTTTTGCCTTTTTTATATTTGATTGAACGTCATTTTGTGTACTAAACGTTTCATCAATTTTTTCTTTGGTATAGTAATGATTCTCAATATACTCTATTGAAACATCTGTATCTCTTTTGATCCAATGATTTTTATTATATACATCACTATCTTGAATAGCAAAAACCCAGTCGCCTTTAGCAACTGGATTTTCTATTTCCCCGGTAGGTAAATCATCATCAGAAGTATCTGCTTCTATAATCCATAAATCATCCTTTTTATATGAAGTGGGTTTACTTGTATAAATTGATTTCTTTGAATTTATTTGATCGTAGATTGTTAATGGCACATCAACTTTTGACCAGCTATAAGTAATTGGATTAGTGCTTTTTTTACAATATCTATACTGATTATTTGTTGTAATATCATACCAATAATCACCAGTATGTTTTGCCTTTAATATATCAGTTGTCCATTCTTCAGCGGGATCTTCTGCTTGATACCAACTTTCAATCTTTCCATCAATTTGTTTTTCTAACTGAATTTTATCAACGGAATATGTTTTATCAATAAAATCAATAATGGTTTTATCATCGGTTGCTATTACAACCCAGTCATTTAAACTAAATAGCCCCATTAACTTATCTCGAATACAGCGATACAATTTATTATTATAAGATAACAAACTATCTTTGTAATATGGTGGATTAGGAGGTGCACTATAACTTTTTGGCAAATTTTCTATTCTATTATTAATTGTATCTTTGCTATCAGACAACTGCTTATCCAAGTAACTTTTAGTTATATAATCATTATCATATTTTGGTTCTTTGCTTATATTATTCATTTTACCTCCTAATCATATAATTTATTCCATATTTCTTCTTTTTCTTTTTTAGTAATATCCAATTTATTAATATAATTAAATAAATAAGCACGATAGCTCTTAATGCTATAATTGGTTGTTACTCCAAAAAGTATTGTTTTTTCGGCTTTGCTTATATTCAATTTGTTAATGTAATTAAATATTGCTTGTTTTCTTGCGTTCTTCATTGCCGTAGTATCACCTTTATATTTATCTTTAACATCACTTACTGCTTTTTTAGCTAAATAGTAATCAGATATTTGTCCCTTCGCCATTGTATACGTTTTTACACCATTATAAGTATTAGACATTTCAATTCCAACTACATCTTCTCTTGCTTTATTGTAAGAATAATCAACAATATTTTTTATTATTTGACTTTTCTCTTCATCTTCAAGTTTTACATAATTAGAATTTTTCAAAAGAAGTTTTATATTATCTTCAATTATTTTACCTGAAACTTTTGCATATTCAGTTCTTTCCTTAGTTGAAAGTATTGTCTTTTCTCCTTTTTGATTAATGTAATAAGGTGTAACTCTTGGCATTATTGTTTGGTCACCAGTTACTTTATAAACTCTATAAATTTCTGATGCACTTTCACTTATATTTTCCGTATTAACATTAGCTGGATTAAGAAATACATTAAAAATATTATTTTTTCCACCATATCTAAGTATTTCTCTTCCCATTGTGTCAACACTAGGTGATAGAGTTTTGCTTAAACCTGGTAATTTAGCTTTTATTTTATTAGTAGCCGTTTGTAAAGGTTTATCATATTCATAAGTTTGTCTTTGAGTTGTATCAGTTAAATCAACAATTTGTTTTGAAAATGTTGGAATAGCTCTTGAAGGTAATTCTAATACCTCATTTATTATTCCCGAAACAACTCCTGCGTTATCACTTAAAACATCGTTTATACTTGATAAGAAAGATTGTTCAAGTAATATGCTACCTGCAGTGTCTAAAGAGTTAACTATGCCTTCTAAAAGGGCTTGTTCCTTATTTCTTTTAGAATTTTGTATATTAGCCATTATAGACAATGGAGCTGCAATCGGTTGTGCCCAGTCATAAGTAAATGACTTATTGCCTATTTTGATTGAATACGAATTAATTCCTAGAGTATTTTTTATAAAGTCTCTAGTATCCTTGTCATCATCACTTTCACCACTTGTTATACCAGCCTTAGCTAATGCCATACCTAATACATATAACATAGTTCCAGCTGTTGCCTTACCTAGAGTTTGGACAAAGTCATGTTGCATTTTTGCAGTAAATTGTCCAGTTTCAATAGCGTTATTCATTGCCTTGTATTTTGTTAAACTATTAACTAATCCAACTGGAGAATAATCAACAATAGCTTTAGTTAAGTTAGCAGGAGTTTTTGCAAATGGAATTAACACATCGCCTAGACCATATCCTCCTAGTTTTATGTTATTTAGTCCACTTCTTACACTAAGAACAAACTTAGTATATTTGTTATTATCATTCCACGTCCTTGATAAAGCTTCTTCATGGGCGATATCAATCATTTCCTGTGTAACTTCAGTTGTATTATTTAAAATCATTTGATTTTGCAATGAATTTTCAAACGATGCTTCACTAAACACTCTGTCACCAGCATCCATAACATAATTTAGCAAAGATTCTGTTCTATTTAATGACTTACCTATTAAATTTTTATCACTGAATGACTTTCTACTAGATATTTCAAATCTATTACCATCCATATCTTTAGTATTTATACCTTTTTTATGATCATTTGTTGCCTGATATGCGCCTTTTTTCATTCCTTCAAGTATAGCTTTTATGTTCATATTACCAGTTGTTCTAACACCCGTTTTTTTAGCTATTTTTTTATCCATTCTACTTGCAAAAACATCACCAATATAATTAATTGGAGCAATAATAGCATTACCAGCAACATTTCTTACTTGAGTTTTAGGATTGAATAACATTGATATTCTCATCCATGATTTTATTCTTCCATCTTTATCTGGTGGTAATTTATCTGTCATCATTTTTTGAATTTCTGCAAGTTTAACTTTCTTGTCATATCCCTCTGGCATGTCTTTTACTTCTTGCATGGTATCCATTATAAATTGAACTTCATTCGGTTTTAAATCAAAATCATTTTTATATTTGTCAATCCACTCTTTAGTTTTTCCTTTAATCATCTTTTCATAAGCATCAGATAATTCACTTTGTGCATACTTTACCATGCCTTCTGGTGACATTCTAGCCATAATATTAAATGCTTGTACAGTTTGACCGGCTTTAGTTCCGATATCTCTCATTTTTTTAGCAACTTCAACCATGCTGTTATAGTCACCGCTATCACTATATTGTTTTAATAATATCCATCCTTCTGCAACATCAGTAGCATTGGCATCTTTACTATCCATTTTTGCCCATCTTAATGTTTCAGAAGCCCCGCCTTTATTTAGTTTCTCAAATGCTTCATTAAGACTCTCTTCATTTGTTATTTTTTTATAGTATTTAACTTCATCATTTGATAAGATATGTTCTTTTTGAGTAGTATTAAGCATATTAGTTTTATCTTTAATATTAGACCAGTAGCGACTCTCACCTGCACCTTTTTCTACATTGACTTTTGATAATTCTGGTGTTGTTAAAGCATCATTAACTGATAAATCAGCAATCTCATTTGGGTTTAAAATTTTTTTAACTTTTTTATTATCAGACTCATTTTTAATAATTTCACTATACTTAGCATTTGATTTTAACATTTCGTTGCCTTTTAATAATATATCATCAAAATAGGTTCTAGTACCATTAGATTTATAATTTTTTTCTAAATGTGCTTGCCATTTTGAATTATATTGTGAATACTTTGCACTATCACCCGGAAAGTATCCAAATTCATTTATATCATCGCCAGCAAAAAGTATATCTTTTGCTTTAACTTTAATCTCAAGAATATTACCTTTTCCATTAAATTGAGTATTATTATGATATTCGGCATATGATTTTGATGGGGTCACCCAGTCACCAACATTTATCTTATTTCCAGGGGTTGCTCTATATATTGTTATTTCTGCTTCTGGATTATTTCTAACTTTTTTTAACGCATTTAGCGATTCATTGTTATATTTTTCATTCAAATTTAAATACCATTCGGGATGTTCAAAAATTCCAGACATGTTTGCTTCAAAATTAGACGCATTTCCATAGCCTTCGCTTGGCCTATGGTTCATAAAATAATCAGTTTCTATACCTAAATTATTTATGTCATTGCCAATCCCTATTTTTTGATGTGTGTCAGATGCCGTTTCGTATATTTTATTTCCTAAGTTTTCACCTAAATTTTCGATTGCATTCTTATTAGACCACACAGTAAAGTCATTTACCAAATTATTGTTAGAGTCCATTAAATAAACTTTTACATCGCCATTATCTTTCCTAAAGTATTCTATATAATTTGTCTTAATTAAATCATCGTATTGTTTTGCATCCGCAAAATTAAAAGAACTATTAACTAGTTCTTGTGTATTATTTTCGTTTAACGGCATAGAATATTTAGTAGATGTATCACTATTGACTTTAACGTCAGTTTGTGGTATATTAGCGTCATTAAAGGAACCGTGGGCTGATTTATCAGCCATGATAGATAAACTTGTTTTATCTAGCACGGCTCCTTTTTTTTCTTTAAAATTGTCTAAATCATAAGCAAAATTATTATTGTTGTCCTTTCTTACAACCAATCTTGCTTCATAATATTTGTAATCTATTATTTCACCTGATACATTCTTGATTGGATAAGCTAATGTGACATTATAATAATCAAAACCTTGTTTACCACGATTTGTTCCTTTATAATTTTGTTTAGATTTGCTGGTATCCATCTTTGCAATTTCTAATATTTCTCCATAATTTCCAGAAATTCTCTTTTTTAATCTTGTATTTTTTTGATTATTATATCCATCATTCAAATACTTTTTAATATCTTTGTTTTCTATACTAATTTCTGTACCACTTTTAGAATTTACATATTTAATACCTAGCATTGATTTTAAATTTTGTTCTGCTTCTTGTTTAGATGGATGGGAACCATTAACATCATCAGAAACTACAACATCCTCACCACTCATTAATTTTCCCTTAGCATAATTTACATTTCCATTTAAATTATTGACTGATTGTTGCATAGTTGTATTTCTATACGCATTTCTCCATCTGACTTCTAAATCTTGTACAAAATTTCTATATCTACCTTCAACAGTTAGTCTATTTATTAATTTCTTTATAGCTTCATATATTTGTCTTATTAAACTTTTAGATTGTTCGGTATTTTGTGTTTCAAGAGTATTAATAAATTCTTGATTGCCAAATAGTTGACCACACACATCTGCAAAAACTTCTTCTGATGTAAGATTTTTTCCATATGTAGTCTCAATTTCTTTAACTGCCTTAGCAAAGCCTTCATTTCTACTAGCGAAATCATTTACCAATTGCATCATTTCTGGAGTTTTTATAGCATGAGAAATTTCATGAACCAATAAAAACTCTCCAGCTCTATCTGAATTTGGATTAATTCTAATTTCAACTTCATTGTTATCATTAGTAGTAATTTTTGCATTTACTGAATTACCATTATCATTCGTAATTGTGTTATCAAGTAATATATTATAGTTTTTATCTTCAATTACTTTAGAAATTGTATCTATTAATTGTTGAGTTTCTTGACTATTATTTAATCTTGACTCTTTTGCACTCTGATAAAGATTGTTAATCTTTTGATTATTTGTTTCATTATAATTAAATAAATTTTCATTATTTGTTTGAACAAGATTATTTATACTTGAAATACTAGATTTTTGATATTTTTCTTCATTTTGATTTAGTTGATTATTTAATGAAGAATTTTGATTATTATTTAATTTTGAATTAGCTAAATTTTCTTCCTCGTCTACAGTTAATCCATTGATCAAACTTCTTCCAGTTTTTATATTTTGGTAAGTAGTAGGATTAGCTCCTATAGTTACCGCAGAAACTAATGCTCCCATCACAAAGTCTTGTAATTTATCTTCGTTAGTATATATTTCATTTAGTTCTTTATCATTCATATAGGTTAATTGTTTGCCTATAGCACTACCGATACCAGAAATAACTTCTTCAGCACCTTCACCAAGAATATTAACACCCGCTTGAGTTATATATTTTAAAGCCTTATTTTCAATTTTGTTGGTTGCCTTATTCAAAATAGTTTCGGTTGTTTTGCCAGTCCCTGGTAGTTTAACTCCATTAAATATGTATTCTGAACCAATTTCAAACCCAGCACTTATACCAGCTGATAACCAAGCTTGTGCATTTGTTGCACCTTCCGCATAGGCTTCTGGTAATTCATTGCCAACACTAGTAACACCAGAAGTAACTTGCCATGGAATGCCAACAGATTTTCCTGCTAGCATTCCAGCATAGTATCCTACGCCTTGTGCTACATCTCTGGTTGTATCACCAACAACGCTATTTGATTTTGTAGCATCACTTGCTTTTTGTAATAACCCTGAAGGGGTATAATTTTTTAGTCTTTCATTAACTACTTCATCTTTTCCAGCAAGTCTATTTTTTAGTTTATCAGCATAATTATCATATCCGAGAATATCGGCGCCAGTAGCGATTCCACCTACTATAGTTTTAGCTACTGCATCACCTATATTTGAAACTCCCTTTAAAAGATTTGCACCAACATTTGTTGCTGTATTTAATGTTGTTCGTGTAATATCTCCAAAATCATAACCATCATCAAATAGATTTGAACCTTTTACGACATTTTTATACCACGGTTTGTTTTCACTCTTAGAACTGCTTGATTGTTTTGCTAATTTTAATCCGCCTATAACATCATATTTTTGTTCAACTTCTTTTTTTTCTTTTTCATCATTTTCTTTTTTTATTTCAGCAAGCTTAATTGGCATTTTGCCACCTCCGTTTATTATTTAGGATTGGTAATATAATTTTTATAAAGATTATTGCTAAGAATCGTATTTCCAAATCCGCGGCCTCCATTATTGCCACCACCTTTTCCGGCATTTGAAGACATTATGTTACTTTTTTTCTTTTTGGATGTTACATCAATATATTCATTTTCATATCCATCCCAGATGTAATATTTACTACCAATTTTCCAAACATTTTGGTCGTCTATATTCACATTACCTGTATTTAGTGATCCTTTTTCTCCAACAAATTCTGCAACAGTTTGTCCTGATTTTTTTAATTTTTTTCCATTAATATTATCTGGTTGATATCCATTATCAAAAACACCATTTGCAGTGTCAGGATTTACAGTTTTAGTAAATGGATTTGTATACTTGCTTTGAGTTTCTGTATTTTTATCATTGGAACTATCGCTATTGCTATCACCAAATCCATCACTTCCATAATTGCTTATATAAGTTTTATATTTGTTTAATGCATATTCTTTTTCCCAATTTGCTTGACTTTGTTTAGCTTGTTCTCTTTGGAATGCTAAATTTTCATTATATTGTCTTATAGCTTCTTGTTTTGCTAATTCGGCTTGTTCATTTTCATATTCTTGTTGTTTCATAGCCAAATAATTATTGTAAACAGTATTGTATTGATTTAAAGCTTTGTCATCTATTTCGGATTGCAAATTAGCTAAATTTTTACCATAATCAGTTAATAAATTTATTCTACTATTATCATATGAAGTATTAGTATCATTTTTTTGTATTTCTAGATTATTTAAATTGCTAATTTTGTTTTTTAGCACTTCGGTTAAATTAGTTCCGTAATTATTATTAATAGAATTTACTTGACTTCCAACAATGCCTTGCGTTCCTAATCCCGCTCTATTCATTGAGTTTTGATTATCTTTTAAAGATAACATTTTATTAATATATAATTGCTTTGCAGCATCTTCAGCACTTTGATTTATTGTACTTTGGTTTGCATTTAATTTGTAAATTGCATTGTTTTGTTGATTTTGTAATTGATTTAAAGAATTATCTTTCGCTTTAATCAATTCGTCAATTAAATATTGATTATTTTTTTTTATGGTTTCCGAATATTTTCTAGCATTTTCTTCGGCTTCTTTTATCCATTGTGCAGTTGTTGCCATATTTTTCACTCTCCCTTATATTTTCCTGCAAAAACATATTCTAAAGATAGTCTTTCGAAACTTGATCTTTTATTTGTTTTGCTTTCCATAATAAATTTCACAAACATAAATTTCTTAATTCTTTCTTTTTCTCTAATAATTTTTGGAAATGTATCTGACAAATTGGAATATTCTTTGTTAATTATTTCACTTGTACCATCATCTAGTTCATAACTCAAAGTAATATCACTTTCTTGTTTTGGATTTAATACTAACGTAACGGTTTTAATAGTCTTAGCATAATCATTAGTATCAAAATCTAAAAATGGTGTTTCCCAATAACCTTCAACATTATTTTGATTACCATCTTTATAAGTTGTACCGAAAGTGCATATTTTTCCATCGTTTGTACCAAAATACAATTTATTATTCCAACTAAAAAATACCCTTGCAGGTATATTTTCCCAATACCACCATTCATATTGGTATTGTTCCGTTTTAGCATGTTTTGGATAACTTAAATATCTGCTATCAGCTATGTACACATTATTATTTATTCCTAAATAGTACTTACCATCGACAACTATTGATATTGCATTATCTAAATTACTCTCTTTTAAAAGTTTACCATTTACATAATATGACCTTTGCATTGCAAATTTTTCGCCATTATTTCCAATGATCGCATATACTCCTTGTGGGGTAAGCATTAAAGGATCATTCAACAAATTATTTATAGATTGGCTAGCAATACAGCCAATATTTTTTACTCCATCTTGTAGCGGAAAAACTTCAACACTATTTAGCAAATTGTAACTTCTATAATAAATTGTACAATCTGTATCACTTTGTTTTTTTAATATAGCAAGTGTTCCATCATTCAATCTAGCATACCCAGCAATAGGTTCAGTACCAACTCTTGAAAAATTTTCATCTGGCCAATATAATGGATTTTCTTGTTCACACCAAAAATCATAATTAGGAAAATCTTTATTACCGGTAACAAAAATTCTATTACCATTTCCTTCATAACCATACAATTCTGCAATAGTACATTGATTGATTTTCTTGGCATTATCACTAATTACTTTTTTGTATGTTATTTCTACATTATCTCTGCCTAAGACTGGTGGCTCTCCAGGAGTAAAATAAACCTCTCCTTTTGTTAAATCAAATGTATAGTCAGTAACTTTTTCCCAATCGCCTTCTGAGTTTAGCTTTCTAACTAGTGTTATTTCATCTATATTTTGTTCTTCTAATTTAAAAGTAGTTTGATTTACATATGTAGGCTTTCCTGCATCATCAAGGCCAGTTTCTATTTTAGAAGATAAAAACATGTTTTTGACATAAGGACTAAACAAATTCTTTAATTCGTAATCTGTCCCACCACCATTATTATCTCTTGAAACTGATGTTGTAGGGATATATCCGCACTCATCAGCAAATTTTGCTTCATAATTAGTTCCATCGAATTTTGAAAACACAACTACTCTTGTTCCATCAAAAATAACTAAATAGCCATGTAAATAAATGCCTTTAGATTTACTATTACTCATCCCAGTCAACACTAATGTAGAGGTTTTAAAATCACTTGTACATTGATATAAAGACTTACCAGAATGAACTAAAAACAAATCTCCTTTATCGGTGTCTATATTCCACACACCATTGATTTTTGTACCTATCGTGGCTAATATATCATAACCATATCTTTTTTCGTTGTATCCATCATTATTGATGAAATTTTTTGCATTTGAGCTTCTTCTTACATCTACATCTATTTGTGATGTTGTAAAATCTACACCTTTAAATTCTTTAATAGTGTAGTATTCTTTTGTTTTTTGTGAAGGTATACTATACATATTATCCCTCCATACTATAAATTCTATCTATCGTTGGAGTTGGAAATCCATACTTATTATTAGCATAATTATCTATTAAAGTCATGAACTCATTCATATACATAGTTGATAACGTTAAATCATCATCTTTGTATAATTCACCTGCAATATATAATGGTATTAAATTTGCATATTCTGGTGCAATTTCTATAACAAAATTAATATCAGTATCTGAATTAATTATAGTTGGTTTTACTTCGTATGAAACAAGTATTTTTTCACCTTGCCAATTATCAATTATTATCGTATTTTTATTTAATATTTTCCAACTAACAGGCATTTTAGAATAAATACCTTTAATCATTCTAAAATCTTCTATTTTCTTAGATAAATCATAATAAATAGTATCTTCTTTTTCTAGTTCAAAAGTACTTTCATTGGACCCAAGTTTCGATACAATAAAATTTATTGCTTCGTTACAAGCTTGTGGCATTGCATAAAGATATGTTTTGTATTTCTTTTCATTCATATAATCTGATAATTTATTTACAGATAAGCTTTCATTATTTAAAAACATTTTCTTTAAACTTTCGATTTGTATTTCTCCCCATGTCATATTTTCACTCTCCTTTGGTCAAGTTTGTGAGAGTTGCACTCACCATACTCTTAACTTGATTAAGAAAGATATAATTAAATATATCCTCCAATTGATAATAATTTTGCAACTGATTCTGGAACATCTACAGTTTGTCCTCTATTAATAAAGTACGTATACCCATTTATTTGAACAGGCACCACTAAATCTTTAGAATTTACCTTATCGATAGGAACTTTCACCCTAACTTTTGGTTCTGCATCCAAAATTTTCTTTGTATTTTTATTTTCTTCTTTTGACATCTTTATCAATTCTGCTTGTGATAGATTAAAGGTATTTTTTTGCGATTCTAACATCTTTTTAAATTCTTCTTCAGTTAGTCCTTTGTTTTCTTCTTTAACTGTTTTTAATTCTTCTTTTAAATTTTTTATTTCTGATAAAAGAATGCTTATATCAACAGTTTCGTTATTTATATTTTTTTGATTATCATTTTCATTTACTGTTGTGTCTTGATTTTCAATTTTATCTTTATTATTTTTTTCCATATTATTTTTCCTTTCAATAATTTAATAAATCAAGAGTATCTTAATCAGATACTCTTGACTCTAATCTTGTAATACCAAGTTCTTGTAATCTTTTTGAGGTAAACATATTTTTCCAACCAATGCTACTTCTTTGATTTAATGGGTCTCCTGTTCCTGCACTTCCCTTTTGCTTAACAATTATTTCAGGGTGAGACGCATCCATGCTTAATTCTGGAACACCATACGTATCTTTACCGTAAATGATACCTTGATGAATAACTTCTTCCATTTTTTCATAAACGCCTCCACTACTTGGAAATGTTGATGAAGTATTTAGAACATATTCATCGCCACTTTTAACATAATATTTTGCATAATTAGTTGCCCAATCAGATGGTTGAGAACTAATAGCTGAATATAAGTCTGCTTTAGGTGTTTCACTAGATTCCATAAATCTTACCCCACCATAGCATCCTAGCTCATTTTTTATAAGAGCCATACGATTTGCATATAGATTTGCATCTATCCATCCACCTTTTTCAGTGTCATTTTTTAAATCATACGCTTGTTCAGGACTTATAGTAGCATGATAAAAGCCATCGTCAAATCTTGGTACATTATTTTTTGCTAAATCTCTAACAGCCTTTTTAATATCTACACCTTTTAACACAGATGTATTTTCTAGACTTTCACGAGAAGTTTTTCCACCAGCATAACGCACATTAGTGCCTGTTGATAATTCCTTTCCTATAATTTTATTGGTTGTAAGGCCAGCTTGTTCACCTAGTAATTCAGATGATTCTGTAATCACATCATCTTTAGCAACCATTTCTAGCTTATCAGATAATGTGATATAATCACCATATTGTTCTAATTTTGCTTTTAAAGAAGTGATATCAAGACTGTTTCCGTCTGGAGTAACACCTTCTGTTAATGGTGTATCTGCTGGTTTTAATGAATTGAATTTTCTAAATTCAATTGAGTCACCTTTACCTTTAGGGATACGTTTCTTTTTAGCATCTTGATAAAATGTTAATTTTGGTAAAAATCTTTCTAAAAGAGTTCTGTCATAAAATGTTTGATTTTCAACAGACAAAGTTTCAATAGTTTGAGTATTTGTATTCATAATTTCCTTCCTTTTCTTCCAGGATTTTATCTAATTTCACCATTTTTTACCTTAGTAACATATTTTTGGAAATCTTCACTAGACATGTTTTTAAAGTCAATAATGGTACTACTATCGTTATTGCTCGATAGGCTACCTGGACTTGCCTGAGCATTAGCAATAGTTTGTTTTGCAACGTTAATTGCAGAATTTCTAAAAGCATTCTTGAAATTGTTAAATCCTTCGTAAAGTTCTGTTAAGGAATTGTTTTTACCTCTTATGTAGTCATTAAAAAAAGAGTCATCTAATAACTCTTTCAAATTCACATTAGGGTATTTTTCAACAAATTCATCAACTTCTTTTTTAGTCTTTTCCTCAAGAATTTTCTTTTCTTGAATAACCTTATTTTCTTCTTTCCTTTTGTTCAATAAAGCATCTGGCAAGTCATTTATTGGGTCTTTACCTTCTTGCTCTAATTGATACATAGTTTCATACATTTCAGCATCTGCTAAATCTGTAATCGGTCTATTAGTATAAGGATTTATTTTGCCCTTATACACTGCTAATTTGCCTTCTTCATAAGCTTTAGCTTTGGCTTCTTCTATTTTTTTATTAGCATCTTCCTCAGCTTTCCTTCTTATTTGTGCATAATTAGCATTTTCTTCATCAGATTGTACTTTTTTTTCAGTTTCCGTTTTATCACTCTTATCAGCTTCTTCAACAGTCACTTCTTGTTCAGTAAATTCTTCTGAAGTTTCTTCTTGTGTATTCTCATCCACAATAGTTGTTTCTTCGGCAACTTCCTCAACTGGTTCAGCGACATCCAGTATTTTTTCGCTATCTTCCATATTTCCTCCTTGGATTTTTACGCTATTCCATGCGAATTTTATTTAACTTCTTTAATGTCTAGTTATAAAGACAAATTAAAAGACACATAAGTGCCTATAGTTCAATATTTTGTTGATTTACCATGGCGTTTTGCGTTTGAGCTAGCATCATTTGCTGTTGCATTGCTTCTTCTTTTTTCCTTTGTCTAATCTTTTTAAGTTTTTCTTTAAAAGACATTATTGTATCTGGATACAATTCAATATAATCATCTGCATCTATTGTTCCATCTGCTTTAAGTGAATCTAACAAAGAGATAGCTAAACTTTCACTCCACACTCCGCCAGCTCCAACTTCTACAGATACATTAAAATCAAAATTTTCGTATTCTGAACCATTCATTTGAACTGCGTACACATTACTATCTTGTTCGAAACCAAATAATCTACCATCTGAATAATAATATTTGAAGAATTGTTCGTATATTTTTGCCTTTTGTGAATAACACCTATAGAATTTCTTTTGATACATTTCAATAGGTTTTTTGGCTTGGTTTTGCAATGCGATAATTGCACTAGCTGCCATATTAGCACCTAAAACCTCACCGGTTACGACCTCAGTTGAACCTGATGTTGTTCTTGTAATATCTAAAATTGTATTTGTTAAAGTCAATGCTTGTGCGTTAAATGATGGTGTTTCAAGATATTTTACTCCCCAACCATTAGTTTTTGACATATCAGTTAATATTTGCCCTGGTTCATTTGTGATACTTTGATTTGCTAGTGCTCCAATTTTTTGAATAATTTTATTATCTTGAACCGATAATAACATCATTGCTACATTAAAGTTTAATGCTTTATTGTTTTGTATTGCTTGTTCAACTTCTCCAATACCATATATACATCTTTTTCTTTCTTTATGAGTTATAACTGCAACTGGATATAATTGTTTCTTAGCGTATGTATAATTTGTATGATTATCCGGTTCGTTAATTTCTTGTTCATCTTCAAAAGTGACTTTAGCTTTTTCTGGTTGCCATAACGTTGGTTTTTGAAGATAATATTCTTTTGTAGCTTTTTCCCAAACTACTTTGCCATCTTGTCTTGAGTATTTTGTTAACACAGTAACACATTCTAACCCATTTTCACTTTCAGATAGTTCATTATCTGCTTTTATACTTTCGTAATCTTTTACGCCATTTCTCTTTGCTAAATCTTTAACACTATCTAATGGTTCAATAGAAACAATAATAATATATTTTTGTTTTTGAATATCTTTTTCCGTAGGGTTACTTACAATAACATTTTTCGGGTGAATAACTTCAGCTCTCATTGCTCCAACATATGAAGCATACAAACCACCAGAAACATTTACATCCCAATAGTAATGGTAAAAAGAAGTACCTAATTGCGTTGTATAGCTTATTGCAGTATCATCTAAATCTTCTTCTTTTACTTCTTTGACTAAACTTTCAGCAAATCTAGTGAATATTTCAGCACCTTGTTCGGCTTTTTCCAATTGATATCCATATAGTTCAGCTGGTTTATAAATCATTTTGACATTTCCACTTAAAATCCCGGCTTTTTTGTTATCAGCAATCATAGAAGATATATTAAAAACCGGCCTTGGAAGTGACTTTGTTCTACTTGTAGGTGCAGGCCATTGATTTCCCTCATAAAAATTTTCACAATCTTCCCAGATTTTTATTAACCCTTTACTTCTTAAATAATTCAAGCCATTGATATATTGTTCCCAAATTTTTGTAGATTTTTTTGTACTTTCATCCATAATCATTCAGCTCCCTCATCTTTTCTCGAACTATATCCAAACATCCACTCTTCTTTAATATCTTGCGTAAGATTTTGAACTGATATAGGCTCGTATTCTTCATTATTATCAGTTTTTATTTCAGCACTAATTTTATCCAACATATCTTGCATATATTTTTTCATAAAAAAAGGAACTGTTATACCAATTCCAAAGCCTGCAACAAAAACTATCAATAATACTATTCCATATAATATTTCCACATTTTTCACCATCCTATGATATCATCCGTTTCTACATAATCACTCTGTAGAGCAAATGGTAATTCTATTTTTTCTTCTTTAACAACTTGTTTAACAATAAAATCTTGTTGTTCTCTTATATAATAGGTAATTGCTAACCCCATTATTAAATCATCGTGTTCTCCAGGAGAAGCTTCTGCTCTCCCTTTTTCGTTTCTTATAAATACTAAAGCTTCATTTAAAGTATCTATGTCATTTATACATTCTATATTATCTCTGAATATTTCTTTTAATCCAGCTAATATAATTGGCCTTGTCGCTTTTGAAGTGACAAAACCAAATTTGTCTTGAATGATTTCTGCTATGTTATCTTCAACTTCTCTTATGAATAGCTTAGGATAATTATATTCTTTTAATTTTTTTGTTGGGTAAGTACTATAATTGTTTTCTAAGCCTATCAACGCAGTATTATAATACATACCTAAACAATATATTTGCCTAGCATATTCATCTTCATCTATTTTATTATGTCTTAACTTAGCTACTTGCTTACTATTACTATTGTCAATTACATGTCCAGTAAAGTAGTCACTACCTTCACCAGCAGTATCACCGCCCAAAACATAAGGATGCCCTTCTAAAGCATCCTCAAATATATCAATATATCCTTTTTCATCTTCTATAAATTCAATGTCTGATATTTCGTTATTTGATAATGTATAACTGAAATACCCTTTTTTTAGTGGTTTTATATTTCTTATTTTATTTATTCTGCCCATAATTATTTCTTTATTGAAATAACAAGAACCAGTACTTATGAAAGCTTCTTCTGGACAGATTGGATATTCTTGTTTGAACAATTCTATGTCATTACCACAGTTATTTCTTATACACCATCTACGCCATGTAATTTGCTCTAGTGATAAGTTATAATCTGTTTGCAATTGTTTTTCTTCTGAAGTTAGTTCAAAACCAGTATAGGGCATTTTATATTCTTCTAATTCGTTCCACCCGACAAATAAAGGTACAAAATCATTATTACCGTTTACTGCACCGTCCCATATTTCTTTAAATTCATCAAAACCATTTGCAGTAGATTCTATAAACACTGCCGTATCTGGCAGATAAGGAACTGTTTGAAGTAAACCAACTAATGTAGCATTCTTATCCCCTGGCCAAAATGCAAATTCTGATGCATGAAGGTTATTGTAAGTATAGGAACGTCCTACACCCTTTGAACCAGCTGTCATACACCTTATTTTACTTTTTAATCCTGTACCTCTTTCGTTGTCAAATATAAGTTCCTGTGCATTTGAAGCTTTTTTTGATGGTTTCATTTCTTGTGGCAAACATTCATACATTAATTTACTCATATTAAATAAATTCTTTGTTGCATCTTCTTGGTGTGTGATAATACCAGTATTTACATTGAATTTTGTTGTAGTTTCTTTAAAAAGAATTGCTCCAACTATTGTACTAAATCCCATTTGTCTAGCTTTTAGTATAACTATTCTTACTGGTTTTCCAGCAATTTTCAATTCTTTGATTATGTTATATAATTTTTGTTGTGGTTTATTTAATACTAAATTTACTAAATTACCATTTTTATTTCTAATTTTGAGATATTTTTCTATATATTGTTTCGTATTAATACTCATCTTTATCACTTACAGCTTTCAAAGCTTCTTCATAAGATATTTCAACGTTGCCGGTAAGTATTGTTTTATATTCTCCACTCATTTTATTAAGAGTATCTAACGCCTTTAATTTCGTATCTATTTTTGTAGGACATTTTATTGTTTTAATCGCATCATTTTCCACATTAGTCATTAATGGAATTTCTTCTAAGATTTCACCTTTTACTATTTTAGTCAAATAAACCATTCTTTCTTTTGCAGTCATGATACTCTTATCTTGAAGTTTTTCTAATAACTCATTATACCTTTTCTGAACCTTATCTGTATTAAACAATAAACATGCTTTACTATCTATTGCTTCATCTTTATATTTTGCATTATATGCTTTTTTGTATGCTTCTCTCTGGCTCATACCTTCGATAAGATTCTGAACAAACATTTCTTGCTTAGCATTTAACAAGTTATCACTCCCTTTCCTTAAATTCAATACACTCCCAAATTTCTTTTTTGTGAGCAACTAGTATAGATGTAATAATAACAAATAATAGCATAACTATTACAAGTACTATAGCTAATATATATTTCATTGTTACATCTTTCCTTTCACTTGTCCGGACTAAACCAGACTTTTTATTCAAAAACCGGACTTTTTTTAGATACTGTACTAATGATATAAAGGCTTTTTACATACTAATATAGCAATTCTTCCTTTGTTAGTCATGATTAAATATTTGGCCGATTGCAAACCTATATTTCTTCACTAGGAATATTAATCAATCTTGCAAGTTATTAATTAATATTGCACCCTTTCATTTCCCAGCATACCCAATTTATATATCATCAGTACACTACCTAAAAAGGTAGCACTATTTTGCACTCTCCTAAATCTCAACGAAAAAATTTAAGTTCCGTACATTTCGTAGACTGCTTCGTTCGTTGTCTAGGGTTTTCCAGCAGTTTTCCCCACCTAAAATAAGACTTTATTGACTCTCATAATTAAATAATTTTAATAAAATCTATACAAACACAGGATTTTATGTGTTTTTCTCGGCGTGCTTTGACGCATTGTTAGTGCTTATAAATATAATTAATCAACCACCTTATAGGTGACTACACTGTAAACCAGCATAGAGGTTTTTAACCTCACTCATATATTTATAAGCACCATACTAGCAATACATGGATTTCGAGAGGTGCTACCTCCCACGGAAACTATCTAGAATAAAACCTTTCCTCAATAGTTTTTTTGTATTACTAGTATGCTACTCATAAAAAGTAGCCACTTGTGTTATAACTAGTGCTTTTATAAGCACCATATTAAGTAAATATACTGATATTGTGGTTAATTACAATACAATATCATTTAGCTTAACCAATACCCGTATCATTGTGCTATATATTTACTCAATATGCTATTTATAAAAATGGTTACGGAAGAGGGATTTGCACCCCCGATTTTTGCCTTATGAGGGCAACGAGATAACTACTTCTCTATTCCGCGATGGTAGGCGAAGTAGGACTTGAACCTACAACCGCACGGATATAAGCCGTGAACTCTAACCAATTGAGTTATTCGCCTAAAAAAACGATTAGAAAATAATCTAATCGTGTACGAGGTATTATATGGAATATGTATAATTATTCCATGATACCATTTTATCACATTCCACCGGACATTGAACGGACATCTTTTAAAATTTACCATTTATTATTTCTTTATATATTCTTCTTACTTGTTTTTCACTATAATTAAGAGTTTCTGCTATTTCTATCCAGTATCTTTTTCGATTGTATTTTCTTATAAAATCCATATCTTCTCTTAATTCATATACTTTTAACTTGTAAGGTTCTATATTTGAAATTCTTTGCATTTCTTTAAGAATGTATTCTTGATAACTCAATATACTTTCTTGTAAAGAATATATTTTAGTATCTAATTCTTCATCTTTTATAATATAATGACTAAACTTATCAAATATTGCATTTGTCCTACTCGTGACCACATCTTTAAATTTTGAAGAACCAGGCTGAGTTTTAACATAATTTATTTTTTTCTTAGTTAAATACACATCCAGTTCATTTTCTAATTTTTCAATTTCATTTCTAGCTTCTTTAATAGTTAAATGTTTTTCTAGTATCATTTAAGCCTCCATCTTTTCTCGTAATTCATCTTCATTATAAATTCTATATCTATATTGAGTATTTAATCTCTTTTCTGTTTTACCAATTTCCCCCAAAAGTAATTTTCTATTCTCATAACCGATTAATCTTTGCTGATAAGTTCTAAGTGTATGAGCTAGTTCTTGTTCTTCTTTTATTTTTCTTCTATCAATTAACCTAGACTTAAGTTCTTTTATCATTCTATAACTAGCTTTACTATCTAATTTATTGTTTTCAATATAATGATACAGATCACTTATACTTTGATCATTTTTAGAACACATATCAGACAAATTATCAATATATTTATCTAACTCATCTAATAACTCTACTATTTCTTTTACTTTTGTTGCTAAATTCATAATTCTATTTTTATTGTCCTTTCTAACTAATAATTTCATTTTTTCTCAATATTTTTAAATCTTTTTCTAACTCTTTTTAAAATTTTTCCATATATTTTGTTAATCTGCAAATTTTGTATTTTCATCAACTTGCTCATTGTTTGTTATTTCACAAATTAAATCATTAGTTATTTTAATTTTTACTTCCCCATATCTTGCATTAAAAGGATATATATCTTGCCATTTTTCACAAATTATATAGCCATTGCTTATTTTCCATTTGTTAGTCTTACTATTTATTTCTAAATCATCTCTTAAAGAATTTATGTACGCTTTTCTTCCAACAAAATTAAATTCTTTGTTATATTCTGGATATTCATTTATAAAATTATCATAAATATCTTTAAAATCAGATTTTAATTCATATAAAAATCTAGGAATTATTTCTTCATGATATGTTCTTATATAACCGTCATCAAATAAAGTTCTAGGTTTTATATCGCATATTTGTTTTATAATATTGTTATTAAATTTATTTAATGGTATATAAACTAAATCATCTTTCCCAAAACAAACATTCTCTTCAACTTTTATATCTTCAATAATTTTAATATATCTAAGATTTAAAATTACTATACCATCAATTATCCCTATTGTTTGGCCAGGTTCTTTTAAAAGATTATATTTTTCATCATTTTTATAAGTTCGTCGAAAATCATAATACTTGGTTGCTCTTGAAGTATAACCTTTAATTATTTCTTTTTCTCCAAATTTGCAATTTGCTTTCCATCTACCCGCACTAAAGCAAGTCCCATTTTTATAAAAAGAACATTTTTCACATTTATCGCAATATGTTATTTCTGCCTCTAATGGCATTTCTTTCACACCTTTAAAAATGCTCTTGCCACCATATAAATTAACATTTATTTTATTCATCCTTTAACTCCTTTTCTAACATAGGTTCTATTTTTAAATAATCTATTTCATTCATACTTAAAAGTGTTCCCCAATGTAGTTTTTCATAATCAATATTTGTTTGAATAACATCTACACCTGATAATTTAATATAATTATCCTCAAGAAAATCAATTTTTTCTAAATTATGTCCACTGACTTTACAACCATTTTTACATTTATATTCATAATAATATCTCATAACTATTTCTCCTTTAAATTGTTAATTTCATCTATTAGTTCATTAAATTTATCAACCATAAAATCTGTTTCATCACATCTAATGTATATTTTGTTATTTCTATTATTCAAGAAATAATGACCGTCTTCGTCTTCATACATTTCTATTTTTTCTATATTCTTTGGTTCTTCAATTATTTCTGCTTCATTATTTAATATATTAAAATTCCATTTCCCAAATAAATAATCTTCTATATCTTGATAATTGGCTTTTTCAGTACAATACATATAACCTCTATATTCATATATGACATTATTTATTTTTATTTTTTCAGGCACTTCTTCATTATTTGCTATCTTATTAAGTAAATCTATCACTTTAATTTTCATTCTTAACATCTCCTATTATTTCTTCTTTTACTAATTCATACATATCAGTTAAATATCTTCTTTTAAGTAATATAGTTAAATTAGGGTTTATCATTGCTCTAACACTTTTACTATTTTTATCATAATCAACATCTATTTGTATTACTTGATATAAAGATTTATATTTATCAGTATATGTTTCTTCTATGTATCTAATTTTCTTTTTCATCTGATACTCCTATTATTTCTTTGCATTTTTGCAAAATTTCTTCTAATTCTTGCAACTTTATTTTCATTATATACAAATCTATATCTTCACTTGTTAAAGCATTAGCAAATATATCATTTTTTTGTTTACTAATTTCATCTTCTAAATATTTTATAAACACTTTTTGTTGAGTTTCTAATATCTCTATCTTACCAGCGTTTTCTAAACAACTATCTTTCTAATTACAAGCAATATTTTCTTTTTCTTCAAGTTGTTTCTTTAATTCTTGATTTTCTTCTTTAAGTTTATTATGTTCTTCTTCATCAAAGCAATGAGTTGTACCTCTTAATATAGATTTTAGTTCTTCATTTTCTTCTTGTAATTTTACTATTTCTATTTCTCTAGCCAAATCGTGGCTATTTAGTTCTTTATCAGTCATTATTTAATCTCCTCTACGCTCAATATTTTTAATACATAATACATCTTGTTAGGTTCTGCTCCCCATTCTTCTTTACCGTAACCTTTTGATAATTCTATATTGCATTTTATAGATGGGCTATTATTTGAATAGCCATTTCTTAGTAATATTGTTATATATTTTCTTTCATACTCTTTCACAAATCCATTTTTTACATTATGTTCGTATGCTCTACCATAAAATCTAGTTGTGTAATAAGGTTTAATTTCTCTGTATTCTTCTTTCTTTTCGCCTGACTTTATCATGTCAAACCATTTTTTCTTTATTGGTAATGTTAACATTACCAATAAAGAAAAAATGGTT
>OGDY01000918.1_pt1 | contig 36314 bp, 28 predicted proteins | sample 1570341 | NCBI WGS metagenome assembly OGDY01 (sample SAMEA2581972, study PRJEB24529) | metagenome | biome: Human gut stool | place: China | collected 2011 | reverse complement strand
GAGCTGTCCTTAGTACGAGAGGACCGGGATGGACGGACCGCTGGTGTATCTGTTGTTGACCAACAGCATGGCAGAGTAGCCAAGTCCGGCAGGGATAAACGCTGAAGGCATCTAAGCGTGAAGCCCCCCTCAAGATAAGATATCCCATCTTCGGAGTAAGACCCCTTGAAGACTACAAGGTTGATAGGCTTTGTGTGTAAGTGTGGTAACGCACTCAGCTGAGAAGTACTAATAGGTCGAGGACTTATCCTTAGAGGTTTCTAAGAGATAAGCTTTAGAAGATACCTCTTTCTGTGTGAAATTCTGAAGGTACAGAATAAAAAAGTACCGGGAAAATTTAACGCTGCAGCAGGTGTTAAATTTTTTCTGTATATAGGGGATTGGTCAAATGGTATGATAGGAGTCTCCAAAACTTTTGGTGGGAGTTCGATTCTCTCATCCCCTGCTTGATAGGCGTCAGAAACCTTGAATTTACAAGGCTTCTGGCGTTTTTTGTTTGTGAAAAAACAAAATCCGTAATAATTACGGAACGAAAATCAAGGAGCAATATACTTCATGTATGAACTTAAGAGACAGTTTTCTACTGTTGAATACAGAGAGAAAACACATGTGTATCAGACAGGAGGTATATGATATGATGTAGACAGGGTCCGCGGCATATGCCGTGGACTTTATTCTTTATGAGCAAATTTTTACGTATTATGTTAATATAGAAAAAGAATAGAGATGACTGAGGTTGAGGAACTATGAGAATAATACACTGTGCGGATATCCATCTTGATTCAGCCCTGAGTGCACATCTTGGAAGAGAAAGAGCCAGAGGCAGAAGAAATGAGATACTTAACACATTCAGGAAAATATTCGGGTATGCTGCAGAGAATGACGTGCAGGCGGTAATAATAGCGGGGGATCTCTTTGATTCAGAGACAGTGTCTGCCACAACGATAAATGTTGTTCTGGGGGAGATAGCGAAGTATGCTGACATAGATGTGTTCTATCTGAGGGGAAATCATGACCCGGATGAAAGCTTATTTGCGGGGCGGAGACTCCCAGAGAATCTGTATTTATTCGGAGATGAGTGGACGCAGTATCAGCTTAAGGGATCACGTATAGTGATCGCGGGCGCTGTGCTGAATGACGAAAACTGCAACAGCATATATGATGGACTCGAACTGGATGAGAACGATATAAATATTGTCACACTCCACGGCCAGGAGCAGGAATATGGCAGGGCTCGCAACATGAATGATGTATGCCTGAAGAAACTCAGGGGAAGAGGCATAGATTATCTGGCTCTGGGACATGTGCACGGAAGAAAGCTGGAAAGCCTTGATCACAGGGGATTCTACTGCTATCCGGGATGTCTGGAGGGCAGGGGCTTTGACGAGTGTGGTGAGCACGGCTTTATGGTGCTTGATGTGGATGAGAGGAGACATACGGTTGAGACCGAATTTGTGTCATTTGCCTATAGAAGGCTGTTCGATGTGGAAGTGGACGTGACAGGGGCAGAGTCAAGCTCTGATGCGGCGGACATGATCGCAGACAGACTGTATCAGGAACTGCCGGGGACAATGGAAGATGAGTCCAGGGACATGGTGAGGGTATCCCTCACAGGCGCGGTAAATGTTGAGAGCGAGATAAACACGGATTATCTGACTAAGCAGTTTCAGGATTCGTTCTACTATATGGAGATCTTGGATCACACGGATTTTCAGGTGGATTACACGAGGTATATGAATGATGCGTCCCTCAAGGGCGAATTCGTGAGGAAGGTCATGGGGCAGGATATGAGTGAAAATGACAAGGCATATGTGATCCAGACAGGACTCAGGGCTCTTGCGGGCGAGGAGATATTTTAAGTATGAGATTGATATCTTGTTATATAGATGGATTTGGCAAATTGAATAACATGGAAGTCCAGTTCGAGGATGGGATAAATACATTTGTCCAGGATAATGGCTGGGGTAAGTCGACTCTTGCTGCTTTTATCCGGGTCATGCTGTATGGCTTCGACGGTGAGACGAAGAGAAATGACATTGAGAATGAAAGAAAAAGATATCGCCCGTGGTCGGGGGCTGCCTATGGCGGAGAACTGGTATTTGAGAGCAGGGGCAGAAACTACAGGGTTCAGAGGACATTTGGCGCGAAGAAGAGCGATGACAAATGCGTGATATACGACGAGGCGACTCATGCTGTAACAGGAATGTTCACGGATAAGCTTGGGGAGGAGCTGTTTCATGTGGATTCTGCGTCATTTGTGAGAAGTATGTACATAGGGCAGGATGACTGCCGGACCTGGGCGACGGATGGGATAAGTGCTAAGCTTGGTAATATCGCTGACAGCACGGATGATATAAGCAATTATGAGAATGCCAGACAGATACTGAAGAATGTTATAAACAGGCAGTCGCCAACCAAGCGGACAGGGGAACTGTACAGGAGAAAATATGAGCTTGATGGGATGCGTGAGCAGGTCAGGGAGCTTGATGGAATAGACAGAAGTATAAATGAGCTGAATAAAAATATCCGTGAGATAGAAATGCAGAATCAGAACCGGATGAGGCGGCAGCGTGACAGTAAATATATCATGACAGGATTTTGTGCGTTGATCGCAGCACTTTTATCTCTGGGAATGTGGAAATTTATGCTTGGAATAGAAGAACCTGACGATATGGCTATGATTATATTTGTTGTATGTGCAGGTATGTTTTGTGTACTCGGAATCTACTACATTATACGCGGGATAAATGAAAAGATCAGGCACAGGAAGAATAAGGTGGAAGAGCCGGGGGATGCCGCTGATGATACCAGATCGGACGGATCAGATGATATATATACAGCCGATGACGAATCCGATATGGATGAGGAGATGTCGGTCTATATGGCAGAAAACATGAGACTTGGCGAGTATGCCAGGGAACTGGCGGAGCTCAAGCTTCGAAGACAGGAGATATCTGCTGTGAAGGCATCGTTGGCGGATAAGAAAAAGGCTTTGGAAGACGATCTGCACAGATACGAGCTCAACGTAAAGGCGTACGAGCTGCTGGGGGAGGCCAGGGATACATTTGCAGTGGGACATTCGGTGCCAGTCATGGAGGCATTTGACAGGTATTATGAGTGCGTTACAGGAGAGCATGCAGGAAATGTACAGGCGGCCCCGGATATGACAATCAGGTACAGAGAGCAGGGAATGTACAGGGATTCTCAGACCTTGAGCTCGGGACTGGCGGATATCCTCGGAGTGTGTGTAAGAGTTGCAATAGTGGACAGCATGTATCAGGATGAAAAGCCGATGCTCATAATGGATGATCCATTTGTCAATCTTGATGACAGAAATATGGTGGGGGCGAAGAAATTTGTGGAGAAGATATCGGAAAAATATCAGATATTGTATTTCACATGCAGCCAAAATCGTGTACTATAGATACATAATAAATACTCAGGAGGAAGTATGTTGAGGACAATAAGGAAGGGATTGTATAAGTCGAATAACGTAAGATTTCTTGCTCTGCTCATCGCTGTGGCATTTGTTCTGCTGACGGAGATGGCGTGTGTGGGGAACATGACGGCCAAAGCGGAGACTGCAGGGGATGTGGCTGCATCTGTATATGCGGATACGGAGGCTCCGGGGGTGGCGACGCCTACCAGCGTGGTGGAGAAAACAGCACTTAAGATGAACAGCAGTACGTATGTGTTTACGAACTCCACCGATGGCATGTTCAGACTCAGCTTTGCGGAGGGCGAGAGTTACTTCATTGGTTCAGGTGAGGACAGTGATACGCTTATCACATATGCACTGATAAGATATAACTCCAAGTTTTATCTTGTCGCAGCGGATGACAGCGATGCAAATGTGCAGTATAACGGAAGCTACACAGACACCAGCTTTGAGATGCTGAAGTCAGCGAATTATAATTCTTCAAGCAGATATGTCAACATGAGTGTTAAGAGCGGCAATACCATAGAGCTCAAAAAGTTTACATTTGCCAGGGACTATTCTGTAGCTCTGACAGGATATTACAATGGAGTGTATTATACCGAGGGCAGTCCGGCGACAGGACTGTTCACAAGATCCGGGTACTGTGATTACTTTGTGAGTGGCAAGGCTGTTGTGGGGGATGGCTGGTACAAATATGGCAGCAGTTCACCGGCAGGGGAGCTTGTTGACGCGGATATATCCGGAAGCATGTCTGGAAATGATGTGAAGTATATCCAGCTTTTTGATGGGCATGTTGTGAGCGCTTATCACGGCAATTATTTCTACAGCTATAATGGAACAGTCAGGATCACCGTCAAGAATAAGGCGGTCATGGTAAATAATATAAAAGTCCTGTTTGACAAGAATGGAAATGCGTACAAGGGACTCAGAACAGAAAATTCCAGAGTGTACTACTACGAAGCGGGTATTCCGGTCAAGAACGTGGTGAAGCAGTTTGGAGAAGACTATTATTACTTTGGAAGTGACGGCGCTGCGGTGAGATCGACCTGGATCACATCAGGAAACTGCGTGTATTATTTTGCGGTGGACGGCAAGGCAGTAAGGCGGATGCAGTCGGGAAGACTGTACCAGTATTCGTCGGGGAAATGGACCAGTACGGCAACCGGAGTATACGAGGTAAACAGAAGATATTATTACTTTGTGAACGGTGCGAAGAGCAACGTCACGAAGTGGTATGAGATCTCAAGGGATAAGAAGTATTACATAAGAAACGGAGAGGCAACCTATTTTGTACAGGTGGACGGCATAAGATACAGATGTCAGAAGGTGGCGAGCGAGGGCGGCTGGACGGCTGCGGTGAATGCGTGGATACCTTCATTTGGACATGTTGTGCTCCACACGGACAGCACGGGAATGTCTGATGCGATATATTACAGATCGACACATACTGTATCGGGATATGCAGACACGTACAGAGTATTCTCGAATAACAGATGGATAGTAAAGAAGAATTCTGTGGTGAGACTGCAGGGCAACTGCAGTTACTTTGGTAAAACAGGTAAGGCTGTCAGAACAAAGGGCTGGCAGACGATTAGTGATTACAGTGCGGCTTATGTAGGCGATGAGGGAACTGTAACTGAATATGTGTATTATGACGAGAGTACAGGATATTCCGAGTACAGAAGTGGCAAGCTGCTCAACGACAAGTCTGAGGGCCTTAAGAACGCCAAGATCAACAACAAGAAGGTGTATTATTTCAGCGATGCAAATGGACGCTGCAGTAAACTCACGAAGATAGTAGTGGGTGATGTGGAGTATGAATTTGACAGTTGGGGAAGATGCTTCAAGACAGATTCGATAAGCTGGGATTTTGATGAATGGATGAAGAGGGTTGTCAATGAATATCTGGGCAAGACAGGAATCTACTGCAATGTATTTGTGGCAAATGCGCTTAGATACGCAGGCAGCAGCACTCCGGGAAGTGATATGTCAGTAAAGTACACTGACTTTGCAAATGGCGGATTCGTGATCAGTTCATCAAATATATGCTCAGACTGGGCACTCCGCAAGGTCATCGCCAAGGCGATTCTGGCGCAGAATGGAAGCTGGGGTGAGGCGACGGATTACGAGCTCACAGCGGACAGGGAGGACTTCTCATACGATGCGCTCCTGCCTGGTGATATAGTTGTCTACTATACGAATGGAGAGCCGACCCATGTCGGAATCTATTTTGGAAAGTTCTCTTCAGCGACAGCACTTAAGCAGTATCTGAGAAAGCTTGGAGTTCCGGCTTCGGCATGTGAGGCATATGTGCATGACTGGGGTTCTAACAGCGGAAATATGCCTGAATACTGGATCATTCAGGGTGGAATGGGCAGCAGCGATCAGGTCTATATAAGCAATTCTGCATATGATCTGTCGGGACAGTATGCCATGAAGATAATTCATGTGAGACATTAGAATGTAGAGAGATTGACATAAATGTACAGGGAACTGTGCATGATAACAAAGAAAACACCATATATGAATACGGTGAGTGGATACCTTATATGGATCCTCTTTGCTGTAGTCGCATATGGTGTTTTTTGTATTTGTTGATATAGTTAAGCCTGCAGGTTTGACATGAGCGATCCCGCCATCAGTCCTCCTCGGACAGTTCCTCCCATTTTGTGTAGAGCTCGTTGAGTTCTGTGTCGGCTTCGTTCCTCTGCTTTGTGAGGTCGTTCAGCAGACCGACATTTGTGGCGTTCTCAGGAAGAAGAAACTGTTCATCGATCTCTGCGATCCTGTTCTCAAGTTCCTCGATGGATGCCTCAAGCTTTTTCAGGTCATTTGCCTTCTTGCGCTGCCTTGCCGCTTCAGCTTTGCTTTCCTGCCATGAGAGCTTGGCCTGTGAGACAGCGGGAGAGGTCTGGGCCGGTGCGTCAGAGACTCCGCTTATTGGAGTGAATGGACTTCCTGAATCTGTGGAATACGTTCGGTGGGTCTCGTAGTAATCGTAATTGCCTATATAGCTTGTGAGCTGTTTGTCCCTTAACTCGATGATCCTTGTGGCCGTCTGGTTGATGAAGTATCTGTCGTGAGATACATACAGGACAGTGCCGGTGTAGTTCCTTATGGCATTCTCCAGGATCTCTTTTGATGTGATATCCAAGTGGTTCGTCGGCTCATCCAGAATAAGAAAGTTGGCGGAAGAGAGCATCAGTTTGGCAAGGGACACACGTCCACGCTCGCCACCTGACAGATCCTGTATCCTCTTGAACACGTCCTCACCTGTGAAGAGGAATGCCGCAAGGACATTACGGATTCTGGTGTTGGACAGATCAGGGTAGGCGTCGCTTATCTCGTCGAATATGGTGTTGGACATCGTGAGTACCTGATGTTCCTGATCGTAGTAACCGATCTTGACGCGTGATCCAAGTATGATAGCTCCGGCATCTTTGGATACAAGCCTGTTGATCATCTTCAGTATGGTTGTCTTTCCGGTTCCATTTCCACCTATCAGGGCGACGTGTTCGCCACGTTTGATATCCATATCTATTCCTGAGAACAGATTATTGTCGCCAAATGATTTGGAGAGTCCTTCGATCGTAAGAACATCCTCGCCGCTTAAGACATTTGGCTCAAGAGTGATCCTCATCTCGGATGCAACCTCGGTTGGCTTGTCGAGACGTTCTATACGTGAGAGCATCTTCTCACGGCTCTCTGCACGTTTGATGGACTTCTCACGGTTGAACTGCTTGAGCTTCGTGATGACCTCCTCCTGATGCTTGATCTCCTGTTGCTGGTTGAGATATGCCTTCATCATGTTCTCACGGATCTCTGCACGCTTTTGTGCGAAGTAGGTGTAGTTGCCATTGTATACCTGGCTGTGGCCATTGTCGAGCTCGACTATCTTGGTCACGATCTTGTCGAGGAAATAACGGTCGTGGGAGACGATGATGACGCTTCCCTGGTAGGATGACAGGAAGCCCTCAAGCCATGAGATGGATTCCATGTCCAGATGGTTTGTCGGCTCATCGAGGATGATGATATCCGGCTTCACCATGAGGAGTCTGCCGAGTGCAAGTCTTGTCCTCTGGCCACCGGACAGAGAGTCCGTGTGGCGGTCATAATCCTCCTTGGAGAAACCGAGTCCTTTGAGAACTCCATTTGCCTCGCTCTCACAGCTATAGCCGTTCTTATATTCGAATTCGTGGGTGTAGCGGTTGTAGAGCTCCAAAGATTTCTCAAGCTCCTCACCGGACTGCTCAGCCATAGTGTGTTCAAGTTCGCGCATCCTGTCCTGAAGCTCAAGGATAGGCTTTAGTGCATCCATCATGACTCCGCGGACAGTGGTGTTGTAATTGCTCTCCTGATACTGGGACAGATAACCGATTGTCCGGTCCTTTGACACTATGACCTGACCGGAGTCAGCACTTTCCTCACCCATTATTATCTTGAGAAGAGTGGTCTTGCCGGCGCCGTTTATGCCGACTATAGCCATTTTCTCCTTTTCCTCAAGATGAAAAGAAATATTGTCCAATATAACATCTGTGCCAAATGCTTTGCAGATGTTCTGACAGTCTAAAATCATAATTTAACCTCTCATTTGTGTTCTAGCCTTTTAATTATATATACAAGCCTTTACTTTCGCAAGAAAATGGAGTGGATTTTATACTATAAGGGTGGAATTGCACTGTTTTTAATAAAATGTTCATATTATTTTAAGCAAAATACACAATTATTGTGATATACTAGATAAAGATATGCGTGGATATAGGAAAGACGCCGCAGGGCGGATTGATATATAATTACAGAAAAGGAATGATGGAATGGATTATAGCATCTATGACTATAATAGTGACGAGAAGCTTCTTCAGGAACAGGAGATAGAGGAGATCAACAATGTGAAGATGAGTCTGCTCAACACTCTTGTCACGAAGCTGAACAATGCGGGAATATATTTTAACAGTACATCGAGAATCAAGTCAGAATCGTCACTTCTGCACAAGCTGGAGACTGGTAAATACTCCATGCAGGAAGGTGGAAGAAAGATTCAGGATATCATAGGTATACGAATCAACCTGTTCTATCTGGAGGACATGGATATATGTGAGAAGATACTTGAGGAGACGTTTCTTCTGGACAATTGGTCCAAGACGAAGAATGAGGAGAACAAATTTGAGGCACAGAAATGTAACGGTGTGTTCAGGATACCGAGCAAATATCTGCGAAACATACCTGCAAGTGTGTGGAACAAGCCCTTTGACCAGACATTTGAGGTACAGCTCAGGACGGTGCTCTTCGAGGGTTGGCATGAGATAGAGCATGAGATGAGATATAAGTATAAGCTGGGTTCTGATTCCAAGGAGACCGATCTGTGGACTGGACATGAGGATCTGTCCAGAGTCATGAACAGTATCATAGCCAATCTGGAGCTGTGCGACTGGTCTATCATGCAGATTTTCAACAGTATTCACGACTCACAGTACAAGGAGAAGAACTGGGAGAATGCCATAAGAAGCAAATACAGGCTCAGGATCACGCAGGATCCGCTTAAGCCTGAGCTCAGGGAATATCTGGACAACAATCCGGATATCGTGGCGCAGTTCCACACTGTGAGCAAGCGCGAACTGGTTGAGATACTGCTCAACAAGAAGTATCACAAGGAGCTGACTCCTGACAGAGTTATTTATCTGATCAACAAGGAGATAGTCCACAACGAGTATATATCAAGGCTGCTTGACAAGGAGCAGTTCGTTCCAGCGGTCAGACCAGAGGTGAAGACTGAGATAAAGCCTATGGTTCCAAATGTTGTGTACAGCCACAGGGTAGGAATACCTGCGGCGGGTTATGACAAGGCGTGTGAGATCATATACAAATGGGTCAGAGAGCACATCAGTATGGTGTTCCCACAGATGCCCGAGGAACTCACGAGTGTGGATTATTCCACCATAGGATATAAGGTATATATAACATATGAGGCCGGTGAGTTTCATATGGATTTCCAGCACATAAGCAATTCAGAGGCTGGTGTTATATGGCATGTGACAGTGGATATGGTGAGTGCCGGGGATATATATGATGTGAATGTGGAGAACATATGTGAGACCATCAACGTCAAGGAGAGAAGATACAGCAGGCCAAAGTTCATGAAGGATATGTTCAATCAGGTTGGCTTTGTAGACGCCGGGATAGTCATGGAGGAGGGATCAAGCCCTGAGGAGATCAGCTATGACAAGCTGAATGCGATTGTTGAGAGCCCTGACAGATATATGCCGATCATAGTCATAGTGAAGCCGGATGAGATACCGGACTGGGCGATAGACTGTGATGGATATATACTCAGAACGGATATGCTGAAGAAGACCCTCAACGGTTTGTGTCATGTATATCTGTGCAGTGGAGACTGCAAGAAGCGCTACGAGGAGGAGTACGGTAAGGAATCCGTGGATGGTGGAGTTATGATGTGGGAGAAGAACAGTAACTACCCGATATTCTACTCCATGGATATCATCAACCAGAGCTTCTTCGAGGAGGTAAACCACAGTATCAATGAGAATGTGGAGTACGAGAAATCCTTCAGATATTCGCTGAGAGAACAGGTTCACGATGAATATCTGAAATAACACAGAGGTAGGCAGACCATGAAGAAATGGTACAGGATAGCAGCCGTAGTGGTTGTCATGGTGGCTGTGATTGCTATGGTCATCATATCAGGCGTGAGACGGTCAGGTGAAAGTGAATATACAAGGAACACGATCACCATGGGAACGGCTGCGTCATTTACAGTGTATGGAAGCCATGGCAGTGAGAATATAGACGGGATGCTGAAGCTCATAGACAGACTGGACAAGGATGTGCTGTCATGGCGCTCAGCGGACTCTGAGATATACAGGGTGAACACCACATATAAGCCTGATGAGGATATCACGGTGAGCAGTGAGTTTGCGGGTGTGCTGAAGCAGACGCTTGACATATCGAGGGCTCATGACGATCTGCTGGATATCACCATACGGCCTTTGGCGGATGTGTGGGGGATAGAAGATGGCAGGACAGAGATTCCATCACAGGCGGATATAGACAGTGCACTGAGGCTGGTGGATGTGTCAAAGGTAAGTGTGGATGGCGATACGTTAAGGATATCAGAGCCTGGTATGATGCTTGATCTGGGAGCAGTCGGCAAGGGATATGGCTGCGACATGGCAGCAGAGTATCTCAAGGGTACTGATGCGGCCGGTGCATGTGTGGCTCTGGGCGGAAGTATAGTCGTGTACGGAAGCAAGCCTGATGGTACAGCCTGGAAGGTCGGTGTCAAGGATCCGAGAGCTGGAGAGGGAACGACCATGGGTGTCATAAGCTTTGGCGATGGGGAGACGGCATTTGTATCCACATCGGGAGATTATGAAAAGTATTTTGAGCGGGATGGCAGGAGATACCACCACATACTTGATCCCCGGACAGGATATCCGGCATGGAATGGCACTATAGCGGCCACGGTAGTGTGTGATAACGGACTGACCAGTGACGCCTTGTCCACACTGTGTATGCTGATGGATAAGGATAAGGCTATGAAGACCATTCAGGAGTATGGTGCGGAGGCCGTCATCATAGATGAGGATAAGAATGTGTATGTCAGTGAAGGCCTGAAGGACCGATTCACCATAACGGCAGAAGACTATAAATTGGCAGAGTGATGTGAAGATATGGCAGGATGGTTTAGAAAAAAAGATCTGATATTGTGTGTAGTCCTTTTAGTAGCGGGAATTATATGCTGGCTTGTCATGCGGCTTGTGCTTCCGACGGGCAATACCGCGGATGTGTATATAGATGACAAACTGGTGCAGACCATAGACATGACAGTCGACGATACCTATGAGTTCAACACGGACAGGGGCAGCAACACTGTTGTGGTTGAATCTGGGAAGATCAGTGTCGATGATGCGGACTGCCCGGATAAGGTGTGTGTGAATATGGGCTGGAAGAGCAGGAGAGGAGAGACTATAACCTGTCTTCCGCACAAGCTTGTCATAGAGATACAAGGTGGCAGGGAAAGAGATATAGATGTGCAGTAGAGATAAAAATGATCAGAAAAGTTCAGAGACGGCGGTGGATAGAATGCATGGCTGGAGTACAAAAAGGATCACATACACAGGTATGTTCGTGGCCATAGCCATGGTATTTTCCTATCTTGAATCCATGATCCCGGTGAATATAGCTGTTCCGGGAATCAAGCTGGGACTTGCAAATATGGTCACCATAGTTGTCATGTACAGGCTGAGGATATCAGATGCGTGGATAGTGTCACTGGTGAGAGTGGTGCTGTCATCGCTGTTGTTTGGCAATATGACGGTTATGGTATACAGCATGGCGGGAGCGGTGTTGTCACTTCTGGTCATGACGCTTTGCAGGAAAAAGGATCTGTTTGGTCTCCTTGGAACGAGCATACTAGGCGGAGTGAGCCACAACGCAGGGCAAATAGCGATGGCAGCACTTCTCATGAAGAGTGGAAATATCATGTTGTATATGCCGGTGCTGTGCATATCGGGAACTATAGCCGGTGTGTGCATAGGCCTGGCGGGAACCATGCTTGTCAGAAAGCTTCCGTCCATAGAATATTAGAATGATATCCGAATGAATTTATAAATGATCACATGTAAGATACAGAAAAGACATAAGTGTCTATATCTTATATGTGATCGTTTTTTATGCGGATAAGCAGAAGAATTTCCATATTTTAAAATGATAATATATCCCCATTTAGGTTGTTTTTGAGGGCTTAAAGCGTTATTATATAGGGAGATTTTTTTAATAAAAATATATAAGGAAAAGAGGTAGAACATGGGTTTGTTAACATTCCTGGGCGGAATTCATCCATATGAAGGCAAAGAATTGTCAATGGAAAAGCCTGTCAGAGAATACCTTCCAAAAGGTGACTGCGTGTACCCGCTGAGTCAGCATATAGGGGCACCGGCCACACCTATAGTGAAGAAGGGCGACAGAGTCCTGGTTGGTCAGAAGATTGCGGAGACCAGTGGCTTCGTGTCAGCGAATATACATTCATCCATATCGGGAAAGGTCAAGGCGATCGAGCCGAGATATGTGCCTGGTGGATCAAAGGTTGAATCAATAGTTGTAGAGAATGATGGCCTGTTTGAGGAGATCGACTTTGCAGCAAATGTAAAAGATCTGTCCACTCTGTATAGAGAGGATGTGAAGGAGATCATAAAGGAGGCCGGAATAGTAGGAATGGGCGGCGCCGGTTTCCCTGCAAATGTCAAGCTGTCCCCGAAGAACGAGGATGCGATCGACTACATAATAGTAAATGGTGCAGAGTGTGAGCCATATCTTACTTCGGATTACAGAAGGATGATGGAGGAACCGGACAAGCTGATACTGGGACTTGAGATATGTATCAATCTGTTTGATCATGCAAAGGGAATCATCGCCATAGAGGATAATAAGCCAGAGGCAATAGAACTTCTCAGGGATAAGGTAAAGGACAATGACAAGATCGAAGTCCATGTGATGAAGACCAAGTACCCTCAGGGTGCCGAGCGTCAGCTCATATATGCTAACACTGGAAGATATGTCAACTCCAAGATGCTTCCAGCGGATGCTGGATGTATAGTTCACAATGTTGATACCATCGTGTCCATATATGAGGCAGTTATAGAGGGAAGACCACTCTACACAAGGATAGTCACCATAACAGGTGATGCCATAGAGAATCCATGCAATCTTATGGTGAGGATAGGAACAAACTGTCAGGAGCTTATAGAGGCTGCGGGTGGATTTAAGGATGGTGTGGTTCCTGAGAAGGTTATCTCAGGCGGTCCTATGATGGGAAAGGCACTTTTCTCATTGGATGTTCCTGCAACCAAGGGAGTGTCGGCACTGCTGTGTATGACACATGACGAGGTGGCAGACCTTGAACCGAGCAACTGTATCAGATGCGGACGCTGTGTTGATGTGTGTCCGGGACGTATTGTTCCTTCGATGCTTGCTTCACTGGCAGAGCATGGGGATACAGAGGGATTCCTGGCTCACAACGGAATGGAGTGTTGTGAGTGTGGATGCTGTTCGTATGTGTGTCCGGCGAAGAGACATCTGACACAGACCATTGCGGGAACAAGAAAATCCATCATTGCGAATAAAAAGAAGTAGGAGGTGTACACATTGGATAATACATTTAAGATTTCGTCATCTCCACATGTCAGAGATAAACGAAGTACACAGAGCATTATGCTGGATGTGATCATTGCTTTGCTTCCGGCAACCGTATTTGGAATCATCAACTTTGAGCTGAACGCTATGATACTTATACTCACATGCGTGGTCTCATGCGTGCTGTTTGAGTGGCTGTACCAGAAGATGATGAACAGAAAAGTAACCATAAGCGATCTCAGTGCAGTTGTAACAGGACTTCTTCTTGCACTGAACCTCTCACCAGATGTACCGGTGTGGATGGCGATACTCGGAAGTGCATTTGCCATTATCATAGTTAAACAGCTCTTTGGAGGACTGGGATTCAACTTCATGAACCCGGCGCTGGGCGCAAGATGTTTCCTTCTCATATCATTTGCAGGAAGAATGACATCATTCTCGTATGATGGTGTGACAACTGCTACACCTCTTGCAGTGCTCAAGAACACAGGGGATCTGGCAAATGTCAATGTACTCAATATGTTTCTTGGAAATATACCGGGAACCATAGGTGAGACATCAGTTGTATGTTTACTTGTTGGTGCGGCTTATCTTCTGATCAGAAGAGTTATAAAGCCGGTTATTCCATTTACATATATAGGAACATTTGCGGTGCTCATTATGATATATGCGGTTGCATCGGGTAGAGGTTTTGATCTTACATTCCTCGCAGCACACCTGTGCGGTGGTGGTCTGATGCTTGGAGCATTCTTTATGGCAACTGACTATGTTACATCACCAATCACACCTGCGGGTAAGGCCTTGTTCGGTGTGATACTTGGTATACTCACATTCTGTTTCAGAATATACGGAGGATCAGCAGAGGGCGTATCATATGCGATCATATTCTCCAACCTGCTTGTGCCACTCATTGAGAGATGGACACAGCCGAAGAGCTTCGGAGAGGGCGCAGAGCTTGCAGCCCAGGGTGACACAGCCGGAACAAAGTCCAAGATGGATACAAAGTCGATTGTTATAGCAACTATAGCAATCATGATAATCACAGTCATAGCAGGATTTGCACTGGCTTATGTATATAAGATCACAAAGGATCCTATAGCAGTTACAGAGCAGAAAGCAAAGGAAGAGGCATATAAGGCGGTATTCGATGATGCGGATTCGTTTGACAGCTATGCTGACTTTGATGCCGATGCGGCTGCAAAGATCCTGTCAGATGCCGGATATAACGCAGATATAGATGAGATCGTGGAAGCAAAGGGCAGCGATGGTTCAGTACTTGGCTATGTTGTGACTGTCACATCACATGAGGCGTATAGTGGAGACCTTCAGCTTGCCATGGGAGTCAGAGCGGATGGAACGACAAATGGAATTTCATTCCTGTCACTCTCGGAGACTGCAGGACTTGGTATGGAGGCTGACACAGACAGCTTCAAGTCACAGTTCGCAGGCAAGAAGGTCGATAAGTTCCAGTACACCAAGTCAGGTGCCACAGTGGACGAGGAGATAGATGCCCTGTCAGGAGCTACCATCACAACAAATGCGGTTACCAATGCGGTGAATGCGGGACTTGAGTATGTGAAGTCCATAAATGGCGGTGCTGCTGATTCATCTGCAGCGTCGAACGGAGGTGACAAGTAATGGGAAAATGTACAGAGCGTTTATATAATGGTATTGTGAAAGAGAACCCGACCTTCGTACAGATGCTTGGAATGTGTCCGACACTTGCGGTTACATCATCAGCCATCAATGGCGCAGGAATGGGACTTACGACCACATGTATCCTGGTGCTCAGCAACTTCATGATCTCAGCACTCAGAAAGGTTATACCTGATAAGGTCAGAATACCATCATTTATAGTTATCATAGCTTCGTTTGTTACTATCATACAGTTTCTGCTGCAGGCGTACCTGCCATCACTCAACAGCAGCCTTGGACTGTATATACCACTTATAGTTGTAAACTGTATCATCCTTGGTCGTGCCGAGGCATATGCTTCCAAGAACAAGGTACTTCCATCTATATTTGATGGACTTGGAATGGGCCTTGGATTTACAGTTGGCCTTACACTTATAGGAATGTTCAGAGAGCTTGTCGGAAAGGGCTGTGTATTTGGATTCCAGATACTTGGAGATGGCAACTTACTTCAGAACTCATCGGGAATTATAAAGGGTATAGGCAATGCATTCAGCCTGTACACACCTATAACAATATTCGTACTTGCACCTGGTGCATTCTTCGTGCTTGCATTCATCATAGCATTTATCAACAAGAGAAATGCAAAGAAGGCAGCCGAGGTACTGGCAAATGGAGAGGAGATCCCGGCAGCATGCAGACCGGACTCATGTGCAGGCTGTATCAATGCAGCATGTTGTGGCAAGCTGGTTTCAGAGACTCCGGCTCCTGTAAAGGCAGCAGAGGCTCCGGCGAAACCTTCAGCGGATGCAAAACAGGTTAAGAAGCAGGAAGAGATACCTGCAGCGGCAGATAAGGATGCAGCAAAGAATACAGCGCCAGAGGCTGACAAGCCAGATGAGGCGAAGAAGGATGAGCCAAGACTCAGCCCATATGCACCGACCAGAGAGTCAGTCCTCGCCGACATAAAGCTTGTTCCGAATGCGACAGGAAAGATGCTTAAGGAGCATGCTGAGGAAGTTCAGCAGGAAAAGACGCCAGATGAGGAGCAGCAGACTGTTACAGAGACTCAGTCAGACAGTCAGGACAATCTCCAGAATGAGAAGTCAACAGAGCAGCCAACAGCAGATCAGGAAGTAGCAGACAAAGTGGCAGCAGAGCAGCCATCAACGGATCAGCCGACGGAGGCAGAGCAGCCAGAACACTCTGCAGAGAACGAGCCAGCAGATTCCGACATAAAGCTCAAGGAGACAATGGCTCATATAAAGAAGAAAAAAGGAAAGGGAGGTAAGAGATAATGAATATTTTATTGTTAGCCATCGGAGCGGCACTTGTAAATAATGTTATCCTCAGCCAGTTCCTTGGACTGTGTCCTTTCCTTGGAGTGTCCAAGAGTGTCAACACAGCAACCGGAATGGGAGCAGCGGTTGTGTTCGTCATGACCATAGCTTCATTTGTCACCAGCGTTGTGTATTACGGCATACTGAGAAGATTCGGACTTGAGTACCTCAACACCATAGTGTTCATCCTTGTGATCGCAGCACTTGTACAGTTTGTTGAGATGTTCCTCAAGAAGAAGGTCAAGTCATTGTATGAATCACTTGGAGTTTACCTTCCACTGATCACGACCAACTGTGCCGTGCTTGGTATCGCTCTCTCAAATGTACAGAGCGGTTACGGTATACTTGAGAGTACCATCAACGGATGTGGCTCTGCTGTCGGATTTACTATAGCCATAGTGATACTTGCAGGAATCAGAGAGAGACTTGAGCACAGCCCTATACCTGAGGCGTTCAAGGGAACCCCTATAGTTCTCATCACATCAGGTCTTATGGCAATCGCGTTCTTCGGTTTCTCAGGATTGATATAAGGAGGGTGCGGATATGACAGGAATATTGATAGCTGTGGCAGTCGTCGCAGGCGTAGGTATTGTGATAGGTATCCTTCTGGGTGTCGCAGGAGAGAAATTTAAGGTAGAAGTAGATGAGAAAGAAATAGCAGTAAGAGAGCTCCTTCCGGGAAATAACTGCGGTGGATGTGGTTATCCGGGATGTGACGGACTGGCAGCGGCCATCGCCAAAGGTGAGATGCCGCCATCAGCGTGTCCTGTTGGAGGCGAGGCAGTGGCAGCGAAGATCAGTGAGGTCATGGGCGTGGAAAACGCTGAAAATACAAGGTATGTGGCATTTGTCAAGTGTGCAGGAGACTGCGAGAAGGCGAAGGATGTATACGAGTATGTTGGACCAAGGGACTGTAAGCTGGCACAGAACAATCCAAACAGCGGTCCTAAGGCATGTACATATGGATGTACAGGTTATGGCTCATGTAAGGCAGTATGTGAGTTCGGGGCTATTGACATTATAGATGGAATTGCGGTAATTAATAAGGAGAAGTGTAAGGCATGCGGCAAATGTGTCACAGAGTGCCCGAGACACTTGATAGAGCTGGTTCCATATGATGCAGAGAGACTTGTCAGATGTAATTCCCATGACAAGGGTCTTCAGGTCAAGGCAGCCTGTAGCGCAGGATGTATCGGATGTACACTGTGTGCAAGGAACTGTGAGGCTGGAGCCATCACGATAGACAGAAACCTTGCTCACATAGATCCGGAGAAGTGTACAAATTGTGGTGCATGTAAGGCCAAGTGCCCAGTAAAGATAATATCGTAAGAAGGTTCCTCCGAAGGTGGGAGATTTCTTGCGATGACGCAGACGCCGCGCGGAGCGCCTCTAATGCGTCTGCACTATAATATCGTAAGGAGAAAATTATATGAGATGCCCATTTTGCTCAGCAGATGATACAAAGGTTATCGATTCCAGACCAGCGGAGGATGGAAGTGCGATCAGAAGAAGAAGACAGTGTGACGCCTGTGGTAAGAGATTTACCACATATGAGAAGGTGGAGACCATACCTCTCATAGTCATCAAGAAGGACAAGAACAGAGAGACTTATGACCGTTCCAAGATAGAGTCAGGTGTCATAAAGTCATGCCATAAGCGTCCGGTTTCAGCGGAAGCAGTCACAAAGTGCATAGATGACATAGAGAACACCATCTTCAACATGGAAGTGAGAGAGATAGAGAGCACGACCATAGGTGAGATAGTCATGGATAAGATCAAGGATCTTGATCAGGTAGCCTATGTAAGATTTGCATCAGTGTACAGAGAGTTCAAGGATGTGAATACATTTATGGATGAGCTGGGCAAGCTGCTCACTAGCAATTCGGAGAAGCGATGATAGAGACATACAACACGATATTACAGGAGGGGCAGGACGAGATAGTCGAGAAGAAATCACGATTCATCGGCTATGCAGTCCCTGTGTCCTCGGAGGAAGAGGCATATGCCTTTGTCGAGAAGATCAGGAAGCAGCACTATGATGCAAGGCACAACTGCTATGCATTTGCCATAGGCAGCGAGAATACATTGCTAAGATTCTCTGATGACGGAGAACCGCAGGGAACGGCTGGAAAACCCATCTTGGAGGTTATCACGGGGAATGCGGTGGTTAATATATGTATAGTGGTCACAAGGTATTTTGGTGGAACACTGCTCGGAACAGGTGGTCTTGTGAGAGCATACACCGAGGCAGCCAAGCTTGCACTGTCTGATGCGGGTATACATAAGATGCAGCTTATGAAGCTGGTGAAGATAACCACGAACTACAACGATTCGGGTAAGGTACAATATCTTCTCAGCAACAGTGATGCACTGATAGACAGTACGGATTACACTGCAGATGTGTGCTTCAATGTGGCGGTGCCGGCTGACAGCTATGGATGTCTGGTAAAGCAGATCACAGAGTCTACATCTGCGAGAGCATTGATAGAAGACTCAGGAGAAGAGTACAGATGATGATGAATGGCAGAGCTATAGTAAATATCTTATAGCGCCTGAATATCACTCTGAATATGAGTGCAGCAGCAAGGCTGATGACTGACACTGCGGCGATATGCAGCAGGACATTGAGACAGCCATTGGTGCCGGAATATATGATCAAGGATATAAAGCTGATAATGGCAGCGGGAATAATTCCCGCTGCTATATTTTTTACACAGAATCCGGCTTTTTTTCTGGAGGAGAGGATAGAGTAAGCCCCACAGTCCAGATCCCGGAGATAGTTCTGAAGTCCCAGGAGAGAACATACGAACAAAGTTATGTAAACCAATATTTCCACAGGAAAATTGTTTGGCGCAATATCTGTCGATGCCGTGTATTTTCCGGTGAGTCCGCTCTCGATGGTGAAAATGTCCTCATTTTCGATATATCCCTTAAATCTATCACTGATGTATTCTGCCATCTGGGTCTCGTCGTATGGGACATTTGCCAGATAACGATCCTGGAGCATACATACAGACATGTCTGCCGCATATGCATACAGGAGGGCGGCATACACGGATTCTTCGGACACAGACTGGAATGAACTTCCATCGGTTGTATACACGGTTATGTGGCGTTTCCCGTCAGAGTGGATCATTGATTCACTGAAACCATCAGGAACCATGTACGCGGAGTCGATCCTGCCGGATGCTACATCATCCTTCATGTCTTTCAGGGATTCATAGTGCCTGAAGGTAAATCCCGTGGATGTCGATGTGAGATACGACAGGAAAGCATCCGTGTGTTCGTCAGAACTTTCAATATACACGCCGGACACGATCTCGGTGCTTTGCTTTCTGGCTGGCAGAAAGCTCACAGCGATCAGCACAGCGGGGATGACCAGCAGAACGACGATCATGGCGGGACGGCACAGTATTCTCTTTATAAGTAAGTTTATCTGTCTTATATGGTTCATAGATGTATCTCCGTAAATTTATGATAAATATATGCACAGTGTCTGCACAAGCTTATTGAGCAGCGATCCATGGCATATATACTTTGCAAAGTTTGGAAGCATGGCTTCCGGTATGAATAAGCCGCTCACATAGGCCAGTATGACAGTGACCACAGTGAGAAGCAGTGTGCAGCCGTGTATCCCTGCGGGAACCAGACTTATGAGCAGTGTATATACCGCGACACATGTAGCTATGACGATTCCGAACAGTATCCCGCTCATGTGGATATTTACATGCAGTTCATCGATAAACAGTGATGCCAGGGCGAGAGCCATGTATACAGTTATATAAAGGATATACAGCCATATGAACATGGATATGAAATTGCTGACATTGCGTCTGACTTTGCCAATTCCCTGTGACCTGAGCTTTATTATGTAAGAGGCTGGGAGGTCGAGCAGGAATGGGAAGAAAACAACGCTGCACAGCATCATCATGAGAAGGACCGCCGCACTTGTGTAGAAGTCGGTGGTATTTGCTGCTCTGGTTGCATTTATCTTGTCGACGGTGAAGTTGGCAGTCCTGTCAAGAACCTTAGTCATGAACATGGCATTTACATCGTTGCTGAGCGTGTCCTGAATATCCTCGGGAAGCTCCATGTTCCTTCCTATCGCCTGAACCGAATATATGGCCGCCTGGGATATGCCAAGCATGGAGGAGGTGGAGCGGAAGAGGTCATTCAGCACAAATGTATCGATGGACCGGTTGTCAGAATAGTATACCTCGACAGGTGTGTTCGTTCCGTCCATGATGTCGCTTATGATATTGTCAGGGACGTAGATCACAGCGAACAGGTCTCCGTCAGAGAGCCTTGAAAGGGCTGTATCCTTGTCTGAAAATTCTGTGAATACACATGATGAGTGGTAGCTGTCCATATCAGATATCGTGTTGTATGCCATCTGTGCGGTTTTTGAATCTGCACTCATCACGATTCCGATTGAAAGTGGTTCGGAGCGGTCATCAGAGTAGATAAAAGAGTTCGCGTTTAACGCAAGACACAGGAAAACCGTCATCATGACAAATGCTGCGACTACCATGTATATTCCATAATGAGCTATTCTTTTCAAATCAGTTCGTATAAGTCGGTAAAACATAAAACTCCTTTAGATAAAGCTATGATCTGATCAGATTGATGTAGGTTTCAGGTGAGGTGTATCCGGGTGAGATATTTCTGTCTATGGCCAGTTGGATGTGTCCATTTTTCAGTGTGTATATCTTGTTGCATATATCCAGCGCAGATGTCTCATGTGTGGCGATGATGACACTTCCTCCATGTGATATGTAATTCTGGAGATAGCTCAGTATCCCGTTCTTGCATAGAAGATCAAGCGAGGCCAGAGGTTCATCGAGAAGAAGCAGATCCGGGTCAGACATCATCGTGATGGCAAGGCTTAGCCTCTTCTTCATTCCACCGGAGAGCTTTGAGACACGTTTGTCCAGAAATGAATCCACACCGAGAGACTGACATATGCTCATATTGTGGGAGTTCATGACTGTTTTCCTGCTTCCGGGGTGCCACAGTCTGATGTTGTCAATGGCTGTGAGTTCCGGTATGAGTGGATTGTCCTGTGGGAGCAGAGCAGCATTTGCCTGACAGTCGAAACCGAAGCACCCTGAGTCTGGCTTTATGTTTCTGGATAGTATTCCCAGCAGGGTGGATTTACCCGATCCGTTGATTCCCAGAAGGGCGATGCATTCACCCGGGGATACGGACAGTGACACATCTGTCAGAACTTTATTTTTGCCGTAGCTTTTGCTCACTGAAGAGACAGAAAACATCTAGTATTCCTCCTCTATTACCTGAAAATCAAGGTAGTCAAAATCTATATCCTCCACAAAGTTATCCGCTGTGAATCTGGTTCTGGCGTGGTGGATAAACTCATCCTTATTCTTCTTAAGCCACACCGGCTTTGCCAGGTCAAACTCGTAGCACATATCCTCAAGGGCCTTGTATACCTTGTGGGTACGCGTCATCTCGTAGTCGGATATGCATATCACGGTATCCTTCATGAGGTGGTTATCTTTTATAAGTTTTCCCCATACTCTAAACATATATTATCCTCCATAAGGGTTATTTGAGATCGTACCTGACTAGTATATAACATTTGTGCACAGAATTAAAACAATAAAGACACAAATATGACACATTTACTGCGTATAGTAACAACTGTAAGAAAGAGAAAGGTACCGATTACAGGAATTAAGATAATAAAGATGCGAAAGGATGATAGAGATGGAACAGGAAAACAAGAACCAGATGAATGGAAATAGTGGTCAGGCACCACAGCAGGATGGTCTGTATCATTACAGCTATATGAACAATAGAGGAGATTCAAGATTTGACAGACCTTCAACAAATGCTTCACAGCAGACACAGAATGTTCAGGGCGCACAGTCAGCGCAGAACAATCAGACAGCCGGTGTACATGGTTCAGCACAGAACGCTCAGACTGCCGGCGCACAGAGTTCATCGCAGAATGCTCAAACAGTCGGTACACAGAACGCTTCATATTCAGGTTTTCAGAGAAATGTAAATGGCATGGAAGCATGGTATGACAGCCAGAGAATGAATCAGAGTTATCAGAATCAGGCAGGCAATCCAATGAACAATATGGGAACAGGAAAGCCTTCAGATAACAATATGAGACAGAAGAAGGCAAAAGATAAGAAGCCAAAGAACAGGAAGAGCGGATTTGGCAAGAAGGCAGCAGGTGTGGTTGCAGCGGCTGTTGTATTCGGACTTGTGGCAGGCGTTGTATTCCAGGGGGTCAGATATGGATCGGATAAGCTTCTCGGCAAAGATTCGCAGACCACAACAGAGCAGAGTGCTGAGGGTTCAACAGAGAACAATGCACCACAGCTCAAGCAGGCATCATCAGACACGACAAGTACAGTGTACGATGTGTCAACGGTTGCCAAGAAGGTTATGCCTTCCATCGTATCGATCACAGGAACATACGTAACAACATATGATTACTGGTTCAATTCATATCAGCAGGAGTCAACAGGAGCCGGTTCAGGTATCATCATCGGCAAGGATGACCAGTACCTGTATCTTGCAACTAATTATCATGTGGTACAGAATGCTAAGTCACTGTCAGTTACATTTGTCGATGACAAGAGTGCAGATGCGGTGGTAAAGGGATACGTTGAGAACAATGATATAGCAGTTGTCACAGTTAAGCTTTCGGACATATCGGATGACACTTTGAATGAGATAAAGGAGATTCAGGTAGGTTCATCGGATGATCTTGCAGTGGGTGATCCGTGCGTGGCAATCGGAAATGCACTTGGATATGGACAGTCAGTTACAGTTGGATATATAAGCGCACTTAACAGAGAGATAAGTGCTTCAGATGAGACAGTAAAGGTACTTCAGACAGATGCAGCCATCAACCCTGGTAACAGTGGTGGTGCCCTTGTCAACATGCAGGGCGAGCTGATCGGTATCAACACAGCCAAGTATTCAGATACAAGCGTTGAGGGTATGGGCTATGCACTTCCTATATCAGATGTACAGGATATAATCAATGACCTGATAGCAGGCAAGAATGTGTCAAATGATGGAACAACATCAGGACAGGCTTACCTCGGTATATCTGCCCAGACCATCACAAGCCAGTACGCACAGCTCCTGAACATGCCTGAGGGTGTATATATCTCATCAGTTGAGCAGGGTTCAGCAGCAGAGGAGTGTGGACTCCAGTCAGGAGATATCATTTGCAGCCTTGACGGTGAGGACATAGCAGATATGGAGACATTCCATGACAAGATCGTGGCCTGCAATCCTGGCGATAAGGTAACTATCGTATACTACAGAAACAACAATGGTAACTACGAGAAGCAGACTGCTACAGCTACGCTGAAGGAGAAGCAGTGATAAGTCAGATAATTCAGTGGTGATTTAGCACGGAGCTAACAGAACTGAAAGCCTATAGATTGATATAACGGCACCTGTAAGTGAAATTACAGGTGCCGTTTTGTATGTAAGATATGTGGCTGTCAAAATTGTAATCTGCCTGCATTGTATCGGAAGTCCTCGTATTCACCCGGTATGCGGTCAAGTTCGGCGGTAAATGCCTGTGGATTGTAAATTTGCTTGCAAATATACTTTAAATGGTGCATTATAAAGAGTACGCTTAAGTATAGCGTAAGATTCGGAAAAATGAAAAAGAAAGGTTTACATAACAATGTACAAAATACTTTGTAAGGATGGAAGGGCAAAGAGAGCTGAATTTCAGACTGTTCACGGAACAGTGCAGACACCTCTGTTCATGAATGTTGGAACGGCGGCAGCCATAAAGGGAGCTGTGGCAACAACTGATCTCAAGGACATAGGATGTCAGATCGAGCTGTCAAATACATATCATCTCCATGTGAGACCGGGGGATAAGATAGTCAAGCAGATGGGCGGTTTACATAAGTTTATGTACTGGGACAGACCAATACTCACTGATTCAGGCGGATTCCAGGTATTCTCCCTGGCGGGACTCAGGAAGATCAAGGAGGAGGGCGTAACCTTCAATTCCCATGTCGATGGACGCAAGATATTCATGGGACCTGAGGAGAGCATGCAGATACAGTCGAATCTGGCATCTACAATAGCCATGGCATTTGACGAGTGTGCCCCTGCACTGGCTGACAGACAGTATGTGGAGAACTCGGTGGCAAGAACCGCCAGATGGCTTGTCAGATGTAAGAATGAGATGGAGAGACTTAACAGTCTGCCGGATACGATCAACAAGAATCAGCTGTTGTTTGGAATCAATCAGGGTGCCATATACGAGGATATCAGAATAGATCACGCCAAGAGAATCAGCGAGCTTGATCTTCCGGGATATGCCATAGGAGGACTTGCAGTAGGAGAGACAGCAGAGCAGATGTACCACATACTCGATGTGACCGTTCCGTATCTGCCTGAGGACAGACCGACATACCTCATGGGTGTTGGAACCCCTGCAAATATACTTGAGGCGGTCGACAGAGGTGTTGATTTCTTCGATTGCGTATATCCATCCAGAAATGGACGACACGCCCATGTGTACACGAAGCATGGCAAGATGAATCTCAAGAATGCGAGATTTGAGACAGACGACAGACCTATAGAGGAGGGCTGCGGATGCCCTGCATGCCAGCACTATAGCAGAGCGTACATCAGACACCTGCTCAAGGCAAATGAAATGCTCGGTATGAGATTTTGCGTCTTGCATAATTTGTATTTTTATAATAATATGATGAAAGACATCAGAGAGGCTATAGAAGAAGGAAGATATCAGTCATATAAGAAATCGATGCTTGAGAGCCTTGCTGGTGGAGAAGAGTAATCAAAAAGGAGATCAGAGAATGAATTCACTTTCAACAATTTTATCATCGTCAACAGGAACACAGGCCAGTGGCGGTTCATCAGTTATGTTTATTGTTGTATATATTGCCATATTTGCTGCAATCATTTACTTCATGATGATCAGACCACAGAAGAAGCAGAAGGCCAAGACAGACCAGATGCTTTCACAGATGGAGCCTGGTGATAATATCATGACAACCAGTGGTTTCTACGGAACCATCCTTGATGTGGTTGATGATTCAACTATCATCGTAGAGTTTGGTAACAACAAGAACTGTCGTATACCGATGCACAAGAGCGCTGTTGCAGAGCTTGAGAAGCAGGGATCATCAACAGTCACAGATGATGATAAGGATAAGAAGTCAAAGATATAATAAAGGTATCATCAGAGTAAATAAAAAAGCGGTCATTATACAGTGACCGCTTTTTTTATATCCTGAAATACAGCTTCCGTGATCCGAAGGCCGCCCCTTCCGGTTCCCACGGATATGTCGGGTTTGGCTGCGCCGTGGAAGTCGGAACCTCCTGATATGAGGAGCCCGTGTTTTCTGGCGATCTCCCTAAGCCTTCCGGATTCATAGGCATTGTTGGAAGAGTGGTAGACCTCAAGCCCTGAAAGGCCATATGGCTTCAGTTCTTCAAGCATGTCCTCTATCTGTTTATATCCAAATCCGTATATGAGGGGATGGGCGATGAAGGCAGCCTTGCCGTAGGTTCTTATGAGTCTTATGGCATCGGCGGCCGGTATGTCTGGTGTTGGAATGTAATATTTGCATTTCTTGCCCAGATACTTTTTGAACGCCTGGTTCATGTCCCTGCATACGCCTTCGGCTATGAGAATTCTGGCAAAATGAGCTCTTGTGACGACAGTATCAGGATTGCCATGCTGCAGCTTCTCCATGGTCATGTCTATTCCGTCGGCGCGGAATCTCTCACACATCTGCTCGTTTCGGTCGTATCTGGCCTGTTTGATGGCGGCAAGACGGGAGATGAGCTCAGGGTTCTTGTAGTCCATATAGAAGCCCAGAATGTGGATCTCCACACCGTTGTAGATGGCGGACATCTCTATGCCGGGAACTACCTCGATATGATGGTCACTGCTGTCAGAAAAGCCAGAGCAGTTGGTGGAATCACTGTTCTGGATCGGAGAAAGAGTGCTGTTCCAGTTATCTGCATATGTGATTGCATCTGCTACGCCGTCCACTGTGTCGTGGTCGGTTATGGCGATCGCTGCAAGATTCCTGTCAATGGCAAGCTGGCACACCTCTGATGGGGTGCAGGAGCCGTCGGAAGCGGTGGTGTGAAGGTGCATATCTATAAATCTCATGTTGAAAACCTCCGTTTTTATTTTTTATATCATGTATCTGAGCAGCGTCTGAAGCGGCGCATGTCTGGGTTGAATGTGCTCTGACAGAAGTATTGTATATCAGATAAATACATATGTTCAAGTGAATATGGTTACGGTCAAATGATATAAGCGGACATATGAACCCTGACAACTGTGCCTTGTTAAAAACTTTCTCAATAAGGCGCGCTGTACTTGATAAAGTACACGCAAATGCGACAAAAATTTTCAATAAGCTATGGACTTCATAACTGTTTTGTGAGAAAATACCACTGATGGTTTGAATTAGAGAATTCGGAACCGCTTTTAAGAATTCATATTTTGAAAGGAGTTTCACAATGATTTACACTAAGGAAGTTGAAAACATGTGCCCTGTAGCAAAGGGTGCAAAGCATGAGCCAGCTCCTATCCCAGAAGAAGGAAAGTGGGTTTACTCAAAGGAAATCAAAGACATCTCTGGTTTTACACATGGTGTAGGCTGGTGTGCACCACAGCAGGGTGCCTGCAAGCTTTCACTTAACGTAAAAGAGGGTGTTATCGAGGAGGCTCTTGTCGAGACTATTGGATGTTCAGGTATGACACATTCAGCAGCTATGGCAGCTGAGATTCTTCAGGGTAAGACAATCCTTGAGGCTCTCAACACTGACCTTGTGTGCGATGCTATCAATACAGCAATGAGAGAGTTATTCCTTCAGATCGTATACGGACGTACACAGAGTGCATTCTCAGATGACGGACTTGCAGTTGGTGCCGGACTTGAGGATCTTGGAAAGGGTCTTCGTTCACAGGTTGGTACAATGTATGCAACAAAGGCTAAGGGTGTTCGTTACCTTGAGATGGCAGAGGGCTATGTAACAGGAATAGCACTTGATGCAGATGACGAAGTTATCGGATATCAGTTCGTTTCTCTTGGAAAGATGACTGACTTTATCAAGAAGGGTGATGACCCTAACACAGCTTGGGAGAAGGCTTCAGGTTCATACGGACGTGTTAAGCCAGAGCAGGGCGCTGTTAAGATCATCGATCCACGTAAAGAGTAGTCGGAAATAGAGGAAAGGAGAACGAGACAATGGCATTATTTGAATCATATGAAAGAAGAATAGACCAGATAAACGCTGTACTTAACAGCTATGGAATCAGCTCAATCGAAGAAGCTGAGAAGATCACAAAGGACGCTGGACTTGACGTTTACAATCAGGTAAAGGGTATTCAGCCAATTTGTTTTGAGAATGCTTGCTGGGCATATACAGTAGGTGCAGCAATCGCAATCAAGAAGGGATGCAGAAAGGCAGCAGACGCAGCAGCAGCTATCGGCGAGGGTCTTCAGGCATTCTGTATACCAGGTTCTGTTGCAGATCATCGTAAGGTTGGTCTTGGACATGGTAACCTTGGTAAGATGTTACTTGAGGAGGAGACAGAGTGCTTCTGTTTCTTAGCAGGTCATGAGTCATTTGCAGCAGCTGAGGGTGCTATCGGTATCGCTGAGAAGGCTAACAAGGTTCGTAAAAAACCTCTTAGAGTTATCCTTAACGGTCTTGGTAAGGATGCAGCTCAGATCATCTCAAGAATCAATGGATTTACATATGTTGAGACAAAGTATGACTACAAGAAGGCTGAGCTCAATGTAGTATACGAGAAGGCATATTCAGATGGTATCCGTGCAACAGTTAAGTGCTACGGCGCTGACGATGTTCAGGAAGGTGTTGCTATCATGCACAAGGAGAACGTTGGTGTATCTATCACAGGTAACTCAACAAACCCTACACGTTTCCAGCATCCAGTTGCAGGTACATACAAGAAGGAGTGTATCGAGCAGGGTAAGAAGTACTTCTCAGTAGCATCAGGCGGTGGTACAGGACGTACACTTCACCCAGATAACATGGCAGCAGGTCCTGCTTCATACGGTATGACAGATACAATGGGACGTATGCATTCAGATGCACAGTTCGCAGGATCTTCATCAGTTCCGGCTCACGTTGAGATGATGGGACTTATTGGAATGGGTAATAACCCAATGGTTGGTGCTACAGTAGCAGTAGCCGTTTCTGTTCAGCAGGCTGCTGATGCAGGCAAATTCTAAATAGAAAGCTTGATTTTATAGGCTTTTTGGAGAGTCTTTGGAGAAATCCGAAGGCTCTCTTTTTTTATGTCTACTAAGTCTACGTGATAATCCTAGGCAAAAGTCTACGAGAAGTCTACAGAATTTTTGTAGAACATAAAATTTTGGATTGACATATTTTCACATGACAGGTAATATAATATTAAAGACAGGCAACTTGAGTGTCTGCCAAGCGGTAAAGTAAGGTGTTGTGCCAGAGAGCAGTGCCTTATGAGCTTTATAAGGGTTTAACATTTACCACAATCTGGCTAGAGGTTAATCCTCGAAAGAAAATGTTAGAAGGGCTCTGCTTTTGCAGAGCCTTTCTTAATCTAAAGAAGTAGTGGAGAACTGTAATGAGAAATGTTATAGATTGTATAAATGCCTTTATTCCGCTATTATCGACAGAATACGAGCTTGTGTTGGGCCGAAAAAGTGTTGCAGTTACATTAAATTAAAATAATATTTTTTTACATAAGTCATTTGGACTAACAATCCAGATGGCTATTTTTTACCCATTACCAATAATGCTAAAAAGGTATTATCAGAGGCACAGGAGCAATTTTATACCAAGTGTGAGCAGATAAAGTCGCAGGTATCTGAGGTGAGAGAGCAGAAACAGAGGATTTATTTATAGCATTAATCTATTATGGAACAAGCTTATTGTTTATTGTTATAGGAAATTACCTGCCAAAGATTAAGCAGAACAATACGATAGGAATCAGGATCGTATGGACATTGCAGGATGAAGAAAACCGGAATGCAACTCATAGCTTTAGTGGAAGGATATGGGGGACATCAGGTATTTTATGTATGCTATGCACATTACATTTGATAAAATCTGTGAGTAAAGAAGCTTGCATAAAAGCTAAGTAAGTTATTAATAAAATTGTGTAATTTATTTCTCATGTAAATTCATCTCCTTTCTGTTTACGATGTCATTATAGAATACGAAAAGAATTATTACTTGCCAAAATAACAGAATATATAGTCAAAAGTTGCTTAATACAGTGACAGGTTAAAATATCCTGCAATACTGTCATTGGTCAATTTATTTATACAATTTAATATTGGAATATTTTACAACTATGACACAAGTATGCAACATAATAAACGAATGCTTTTGATAGAGTAATGATACACAATATCAGTTACAAAGAAGCAGGAGGGTAAAAAGTGGACATGACACAAAATAAATGTTGCAGACGTGGGGCAAATTTACGTCGAAGGAGACGCAGGCGCAGAAAAATACTGCGTTCTATCATATTTTCCTGTAGTATCATAGCTGTGGCTGTATTTGTGGCTGTTGGAAGCAGTATGATAAGATCAGGTGATGGCAGGACAAATAGATATGATGTTGAAGCCGGAAATAATACATATGATAATGCTGTTATAGAAAATAGCAAAATCTCTGAAAAGAATAAGATACAAAATAATCAGTCGATGCTTGATGATATAATGAACAGCACCCAATATCCAAAACAGCTAAAGGACCTTGCTTTGAAGAATGAAGAGGCACTTGAGTTTGTGTATGATTATCCGGCGGAACATGTGAAGGAACACACAATTGATTTGACAGAAGAAGCGTCTATGGATAGTGTTCCTTTATTTGTGCAGTGGGATAAACGCTGGGGCTACGAAAAATATAGCGGCAATTTCTTTGCAGCAAGCGGATGCGGTCCCACTACACTTTCGATGGTAGTGGTTTATCTGACGCACAATAGGGAGGCATCACCTATTGCGGTAGCAAAGTATTCAAAGGAAGCCGGTTACAGTGTGGATGGATCGGGAAGTTCATGGACGCTTATAAGTGAAGGCTGCATGCACTATGGCGTAAAAGCAAAGTCAGTGGCGCTGGATGAGAGCAGAATGAAAGCAGAGCTTGATGAAGGACATCCTATTGTGGTAAATGTAGGACCGGGAGATTTTACCGATACAGGACATTTTATGGTTATAACAGGCTACGATGATGAAGGATTTTCAATAAATGATCCAAACAGCATTGAAAAAAGTGGCAAAAGGTGGTTATTCAAAAATATATCATCTCAGATTAGAGCTGTCTGGAGTATGTATGTGTGAGAATATATTTGTATAAGTGCCGATAAAACATCCTATTATTGAGTTAAATAACAGGGTGTTTTTTACAACTATGACACATCTTTATGCTATAATAATTCTATCATAATCATAGAAGAGGAGCAGCTTATGACCAGTATTCTCATAGTGGAAGATGACAACGACATAAATAATTTAATATGCAACACCCTGAAGGCAGAGGGATATCAATGCGAAAGAGCGTTTGATGGCAAGGAAGGAGCGGACAAAATTGAGCAGAACAGATATGATCTGCTGCTGCTTGATATTATGCTTCCTGAGATAAATGGTTATGAATTGCTTGACTATGTCAGGAGAATTGGGGATACTCCGGTCATAATAATATCTGCTATGGGACAGGTGGATGAAAGGATACGCGGGCTTCGTATGGGCGCGGATGATTACATATGCAAACCATTTCAGATAGGGGAGCTGCTTGCGAGAGTGGAAACCGTATTAAGACGCACTCAGCGCATGGCAGAGCGTCTGGAAATAGAGGATGTAGCTATAGATCCTAAATCACGTACGGTGACAAAGGCAGGTGAGCAGGTAGAGCTCACAGTAAAGGAATTTGATCTGCTGTATGAGCTTATGAAGAATAAGAATGTTGCACTCAGCAGGCGCAGGCTTTATGAGCTTGTATGGCAGGAGGAGTATACCGGGGAGACAAGGACACTGGACTCACATGTACAAAGACTAAGAAAAAAGCTTGACTGGAATGAAAAGATTGTCACAGTTTTCAGGATTGGCTATCGTCTGGAGGTTCGCGGATGAAATTTTTCTATAAAATGTTTCTTGGAATGACAGTGATACTGGCTGTTGCCCTTGGAATGATAGAATATGTGACTCTATCATATTCGCTGGAGCATGCAGTGAAAAGGGAGCAGGACAGTGCACTTTCACAGCATCAGATGATAAAATACTCGATTGAAACTGTCATACTTAATATGAAGAGTGAAGATGTGGATAAGGAGCTTACAGATATGATGTCGCAGTCGGCAAAATCCATTGTTGGAGATGAAGGAGGAATGTATCTTGCCGATGATGATGGAAAAAGGATATATGCCAATTCATGTAATTATGAGCAAAAGGATATAAAGGTAAAGGATGGTACGCTTACATACAGTATAGTGTCAAAAGAGAATACTAAAGATACCGGTGAAAAGCAAAGCAGCAGATATATCCATGTCAAAAGCAGCTTTAAACTGAATGATAACAGGTATATTCTGATAACGGAAAGTGATATTACACCGGTTTTCGATGAGTCAAAGGAGCTTAGGTATAGATGCAGCGTGTACTACATTGTTATACTTGCTGTTGGTATGATGGTCATATTGATACTTTCTTGGATGATTACAAAACCTCTTGCCGGATTAACAGCCACCACTAAAAAATTTGCAGATGGCGATTACACGGCAAGAAGTGATGTGAAGACAAAGGATGAAATAGGTGAGCTTGCAAAGGCTTTCAACGAGCTTGCGAAAAACCTTGAAAGCAAAGTTTATGAACTTCAGATGGCGGCAAAGAAGCAGGAGGATTTTACTGCAAACTTCGCACATGAACTCAAAACCCCAATGACATCAATTATCGGATATGCCGATACCCTGTATCAGAAAAAACTGTCCGAGGATGAGGTGCACAGTGCTGCCGGAGTCATACTGAATGAGGGCATGAGGCTTGAAGCATTATCATTTAAGCTGCTGGAGCTTATTACTCTTGATAAAAATGATTTCAGGCTTGAAGAAACAAGAATATCTGAGATTATAGCAGATTGTGTGGAAACTGCACATGAAGCGGCAAGAAAGCATAATACAGAGATTGTGTACAGTGCGGATGAGGCATGGGTGTGGCTGGAATATGATCTGTTTAAGACCATGCTTCTTAATCTGATAGACAATGCAGTGAAATCAGGAGGCAGCAAGGTAGATGTATCAGGCAGATTTATTTCGCACAGTATTTATCGTATTGCAGTTTCGGACAATGGAAGAGGAATACCGCCTGAGGATATAGAGCGCATTACAGAGGCTTTTTATATGGTTGACAAGTCACGATCAAGAAGTGAGCATGGAGCAGGGCTTGGGCTTGCACTTGTATCAAGGATTGCTAAGCTGCATGATACAAAAATCCATTATGAGAGTGAGTCAGGTAAAGGAACCAAGGTGTATTTTGACATGAAAGCGGAGGCATTGGATGAGAAGTAAGCATTTATCAGTGCGCAAATGTATTGATAAAAAACCGGATAAAATCAAGGGAATAGTGTGTATATGCATTATTCTGGCAGTTGTATGTGCGGGAAATATGATACCGAATTATCTGATTTCACTTAAAGCAGCAAAAATTGCCAAAACGAGTACTACGATAAGCAACGCAGATATAAGCCCCTACAGCCACTCTATTTCAGCTGAAGAGAGGCTTACTAAGATGATGTCTCTGATGCAGGACAATGTAAATGAGCTGTGGAATGGGAAATATAGTGAGAAAAGGGAACCGTTGGATACTGAGATTCCGGTGGGACAGGCTTATAAGGTTATTCAGACTTTTCTGAAGGGTGCCTGTGAGCTGCAGAAGCAGTCAGGTATTATGCAGATGCTCGGTGAAGACGATATAGTTATGCTCCAAAGCCTTGAAAGTAACTATTCAAAGGATACAGACAGCGAAACAGAACAGACATATGAAGCAGCTCCTTGGCAATATGGTGCAGCAGTTACTTTGGATGATAGTATTGACAACACAATATCAGATTATTTTGTAACATCGGATATAAGCAAGGAATTATCGGCGTGGATATTTATAATATCATTTGAAGATACGAGAATGCTGGCCGCTGTTGATGCGGTGCTTGGAGTACCGTTTTATATTACATATTATTGTGCAGATGTGGATAGTCCTAAGGCACAGGCTGCAGTGATGAGAGATTTATATGCAAAGACATATGGCAGTGATTATTCTATGGGTGATCCAAAAGAGTCTGAATCAAAAATAGATTCTTCCTTTGAGACAAATATAATAGAGAATTTTTATTATGGGAATAATTATACGCAAGGGGATGATGAATATACCGGTTTTGAACCTTATGTATACTCTTGTTCATCGGACAAGCTGCAGATGGAATATCAGGTTATTACAAGAATACAAAGATTTGAAAAAAAGGGAAAGCAAGTGTCATCATATAATTCGCGTGTTAATATATGTCTGTACTAACCGGACTAAAAAGCTCTCTGTGCAATGCACGGGAGCTTTTTAAATTGCATGCAAGCATCAATGATGCCTTTTGACCCTCATTTCATAATACGGGAATTATAACAGTATCATTTAGTGCATGATTTGTATAATTTATTACATTGCTCTTTTCAAGGGTTTTGTTATATCTTAGATGTAGCAAAGCAGTTATTGTTCTTGGTTTTATATATTAATAATTGGAAAGTGAGGAAAAATATGAACGCTGATATGAAATGGCTTGATAATCCGGAAGTGTTTAAGGTAAATCAATTGGAACCACATAGTGATCATTGCTATTATCTGGATTATTCAGACATGAAAAAAGAAAAAAATCCATTATTACAGTCATTAAATGGTCAATGGGAGTTTGCTTACAGCAAAAATGTGATGGAAAGACCTGTTGATTTTTATAAGGAAACATTTGATGCATCCGGATTCGATAAAATTATGGTTCCGGGACATATTGAACTGGCTGGATATGATAAAATACGTTACATCAACACTATGTATCCGTGGGAAGGAAAAGAGTACCACAGAGGAGCATATAGTATGGAGGCAACCGGAGCTGAAGAAGGAATGTTTTCAGGGGCACAGTACAATCCGGTAGGCTCTTATATCAAATACTTTGATTTAGATAAGAACATGTGTGGAAAAAGAATACATATCTGCTTCGAAGGTGTAGAAGAAGCTATGTATCTGTGGCTTAATGGTCAGTTTATAGGTTATGCAGAGGACAGCTTCACACCTTCAGAGTTTGATCTGACACCATATATTAAGGAAAAGGGGAATGTTCTGGCAGTGCAGGTACATAAGATGAGCACGGCGGCATTTTTAGAGGATCAGGACTTTTTCAGATTTTTTGGAATTTTCAGAAATGTTACTTTGAAGGCAATTCCGGATGTTCATCTGGAGGATGTATGGTTCAAACCTGTGTTAAATCAAGATAATGAAAGCGGAAGCGTATCTGTCAGCATGAAGGTATCTGCTACTGACAGTCAGAATGTAACTGCTGGCTTTATTTTAAAAGACAGAGAAGAAAATATATTAGTAGAGAAGTCATTACAGTTAAATAAAGAAAACGACCATTTGGAAGGCACGATTTGTGTTGACTTGGAAAGTGTCAGGCTGTGGGATAATCATAATCCATATTTATACCATGCTTATGTTGAGCTTAAAGCAGAGGATGGTTCACTGGCCGAGGTAATCCCTTATGATATCGGTTTCAGAAGAATAGAGATTATAGATAAAGTAGTCTATTTGAATGGAAAACGTCTTGTTATCACGGGAGTAAACCGTCATGAGTGGAATGCAAGAACAGGAAGATGCATTGGTATAGAAGACATGAAGGCAGATATATCATGTATGTTAAGAAACAATATTAATTCTGTGCGTACCTGTCACTATCCTGACCAGATACCATGGTACTATATGTGCGACGATGCAGGTATTTATGTGATGGCAGAAACAAATCTTGAGAGCCATGGCTCATTCCAAAAACTTGGGGCAATCGAACCGTCATGCAATGTACCGGGATCTATTCCACAGTGGAGAGATGCAGTGCTTGAGCGTGCAAAAAACAATTTCGAAACTTTTAAAAACCATACAGCAATTCTTTTCTGGTCTTTAGGAAATGAATCTTATGCGGGTGATGACATAGAAGCAATGAATACTTACTTCAAGGAAAAGCAGGATGGCAGATTTGTTCATTATGAAAGCTCTTTCTATGACCGTAATTATGAGGAAACCATATCAGATGTAGAGAGCAGGATGTATGCAAAGCCTTATGAAGTGGAGGAATATTTAAATAATAATCCAAAGAAACCGTATCTTTTGTGTGAGTATATGCATGATATGGGTAATTCGATGGGAGGACTTGGTACTTATATGAAGTTAATAGATAAGTATGAGATGTACCACGGTGGATTTATCTGGGATTTCATTGATCAGGCACTTCTCGTGAAAGATGAAGTGACAGGAAAAGAAGTTTTGCGTTATGGCGGGGACTTTGATGATAAGCCTTCTGATTATGAGTTTTCAGGAAATGGAATTGTATTTGCAGACCGTAAGGAAAAACCAGCTATGCAGGAAGTGAGGTATTACTATGGCTTATACAGATAAGAATAAATTGAGAGTTGTATATGGAGATTATACACTTGGTGT
>OGDY01000913.1_pt1 | contig 36441 bp, 31 predicted proteins | sample 1570341 | NCBI WGS metagenome assembly OGDY01 (sample SAMEA2581972, study PRJEB24529) | metagenome | biome: Human gut stool | place: China | collected 2011 | reverse complement strand
CATCTCGTCCCGCAGAGCACGGGTGAAGTCATAAGAGACCGTGTCTGCGGCGGTCTCCAGATCCACCACCTTGGAGATCCGGCCCGCATACTCGGTGGCCCAGGTGTCCTCCTTCTGGCCGTATACCTGCCCGCTCACCGGAACGCTTCCCAGTGCTGTCACGCTGGCGTCTGCGCTGTCCGCCCGGTTGACCTGCTTCCAGTAGGTCAGGCTGTCGTCGGACTCCGCGTTGACCAGCCAGGTGGGAAGGGGCATATCACCCTTGGTCAGAAGGCCTGCTTCGCTCCCCTTGTCCGGGTTCAGGATCTGATCCAGCCGGTCCGCCATCTGATACAGGATCTTCTGGTTGCCGTTCTCATCCACGCCGTTCGTGCCGCCGGGCATGTAGTACATCTCAAAGAAATCGCGCATCTCGTAGTAATACGGGTTGTACCGCCAGATGCCGCCGGACGGCTCGCAGCCGTCATAGAGGAAGAGCGTCGTGTCCGGCAGCGCGTTGGCGAGCTGCCGCCGCTGCGCGCCGGAAAGCGGGATGCTCGGGTACCAGAGAAGGTCGAGCTGCGTCATCTGCGAGAGCGTGTTCCAGACGTTGTCCGCCCGCACCTTCATATAGCTCAGATTGAGCGCCTTGAGCGCCGTGCATTCGAGCAGGGGAGAGAGGTCGGTCACGTTCGTCTGGAACATCTCAAGATACCGAAGCTCCTTGAGCTGCGCGAGCGGCGTAATATCCGTGATCGGGTTTTCCGCGATGATGAGATACGTCATGTGCGGCATATACTGCAGAAAGCTCAGATCGGTGATGTTCATGTGGCCGATGTCGAGCCCCTTGAGATCGGTGCAGTATTTCCAGCAGTCGATGTCGTCGTTCGTGAGATAGACCTTGTTGTCGCCCCACGCGGCGGCGATGAAATACTGCGCATCGGTGCGCAGATAATAGTTTCCGAAATAGACCTTCCAGACGATGCGGATGTTCTCAAGTTTCTGATTGAGCGCGTCAAGCTGTTCGTAGGAGAGATTCGTATCGCACATATCAACCTGCGTGAGCTTCGGGAGCTCGGCAAACGCGGCCTCGAGCGCGGACACGTCGGCGATGGAATAGTTATTGAGATCGATAAACTCGGTGTTCCACTCGAACGTCTGCCCCTCGACCGAAACCGTCCAGCCGGCGGAAAGATCTTCGTGCTGTTCCACAAAGGCAAGCCGGTCGGCTACCGGCGCGGTGCAGCCCGTGAGATCGACCGAGCGGAGACGCGGCAGCAGATCGAGCGCCGAGGTGAGCTGCGCGAGCGTCGCGGCGTCCTCGCCGGCGAGAGAGAGCTCCGTGGTGATGTTGGAAACGCTCTGCGAGCCGATCTGCACATTCCAGAAAAAGCTGATGTTGGGGTAAGCCGAGACGAGCGAATGCTGCTCGTCGATGGTAAAGACGGCGTCCGGCAGATTCACGGTGCGAACGGCCGGAAAATGCGCGAGCTGCGAGAGAAGCTCCATGGCCGTCGGCGCGGTGCCGGCAGCGGTGAGCTCCACGGCGTCGGAATCGAACCACTGTCCGCCGATGCAGAGACTGTAGCGCATTTCGCAGTTCGGAAGCTCCGCGCGGAGCGTTTCCATCGCGTCCGGCTGCGTACAGTGGTTCACGGTGAGCGAGCGGAGATTTTCGAAAAGCCGGAGATTCTCCCAGTCGTTCGGCAGATCCTCAAGCGTGAGCGACTCCGTGCCGCTCTCGTGCGGCTCGTCGTTGAGATACACGGAATAGAGCACGCGGCAGCCGGGGTGCTTGGCGCGGAATTCATCGAGCGCCTCGGCGGAAAGCTTGTTCTCACGCACATCCAGCTCCGTGAGCGCGGTACACCTGTCGAGCGGGGTGAGATCGGTGAGACCCGCGCCGCGCAGATCGAGCATTGCTGCGTTTACCGGGATGAACTGCTGCCCGAGCCGGACATACCGGCGCGAGAGGATGACCCCCGCCGCGGCGGCGAGCACGATGAGCGCCGCCGCGCAGATGACCAGCACGCGGGCGACGATTTTCGATTTGTCGTTCTTTTTTTCCTGCATCGGAAGTCCTCCGGGAATCAATAACCCCAGTATTTTTTGTGGACGGCGGCGAGCTCGTCCTCGGTCATGCGCTCTACGGTGTCGCCCTTGATGTCCATATAATACATGTGAAACGCGTCGCGCATGTCGTAATAATCCTCGTCATAGCGCCAGGTGCCGCCGGTGGATTCGTCGCCGGGCGAGCACCAGACCTCGGTGTTCGGGAGCGCATCCCGGAGCGCTTTGACCTGCGCGTCGCTCATGTACGTTCCGGTGCACCAGAGCCGCCGCAGCCACGTCATCTGCGAGAGCGTTTCAAAAAGCGCATCCGGCGGCGTGCTGATGTAGCATACGTTCAGATCGCGCAGCGCCGTGCAGCCGAGCAGCGGCGTCGGGTCCTGTACGGCGGTGTTGAAGAGCTCGAGCCATTCGAGCTCCTTGAGATTTTCGAGCGGCGAAATGTCGTAGACAAGATCGTCGGCCAGAATGAGATGGCGCAGGTGCGGCATGTTCGCCACGAACGGCACCGCGCTCAGATGGCAGTGGCCGAGATCGAGCGAGCGGACGTTGCGGAGATAGTACAGCCCGCGCGGCCCCTGCTGATGGACGTTCATCTTGAAGCCCGCGTCGGGATTCGTGATGAAATAGTCCGAGTCGGACGGGACGAAGAACACATAGATGCGGAGCGTCCACACGAACGTCACATCCGGAAACGCCTCCTGCAGCGCGCCCATCTCCTCATCGGTGAGACCGCAGTCGGTCATATCGACACGGCGAACGCGCGGCAGAGCGGGGAGCGCTTCGGATACCTCCGCGCCGGCGTCCTCGATCTTTATGCCGCGCAGGTCGATCTCCTCATCGTCCCAGCGGACGGTGACGCCGTAAAGCTCGACCGGCGCGGGCGTCGCGGTCGGGCGCGGCGTCGCCGTCGGCGTCGGTGCGGGAGACGCCGTCTCATTTACTATGACGGCGGCGGGGGCCGCTTCGTTCGCGCCGCACGCGCAAAGAATACAAAGCGCGGCTGCGGCAAAGAATAGTACAAGGCTTCGTTTCATTTTCTCACCCGGTGATAATGATCTGGTTGCCGTTTTCGTCCACGCCGTTCGTGCCGCCGGCCATGTAGTACATGCCGAAAAAGTCGCGCATTTCAAAGTAATGCGGGTGCTCGCGCCAGGTGCTGCCGGTCGGCTCGCCGCGCGCGGCGAGATACATTTCGGTGTTCGGCAGCGCCGTTTGCAGCTCTTCGAGCTGTTCGGCGCTGAGATTGTTGCCGCAGTACCACAGCCGTTCGAGCTGCGGCATGTTGACAAGCGTTTCAAGGCATTTGGCGGGGCGGCAGTAGATATAGGAAATGTTCAGGTCGGTGAGCGCCTTGCAGTTTTGCAGCGGGGAGATATCCTCGCACTTCGTCCAGAACATTTCAAGATAGGTGAGCTCCTGCAGCTCGCCGATGGGCGTGATGTCGTTCACGTCGTTTTCGACGATGATGAGATACTTGAGATGCGGGACATAGCGGAGAAAGTCCAGGCTCGTGATGTTTTTATGACCGAGATCAAGCGCCTGCAGGTCGGGGCAGTATTTGAGCACTTCCAGTTCGTAGCTGTAGATGGGAAACTCGTTGCGCACGCGCGCGGCGATGAAGTTCGTATCGTCCGTGCGCAGGGAGAATTCGGAAAAGTATACGCGCCAGACGAACTGGATATTCTCATGCCGGTCGTTGAGCGCGGCCATATCCTCGTTGGATATGCCGCAGTCGCACAGCACGACCTTTTCAAGCAGCGGGAACTCGCCGAGCGCTTCCTCAATGACGGCTGCGCCGGAAAGTCCCATGCGTATGCCGCTGAAGTCCAGCTCGAGAGCGTCCGTCGAAACGGCCTTGCCGAAAAGCTCCAGCTCGTATACGGTAACGGCGCCGCTCGCGGAGCGGACGGCTTTGATCTGCTCCGCCGTCAGGCCGCAGCCGGTGAGGTCGATGCGCTCGAGAGCCGGGAAACGGAAAAGGTTATCGCAGAGCGTGTCCACGTCCTGCGCGGTGAGCGTCTGCCCGGCGAAGGAGAGCTCCTTTGCCGCAGAGGAAGCGGTCACGCCGAGCACTTCCACATCCCAGCGGAAGGAAAGCGCCGGAAACGCCGCGGTGAGCGCATCCTGCATTTCATAGGATACCGCGCCGCCCGTAAAGGATACCCTGTAAAGCTCGGGAAGGAAGGGCAGTGTTTCCAGAAGCTCCGCAAGCGGCGTATCGGCGCGCAGCACGGCGCGCTGCGCGTCCATTGGTACAGCCTTGCCGCCGACGGTCACGAACGCGGTCAAATCAAGCGCCGGATAGGCGCTTCGCAGCGCGAGCAGCGCTTCATAATCCGTGCAGCCGGACGCATCGATGCTTTTCAAATTCGGAAAGCAGGCAAAGAGCGGGATGTCGTCCGCCGAGAGCGAAGAGAGGCTCAGACTTTCCGCGCTGCTCGGGCGGCTGCCGCCGGAGAGCGGCACATCCCAGAGAACGGTCTTATCGGGGTACTTCGCGGCGAGCGCTTCGGCTTCCTTCGCGGAGATGTCCCCGCCGCGAAGATCGATCACGTCCGCCTTTCGGGCGATCAGCCGCCCGTCGGAGACGCTGTATGAGGAGAAAAACCATACGGCGGCAGCCGCGAGCAAGAGCACGAGCGCCGTGATGCCCCACCCTATGCGGGTTTTGGAAGATCTCATCTCTTACAGATCCCACGGACGGAGCATATAGGGGTTGAAGCGCCGCTCGTATTCGAGCGAGGTGCTGCCCTCGTGGCCGGGATAGACCTCGTAATCGCCGGGCAGGTCGCGCAGCTTTTCGAGCGAGTGGCCGAGATCGAGCGAGCTGCTGCCGGGGAAGTCGTACCGGCCGCAGGACATGCGGAAGAGCGTATCGCCGGTGAAGAGGCAGTCCTCGCAGCGGTAGGTGATGCCGCCGGGGGTGTGGCCGGGCGTTTCCAGCACGTCGAACGTGAGCGAGCCGGCCTCGATCACGTCGCCCTCGCGGACAAACACGGTGTCGTCCGGCGGATCGAGCTCAAAATCCTCGTTGCCGAACATGCCGTTGCCGATGTCGGTCGTGAGATCGGCGTGGGACATATACACCGTCGCGCCGGTCGCGTCATAGACCTCCTCCAGCCCCATGCAGTGATCGAAATGGCCGTGCGTGAGCAGAATGGCGCGCACATGGAAATGGCAGCGCTCGATATAGTCGAGAATGAGATTGGAGTCTGCGCCGGGGTCGATGACGGCGGCGTCGAGCGTCGCCTCGTCCGCGACGATGTAGCAGTTGGTCTGCAGGTATCCGACTTCGATGGCTTTGATGAGCATGGTTCATTCCTCCTCGGTAATGGGTGCGCCGCGGCGCAGCGTCACGGCGTCGATCTCCTCACCGGTGGCGGCGCTGTACGCGCTCAGAGAGATCTCCTCCGGTGAAAAGTCAAAAAATACATAGCCCGGCTCGTGCTCGAGCCCTTCTGCAGTGAACGGGAAATCCGCGCTGCGGGAATCGTCATAGTATTTGAGCCCGGTGCCGGAGGGGAGCGTGATATAGATCCGCTCGCCCGGCTGCGCATAGAGAATGGAGGCGGTATCGGCTTCGGGCGCATCGCCGCCGAGCAGCGCTGTGCGGTTGTATTCGTGGTCGTGGCCGGAGATCACGAGATCGACGCCCAGCGCGTCCATCATCGGCTCAAGCGTATCGCGAAAGCCGATCACCGGCGCATCGTGCCCATGGACGCCGTTGCTGCGCAGACCGTAGTGGATCAGCAGAACCGTCCAGTTATGCTCCGGCGCGCTCTCTGCGACGGAGGCCATAAAATCCGTATGGTTCGGGGAATACCGGTCGCCGATCTGCACGCCGATGAACAGCACGCCTGCGCGCACAAACCAGTAATTGCCGGTACGAGCGTCCTGCCCGGCCATCGGCAGCCGCCGCCGCACGGCGTACAGCGAATCATGGTTGCCGGAAACGGGGGCGAGCAGAAAGCTCCGCAGCATCGGCACACCCTCGAAAAACATATCGAGCGAGTACTCCGGATAGTCGAGAATGTCGCCCGTGTGGACGATCATGTCGATCGGCTCGTGCGCGGCAGTGCTCTTTTCGAGTGCGCTCTCGAGCGTCGCTTCCAGGATCGCCGGATGGTATTCGTGCGCTCGCGCGGAATAGAGGTGTGTGTCCGAAACCGCAACGGCGCGCAGCCGGCCGGGCTCGTTCGTGCGGAAATGGTATACGGCGTCCGGCGTCCCGTCGGCCGTCACGACCGCATAGGCATACCGCGTTCCCGGCGCAACGGCGAGCTCCGCCGTATACTGCATCGCGTCGGCGGAAAAGCAGTCAATGTCGAGCTCCGAAGCCTCGGCGGCCGCGGCGGCGGGCTCGGACGGCAGCGAGCCGTCCGCTTCGGCGGGGCCGTAGAGAACGCACATGCCCTCGGCATGCCGCGCTCCGGTCCAGCAAACGCGCACTGCCGCGTCGTCCTGCCCGGGAAGAAGATAGGGCGCGGCGAGAGAGACTGCCGTTTCCGGCGCCGTCACCGGCTCGGCGGTCGGCTCGGGCGTCGGCTCCGGTGTGGGAAAGAGCGTGGGGGAGGTCGTCGGTTCTATCGCCGCCGGTTCGGATGCGGCAGGCTCCGGCACGGAGGAGGAACAGCCCGAAAGAAGCAGCACAGCGAGGAGAAGCGCGAGAAGACAGCGTTTCATTTTCACAGCTCCCTTGTGTCGAGCAGAATGGTGACGGGACCGTTGTTGACGGATTCTACAAGCATCTCCGCGCCGAACTCGCCGGTCTCCACACGGAACCCGCTCTCGCGGCAGAGCGCGACCACGCGCTCATAGAGCGGAATGGCCGTCTCGGGCCGCGCCGCGGCGGTGAAGCCGGGGCGGCGCGACCGCGCGTCCGCCCAGAGAGTGAACTGGCTCACAATGAGGATCTCCGCGCCCGCGTCCGCGGGGCGGATGTTCATCTTTCCGTTTTCGTCGTCAAAGACGCGCAGACCGCAGATGCGGTCGGCGATCTTCGCGGCTTCCTTTTCGGTATCGTCCACATGGACGCCGAGCAGCACGAGAAACCCTTTGCCGATCTCGCCGAGCACTTCGCCGGTTTCGGCGCGGGTTACGCGGGCGCTGTTGACTCTTGTTACGACGGCTCTCATAGATCCTTCCTCCGTTTATCCGTTGCCGCGGTCGATCTCGCGCACGCCGCCGAGCGTGCGGATCCTCGCCATGATAAGCCGCAGCGAGGCGAGATCGGGGACCTCGGTGGTGACATAGACAAGCGCGTTCCCCTCGGGGAGCGAGCGGGCGTTGAGCGAGCGCACCTTGGCATTGAGCGCGTTGAGCACGGCGGCAATATCCAGAATGAGCCCGTTGCGGTCGCGCGCGAGAATGCGCAGTGTTGTGGTGTAAAGCCCCATCGTCTTATCGGCCCACGAAACATTCAGCCAGCGGCCTTCCTGTTCGCGCTTGCACAGACTGTTGAGATAGTTCGGGCAGTCGGCGCGGTGGATGGAAACGCCCTGCCCGCGCGTGATGAACCCGACAATCGGATCGCCCGGCACCGGAGTGCAGCAGCGGGAAAATTTGATGAGGCAGTTGTCCATGCCCTCAACGAGAACGCCCTGCACCGCCTTGGTCTGCTGCGCGCTGCGGCGCTCGACGGCTTCGTTGATCCGTTCAAGCTCGCTTTTCTGGCTTTGCGCCTGCGCGCGGGCGGCGCGGGCGATCTCGTCCTTGAAGCGGTTGACCGCGCGTGTGCAGGTGATGCCGCCGTAGCCGATGGCGGCGTACATATCGTCGAGACTCGTGACGGAGAGCTTTTTGATGCATGTCTGCAAAAGATCGTCGTCCTCGAGATACGCCGTCGTAAGTCCCGCGCGGCGCAGCTCGCTTTCAAACATCTCCTTGCCGCGGACGATGTTCTCCTCGCGGCGCTCCTTTTTGAGCCACTGGCGGATCTTGGAGCGGGCGGCGTTGGACTTGCAGAGCGTCATCCAGTCGCGGCTCGGCCCCGGCGCGGATTTGGACGTGATGATATCAACGATATCGCCGTTTTGCAGCGTATAGTCAAACGGCACGATGCGCCCGTTGACCTTTGCGCCGATCATCCGGTTGCCGACGGCGGAATGGATGCCGTAGGCAAAGTCGATCGGGCACGCGCCGGCGGGAAGGTTCACCACGTCGCCCTGCGGCGTGAATACGAACACCTCGTCGTTGAACATATCCATTTTGAGATTGTGAACGAAGTCCTGCGCGTCGGTGTCCTGCTGCGCTTCGAGCAGGCGGCGGATCCAGGCGAACTTCTCCTCATCTCCGGCGCGGACGCCCGCGCCGCCGGATTTGTACTTCCAGTGCGCGGCAATGCCGTATTCGCTGATGCGGTGCATCTCCCAGGTGCGGATCTGCACCTCGAACATGATGCCCTCCTCGCCGAGGACGGTCGTATGCACGCTCTGGTAGCCGTTGGGCTTGGGCGTAGCAATGTAGTCCTTGAAGCGGCCCGGCACGGGGCGGAACATGTCGTGGATGTGGCCGAGAACATTGTAGCAGTCGGGAATATCGTCCACGATGACGCGGAACGCGCAGAGATCGAAGATCTCGTCCAGACCGCGCTTCTGCGTATACATCTTGCGGTAAATGCTGTAGGTATGCTTGATGCGGCTCTGCACCGTTGCGTGGATGCTGTACTCCGTGAGCCGGTCGGTGATCTTCTTTTTGACATCGGACATGAACTCGTTGAGCACGTCCGCCTTGCTGTCGAGGTAGGTGATGATCTCACGGTAGCCGTCCGGGTCGAGATATTTGAGCGAGAGGTCCTCGAGCTCCCACTTCACCTTCTGCAGGCCGAGCCGGTGGGCGATGGGCGCATAGATCTCCATCGTTTCGAGCGACTTTTCGAGCTGCTTCTGCGCGACCATGTATTCCATCGTGCGCATATTGTGCAGCCGGTCGGCGATCTTGATGAGGATGACACGGATGTCCTTCGCCATCGCCATGAGCATTTTGCGGAGGTTTTCCATCTGCTCGTCCTCGCGGCTCGTGAACTGCACGCGGGTGAGCTTTGTGACGCCCTCCACGATATCGGCGACCTCGGCGCCGAACTGCCGGGCGATGTCCTCGTGGGTGATGGCGGTGTCCTCAATGCAGTCGTGCAGCAGCGCCGCGACGATGCTGTCCTCGTCCAGCCCCATCTCCGCGCAGATCTGCGCGGCGGCGACGCAGTGCGTCACATACGGCGTGCCGGCCTTGCGCTTCTGCCCGCTGTGGGCGCGGTCGGCCAGCTCAAACGCCGCGCGCACCCGGCCGAGATCGACGCCGGGGTTATGTTCCAAAATGGTATCGGCAAGCTCCCGATAACTCTGTTCAATAATTTCTTCTGCCATGATAGATCCTTTTTATCCTTCTTTGCTTCGGCGCAGATCGGTGATCACAAGCTGCACGCTGCGCCGGCCGTGAAATTCGTTGATCTGCGGCGCGAAAACGATGTCGCAGCGCTGCCCGGCACGCGCGCCGAGCGCGGGCGCGGTCTGGGAAAAGAACACGCCGTCATAGGTCTGCCCGAATTTGGCAAGCTTCAGCCGTAGATGCTTTCCGCCACCGATGGGCTGCACGGAGTCGAGCGAAACATTTTCCATATAGAGCAGCGGCCGCGGGTTTCCGTTGCCGCACGGCTCCAGCTCGTCGAGCGACTCGACGCATGCCATCGTCAAAAGCTCCGGTGAATCGACGAGGAGGTCGGCCTCCAGCGCCGGGAGCGTCCGGTCGGGATGGGAGAGGTAATACTCACGCAGCCGGGAGCGCAGCTCGTCCACGCAGCCGCGGCGCACCGTGACGCCCGCCGCCATCGCGTGACCGCCGAAGCCCTCCAGACAATCCGAGCACGCCGAAAGCGCCTCAAAGAGATTGAAGGAGCCGGTGCTGCGGCAGGAGCCCTTGCCGCTCTCACCGTCCAGGCAGATCATCACCGCGGGGACGCTGTAGGCGTCCGTCAGGCGCGAGGCGACGATGCCGATCACGCCGGGATGCCAGCCTTCCGAGGCGAGGACGATGGGCGCGTCCGGCTGCTCGCCGTGCAGCCGCTCGACGGCCTCGCGCCAGATCTCCGTTTCGAGCGCCTGCCGCTCGCGGTTTTTGGCGCACAGCTCCGCGGCCAGCACACGCGCGCGGCGCAGATCTGTCTCTTCCAGCAGACGCACCGCGAGGCTCGGCTCGCCGAGCCGGCCGGCGGCGTTGATGCGCGGGGCGAGCGAGAAGCCCACGGTCGAGGCGGTGAACGGCTTATCGCGCACGCCCGCCTCCTCCGCCAGCGCGAGAAAGCCGGGGCGGCAGTCGCCCGCGGCGATCTTCTGCAGACCGCAGCGCGTGATGAAGCGGTTTTCGCCGAGCAGCGGCATCACGTCCGCCACCGTGCCGACCGCGACGAGATCGCCGTAGCGCGCGAGCATTTTATCCGCGTCGCCGTCCATGGCGCACACGAGCTTGAACGCCACGCCGACGCCCGCGAGCGCCGTGCCGACGCCGCTGCTGTCCGGCTGCTTGGGATCAACGACCGCCTCCGCCTCCGGGAGCGCTTCGCGGCATTCGTGATGGTCGGTCACGATCATGTCCACGCCGCGCTGCGCGGCGTAGGCCGTTTCTTCCAGATTCGTAACGCCGCAGTCCACCGTCACGATGAGCGTGACGCCCTTTTCCGCCAGCGTATCGATGGCGGCGGTGTTGAGGCCGTACCCATCGCGGATGCGGTCGGGGATGTAGAGCTCGCAGGTGAGACCGCGAAAGCGCAGGTAATCGGTGAGCAGGCACGCGGCGGTGATGCCGTCCACATCGTAATCGCCGTATACGGCAACGTGCTCGCCCGTCGCCACGGCGCGGGTGAGACGCTGCACGGCATCCACCATACCGGTCAGCTCAAGCGGGTTCGTGAGCGTTTCCGCGCCGCCGCGGAGAAACGAGCGCGCCGCGGCGGGATCGGAAAGACCCCGCAGATGCAGGATTGCTGCGAGCAGCGGCGTACAGCCGGCGGCAAGCAGCGCGCGGGGGATCTCCGCGCCGCGCTCCGGCACATTCCAGTTTGCATACTTCATTCGGTTTATATCTCCATTTTTTAATTACAAAAAGAGAAGAAACAGAAAGGACATTTTATAACACTTTATTCTAACAAATGTCCGGCCAAACTGCAAGGGAGCGGGGCGGATTTTTCCTTGACACGGCGGAAAATCAAAGTTACACTTCCGATAGATATGTAATCCATAAAGTAAAAAGGAGACAACGCTATGCAATGGCTGGAATGCACCGTTCCCGGCGGGGACGATCCGGAGGAGCTCTGCAACGCGCTCGCCGAGCTCGGTGTCGGCGGGATGAGCATTGAAAACGAACGGGATTTCCACGATTTTCTGGAAAACAACCGCGCCTGCTGGGACTATGTGGATGAAGCGCTCGAGGAGAGCTTTTCCGGCGTGTCGCGCGTGAAGTTCTGGCTCTCGTGCGATGCCGAGGGCGAGAAAGTGCTCGCTGCGGTGCGCGCGGCGGGCTACAGCGTCGAGACGCGCGTCATTGCCGACGAGGACTGGGAAAACAACTGGAAGCAGTATTATAAGCCCCTGCCCATCGGGGAAAAGCTCGTCGTCGTCCCCGCGTGGGAGGAACAGCCCGCGGACGGGCGCGTGGCGCTGCGGCTCGATCCGGGCCTCATCTTCGGCACCGGCAGCCACGCCACGACGCGCATGTGTCTGGAGGCCATTGAAACGCTCGCCGCGCCGGACAAGCGCGTGCTCGATCTCGGCTGCGGCAGCGGCATTCTCTCCATCGGCGCGCTCGTGCTCGGCTGCCGTGAGGCCGTTGGCTGCGACATTGACCCCAAAGCGCCGGACGTGGCGATGGACAACGCCGCGCTCAACGGCATTGGGGCAGACCGCTTCCGTGTGTACGCCGGGGACATCCTCGCGGACAGGGGGATGCGCGCCGCGCTCGGGACGAATTTTGACATTGTGCTCGCGAACATTGTTGCGGATGTTATCCTGCCGCTCGCGCCGCTCTCGCGTGAATTTCTCGCGCCCGGCGGCACGTTCGTCACCTCCGGCATCATCGAGGGACGGCAGGACGAGATCGAGCACGCGCTCAAAAAGGCGGGCTATTCCATCGAAAAGCATTTTTGCGAAGAAGAATGGCATTGTTTTGTGTGTAGCGTGCGCGAATAACGGGCATACTACCCGTACAAAATCGTACGGGAGGTAAATGTTCCATGATGATGAACGGCAGAAAATTTATGACGGGTCTCGGTATCGGCATGGTGGCGGGCGGCGCGCTCTGCATGATGATGGCGCCCAAGGCCAAGCGCAACGACGGCAAGCGTATGGTGAGCCGCGCGCTCAAGGGTATGGGCGATGTGATCGACGACGTCTCCGACGCGCTGTGCCGCTGAGAGCCGAAAGCAGCGTTTGACCGCCGAAACGAAAAATTATTTTTAATTTTTCAAAAAAAGGGGTTGCTTTTTCCTTCCGGCTGTGCTATTTTAAATGAGCGTCACAGATATGCGCCGTTAGCTCAGCTGGATAGAGTGTCTGGCTACGGACCAGAAGGTCAGGGGTTCGAATCCCTTACGGCGTGCCAAAACAATCCGATCGCCATTCGGCGGTCGGATTTTTTGTTTTTTACTTAATTCATTCTGCGCTGCCCAGTCGGTCCATCCAGTGCCGCCGCCGGAAGACCGCCGGAGACACGCCGAGCTGTCCGATCATGATCTGATCGACCATACTGAACGACGATTGCAGCATCGATTGCAGTGCCGCGGGGACCGCGAGCGCGCATACGGCTTTAAAGAAAGCGCTTTGTCCTTTCATAACGCACCTCCCGTTTTTCCTCTTTTTTATTGTAATTTCCGGGAAGGAGAGAAGCAGAGGTTAAGCGCGTAACCGAATACAAAATAAAAGCACCGCGTTTGTGCAGAATTATCCTCTGCGCGGCGCGGTGCTGTTTCGCACCACCAGCGAAACGGGCAGCATGATCTCCGTCTCGACGGGGAGGCCTTCTTTGAGCTCGCGCAGCTTCTCCACGGCGAGCCCGGCGCGCAGCGCGCCGTCCTGCCGCACCGTGGTCAGCGCCGGACGGAGCATTTCGCATATGGGCGTATCGTCAAATCCCGCGACGGAAATGTCCTCCGGCACGCGGATGCCCGCCATGCTGAGAATATACTCCCGCTCCTCGAGAAGTGCCGTCACGCGCTCCGCCGTTTCTGCCGAGACCTTGCCCGTTTTGCCGTGGATCACGTTGGAAACGGTCGCTGTGCTCAATCCCAATTCTTCCGCAATGTCGCAGATGCGCACGCGCTCGGACATACAATCGCCTCCTGCCGGTAAACAAGTTTATAATTCTATTGTATGGGTGCGGCAGCGATAAGTCGAAGGTTATCCGCATAACCGGCGGCGAAGTTTCCGGCGGATACAGAGGAAATCCTTTTTATCGGACTTCCGTTGTGGTATTCTTGCAGCAAAGGAAGGCGGCAGAGCCGCCGCGTCGGAAAGGAAGGGGTTTCATGATCGAGATCCGCGGGCTGTACAATACGGCCCTGTGCTACACGTCTGCGCTGGAAGAGAAGGCCGCCGAGCAGATCCGAACGGTCTGCGATCAGGAGGAGTTCGCCGGATGCAGGATCCGCATTATGCCGGATGTCCACGCCGGAAAGGGCTGCACCATCGGCACGACGATGACGATCTCCGACAAGGTCGTGCCGGGCATGGTCGGCGTGGATATCGGCTGCGGTATGAAGACCGTGCGCCTGGCCGAGCGGGAGATCGACTTTGCCGCTCTCGACGCGCTGATCCGCCGGGAGGTTCCCAGCGGCCGGAACGTCCGCGGCGGGGAGCACCCGTTCAACGCGGAGATCGACCTTTCCGAGCTTCGCTGCGCGCACAGCGTCTCGCTCGACTGGGCGCGGCGCAGCATCGGCACGCTCGGCGGCGGCAACCACTTCATCGAGATCGACCGCGCCGAGAACGGCGCGCTGTATCTTGTTGTCCACTCCGGCAGCCGCTATCTCGGCACGCAGGTCTGCGCGTACTATCAGGAGCAGGGACAGCTTGCCCTGCGCCGCGGCGCGCAGGAGCGGGTCAACGCGCTGATCGCCGAGTACCGCGCCGCGGGACGGCAGCGGGAGATCCGCTCGGCGCTCAAAGAGCTGGACGGCGAGCGCGTGAAACGCATCCCCAAAGATCTCGCCTATGTGGAAGGGGAGCTGTTTGAGGACTACATCCACGATATGCACATCACGCAGCGCTTTGCCGCACTCAACCGCAAGGCGATCACCGACGTGATCCTGCGCGGTATGGGGCTGACGAAGGTCGAGGAATTCACGACCGTACACAACTACATCGATACGGAAAAGATGATCCTCCGCAAGGGGTCTGTTTCCGCCGAGGTCGGAGAAAAGCTCCTGATCCCGATCAATATGCGCGACGGCAGTCTGATCTGCATCGGCAAAGGCAACGAGGAGTGGAACTGCTCGGCGCCCCATGGAGCCGGACGCATCATGAGCCGCACGCAGGCCGCCGCGCAGCTTTCCATGGACGAATACGCCGCCGAGATGGAAGGTGTCTGGTCATCCTGCGTTTCGCCGGAGACCATCGACGAATCCCCCATGGCGTATAAGCCGTTCGATGAGATCGTTGCCGAGATCGGCCCCACCGCCGAGATCGCGGAGCATATCCGCCCGGTCTATAATTTCAAGGCCGCTGAGTGAGCCGCCGCTGAGCTTGTCAAAAAAGTATAGCCCGGGCGGATATGCTCCGCGATCTCGCCGCAGCGCACTCGCTGCGCTCGCACGTTTGCGAGCCGAAAGGTATTTTCTCCGACGCACATGTCGCCGGAGAAAATAAATAAAACTCTATTTGCGCCTGCGGGCGCAAACTCTGCGAGGCTTTTTCAACAGACTGAGATGCGCCCCCCCTGTTTTTCAGGGGGCGCAGCATTTTACAGCAGCACCGGCTGGAGCTGGCGGCCCTCCATGGCCGCTTTTATTGTTTCGCCGAGAAGGTCAAAGTCGCTCTGGAGCGAGAAGGGCTTCTGGTGCGGCGCGTCCTGCCGGAAGGGGACGAAGTACACGTTCTTGCGCTGCAAAAGCGCCGCGATGCTCTCCGCGGAGCCGGAGAGACCGTCGTTTGTGGAAATGGCGAGAATGAGCGGCGCGCCGTTTCGCAGATGCGCCTTGCACGCCATTGTGACGACGGTATCCGTGACGCCGCGGGCGAGCTTTGCGAGCGTGCTGCCCGTGCACGGCGCGACGAGCAGCGCATCGAGCCGCTGCGCGGTGCCGAGCGGTTCGGCCTTGACGATCGTGTCCACCGCTTCCCGGCCGCAGAACGCCTCGAGCTCCGCGCGGAAGGCGGAGGCGGCGAAAAACCGCGTGTCCGTCCCCGCCGCCGCGCCGGAGAGGATCGGCACGAGCGTATAGTCCCGTTTCAAAGGCCGGAAGGCCTCCAGCGCGCGGGAAAACGTGCAGTGCGACCCTGTGACGGCAAGACCGAGACGGGGAAGAGGCTCCGCGGCGGCGGCGTACACCGCGTCGCGCAGAATGACCGCGGCTCGCTCCGGCGCGTATTTCGCCGGCAGGCCCGGCGCGCGGATGTAGCGCAGACCCCTCTCGTGCGCCGCGGCGGCATCGATCCCGCCGGGCGCGGAGGCAAGCTCCAGCAGCAGCGCGTCCTTCCGGACGAGCGCGAGCAGCGGCTCGGTGAGCACCGGCGCGGGGATCGTGCCGATGATGACATCAAACCGGTCGAGCGCGCCGGAGAGCGCGTCGAGCGGCAGAGCCTCGATGCTCTCCGCCTCCGCCCATGCGCGCTGCTCACCGGAGCGCGCCGCGGCGGTGACGAGAGCGCCGGCCTTCTGCAGCTCCCGGGCGAGCAGGCGGGCAATGCGGCCGTAGCCGAGCAGCAGTATGTGCGCGCCGGAAAGCCCCGTTTCCGGGCGCAGCAGCGCGATCGCGCCCTCGGCGGTGAGACGGGCGATCGCGATCTGATATTCCTCCCGGCGGGCGTACCGCGCCGAGGGATCCCACGGCGGCGAAATGACCATGTCGGCGGAGGCGGGGTCGGTGATCTCGTGCCCGTCGGCGAGCAGCAGCTTTCGCAGCGGGAGGAACCGGGCGTCTGTGCCGGTGATGGCAAAGCGCATAATGCACCACTCCTATCCAAAATCGTATTCCAGCGTATGCGCGCTCGTTGACTTGTGTCCCGGTTTGCGGTAAAATCTTTTCTTGAAGAAACCGAGAGGAGATGCCCGCAGAAATGGCGAAGCTCTATTTCAAATACGGCGCGATGGGCTCGAGCAAGACCGCTCAGGCGCTCATCACCAAATTCAATTATGAGGAGCGCGGCATGGACGTGTGGCTTCTGAAGCCCTCCGTCGACTGCCGCGACGGGGAGACCCTGCTCCGCTCGCGCATCGGGCTGGAGGCGACCGCCGACGTCGTCCGCCCGGAGGACGATATCCGCGCGCTTTACGCTGCGCGCGGCCATCACGACGTGGTGATCGTGGACGAGTGCCAGTTCCTCACGCCCGAGCAGATCGAGCAGCTGCGGCAGCTCGTGGACGAGGAGAATCTGCCGGTGCTCTGCTTCGGGCTGCGCACCGACTTTCTCACGCACCTTTTCCCCGGCTCGCGCCGCCTTTTTGAGCTGGCCGACTCCATCACCGAGATCAAAACCATCTGCGAGTGCGGCTCGAAGGCCACGGTCAACGCCCGCATCGACGGCGAGGGTCACGTCGTCACCGAGGGCGCGCAGGTGTTCCTCGGCGGGAACGATTCCTATATTGCCATGTGCCACGCCTGCTGGCGCAGGCGCATCGCGCGCGAGCGCGCCGAACGGACGCAGAAAGAGAAGCAGTAAAACTTACACATAATTAGATTAAAAAGGAGACGATCCGCATGTCCACACCGCATAACAGCGCCGCCCCCGGCGATTTCGCCAAAACCGTACTGATGCCCGGCGACCCGCTGCGCGCGCAGTTCATCGCCGAAAACTTCCTCAACGACTGCCGCCTCGTCAACAACGTCCGCGGCATCCGGGGCTACACCGGGACCTACAAGGGCGTGCCGGTGAGCGTCATGGCCAGCGGCATGGGTATGCCGTCCATGGGCATTTACAGCTATGAGCTCTTCAACTTCTACGGCGTGGAGAACATTCTGCGCGTCGGCTCCGTCGGAGCGCTCAGCGAAAAGCTGCATGTGCGCGACATTGTCCTCGCGCAGGGCGCGTGCACCAACTCCGCTTACGCCGCACAGTTCGGCTGCCGCGGCGCCATCGCCCCGATCGCGGACTACGGCCTGCTGCGCACCGCCGCCGACATTGCCGAGGAGCGCGGTCTTCGCTGCACCGTCGGCAATCTGCTCTCTTCGGACACGTTCTATGACGATGACAAGACCGCGAACGCCGCGTGGATCAAAATGGGTGTGCTCGGCATCGAGATGGAAGCCGCCGCACTTTATCTGAACGCGATGCGCGCGGGCAAGAAGGCGCTCACCATCTGCACCGTTTCCGACCATGTCATCACCGGCGAGGAGACGACCGCCGAGGAGCGCCAGACCTCCTTCCGCGAGATGATGGAGCTGGCGCTGGAAGTGGCTGTCCGCAGCTGAAAAACACTTGGAATCGCCGCGCGGACGGGCGGTGAAAACAGATAAAAAAGACCCTCATTTCCGACGGTGAGGCGGAGGACAGACCTTGCATATACCGCCCGGACATGGTATAATCATCGTTGCGAAAGTCCCGAAAAGGGACAAATTATTAAGGAGGAAAGATTCTACATGAAGAAGATCCTTGCCCTGATCCTGGCTCTCGTCATGGTCTTTGCCCTCGTTGCCTGCGGCACCACCGCCGCCCCGGCTGCGACCGAAGAGCCCAAGACCGAGGAGCCCGCTGCCACCGAAGTTCCGGCGGAAGAGCCCACTGAGCAGCCCACGGAAGAGCCCAAGACGGAAGAGCCCGCAACCGTCAGCGCCGACGACATTGAGGACACCATGACCTCCGCCGACGGCAAGTATGAGATCGCCTTCGTCACCGACGTCGGCCAGCTCAAGGATAAGTCCTTCAACCAGGGCACGTTCGACGGCGTCAAGCTGTACGCCCACGAGAACGGCCTGAGCTACAAGTACTACCAGCCCGCCAACGGCGATCAGGCGACCGACGACGACCGCTATGACGCCATGAAGGCCGCCGCCGAAAACGGCGCCAAGATCATTGTCTGCGCCGGCTTCATGCAGGGCACTGCCCTTGCGAAGGCCGCTGCCGAGTTCACCGACGTTTCCTTCGTGTTCGTCGATGGCTGGGCGATGACTGATGCCGACGGCAACCCCCTCACCAACACTCTGGGCATCGCGTTCCAGGAAGAGCAGTGCGGCTATCTCGCCGGCTATGCTGCCGTTAAGGAAGGCTACACGAAGCTCGGCTTCTGCGGCGGCGGCGGCGGCACCAACCCGGCTTGCTGCCGTTACGGCTACGGCTACGTGCAGGGCGCGAGCGCTGCCGCGGCTGAGCTCGGCGTCAAGGTCGAGATGAACTACTCCTGGCAGTACGGCGGATCCTTCTCCGCTTCTCCGGAACTGCAGACCATGGCCAACGGCTGGTATGAGAACGGCACCGAGGTCATCTTCGCCTGCGGCGGCTCCATGTTCGCCTCCATCGCTCAGGCTGCCAGCGCCAACGACGGCTTTGTCATCGGCGTTGACGTTGACCAGTCCTTCGAGTCTGACACCGTTATCACCTCCGCCATGAAGGGCCTTGCCGCTTCCGTGCAGTGGGCCTGCGCGAAGGTCTACGACGGCTCCTACGCTGAGCTGGGCGGCACCTGCGCCACCCTCGGCGCCAAGGACGACGCTGTTGGTCTGCCCACCGCCACCTGGTCTCTGACCGGCTGGACCGTGGAAGAGTACAACGAGATGGTCAAGGCCATGGCCGACGGCACGCTCGTTGTTGACAGCGACTACAACAACCTCGCCAGCACCGATAACCTCACGCTGAACGTGATCTAATCCATCCGCACAAAACGGCGGAAAGGGTACTTCCCTTTCCGTCGTTTTTTGTATACCCGAAAACCACGCGTTAGACGCGTGGTTCAAAAGAGCCTTTGGCGATGAGGCAGACAAAAAAACTCCTTTTGCTTTAGAGAAGTGCAGTCTGCCAACTGCACGAAAAAAGCAAAAGGAGGAAATTCAGCATGAGCCTGAATGACGTAAATAGTTTATCGCATCCAAAGTGGAATTGCAAATACCATATAGTGTTTGCGCCGAAATATCGACGAAAAGTGTTTTACGGAGAAAAGAAAACGTATGAAAACAGATAGACAAAACAACAGACTGTCTTAAGCCATTATTTTAATGAATAACCAACGCCGAGCATCTGTAAGGATTCGATTTTATCTACCGCTATAGGCCCCCAAAATGATAAAACCAAGAAATACTGATTTTCTATATTTCCAGAAAAAAAGTCGAGTTTTGCGGAATCTAAGTGCACACCATCTGCCAGCACAATGGAGCAGGTATCCCTGATATCATCTGTTGCACAACCAATGTCTATGTTATTCTCGTCATCAACAGACGAATCTCCAGAGTATGTCAGATGGATCGTACAAGCCAACGGAGTGAATTGTAATTCATCAACAAAAAAATCTAAACCGCCTATAGAAATCTGTTTGTTGGGTTGCAGTATTATATTCGTTTTCTGAGCTGGAGAAAATGGAACTTCGATCTGCCAGCATCCGCTGTATAAAGGCTCAAAGGTCAGAGTTCCGGAACTATATGAACCAAAATCCTGAAGAGGGATGGTAAGCGTTTCCATTTTTGAAAGATTGGGGGCAACGATCTTATAGTATAGATAAAACTGGTTATCACGGAGCTCGTTGACCACATCACTATAATAGTAGGCATGGGATAATACTTCAAAATTATTCGCAAGAGTGAACATTGACAGCATCGCTGTTTCATCGCCGAATCGATAATTGCACAAGTGCTGATTTCCGTTGTCTTTCAACACACTGTCTAACTGCTTTGCTGTCACCCGAAGGAAAATTTCTGCGGTGTTTCCGCTAACGATTGCACCGGAAACCTCAATTAACAGCTCCTCTGTATCAACGATGGCGCTCTCGGTATTGCAAGCCATTTTGTTAATCATTTCTACACACATATTTGTGTAATCATGGGCGCTGTCAGTCTCTTTTTTATAATTATAATACCTCACAAAAACATTTTCATCCTCGTTTTCTCGATACCCAGACCCGGCAGCGGAGAGAACAAGTGAAAAAATAAGCAAGTAAATTAACCAACGAAAAGAAATACTTTGCTTCAAAACATCTCTTTTTTCATGAATTCGTTTCATACAACCTCATTATCTCGCAAACGATATGGAAAAAAGAATTTTACCAAATCGAAGTCTGTATTGGCTTGTCGCAATATGCCTTAGTAACTGTTCCGTCCTTATCATAGGTTATGCTGACGTTGTCTTCATAAATCGTTACTCCCGCAAGACCAGTAATATTAAAGCATCCGATAATGGATACGCCGTCAGATGCGTACAGATTTATGCACCTTCCTAAAATATAATCTCTGTTAGTCATGAGAGCTGCAGCCTCTTCAGGCGAAGATGGAAGATCCTCAAATAGATCTGAAGCATACACATAACCTTTGACACCATTTGTGCCGTTTGCGGCAATAAGATCAGGACATTCATCAAGATTGAATAAATCATTTAACCTTCCAAAGGTTTGCCCTTTTGCATTGATTCTGTACGCACTTGAAACATATCTGTTCGATTTATTGCTGATTGTAAGTCCGGGAGAAACATACAGGCTAAATGCTGTGTGAGTATTACTACCCGTATTCCACCCCATTACACCTCCACCTGAATAATATGTTCCGTTTCCTACTGTTACAGTTGGAGTGCTTGCATAAAAGGATCTCACGGTATCGGTATTATAAATCCAACTGACAGTCTGCACCAAACCATATTCGTCTTGAAGCATAGGATAAATAGCAAGTTCTCCAGCAGAGCAAAATACATCGCAATTCAATGTTGTTCCGGCCTTGGCATCATCAGCAAGAACGGTAATCGTATTATAGCCAGTATATGAACGACTACCAATGGTTGTGCTTTTGCTTCGCCCGTTTGAAGTTGCGGCAAAAGCGGTTACGGAAAGTGTAAATGCGGTTGCGATTGCGAGGATAGCCCTAAAAAATTTTTTTAGTCTTTTGTGCATAGTTTTTTCCTCCCTAAATCACTGAAAATGCGGTTTTATGATTTTGGCGAAATGTAGTGAACTATACGATAAAAAATAACAAACTTTTGTTAATTATAAATATAAAATAAAAGCTCAGCATTGTCAAGAAATTATCGAAAAGAAGAAATTCTGTTTTTCACGGATTACTTTTTCGGTGTAAATACTAGCCGGTTTTTTTACGGAATAGACGTGACCCTGTTTTTTTTCAATACTCGCATCTCCGCGCGCCCACTTTGGGGGCGTTGCGCCTCATATGATAACCTGCCTACTCCCGGTTTTGCTGGGGGATACTTTTTCGTATCCGGGGAAGCACAAATTCTTGCAATTTGGTTGTTGTATATATATAATAAATGAAAATGCACATTGCGATTCCTTGTGCGGCAAATCTGCTGGAGAAAGAGAAAGGGAGGTGGGGACATGGACACGACGCCGGAGTATGTGATCGAGATGCTCCACATTACCAAAGTATTCCCCGGGATCAAGGCAAACGATGACATTACCCTGCAGCTGAAAAAGGGCGAGATCCACGCTCTGCTCGGAGAGAACGGCGCGGGCAAGTCCACGCTGATGAGCGTTCTTTTCGGCCTGTATCAGCCGGAAGAGGGCATCATCAAGAAGGACGGCCAGGAGGTCACGATCAACGACCCCAACGACGCCACGGCACTTCACATCGGCATGGTGCACCAGCACTTCAAGCTCATCGACGTGTTCACCGTGCTCGATAACATCATCCTCGGCGCGGAGGATACGAAGCTCGGTTTTCTGGAAAAGAAGACCGCCCGCAAAAAGGTGCAGGAGCTTTCCGACCGCTACGGTCTGAAGGTCGACCTGGACGCGAAGATCGAGGACATCACCGTCGGCATGCAGCAGCGCGTAGAGATCCTGAAAATGCTCTACCGCGACAACGAGATCCTCATCTTTGACGAGCCGACCGCCGTGCTCACACCGCAGGAGATCGAAGAGCTCATGCAGATCATGCGCGGGCTGACGAAAGAGGGCAAGAGCATCCTCTTTATCTCCCACAAGCTCAACGAGATCATGGAGGTCTCCGACCGCGTGACCGTTCTGCGCAAGGGCAAGTACATCGGCACCGTCAACACGAGCGAAACGACGCAGGAAGAGCTCTCCCGCATGATGGTCGGCCGCCCGGTGCAGCTCGTGGTGGACAAAACGCCCGCCAAGCCCGGCGAGCCGGTGCTGGAGGTCGAGAACCTCACCGTACCGTCGCAGCTGCACAAAAATGACGCCGTGAAGAACGTATCGCTCACCGCGCGGCGCGGCGAGATCGTCTGCATCGCCGGTATCGACGGCAACGGCCAGAGCGAGTTTGTCTACGCGCTCACCGGTCTCGAAAAGGCGACCGGCGGCAAGATCACGCTCTGCGGCAAGGACATCACCCACGCCTCCATCCGCCAGCGCTCGCTCACGGGCATGAGCCACATTCCGGAGGATCGCCACAAGCACGGTCTGGTGCTTGACTATACGCTCGAGCAGAACCTTGTTTTGCAGCGCTATTTTGAGCCGCAGTTCCAGCACGGCGGCTTTATCCGCTTTGACGAGGTGCGCAAATACGCCGACAAGCTGATCGAAGAATACGACATCCGTTCCGGCCAGGGCCCGGTGACGGTCGTGCGCAGCATGTCCGGCGGCAACCAGCAGAAGGCCATCGTCGCCCGCGAGATCGACCGTGAGATGCCGCTGATCGTTGCGGTGCAGCCGACGCGCGGTCTCGACGTCGGCGCCATTGAGTACATCCACCGCCAGCTCGTCCACGAGCGCGACGAGGGGAAAGCCGTTCTGCTCGTATCGCTCGAGCTTGACGAGGTCATGAACCTCTCCGACCGCATCCTCGTGATGTATGAAGGCGAGATCGTCGGTGAATTCGATCCGAAGAAAGTTTCCGTGGAAGAGCTCGGCCTTTATATGGCCGGCGCGAAGCGGCAGGATACGGAGGGAAAGAAATGAACGAAGAAAAAACCTCCTTCTGGAAAAAGGACAGCGTGCGCTCGGTCATCGCGTCACTGCTCTCCATCCTCATCGGCCTGCTGGCCGGTACGCTGCTCATTCTGATCGTCGGCTGCACGAACAAGTCCCTCGGCTTCCAGAGCGCATGGGAGGGCATCCGGCTCGTATTCTTCGGCCTTTTCAGCACCGGGCGTGACGCCACCGGCGCACTGACGTTCGGCTTTAACCCCGCGAGCATGGGCAACATGCTCTTCCGCGCCATGCCGCTGATCCTCACGGGACTCTCGGTGGCGACGGCGTTCAAGACCGGCCTTTTCAACATCGGCGCGCCGGGACAGTATCTCGCCGGAACGTGCGCCACGCTCTTCATCGCGCTGAGCATTCCGTCCGAGCAGGTTTCCCCCGTGATCATCTGGCTGCTGGCGTTTCTCGGCGGCATGGCGGCGGGCGCGCTCTGGGGCTCGATCCCCGGCCTGCTCAAAGCGCTGCTGAACATCAACGAGGTCATCGCCTGCATTATGACCAACTGGATCGCGGCGAACATCGTCACATGGCTCTTTGATATCAGCAATCTCAAAAACATGGTGGAGAACACGAAGTCCGGCTATATTTACAAGACGACGTTCAACAACGTTGCCACCTCCAAGTTCGGACTCGACAAGCTCTTCCCCGGCTCGCAGGTCAGCGGCGGTATTCTGATCGCCATTGCCCTGGCGATCGTCATTTACATCGTTCTCACAAAAACGACGTTCGGCTACGAGCTGCGCGCCTGCGGCGCCAACCGCCACGCGGCGCGCTACGCCGGTATCCACGACAAGCGCAACATCGTTCTCTCCATGGCGATCGCGGGCGCGCTCGCCGGCGCCGCCGGTTCCCTCTACTACCTTGCGGGCAACACGGAGTTCTACTGGAACACCTACCAGACGCTTCCCGCCGCGGGCTTCAACGGCATCGCCGTGGCGCTGCTCGCCGTGAACAACCCCATCGCCGTGATCTTCACCGGCTGCTTTATGTCCATTCTGGACATCGCCGGTATGCAGATCACGAACCTGACCGCCTATAACGAATACATCACCGACGTTATCATCGCCGTGATCGTGTATATGGCGGCGTTCTCGCTGGTCATCAAGATGTGGATCAGCGGACGGAAAAAGAAAAAACCGGCGCACACGGAGACCGCTGAATCGACGGCGGAACCGGCAGTACCGCAGGACGAGACCGGTGCCGGAGTCCTCCCGGCGGCGGAAGGAAAGGAGGCGCAGGAGTAATGTCTTTTCTCATTCGGCAGACACTCATTTATGCGATCCCCCTGATGATCGTGGCGCTCGCGGGCATTTTTGCCGAGCGCAGCGGCATCATCAACCTCGCGCTTGAAGGCATTATGATCTTCGGCGCGTTCATCGGCGTGCTGTTCGTGCGCATTCTGCAGGCCACCGGCTGCTTTGACGCGGCCAAGGCCGCGGGCGACTGGATGGCGCTGCAGGGCTACATGTTCCTGACGATGCTCGTTGCGGCGGCGCTCGGCGCGGTGTTCTCGCTGCTGCTGGCGTTCGCGGCGATCAACCTCAAGGCCGACCAGACCATCGGCGGCACGGCGCTGAACATGCTCGCTCCCGCGTTGGTGCTGTTCCTCATCCGCGTCATCGCCAACCAGAACACGCTGCAGATGCTCTCCGGCGACAGCGCGAGCTGGTTTATGATCAAGAAAACGACGCTCGGCTTTGACCGCGGCGCGGATATCGGCTTCCTCGGCGAGACGTTCCTGCACAAGGTCTATTTTGCAACGTATATCTGCATTCTGATCTTCGTCATCCTCTCCGTCATTCTCTATAAAACGCGCTTCGGCCTCCGGCTGCGCGCGTGCGGCGAAAACCCGCAGGCGGCGGCATCGCTCGGCATCAACGTGGTCAAAATGCGCTACGCCGGTGTGACGATCTCCGGCGCGCTCGCGGGCATGGGCGGCTTTGTTTATGCCATGACGACGGCCAACTGCAGCTCGAACGGCGACGTGGCGGGCTTCGGCTTCCTTGCGCTCGCGGTTATGATCTTCGGCAACTGGAAGCCGCTGAACGTTGCGGGCGGCGCGCTGCTGTTCGGCCTCTTCAAGTGCATCGCGGCGTCGTACTCCACGCTCGACATCAACGGCGACGGCATCTACTGGCTGAACACCATCGGCCTGAACGGGCACTTCTACCGGCTGCTGCCGTATCTCATCACGCTCATCGTGCTCGCGTTCACCTCCAAGAGCTCCCGCGCCCCGAAGGCCGAGGGCATCCCCTACGACAAGGGTACGCGCTGATGGCGGAGAAAGCAAACAGCGCCGCGCTGCCGGATATTCTCGTCGTCGGCATTGCCGGCGGCTCCGGCGGCGGAAAGACGACGCTCACGAGCAATCTCATCCGGCGCTTTGGCGACAAGGTCTGCATCGTCCACCACGACAACTATTACCGCGCGCACGACGATCTCACCTACGAAGAGCGCACCAAGCTCAACTACGACTGCCCCGAGGCGTTCGAGACCGAAATGATGATCGAGCATCTGCGCCTTCTGAAGCAGGGACGCTCGGTCCACTGCCCGGTGTATGACTTCAAGGTGCACAACCGCAGCGGCGAGACCATCGAGATCGAGCCGCGCCCGGTCATCCTGGTCGAGGGCATCCTGATCTTCGCTGATCCTGCGCTCTCCGATCTCATGGATATCCGCGTGTTCGTGGATGCCGACGCCGACGTGCGGCTCGCCCGGCGTGTGCTGCGCGACACCGAAAAGCGCGGCCGCACGGTGCGCAGCGTGGTGGAGCAATGGCAGAACACCGTAAAGCCCATGCACGAGAAGTACGTGGAGCCGTCGAAGAAAAATGCCGACATCATCGTGCCGCAGGGCGGCAAAAACCCCGTGGCGCTCGATCTCATCGTAGGCCGCATCCAGCGGCATCTCGACGAAAACGCATAAGAAAGCATACAGAAACCGGCACTCCCCGCCTTGCGGGGAGTGCCGGTTGGCATATGGATAAAGATGGGACCTTTATTTATATCGTTCCTTTTCTGCGGTTTCTCCAAGGAGGTAATCAATGCTGGTGTTATAGAATCGCGAGAGTTTTATCAAAACCGCAGTCGGGATATCGTTTTCTCCGGTTTCATATTTTGAATAACCCGTCTGTGACATCCCCAGCATGGACGCCACCTGCGTCTGATTTAAATCTTGATCTTCCCGCAAGTCCCGGATACGTGGATACATGACAACCTCCCCACATTCAAACTTGCCTCAGCATAATATAATCTGAATCAGGTTATTGACTTTTAATCTGTTTCAGGTTAAACTGTTTTTGGGTATTTCATCCAAAAACGAAAAGGAGGGCAATGTCATGGCGGACGAGTGTCGGTATTATTACTATGACAGCGGCTACAGTTGTATGCTCAAACGCGAAAAAGAGGGGAGTTCCTCCATTGACAGCGATACCGTGCATCGCTACTGCTGGGGGTACCATTACGAGGAGTGTCCGCGCTACAAGGCTGGCACATCCTCCGGCGGATGCTTCCTTACATCCGCCTGCACCGAAGCGAAGGGTCTGGCCGATGACTGTTATGAGCTGACCATGCTTCGTGCCTTCCGGGACGAGTATCTGGTAAAGCAGAAGAGCGGCAAGGCCGAAATCGCGCATTATTACATCACGGCTCCTAAAATCGTTGAAACGATCAATGCCGACGGGAATCGCGCGGAAATATGGGAAAAAGTGTATCGCGAGCTGGTTTTGCCCTGCATCAAATTGATAGAGTCATCCGACCGGGCCGGTGCACACGCTCTCTACCGCCGCTATGTACTGGCTCTGGAAGAACGATATCTTCACGCCTGAAAAATACATATAAAAAGGGGAAATCAATATGACATTAGAGGAAGCACGCGCCCGTGCCGATGCAGGCGAGGTAAGTGCCATGATGGCACTCGGCAACTATTACGCCAATGACAAAAGCAGCGAGGACTCCATAAATATTGCATATGAGTGGTATCAAAAAGCCGCCGAAGCCGGCGACTCGGATGCGATACTGAAGATGGCAAAATCCAGCTACGAGTTCGCTTCCGCTATGCTTCCGTTTCTAGATCAGGGAGGCACCTATAAGGACATGGTCCGGATCATGGAGAACTCTCATAAATGGACGAAAAAGTTGGTCCAGAACATGAGCGAAATGGGGATCCAAGGCAGCGCGTTAAACGACGCTACGGAATTCTATACAGACTCCATCGTGTGGCTGTCCGCGGTCTATTCTCTTGACAAGAACTATACCGGCATAAAGCAGATTACGGAGATGGTTTCTTTCCCCGCTGTTCGGGCGCTGTACGGTTTCGCGCTGTATGAACTGGGCAGCACCGACAACGAGCTGAATACCGCGTTCGTCTTTTTGGAAGCAGCAATGCATCCCGATTTCTGGTCGAATAACTACGGTGGATCACTGGCCATTGAAATGCTGAGAGGAGGAGCCGCTGCGACACTGAGCGCCATGTACCGCGTGCTGCGCCGGGACAACAATGCCGCGCGTGATGCGCTGGCGACGTGCTTGAAGTATACAACAAATCCCGAATCGCGCGCCGCCTTGCAGGAGGATATGTCGCACTACAAAAAAACCATATTTGGAGGATATAGATACGTTGACTGAGTGTCACACCGTGTAAACCCCTTTGGCAAATATCCAAGTCTGGTGCAGACGCAGAAGCGCACTGTAAAACGCGAAAAAATCGGCCAGCCCCGAAAGAGGTTGGCCGATTTGCCTTCATAAAAGGTGATTGCGACGGTCTTGACTTACCGCCGGTCGCGCTTGCCGAAAACGGAGAGCACGTACAGAAGAAAGCGGAGGAAATACACGAACGAGGTAAGCAGCGACGCGAGATAGGTGAGCGCCGCGGCGGAGAGGACTTTTTTGGCCGCCGGCAGCTCGTCCTCCGCGATCACGCCCGCGGCGAGGAGCATTTCCCCCGCGCGGCGGGAGGCGTCCAGCTCCACGGGCAGCGTGACGAGCGAGAAGAGGAACGATCCGCCGTAGAGCACGACGCCGACCATGGCGACATAGAAGCCCGTGTCGGGGTTCGCCGTGCGGACGTAGGTGTCGAGCAGGATGCCGATGAGCACGAGCGGCATGGCGAGCCGCGAGCCGAAATTCACGACCGGCACGAGCGCCGTGCGCACGCGGTAGGGGCCGTAGCCCTCCTTGTTCTGCATCACGTGGCCGATCTCGTGCGCGGCAACCGCTGCGGCGGCGACGGAGCGGCTGTCCGCGGTGCCCGTCGAGAGATTTACGATGCTCTGGTTCGGGGCATAGTGGTCGGTCAGCTCGCCGGAAACGCGGCCGAGAGCGATGTCGTACACGCCGTTCATGCGCAGCAGCCGCTCGGCGGTCTCGCGGCCGGAAAGCCCGCTGCGGCAGGGCACGCGGCTGTACGCCGAGTACGCGCTCTTCACCTTGCCGCCTGCGATCATCGAAAACACCATGCACGCGAGCAGGGCGAGAATAAATACAAGATAATCGGAAAGATACATATAGACTCCTTTCTTATAGGGCTTACAGGCGCTCGACGCGCCCGGAATACCAGCCGGAAACGCCGTTTTTCTTGATCCAGTATCCGCGGTCGGTCTCGCGCACGATGCTGAGAGTTTCGCCAGGCGCGATGGCGGGGCGGTAGTCGGTCACGTCGTTCACGCGCAGCACGCCTTTGGATTCATAGAGAAAGTCCGTCGGCACGTCCATGACGTACCCCGTGCGGATGTGCCGGATGCGGCACCATTCGCGCCCGAGCTCAATGGGCTCCACGGCGTTGTCGCCCCAGCGGATGTAGGCCGAGCGCGCGCTTTTTTTCTGCGCGTCGAGCGCGCGGCCGAGCGGGAACGGGTCGTACCACTCGCTCGTGAATTTCCCGCGGCGGAGAATGAGCGCGTTGAGCTGCCCGTCGTCCTTGAGGACGCACCCGCCGTCGATGCTCGCAACGCGGCACGCCGGATCGACGACCGGCACGGCGGAGATGGTGTTTGTCCCATAGAGACACACCGGCGTGTGGCCGGTGATGACCCATTTTTTAAAGTGCGGGCGGGCGGCGTAAAAGCTGTTGATCTTCATGCAGCGCCACGGCCCGGCGCTCTCGAGCGTTTCGCCGTGGGGAATGCCGCCGTGGACGAAGATGTATTTGTCGCTCTCAAGCGCGAACGGCATGGCCCGGAGATATTCAAACTCCGGCGCGAACGCCTCGCGCAGCAGCGCCTTGAGCGCGGCGAGATCGGTGTCCGGAGAGAGCACTTCGCCAAGCTCGGCGCACATTTCGAGAATGAGGCCGCTTCGCGCCGTCGCCTTCTGGCGCAGGAGATGGGCGAACGTCCGCACGTCCCATTCCATGTCGCACCCGTCCACCCAGAGATGCCAGAAATCGCAGTTGCCGAGCACCGGGTACACCCGGCACTTTTCCCGCAGCGCCATGGCGTACCGGAGCGTAGCGAGGCTTTCCGGCCCTTTTTCCACCAGATCGCCGAGCAGTACGAGCGAGTCGTCCGCGCGCAGATGGAGCTTTTCCACAAGACCGCGGAAATACGGGAGATTCCCGTGGATGTCCGATATGGCGATGATGCGCGAATGATCGTCAAACGTCGGATGCGCAACAGTGTAGGTATTGTTAGGGTAAGCGGGATTATCGTAAAAATGCGTTACAAAGTCCATTCCATCACCAAGAGGTCGCCGAGAGCGCCCGCCTCCGTGCCGACGCGCACAAAGCCCGCCTTTTCGTAAAAGCCCAGCGCGGGGTTTTCCGGCGCGACGGTGAGACGCATGGCACGCCGCCCAAGCTGGCGGAAGCGTATCGCTGCCGTGCCGACGAGCTGGATGCCGCAGTGGTGGCCGCGCAGCTCCGGCACAACGTACAAAAACGCGATCCAGCCGATGCCGCGCTCGCGGCCCCGGCGCTCGTCGAGCGTGAGGATCCCGGCAAATTCATTTTCAACCAGCGCCTCGGTGATGCACCCCGGCGCTTCGGCGCTGTGGAGCTGGGCACTGAGCCAGCACGCGGAGGCATTGAACCCCTCGGTCGTGCCGTGCGCGCCGCGCCAGGCGTCGCGGTAGCAGGCAATGTAGCGCTCCTGCCCGGCATCAGGATCGAACGGGCGGTAGCGCAGATCATAGCAGCGCGGGCCGCCCGCCTTTCCGTTTTCCCGGAAGGGCGTATACGGCGGCGCGGGGAGATGCGTCGTGTCGTTCACGTAGATAACGGAGAACGTGTCGTTTTCAAAGCGCAGCAGCGTTACGGACGTGTTGTTCACGAGCGGGACGCCCTCAAAGATGCGCTCGCTCGGTACGCCGAGAATGCGCGCCAAAAAAGCGCGGATCGCCATGCCGTGGCTGGCGACGGCGACGGTTTTTCCGTCGTTCGCGCGGGCAATGTCCGTCATGGCGGCAAGCATGCGCTTTTGCACCGCGGTGTGCGCCTCGCTGCCCGGCACGCTCCAGCGGTCGGGATCGTGGAGAAACGCGCGCTTTAGCTCCGGTGATTCGAGATTCACCTCGCCCCAGGGGCGCATTTCCCACGCGCCGAAGCACATTTCAATGAGTCGCTTGTCCACAAAAACGGGGATGTCCCGCCCGCCAACGATGGCGGCGGCAGTTTCCTCCGCGCGGCGAAGGGGACTTGTATATACGGCGGCGAGCGACGTTTCGGCAAAGCGCTTCGTGAGATACGGAAGCTGCGCCTTGCCGTCGGCGGTGAGCTCCACATCGGTCTGCCCCTGTACGCGGCGGAAGAGATTACCCTCGGACTGTCCGTGGCGGACAAGGAATATTTGGGTCATGTATTGCCACTCCTTCGGAAATGGGGTATAATATCAAGTCAATGTAAGTATACCACAGTCCGCCCCTGCGGGGCAAGACAACAGGCTGCGGAATTTGTCCGCGGTCATGGGAGGGCCGCCGTGAAAACCGTACATCTCATCAGCGGCGGCGACGCCGGGGGCGCGCGCACCCATGTGCTCCGGCTGCTCGGCGAGCTGAACAAAACCGGCCAGGCGCAGCTCCTGTGTCTGGGCGGCGGCGTGCTGGCCGACGACGCGCGCGAGCGCGGCATCCCCTGCGAAACGCTCACCGGCGTTTTTTTTGCGCAGCTTCGCGCGGCGAAACGATACATCCGCTCCGGCGGGTTCGATCTCGTCCGCTGCCACGGCAGCCGCGCCAATCTGACGGCGGCGCTGCTCCGCCCGTCCCTCGGCGTGCCGGTCGTATCGACGGTCCACAGCGATCACCGGCTCGACTATCTGCACCGGCCCGCTGCCCGGCTCGTTTACGGCACGCTCAACGCTCTGGCGCTTCGGAAAATGGACGCGCTCGTGTGCGTGTCGGGCGCAATGCGAGAGAAATATGCCGCCCGGAATTTCCGGCGCGGGAGGCTCTTTTCCGTTTATAACGGCGCGGATATGGATGCGCCGCGCTCAAAAATGCGCCGGGAGGATTTTCTTGCCGCGCACGGCATCCCCGCTGTGCCGGGCGATATTCTCGCGGGAACTGCCGCGCGGTTTGATGCGGTAAAAGACCTTTCCACGATGCTGCGCGGCTTTGCCGCCGCGGCAAAGGAGGAGCCGCAGCTCCGTCTCATTCTCGCCGGAGCGGGCGCGGAGGAGGAAATGCTCCGCGCGCTGGCAAAAGAGCTCGGCGTTTCCGACCGCGTCCATTTCACCGGCTGGCTCGATGATACGGACGCTCTCTACGCGAGCCTGGATATCTGCCTTCTCACGTCGCTTTCCGAGACGTTTCCCTATGCGCTCACCGACGCGGCAAAATACCGCGTGCCGGTCATTGCGACCGCTGTCGGCGGCGTGCCGGAGCTTGTGGAAAACGGCGTTCACGGCCTTCTCATCGCCCCCGGCGATACCGCCGCGCTTGCATCGGATATTTTGACGCTCTCGCGCGATCCGGCGCTGCGCGAAAAGCTCGGCACAGCGCTCCGTGACCGGACGGCAAAGGAGTTTTCCCTCTCCGCCATGGCGCTGCGCGAAAAAGAGATCTGCCGCGCTGTTCTCTCGCCCCGGCGGGAGATCGTGATCGCCGGGGCCTACGGATGCGGCAACCGCGGCGATGAGCTGATGCTCGAAAATCTTCTGCGCGATGGGCGCGCCGCCGCGCCGGAATGCGCGGTCACGGTGCTCTCGCACCGGCCAAAGGAAACGGCGCGCCGGTTTGATGTTGACAGTTTGTATTATCTGAACGTTCCGGCGATCCGCCGAAGAATGAAGAGCGCCCGCGCGCTCGTCTTCGGCGGCGGGAATCTGCTGCAGGACGCGACATCCCGCCGGTCGCTTGTCTATTATCTCGCGCTGCTGCGAAAGGGAAAGCAAAGCGGCTGCCGCACGCTCCTGCACGGCGCGGGGCTTGGACCGCTCTCGCCGCGCGGCTGGGCCAAATGCACGGCGGTGCTGAACGAATGCGCCGATACGCTCGTCTTTCGGGAGAGGGAAAGCCTTGCCGCGGCAAGGAAGCACGGCATAAACGCTCCGGAGCTCATTCTCGGCGCGGACGGCGCGGCAGGAACATCCGTGTCCGCCTCGCCGCGGGAGAACGTCCTTCTCGTCTGCCCCCGGTGGGGCCGCGGCGCGCCGCCCTTTCCGGCGGAATATGCCCGCGCTGCCGCGGAGATCGCCGCAAAGCGCGGCTGGAAGCTGCGGTATATCGCCATGAACGTCCGGCAGGATCTGCCGCTCTGCCGCGCGCTGGTCTCGGAGACCGGCGGGGAAGCCGCCGCCGCGCCGGAGGATACCGCGGCGCTCACGCGCCTTTTCGCCTCGGCACGGCTCACGGTATCGATGCGGCTGCACGCGCTCACGCTCTCGTATCTTGCCGGAACACCGGCGTTCGGCATCGACGGTGACGGACGCATCGCCGCGTTTGCGAAGGAATGCGGCATACCGTACCGCGCCGTGGAAGAATGCGGAGATATCGCCGCCGCGCTCGAAGAGGCGCTTACGGCGGAAACGCCGGACGCAGCCATATGGAACGAGCGGCTCGCGGCGGGACGCGCCGCGCTTGCCCGTGCGCTTCGCGCGCCGGAAAAGGAGAAAGAAAAATGATCTATACCGATCAGCACATTCATTGCCAATGCTCGCCGGATTCGCACACGCCGCTGCGCGAAATGGCAGCGGCGGCGCGAGACCACGGCATGAGCGCCGTGTGCTTCACCGACCATATCGACATGGACTTCGGCAATCTCGGCGATCTGCGCTGGGAGGCGCGGAAGGACATCCTGCGCGCGGCATGGGCGGATGTGCGGGCAAACCCCGTGGAGGGTATCACCGTCCGCTGCGGCATTGAGCTCGGCGAGGCGAACCACGACCCTGCCGCGGCGAAGGAAGCCGCGCTCGAACCGGGGCTGGACTTTGTTCTCGGCTCGCTGCACAATCTGCGCGGAAAGCCGGATTTCTATGAGTATCCGTACACGTCCGAGGAGCAGTGCGCGCAGCTCAACCGGGAGTATCTCGCGGAGCTCCTGGAGCTGACGGAGTTTCCGTACTTTGACACCATGGCGCACATCGGGTATACTTCCCGGTATATGCACCGCGACGGCTTTTCCGCCGAGATCACGGCGGAGGCATACCGCGACGAGCTCGCCGCGGTATACGAAGCGCTCATCACGCAGGGACGCGGTATTGAGATCAACGTATCCGGCCTGCGCACCGGCCACACGAGCTACCCGAACGCCTCGGCGCTCGCGCTCTATTACGATCTCGGCGGCGAGATCCTCACGCTCGGCAGCGACGCCCATACGCCGGAGGACGCTTCCGTCGGCATCCGCGAGGGCGCGGAGCTGCTGCGGACGATCGGCTTTCGGTATTACACGGTGTTCGAGCAGAGAAAGGCTTCGTTCCTGCCGCTGGAATAAGTTAATAAAGCAAAGGAGATATATACAACATGATCGTTATTGCATCTGACCACGGCGGCTACGCCCTCAAGCAGGAGCTGATGGCGCACCTGAAGGAAAAGGGCGTCGAGTTCGAGGATATCGGCACCTATTCCGAAGCGAGCTGCAACTATCCCGAATACGCCGAGCGCGCCGCGCGCGGCGTTGCGGAAGGGAAGTACGAAAAGGGAATCCTTGTCTGCGGCACGGGCATCGGCATGTCGCTCGCGGCGAACAAGATCCCCGGCATCCGCTGCGCGCTGCTGTCCGACTGCTTCAGCGCGGAGATGTGCCGCGCGCACAACAACGCGAACATGTGCGCGCTCGGCGGGCGTGTCACCGGCCCCGAGCTTGCCAAGCGCATGGTCGATCTCTTTCTCACGACGGAGTTTCTCGGCGGACGCCATGCTGACCGCGTGAATATGATCTCCGCACTCGAAAACCATGATCGTTAAGGGCCACCGCGTATACCGCGGCCGCCGCGGCGCGGGGCGCAGCGGCTCTCCGGTGCTGCTCACGATCCTCGTGCTCGTGCTCCTTGGGCTGCTGCTCGCGTTCTCGCTGCTGCCGGAATACGTTGTCTACCACCGCGACGGCGTGGAGATGGTCGTGCCGATGCTGCAGGAGGATGGGAAGGGTTACACCGTGGAGGGCATTTCCGCCCCCGTGCCCTATACCGGCGACGCTTCGGCCACCATTCAGGTCGCCGAGCCGGATTATACCAACGTTTCGCTCGCAAGCAGCGCGGGGCTGCAGTATCTGACCGGATACTATGTCCCGTTCTCCAAGGTGAATGCCAACGGGCTGGAAACGGCGGTCAAGGAAGCCGAACGCAGCGGCGTGAAGGGTCTTGTGCTGGAAATGAAGGACGAAAGCGGCAAGCTCGCATGGATGTCCGGCGTGGCGACGGCGTCGTCCAACGCCGCGAACAGCACCTGGGATCCGACGGCGTATCTGAGCGAGCTCAAGGCGCAGGGGTGGACCATCACGGCGGAGATCTGCTGCGCCGTGGACACGCTGCTCGCCTCGGCCAACCCGGACGTTGCGCTGCGCGACCGCACCGGCGCGCCCTATGTGGACGAGTCCGGCGGCTGGGTGGATCTCTGGAACCGCGATGTGCGCACGTATATCGAAGAGCTCTGCACCGACCTCATGGCGATGGGTGTGGATGAGATCATCCTCTCCCGTGTGGAGCATCCGTTCGCCGAGGTCATGTACACGCGCGAAATTGCCTCCAGTCTCAACCGCGAGGCGTTCTGCATGAATTTCTCCATCGCCGTGCGCGAAGCGATCGACAAGACGATGAAGGACAAAAACGTCTATCTGAGCGCGCGCGTGCCGCACGACGTGCTCACGACCGGCACCGACAACGGCCAGTCGATGGATAATTTCCTCAAGGTCTACGACCGGCTCGTCATCGAGACCGAAACCTACAGCGACGACGCGCCGCTCTTCACCGAAAAGAAGATCGACAGTACGCTGCGCTTTGTGCCGCAGATGACATGGACGTTCGGCGGCGGCTCGTGGATCCTTGACCCGACCGTCGGCGCATCGAAATAACAAAGGAGGAAGCGCGCTTTGATCGAGCTTCTTGCGCGGCTGTTCATCCGGGACAGCCGCCATACGGACGATCCCCGCGTCCGCACCGCTTACGGCATGCTTTGCTCGGCGGTCGCCATCACGCTCAATATCCTGCTGGCGGCGGCCAAATTCGTCGTCGGCACGCTCGCCGGGTCGGTCTCGATCACGGCGGACGCAATGAACAACCTCTCCGACGTCGGCAGCGGCGCGCTCACGCTCGTCGGCTTCCGCCTGTCGGGGAAAAAGCCCGATCTTGAGCACCCGTTCGGCCACGGGCGGATCGAGTATGTGATGGGGCTCGTCATCGCGGGGCTCATCCTCTATGCCGGCGTCGACGCGCTGCGCGGCGCTGCCGGCAAGCTGCTGCACCCGGAGGCGATGGAGTTCACGTGGGCGGCGGTCGCGGTGCTTGCGCTCTCCATTCTCGTGAAAATTTATATGTCGGTGTTCTACCGGCGGATCGGGCGGAAGATCGGCTCGACGGCCATGGAGATGTCCGGTGCGGACGCGCTCAACGACACGATCTCCACGGCGCTCACGCTTGTGTGCCTGCTTGTCTATAAATTTACGGGGCTGGATCTTGACGCTTACGCCGGTATCGTCGTGGCGGTACTGCTGCTCAAAACCGGGTACGAGGGCGGAAAGGAAACGCTCGGGCAGCTCCTCGGCGCGGACAAGAAGATCATCCGCATCATG
>OGDY01000908.1_pt1 | contig 36607 bp, 29 predicted proteins | sample 1570341 | NCBI WGS metagenome assembly OGDY01 (sample SAMEA2581972, study PRJEB24529) | metagenome | biome: Human gut stool | place: China | collected 2011 | reverse complement strand
TGTAACTTTCTATGTTGTTTTTCATGTTAAGTCTTACTGAATGTCTTATTAGATAAACTGTTGTTTCTATAGCTTTTTGCCCTTCTATTTATCTTAATCTTCATTTATTAGATGCACTGGGTATTCTCCACTCTTTATAACATTTATAATCTTTTGAGGTTTAAGTGGATATTCTTCTAATTCGTCCATTTTAATCCATTCATAGTGAATGTCGCTTTCAATTCCGCCTTCCATATTTTCCATTGTGTATTCTATTTTTTTATCTTCTTCATTGCAAAACTCTTCTTTGTATACGAACATAATCTCATGATATTTTATTCCTTTTAATTCAAAGAAGTTTTCTATTGTTGATATATATCCCGTTATTTCTATTTCTTTGCCTAGTTCTTCTTGCATTTCACGTTTTACTGTGTCTTGTGAGTTTTCTCCTATTCTCACATGTCCACCCAACAAAGCATAATGGTTTGCTGTTTCTCCTTTGTGTAATAGTATTTTTCCATTGTGTATTATTACTCCTGCTGCTCTTATGTTTAATTTGTAGCCATCTATTTTAATAGCTAGATCTCCTGGTTCGTATGCCATTTTATCCCCTTCTTTTCATTTTATTACTTCTATTTTTATTCCCACTACTCCATATTCTTTTTCTTGCTCTGGAGTGTAGAATCTATGCATTGTTTCGGCTTTTTCCTTTATTGTTTTTTCATCTTCTCCAACAAATAATTTTTTAAATAATTTTTCAAAAGAGTCTTCTCTGTATAAATCTATTACTTTTACTAGTAATTTTTCTTGTAATTCTGGTAATTTTGAAAATTCGATTTCATCACCAATTTGTATGCTTTGTCTTTTTTCATCATACAGTCTAAATTCTACTGTTTTTGTTCCATTTTTTATTCTTTCAAATGGATTTTCTTGTAATTTCATTTTGTGTAACATTTTTTCCTCCAATTTTCATAATTCAAATTTGTATATTTTTTCTTCGTCGCTTATTTTCTTCACAAATGTTGCTCCGAATTTTTCGTAATAATTGTTCAATGTTGTTTTTAAATATATTTCTTTGAATCCTCTTTCTCTTGCTTCCTTCAAGATTGCATCATTTAATATTTTAGAATAACCATGCCCTCTGTATTCTTTTTTCACATACATCGTTGCATACCATGGACTGAGTTCTGGACATTCATCGCAATCCTCAGGAAATATTGATATGAATCCTATTAATTTATCGTTGTCTACAAGAATCAATTTGCAAAAATCATTACCTTTTAGTTTTATTTTAATTTTTTCTATTTTTCTTTCTATTCTTGCTTCTTTATCTTCTTCGGAATTATCTGCCCATTCTTCATATTCAAGTGTCGCTACTTCTTTCAAAAGTTCCATTTTTTGTAGTATGTTATAAATTTTTAACATTTTACACTCTCCTGTATATTCTCTTTGACCATTTTTCAATATTTTTAGTCCATTCAAATTTATATATTTTCCATATCTTTACTTCTCATATTCATATTCTTGTATTACTTTTCCATCTACGTCTTTTAGTATTATCTTGTTTTCGTCTAATATGATGTAGCTGTGTGCTGTGTTGCATTTTGGTAATGATATTGATCCTGGATTTGCAAATATCAAACCTTCTTTTTCTTCTATGAAGCCTTGATGTATGTGTCCATAAATCATTATGTCGAAATCGTCATAAGGTATGTTTTCTATGTTGTATTTGTGACCATGTGTGAAGTAGAATTTTTTTCCGTTTATCTCCATTAATATATGGTCGTTGAATTTGAATTCTGAAATCATTTCGTCTACTTCTGCGTCACAGTTTCCCCTTACTACTAATAGCTTATCTTTCATTGAGTTTAATGTTTCTGCAACTTTCATTGGATTGTATTCTTGGCTCAAATCGTTCCTTGGGCCGTGATAGTATAAGTCTCCTAATAATATTATTTTTTCTGGATTTTCTCTTTCTACTATTTCTTTTATTTTGTCAGCATAATATCCCGAACCATGTATATCTGATATAACTAAAGCTTTCATGTTATTTTTCCCTTTCTCATTTTTTATAATTTATATCACATTTTCTGCTTATTCTCAATAAAATTTTACTTTATATTCCATATATTTTAAATATGTTAGGATTTCAAGAGGCATTGTTTTTTTAGATTGATTTTATTAAATAAAGATTAAATCGCTATCTTTTTCCACAGTTATATCACTTATTGTGGATTACTGTATATATTTTTCTTGCTTTTCAAAAAAAGCTCGTCACACTCATAAATTTTGCATTTATTTTACATCATCACATTTAACTTATTGCTTAAGAAGAATCGTCATTTGTAATTTGACAGATTATTCAAAAAAATTAAAAGTATATACAAATATTATTCACAAACAAGTCGCCACCAATCCTAGTACAAATCCAATTATGCTTCCTATTGTTGATGGCATTCCAGAATTTAGTTTGTTAGACTCAGGAACTAACTCGCCTGATACTATGTAAAGCATTGCTCCTGCTGCAAAGCTTAGGCAAATTGATATTATCTCTTCCGATATACCTCCAATTATTTTTCCCACAAAAGCTCCTAGTCCTGTGGTTACTCCTGAAAGTATTACATAAAATAATACTTTTCCTGCTTTCATTCCTCCATTTTTCATTGGTATAGCCATTGATATTCCTTCTGGTATATCATGTATACATATTGCAACGGCAAGTGAATAGCCTAATTTTAGTGATGCTCCGAAGCCAGACCCGATTGCTAATCCTTCAGGAAAATTGTGTATTGCAAGTCCTATACTTGTTATTATTCCAGCTTTTAGTAAATTAATATTCGCACTTGATGTTCTGGAATTTGAGTTTCTTTTATTTATTCTTTCTAGACTTTCATCAGAAAATTTCTTTTCTACAACTATATTACAAATTACCATGCATATTATTCCCATTATTATTCCGATTAATGTACTTTTTACATCTGATATTTGTAACGCCTCCGGTATTAAATCGAAACTTAGTATTGCGGTCATGAGTCCACCCGCAAGCGATAATATGAAACTCAAAAATTTATCTGACGGTTTTTTTACTATTATTCCAAGTATTCCACCAAGTGTAGTTCCAAATGTTCCAAAAAATAAACCTAATAATGTAACTCGTAATAGCTCTGTCATATACTCTCCTTTTTATTAATTTATATGTCTGAGGACTGTATTTATTCTTTTAATTAATTTAATTAGAATTTTATTTTTTGATATATTTTTAATCACCATTTCACCAAAGAAAATATTTCAAAAACCGTTAAATATCAAAAATAAATGACAAAAATATTAGCATTAAAATTAAAATTTTAATGCTAATAAATAATTAATTTTTATATTTAAAAATCGAGCAAGATTCATCTAGCTAAATTTATAGATTTTATTTTTGATTTGCGATACAGTTATTTACATATTCCGTTAATGTGTTTGCAATTCTCTCATCATTTCCATTATTTACATTTCTTGGTTGTTCAGATATTCTCATTCCATAGAAGTAATCATCTGGTATTTTTTTATATTCTTCTGCTTCTTCTTCCTCTACAGTAATTTCTGTACCTGCTGGAAGACAGCTAACCATAATTGTATAACCACTTGCCCATTCATTCCTTACGAGGTCTACATTTGCCTTTTCAATACCATTTGTATCTGTAATAATACATTTAACTAAAAATTTAACTGTGTATTTTATCAGTCGCTTATTCTTCTTCAGAGCCTTGTAATTTTTCAGCTCTATCTGCTGCAATTAAGTTGTCTATCATTTCGTCTAGGTCTCCATTTAAGAAGTTTTCCATTTGATATATGCTAAGTCCGATTCTATGGTCTGTTATACGTCCTTGTGGATAGTTGTAAGTACGTATCTTTTCACTTCTGTCTCCGCTTCCCACTTGGCTCTTACGCTCATTTGCAAGCTCTGAATCACGTTTTTGTTTTTCCATTTCATACAATCTAGATTTCAACAATTTCATTGCATATTCTCTGTTTTGAGTTTGGGAACGTTCTGTTTGACATTCAGCAACTATTCCTGTTGGAACGTGTATTAATCTAACTGCTGATGATGTTTTGTTTACGTGTTGTCCTCCAGCTCCAGAGGCTCTAAATACTTCTAGCTTAATATCTGCAGGGTTTATTTCTATTTGAACATCTTCAACTACTGGTAGTACGGCAACTGTTGCAGTAGATGTATGAATTCTTCCACTTGCTTCTGTTTCAGGAACTCTTTGAACTCTGTGTACTCCACTCTCGAATTTTAGTCTACTATAAACTCCTTTTCCAGTAACCATGAATGATATTTCCTTGTATCCACCAAGTCCTGTTTCATTTTCGTTTAGTATTTCAATTTTCCAGTGTTTTCTTTCTGCGTACATAGAATACATTCTGAATAGTGTTCCAGCAAATAATGCTGCCTCATCTCCTCCGGCTCCTGCTCTTATTTCGCAGATTATGTTTTTGTCATCATCTGGATCTTTTGGAATTAGTAAGATTTTCAATTCTTCTTCTAATTTTGGAAGTTTTTCTCTATCTACCTTTGCTTCTTCCTCTGCAAGTTCTTTCATCTCAGGGTCTTTCATCATTTCTTCTGCTTCGGCTAAGCTTTCTTGTGTCTTTTTATATTCTTTATATTTAAGAACTACTTCTTCTATTTCAGCATGTTCTTTCATATATGTTGTCCATTCGCTTGTTCTAGCTATTATCTCTGGATCAGCTATTTTTCTTGTAAGCTCTTCATATCTTTTTTCTACAGCTTCTAATTTTTGAAACATACAAATTCTCCTCTATTTTTTATTTAGCCTTTATATTATATATCAAAAAGCTTATATTTTCAACCCTTTCGAGCTACTTTTCAAGCTTATTACAATCGCATCATAATACAAAATTTTTTCCTACTGGGGGTGTTTTATTTTTTACTATGAATTGTAACTTTTCTTTTTATTTCTTTATTACAATTCTATTAGATTATATTTTATTCCTAATTTTTCTAAAATTTCTTTTTCTCTGTTAGTACATGTAAATATTATAGCTTGGTGTCCTTCTAATCTCTCGTTTATAAATTTTAGAGCATTTGCTAATCTCTCATTATCAAAATAAGCAAATGTTTCGTCTAATATAATAGGCAATTTTTCTTTTGTAAGTTCATCTATCATAGATAATCTTAAAGATAAATATAATTGGTCTATTGTTCCTGTACTAAGCTTTCCAGCTTCTATATATTCACCTCTTGCATTTTCTACAATCATTCCATTTTCGTCATTTATTGTAACTCTATTATATTTGCCATTTGATATTCTCTCTATACTATTTGATAAACTATTCGTAAATTTAGGAGTTATAGTTGTTTTCATCTCTTGATATGCTTCTTGTAAATTATCTATTGCAATATTAATTACTTCCTCTTCAGATTTTAGTTCTTTATATTTTTCTTGTCCTAATTCTTTTCTTTCTTCCAGACTTGCCAAACTATCTATCTCTGGAAGTATTGTTTTTTCTTCAATTTCCAATCCCTTTAGCTTTAATCGTTCATTGTTTATTTTTTCTTCCATATTGTTTATTTCTGTTATTAGCGTGTCTTTTTCTAGAAGTTCTTCTAGATTTTCAATTGAATTTTCTTTGTATTTTGCTTTTATTTCTTCAACCTTTTTTTGTTTCAGAGTATCTAACTTTAAGCTTATTTCTTCAAGTTCGTTGCATAATTGTTCATTGTTTTTATCTAACAACATAATTTGACCTTTTATCATTGATAGATTGCTATTTAATTCTTTTTCTTTTATTTGCTCCTGTTCAAGATTTGTTTGTTCGTTCTTTATGTCGTTTGTTATTTTTTCTTTTTCATCTTCAAGATTTCTCTTTTGTCCTATTTTTTCATTTTTTCTGTTTATTATTTGGTTTCTTCTTGCTTCTTCTAGTTTTGCATTTTTATTTGCCTTTGATTTACTAACAATAGCCGATACAAGAATTCCAATTACTCCTAGGACTAATAATATATTGTTTTTTATAACAGTCAATGAAAGTATAATTAGAATTACAGATATGATTATACCAATTATTCCACCCTTGCTAAGGCCTTTATTTGTTTCTGTTGAATTTGTTGCCTCTTGGTTTTCTATTGCATTTATTTCTTCATTTATTCCATTTATGTTTTGTTCTATTTCTTCCTGTCTTTTTTTATTATTTTCTATTGTTTTCTCAATTTCACTTATTTTCATTTGAGGAATCTTAATTTTTTCTTCGGCATTGGTTTCTTCTGCTTTTAATTCTTTTATTTTTGTTACGTTTTGGCTTCTATTTTTTTCTTTTATATCAAGTTCTTTTTCGTAGCCATCTTCTTCTTGCATACCTTCTTTTAGTTCTTTTAAGATTTTCATTTGTATTTCAAGCTCTTTTAATTCCTCTTCTGTCTGTTCTTTTTGCTCATCAATTTCATATTTTCTGTTCTGATAAGGTTTTATTTCTTCGATTTTTCTTGTAATATCATTTATTTCTTTTTCAATTATATTTATTGGCTTTTGAGATGTTTTATTTGTTCCTATTTCATCTCTTATTTTTTCTTGTAGCTTTTGCACAGCTTTCTTATATGAAACATTGTCTTCTCCAGATGAAGCAAGATTTGCTATTCTCTGTATTAATATGTTTTGATCTTTTTCTTCAAGCCTTACTTCTTGTTGCATGCTTACAACAGTTGATAAGTATGTTTGTTTATCGATTCCTGTTTGCTCTACAAAAAATTTACTTCCGTCTTTTTTGTCTGTATCAAAGTTTGCCGTTATATCTTCTAATTTACTGTTATATATTTTAGGATTTTTCTTATTGAAATCTCTAAATATTTCGTATTCTTCTCCATCTTCTAGCTTGTAACTTAATTTCCCTGAAAATTCAGTGCTATTCCATGGTTTATACTTTTCATAATCTGATATTTCTCTTCCATCTTTAGTTTTTGATATACCATATAATGTATTTACAATGTAACTAAGCAAGGTTGACTTTCCAGCCTCATTTTCTCCATGTATTATATTAATATTATCTTCTAAATTAATTTCTTTATTTTCCAAATTGCCATAGGCATTTATTTTTATATTTTTTATTTTCAATTCTTTCACCTACTTCTTCTATTTTAGAATATCCATTCCAATTTCAAATGCATTGAGTAATTTTTGAATATCCTCATTTTCTTTTGTGTCTACTTCTTCTGATTCGCTATCTTTATTTTTTAAATTTTCTATTTTTTCTAAAATCTTCTTCGCAAAGATTCCTTTTAGACTAACTTGTTTTGCAATTTCGTAAATATCATATTTTATTTGTGTAATGTTTTTTATTCTAAGAATATTTTTATTTTCTAGTTGGTCCATTATTTTTCGTTCTATAAAATCAAAATTTCTTTTTCCTGTAAGTATTATTTTATAGTAGCTATTTTCGTCTAATTTCATGCTATTTATTTTTTCTATTAACTCTTCTTGCGAGTTTATTTCGGTTATATCTAACTGCTTTTCTTCAAATGTTTTTGCAGATGTTTCTAGGAATTTTAAGTTTATTTTTTCATTTTTTTCTAACGAACCTACAATAAAGCCTCTTTTTCCAAGTTCATCAAATCCCAAAGACACCGTTGAACCCGGATATACAATTCTTTGATTTTCATAATCATTATAACTTGCCTTGTGTATATGTCCTAATGCAACATAATCAAACCCCATTTCTTGGAGTTCTTTTTTAGTCATTGGGTTGTATTCCTTGTTTTCATCACAACCACTGTCTAAATTTCCATGAGTTATTAAAATATTAATTTTTTCAGGATTCTCTATTTTTATTTTATGGTATGGATTATTCATATAAAAGTCGTTAAATCCGTATCCATAAATATCTGCTTCAGGTGTTTCTATCCTTTCTAATTTTTCTGTAAATATATGCACATTTTCGTTCCATTTATATTGTTTATAAAATGAGTTTTTTATGTATGGATCGTGGTTTCCCGGCGTTATAAATATTCTCGTTTCAGGTATTTCCTTAAATAAACTATTTATATATTCAACTGTAGATTTTCTAATATATTCTTGTTCGTATAAATCTCCTGCAATAAAAAAATATGGAATATTGTTTTGCTTAATATATTCCACTACTTCCTTCATTGCTTTTCTTTGTTCTAGTCTTCTTTCTACTGCAAATTTTTCATTTCCAGCTAGTGCACAAAAAGCACTATCAAAGTGCATATCTGCTATATGTACAAATTTCATTTCAATTATCACTTCTCTCTTTAGTATTTTGTTTATTATTTTATATCATATAAATTTTCTTAAGTCAATATTTGTACGAATAGTTGTTCTATTTTCGTTCGACATTTTTTGAAAATTTTTAATTTTATTTTTAAGTTTTTAGATTTTGTATTTCTCTTAAAATTACGGAGTGAATCCTACTAAATGTATTCTTCTATTTTACTTTAAAATTTATGTTCAAACAATGTTTAATCCAATTCAAAAGCCATAAAAAAATCACCTCAAATATTAGATTTTCTAATACCCGAGGTAATTTTAATTCTTTATTTCTTGTTTTTACTTTTTCCATTTTTGTTTTAAAGTTAGAATTTATTCTTTTGCAATTTCTCTGCTGTAATTATAAATACTCTTGCTATATTGATTGCAATCCTTCAATTACTTCTTGTTGTTATCTATTGGTCCAAATAGTTCATCAAATTTTGCTTCTAGTTCATCTTGAAGATCCTTTGAAAACAATTCTTCTTCCTCATTATTTGGTTCCATTGGTAAAACAGGAGCCTCTTCCATTTTATTTTGAATAGGTCGTGTTTGTGCAGTCGAATTTTCCATGCTTTGCATTGGTCTTGGCGTTACAACAGAATTTGCCATATTCGACATTGTTTCCGATTGAACATCTGAACTTTCCAAGTTTTGCATTGGAGATATAACATGACTATTTTGATTTACTGGTTCAAATTTTGGCATTTCAGGCTTATCATCCATTTTTGCGTTATTTGAAAAATCATCTTCGAATAAATCATCTAAAGATTCTATTTTCAAATCTTGCTCTTGATTACTATCTTTATTTTCAACATAAGGATTCGCTGGGTTAAATTTACGCCAAGCGCCTCTATTTCCTGCATCAAAGTTATTGTGACTTATTGTATACTCTTGCAATCTTCTTGCAATAGGTCTTGTAAAGTAATAATATTTTTTTGCTTTTATTGGTTTTAAACCTTTTTCAAATATTATACAAAGGTCGTTATCCATTCTTCTTAGCTCATCTGGTGTCATTAAGGCTCTTCCCATGATTTGGTCAGATGTGCTATAACCTTGTTTTGAATAATTTTTGTCTCTACTTACAGATTTTGAATCTCTTGATATTGTTGTTTCTCCTAATTGTTCAGAGAAATACTTGCATGTTTCTGCTGAGTTACTTCCTAAAAATACGTGTGTATCACAGTTACCGATTATTGTTTCATAAGACTTATCATAAATTGCTTTTAATTGGTCTAAGTTCTGTAATATTACACTGAATGAGATTTTTCTACTTCTACTGGTAGATATTTTTTTATCAAAGTCTGGTATTTGTCCAATGTTTGCAAACTCATCTAATATGAAAAATACAGGTACCTTAAGTTCTCCGTTTGGATTTCTATCTGCAAAATTATATAATTGCTGAATCATCTGAGAGAAGAATATTGTAAGTAAGAAATTATATGCAGTGTGTGTATCTGAAGAGATAACGTATAATGCTGTTTTTCTTGTTGCAATATCTTCAAAGTTTATTGTATTTGTTGATGTTACTTCAGCAATTTCTTTCGAGTCGAATTTTCCTAGCTTTGATTGCAATGTACTCAAAATAGAACTATATGTTTTGTCTGATGCAATTTCAATTGATTTATAGTTCATTCTTGCAGGGTGGTCGTAAGGCAATTCATTCATTAAGTCTGTAAGTAAGTTGTTTCCTCCATTTGAATTTGCAGCTCTTACAAGCTCTGCACAAGATGCAAGGTTTTGCTCTTCTGGTGGTCTTGTTGCAAGTAAATAATAAATTAATGCTTTTAATAACATTTCTGCAGTGTCGTCCCAGAATGGGTCTGATCCACCTACCTCGCCTTGTTGTCCTTTTACTATTGTATGAGCTATAACATCTACATCTACCTCATTTGTAATATGCATTAGTGGATTGTATCCCTCACTATTTTCTGGATTTACTAGATTTAATACTTTTATATCATATCCATTTTTTTGTAAGAATCCTGCAGTCTTATCATACAATTCGCCTTTTGGATCTGTAAAAACATAAGATCCCAGCATTTGAGTTGCATTCGGAATTGAGTATGATGCCGATTTACCAGAACCTGAACCACCAACTACAAGAACGTTTACGTTTCCTCTTTTATCTGTTGGTAAATAGTTGTTCTCTGCAAGGATTATTCCTTTATTTCTATTCAATATTTTATATTGTTCTCCATCTTCGCTCCAACCACTAGAACCATTTTCTATGTCTTTATATTCATTCTTTGGTTTTGCTTTCATTACTCCAATTACTGTCAGGAATAAAAATAAAATTGCAAACCAAATAGAACTTTTTAAGAATGTATTTCCTGCATTATATTTTGCAATTCTTGTTACTGAAGTAAGACTTCCCGCTTCCTTCATAAAACTTTCAATCGTTCCTGATATTGCAACTTTTCCATCTATATCAATATTTTGCATTATTGCAACCGCTATAGGTGCAATTAATAGTATTTCTAATATTACATATAATATTAGAAATACTATTAAATACTTTTTACTATCTTTAAATGCTTTTTTTACTTTATAATTCATAATAATCACCTTTTATGAGTTTTATCTTTTCGTTATTTTCTATCTAACATTGTCTTGATTTTTGTTTAGCTCTATGTTTGGTATTAAAGCTATTGTTATGTACTCTTCTGCTTCTAATGACGTTTTTGCTTCTTTGCTTGCTTCTGGTGGAATTACACATCTATTTTCTTTTTCATTAATTATTGTTTGTCCCCCATTAAATTTTGCTATTGAACCTTCACTTGTAGATTCTATATTTAATTTGCTCATTTAAGATCCCCCTTAATTTTCTTTAAGTCTTTATCTTCTCTTATTTCAAATGCAAAATATGATTTATAAGGTTTTAATTTGCATTTTCCTTTTACTTCGTTTGTATCTTTATCAAAATATAATACTGGTTTTATCTCTTCTGTTGTTTCTGGGTCTATTATTGTTATTGGTCTTTGCAAATTTGGTGTATATTTTATGTCTTTGTATTCTGTTTCTTGCTCTGAGTACAATGTATCAAATTTAATTGGAACAGGTTTTTTAGATATTTTAACTTCATCCTTGTTAAGTAGTCCCATATTTACAACTACTTTATCCTGTCCAAAAGATAATATAACTAATTGATTATATATATCTTTTTGAGCATCAACAAAAAAAGTCTTTTTCTTGTTTTGTCCAATCATTTCTTCTCTACATTTTAATCTTTCTAATGTAAATTTAGGTGAGTTTTCATCAAGTAATTTATCTGTTACATTTATTTGATATATTACTGTATTTACATTTTGTGGATCTGTTATACTAAAGTGTTTGCCTTGTATTTGGTCCATCTCTTACACCTCTTTCTATGAAAACTATTCATATTTTTTCTTCTGCATACTCCTATATTATACCGTATTTTAGCGAGTATGTCAACGTTTTTACATAATTATGTAAATTGTTGGCTTTTTATAACTCTCTTGGATTAAATTTTGATACTTTTTTTAGTTCTTTATATAGCTCTATTTCTTTATTTGATAATTTTTTAGGTATCATTATTTTTACTTTTATAATAAATTTTCCTCTTCCACCTTTGCCGTCTTTGTAACCTTTTTGCTCGATTTGAATTTCTTCTCCTGTTTCAATTCCCTTTGGAATATATACCCCCAAGCTTTCATCTATCGCGTCAACATTTACTTTTGCTCCAAGAACAGCTTCAGAAGGGCTTATATTTAACTCTGTATAAATGTCCGAACCTACTAGCTTATATTTTTTATCTTGCTCCATGTTGATTCTAATAAGTAGGTCTCCGTTTTTTCCTCCATTTTCTCCTGGTTTACCTTGACCAATAAGTCTTATCATTTCACCATTTCTTATTCCTGCTGGAATTTTTACTTCAAATGTTCTCATTTTTCCATTAACAGTTCTTAATGAAATAGATTTAGCTTGACCATAAAAGCCTTCAATTACCGAGATTGGAATTTGTGTTTCAACATCTTCTCCTTGAATTGGAACCTTTACATCTTTATGTTTTCTTTGATATGTAGTTTCTTGGCTTTTTAAACCGTCCAATCCAAATAATACATTAAGTATTTCACTTCTCGTTGTGGTTTTATTTTCTTCTGCCTTTTTAGCTTTCGCCTTTTTTCTACCTATTCTTGAATTCCATAATCTATCATATTTTCTTCTTGTTTGCTCATTTATAAGTGCTTGATACGCTTCATTTATATCTTTAAATCTCTCTTCGGCTCCTCTTACACCAATGTTTACATCTGGATGATATTTTTTTGCTTGTTCTCTGTATGCAGTTTTTATTTCATCTATGCTAACTTTATTTGTCTCTAGTTCTAATATTTTGTAATAGTCCTTGAAAATCATTTAACATCCTCCAACATGTTTGCACTATTTATCCTTAACTACTATTTAGCACCCATATTATATCACATATATTTACAGATTAAAATATTTTTTAATGATTTTATTGCTATTTTAGGCTTTTTCTTGTATAAATCACATTTACTCATACAGATTTTATTCTAGTTTTTGTTTAACATATTTTAGTTTTTTCTCATTTTGTCTATTATCAATTTATTTCTTGTTTCTATGCTTTCGTGTTCTATTAATTTTCCTTTCTTTACTAATGATGTTATGTTTGAATCAAGTATTAGTAATATTGTAGCGTCTAAGTCTTCTTTAGCAAGTTTTCTTTCTGCCTCTAAATCGTAATCAACTGATTTTCTGTTTAATTCAACTTTATCAGAAACGAATACGATTTTAGCTAATGTATCCATCTTTGTACTTGTTGTAGTATGATATTTTATTGCATCTTCAATTTGCTTGTCCACTCCATACTTCTTTTTTGCTATATCTGCACCAATCTTTCCGTGAAGTATAGGTGTATTTATTCTTTCTATTTCCGTTATTTCAATATTATTTTTTTCAACATAATCCAGCATTTCTTCTGGGCTCATTTCTTTTGCGTTGTCATGTAATAAGCCTGCAATTTTAGCCTTCTCGACATCTACTCCATAAATTTTTGCAAGTGTTTCGCACATTTCCATTACTCCAACTGAGTGAATGTATCTTCTTTCTGATAATATGTTTTTTAAATCTTCCTTTATTTTTTCTGTTTTCTCCATTTTAATCAAATTTCTCTCTTTCTTAATATTCTCCCTTTCGAACCTCAAAAGGGGCATCATTAAAGATGTCCCTGTGATACTTTTATTTTGCTGTTTTTATCAACTCATCTAATAGTTTTGAGTATTCTAATCCTGCATTTTCCCATAGTTTTGGATACATGCTTATGTTTGTAAATCCAGGCATTGTATTGATTTCGTTTATATAAACTTCTTCTGTTTGTTTGTCTACAAAGAAATCTACTCTAGATAATCCACTGCCTTTTACAGCCTTGAATGCCTTTATTGCATTTCTCTTTATTTTTTCTGCTGTTTCTGGCTTTATGTCTGCCGGTATTATTACCTTTGATTCAGCATTTTTGTATTTTGAATCATAGTCGTAGAATTCTTCTGCTGAAATTATTTGCCCAACATTGCTTGCAGAAGTAACATTATCTGTTCCAAGGACTGCACATTCAACTTCTTTTCCGTTAATTGCTTCTTCTATTAAGATTTCAGAATCGTATTTTCGAGCTTTCTTCATATTTTCTATTAATTCTTCTGCATTTCTTGCCTTATTTACACCAACTGAAGAACCTGAATTTGATGGTTTTACAAACACAGGGAATCCTAATTTTTCTTTTACTATCTCAGATATTTCACTAGCCTCTTTTTCTTCGTGATTCAATTCATCATCTATGTATATGTATTTATCTTCCGATTTGCAAGTATTTATTATTACATATTTAGCTTGCTTTAGGTTTGCCTTTTCGAATATTATTTTTGCGTAAATCTTATCCATGCAAACGCTTGAAGCTAGTACCCTACAACCAATGTATGGTATTTTAAGCATTTCTAATAATCCTTGAATTGTTCCATCTTCTCCATATAAGCCATGAAGAACTGGAAATATTACATCATTTTTCTTCAAGGCATCAAATTCATTATCTATTTTTTCTAGTTCTTTAGGTTCATCACCAATCTCAAATCTTTCTATTTCATTTACAGGTTTCATGTAATGATACCATGTTCCATCTTTTGCAATATATATAGGATAAATTTCATACTTTTCTTTGTCCAAATTTTTTAATACAGAACTTCCAGATACAACTGAAACATCATGTTCTGTAGACATTCCTCCAAAAATAACCCCAACTTTAATTTTACTCATAGATTCTTCCTTTCTACCTTGTTATCTAAATCAAGGTTTTATTATTTTATAATATTTTCTACAATTTCCTTGAAATTCATTGAGTTTGATGCTTTTACTAAAACCACATCATCTACTCCTAATATTTTTCTTAATTTTTCTATAGCCTCTTGATTGTTATCATAAGAATATACATGTTCCACACCATTTTCTTGTGCAACTCTTGCGGTATTTTTTGTTTCATTTCCAACTGTTATTAATATATCTATCTTATTGTTTGCCACTTCCATTCCTACATTTTCATGTAGTTTTTGAGAAAATTCTCCAAGCTCAAGCATATCTCCTAGGACAGCAATTTTTCTTTTTCCTTGCATTTTATTAAGATATTGAATAGATGATTTCATAGAATCGAAATTTGCATTATAGCAATCATTTATTACCGTGTATCCTCTTTCAACTTTTTGAACATCTAATCTCATTTTACTTAGTTCAAATTCTTTTATTCCTTTTTTTATTTTTTCATCTTCTATGTTTAGAATTTTTCCTACAGATATTCCTGCTAAACTATTGTAAACAAAAGCTTCTCCTCCAACTGGAACTTCAATTTTTTCTTCATCACTGTTTGTTTTTCCGTCCATGTTTACTGCAAGTTCATATTTGCTTCCTTTGTCAGTATATTCAATATTCTTTGCCATTATCATACTTTTATTATTTATTCCATAAGTAAGAACTTTATACTTTGTATTTTCTTCATTCCATTTATGTAACAAGTCATTATCATTATTAATAATTAAAGTTCCATCTTTTGCGAGCCCTTCAAGTATTTCTAATTTTGCCTTTAATATATTTTCTCTTGAACCTAAATTTCCTATATGAGCCGTTCCAACATTCGTAATTATTGCTACAGTTGGTTTTGCTATATTTGTTAATTTGCTTATTTCGCCAAAGTGATTCATTCCCATTTCAACAACTAAAGCTTCTTCATCATCTAATTTTAAAATTGTTAATGGCATTCCTATATGATTGTTCATATTTCCTTGTGTTTTCAATGTTTTATATTTTTCCGAAACGACACTTGCAACAACATCTTTTGTGCTTGTCTTTCCAACACTTCCCGTTATAGCAATTACTGGTATGTTGTATTTTTCTCTCTTCAATTTAGCAATTTTTCCTATTTCATTAACAGTGTCTTCAACTTCGATTATAAATTTTCCTTCAAATTTTTTTACTTCCAATCCTTCAACTTTATTGATTATGCATCCTTTTGCACCTTGATTAAAAGCTTCCTCGTAAAACTTTGAGCCATCACTTCTTTCACCCTTGAATCCTATATATATGTCTCCAGCATTTATTTCTTTTGTATTTCTTGAAAAGCTTTTACATTGTTCTTCTACATTTCCATATAAAAGTTTTCCTCCAGTAACATCTAAAATTTCTTGTACCGTTAAATATTTGTTCATACGTTTGCCTCCAGTATTTTTTATTATTATATTCCTGCGGAATTTTTTTTGCAACAATTTCGAATAAATTTTAAACTTTATGAATGTGAGTTTCAATTATCCTAATCATAAAATTAAGAGATAGCAATTCTATTACCATCTCTCTATTTTATTAATTCTTTTTTATTAATGAAATAATTGTTACACTTAATATAAGTATGCTTATAATTGCATATTTAATAATCATCTTACTTTTAGATGTAGTTGTCTTAGTATTTTTGAAGTCTTCAACTCTTCCTGGTCCTCTATTATTCATAGTATTATTTTCTTGAAAAGAGGTGTCCTCATTGGGCGAATCTTCATCCGTTAGTGTGTTAGCGTGCCATCAGGAGTGTTTACAATTACTAAAATGTCTTCCTCTTTTCCTGTTTCTGCATTTATATATACTAAAAACTCGTTTCCATCAACTTTTCCTTTAAACTCCCAGCACAATACTTCTGTTTTCCATTCAGTTGGAATCATTGCTAAATTTGTGCTTAGAATTTCAAGTTCTTTATTTATAACTTCTTTAGCCTTTTTCTCTGTAATTATGTCTTGAGGAATTTCTCTTGTACAGTGTGAATTTAAATATCCCGTTGTTTCGATTCCTATTATTCTTCCATCGTCTAATGCAACTTTTACTTTTATTAAGTCTGGATACATTACTACCGTGCCAATTTCAGAGTTTTGATTATAAGCATAATTTATTGTAACAATTCCATTTTGTTTTAAATAATAAGTTTCTTTCATGTCTGCGTATCCATGTTTACTTAAGAATTCTTTTGCAAGTTCATCTGCTTTTTCCTGAGTTATTGTTTCTGCATTCACTGTTTTATTATAGTTTGCAAATATTACATGTCCACCTTTTTTTGAAATAGATATTGTTGCAGGATTGTCGCTATCTTTCATTTTTACACTAAAATCATAAGAAGGAATTTCCGCATTTTCTGAATATCCATTAGAGGTTATTTCTTCTATCTTATCTTCTCCATAAAATTCTTTTACTTTCTGATTTGCAGTTTCTTCATTTATATCATCTCCGGTTAATCCCTTTTTCTCGCTTGATGTTATATGGTCTGAGAAGGCTCCATCATAAATTAATCCGCTATATTCGTGGAAATTTTCTTCAAGACTAGTAAATGAATCTGCCGTTATTGAACTTACCTGTGTTGCAAAAGCTTGGGTTCCCTTATCTTCAAGCTCTTTCCATTTTATTCTTCCATTGTTTAAATCTGTTGACAGTTGATTCAAAGTATTCTCTAGTTCCACACTATATGTGTGCAATTCTTTTATATTTTTTAAGTCTTCATCGCTAAGGCTCTTGCCTTCAATATTTTTTCTAGATAGAGTGTAACTATAGTCGCTGACCTGATTCAAAAATTTTGAGGTGCTTTCCAACTCATGGCTACTTATTGGCAATTGAGACAAACAACTTTGAGCAATACTTGCCTCTCTCCATACATTTGTTAAGGTCTCTGCCCCATGTTCTGGAGTAGTTGAAATCATTGCCTTTGCAAGATATGTTTCAACATTTTGAACATAATCAACTAATTCAAAGAATGCCATATTATTCTTATTTTCTGATGCAGTTACATATTTTCTTGTTTCTTGGTAAGCATAATATATAATTGCTCCAACTATTGCAATTACAAGTACAATAGCAACCACAATATAATTTTTCTTGTTATCTTCTCCACTTCTTAAATGTGTATTTTTTACCATTTTAAAAACCTCCTTCTAATCTTAACTACAGAATCTGTGTTTTCCTATTGTTTTTATTAATGGCCTAGACCAGATCCATTTATTTGTTGCCGTTGCAGGATTAAAATAATATATTGCTCCTCCTGACGGGTCCCAGCCATTTAAAGCATCTCTTGCAGCCTTTACTACTGTTGAGCCTTCAGAGATTGCAACATTTATTTGCCCGTCTGATACGGCAGTAAATGCACCTGGTTCATATATTACCCCTGCAATAGTATTAGGAAATTTAGGAGATTTTACCCTATTTAATATTACCGCACCAACCGCAACTTGTCCTTCATAAGGTTCTCCTCTTGCTTCTCCATTTATAGCTCTTGCTAAAAGTTGAACATCAGATGTGGAGTTTGAATTGCTTGCTGCAGTTACGTTCTTCGGCTTTATTTGTATTATCAATATCATTAATATAACTAATGTTAGTATTAATAACACAATCTTACAAATGCTCATTATCGTTTTTTTCATCGTATTTTTATCTATATAAATAGATATTCTCCCTTCTTTATTCTTTTATGTACTTATTATTGGTAATTTATTTAATTTTATACATTTGTCTTCCGTTTTTTGGTTGCTTATGATACAATGTGGTCAAATAATATATTTTCTCTTTAGAGAGAAAGGAAAGTTTTAAACATGAGAAAAATTTTAATTTTTTATGCTTCTTATGGAGGTGGACATTTGTCTGCTGCAAATTCCATAAAACAATATATAGATGAACATTATTCAGATTGTGAAACAAATCTTGTTGATTGCATGCTGTATGTAAATAAACCAATAAATAGAATCAGCACAACTGCATATAAAGAAATTGCTAAAAAATTTCCTTGGGCTTGGGGCGAAGTCTATAATTGGTCTCAAAAAGGTCCAATTGCACGCATAAGTTCAACAGCAAACAACTTAATGGCTAAAAAGCTGTTTAAACTTATAAAAAACTATCAGCCAGACATAGTTATTTCTACTCATCCTTTTGGAAGTCAAATGGTAAGTTATTTAAAAAGAAAAGCTTTAACAGAATGCAAATTAGCAACAATATTAACCGATTTTGCTCCACACGAGCAATGGCTTGTTGGCAAGGAATATGTTGATTACTTCTTTGTATCACATGAAAAAATGAGACAAAACCTAATTGCAGAAAGCATTCCTGAAAACAAAGTTTTTGCAACTGGAATTCCTTTATCTAATAGATTTTTGAAACATTTCAATAGAGCTTCTGTAATGAAAAGTTTAGATTTAAATCCAGATAAAAGAGTCATATTATTCTTCGGTGGCGGAGAGTTTGGCCTTGGAAAAGAGCAGACAGTTAAAATTTTAAAATCATTTATTGAAAATGTTTCTGAACATCAAATTGTTGCTATTTCTGGTAAGAACGAAAAAATGAAAGAAGAATTTGATAAGCTGGTTGAAAAAGAACATGCAGAAGATATAGTCAAGGTTCTTGGTTATACTCATCAAGTTCCAGAATTAATGAGCATTTCAGATTTAGTAGTTACAAAACCAGGAGGTTTAACAACTACGGAGAGTTTAGCTTCTGGCTTACCAATTGTAGCAATTAATCCAATTCCAGGTCAAGAAGAAGAAAATGCCGAATTCTTAGAAAATACAGGAGTAGCAGTTTGGCTTAGAAAAGATAGTGACTTTGATAGCATTATTGCAGAATTATTATCAGATAAATCAAAGTTGCATAAAATGAAACTTAATACTAAGCTTTTGGCAAAAAAACATTCAACCCAAGACATTTGTAATATAGTTCTTGGTGATGAAACTTTATATTAATTCCTTTTTCTTTTTTATATATAGTGTCTATTTCAAAAAATAGGCACAAAAAAGACTATAATCTGCATTATTGTAGATTATAGTCTTTTTATTTTATAATTTTTATTTTTTCTCTGGACAAACTGTAGTTCCTTGAAAATTGTAACTTTTTGTTTATAATTGAATTCTTCCTTCTAAGGCTCTACTTAGAGTAACCTCATCAGTATATTCCAAATCTCCTCCTACAGGAATTCCGTGCGCAATTCTTGTTACCTTTATTCCCAATGGTTTTATTAGTTTAGATAAATACATTGCAGTTGCCTCTCCTTCAACTCTTGGATTTGTTGCAAGTATTACCTCTTTTACTGTTCCGTCCATTAGTCTTGCTAAAAGTTCTTTAATTTTTATATCATCTGGTCCAACCCCATTCATTGGAGATATTGAACCATGTAAAACATGATAAACTCCTTTGAATTCATGAGTTTTTTCCATTGCTACTACATCTCTTACGTCTTCCACAACACATATTACAGATTGGTCTCTTGCCGTATTTGAACATATTGGGCATGGGTCTGTATCTGTTATATTGTAGCATTTCGAACAATATTTTAAATTTTTCTTTGCATTTATAATGCTTTGAATAAATTCATTTGTTTCTTCTTCAGAAGCATCTAGTATGTGAAATGCTAGTCTAGCTGCAGTCTTATTTCCGATGCTTGGTAGCTTTTCAAAACTTTCTATTAATTTTTCGATTGATGGTGCATAATATGACATTTGCTTAATCTCCTATTTTACATTAGTCCTGGAATATTAAATTTTCCAAGAGTTTGTGATGCAGCATCATCAACTTGTTTCAATGCATTGTTTATGCAACTTGTAATTAAGTCTTCTAACATTTCTACATCATCTGAATCTACAACTTCGGGTTTAATTTTTAATTCCAATATTTCTTTTTTTCCCGAAACTCTAACCTTTACAGCTTCTCCTCCGCTTGTAGCCTCGAATTCTCTTTCAGCAAGCTCGTCTTGTGACTTTTCCATATCTGCTTGCATCTTCTTTGCTTCTTTCATTAATTGGTTTAGGTTCATTCCACCAAAACCGCCTCCCATTCCTGGGAATCCTCCTCTTTTTGACATTTTATAATCCTCCTAATTATTCTATTATATTTATTGGCATATCAATACCCTTTGTTAAGTCGTCAAAGTTACTATTTTTTGCCTTTATTTCTTCGTTATTATCTATAATAACAACTCTCATTGGTTTTCCTTGGTCTATTGAAACTTGCTTTACTATTTCACTCATATTTTCAGGTCGTTCCAAAATAGTTTTTCCAAATGGCGTTAGTCCCTTTTCAAATCTAATACCAACTGTCATATCGTTTATTTGGTTGGCCGTTGAAGTTGATAGAGCCGATGATAAAGAAATTTTTCCTTCTTGTTTTATTTGTCCTATTATTTTAGGCCATGTTTCTATTGGACTGCCCAACTCTTCTGCTTTCATTTTTTTTATTTCAGGTTTTGGTCCTCCAACAGCAACATTTTTGCTTTGGTTATCCACATTTTTTCCATTTGTTGTGGACATTCTAGCACTATTTCTTAACTGATCTATCTCTTTTTCAAGTCTAGATACCTTGTAGTTTAAATGATTTATTTCTTCTTTACTAGCCGAATCCATAGCTCCTGTTCCGCTATTTGTAATAGCATTTCCTACAGGTGCATTTGATGTAAAAGCTGGCGTAGCTTCTTTTTCAGCTAGTTGCGAATTGCTTGGTTGAGTGTTTCCACTACACAATTTTATTATTGTTACTTGGAACATTATTAGCTTCTGTGAAGACCATTTTATATCATTTTGCAAATTTGATAATTCGTAAATTATTGATATTAAATTTTCTTTAGTAGTACTGTCTGCTAATTCTTTTATTCCCTTTTTTTCTTCTTCCGAATAAATTTCAAGATTTGTACCTGTTTTATATATTAATATGTCTTTTACATATTTTATAATTTCCCACAAATAGTTTACTATATCTTTGCCTTCGGCTATAACTTCATTTATGCAATTTAGTGCCTTTGTGTAATCTTTTTCTAATATACTTTTTGTTATATTATATACACTCTCTGTTTTAGGAATTCCAACTAATTCTTTTACTAAATCCTCAGTTATTTTTCCCTCTTCTTGCATACATCTTTCAAGAATACTTAAAGCATCTCTCATTGCACCTTCTGCCAAAATAGAAATAAGTTCCTTGGCTTCTGGTGTTATATCTATTTTACTTTCATCACAAACATAGTTTAATCTTTTTTCAATATTCTCATTTGATATTTTCTTAAAATCAAATCTTTGGCATCTTGAAAGTATTGTTGCTGGAAGTTTTTGCGGTTCTGTAGTAGCTAAAATAAATTTAACATGTGCTGGTGGCTCTTCCAAGGTTTTTAATAATGCATTAAAAGCACCTATTGAAAGCATGTGCACCTCGTCTATGATGTACACCCTATATTTTGCAAGTGTTGGCAAGAAATTTACTTCGTCTCTTATTGCCCTTACATCTTCTACACTGTTGTTTGAAGCAGCGTCCATCTCTACAATATCAGTTAAAGAACCGTCTAATGCAGCCTTGCAAATTTCACATTCATTGCATGGTTCTCCATCTTTAGGATTCAGGCAGTTTACTGCTCTTGCAAGTATTTTTGCAGCAGAAGTTTTTCCCGTTCCTCTACCTCCATTAAATAGATATGCGTGTCCAACTCTATCATTTATAATCTCATTTTTTATTGTTTTTATAATGTGCTCTTGACCAACAATTTCATCAAATCTTCTTGGTCTAAACTTTCTATATAAAGCCGTATATTCCATATTTTCACCCCCAATAATTTGCGGTGTAATTCCTTTATATTTTAAAAAAATATGAGACTTATTTCATTTAGCTTCTCTGTGGAAAGTACTCCACATAAAGAGGTTCCGCTTATTGCTGCTTCCTTCCGGACCTGACAAGATTCACGGTTCTTTATTGGTGTGCTCTCCACACAAAAGCTAAAATATATTTCTCATACGTTAGTAGTATATACTATTTTTTTAATATTAGCAAGTAAAATTTCACTTTTCTTTTTATATTTTTATAAATGAATGTCATAATATTTTTTCAATAACAATCAATATTGATATATTTCTTTTACAATAACATCATTTTCTGAAATTTTAGCATAGATAAACAATCTCTGACTGTTTTTCAATTTACTATAACATTAATTTGAAAAAATATGATGTGCAAATGCACACCACTCTAGTCCGGTAGGAACGACTTGTACCTTAGCTACGCTAGGTTCAAACCGTTTCCTACCTACTCTATTATATTTATGTTAATTCTCAAATTTGAGATTTCTTTTCCCATATCTGTACTATGGGTTATGATTCCTGCTGAATTTAAATTCAGAGAAACCAGGGCTCAGGATCTACAAGAATAAAGTAAGCCTAAACCCACTGTCATCGTTGGCAGCGTCAAAACCGTAAATACGGTAACCTGCTGGACGAAGAGCGAAGCTGTCGCTGTAATCGCCTCCACGAAGCGTGTACGGACTGAACGTGCGAGAATAAGACTCTGTAGTCCACTCCCATACATTTCCTCCCATATCGTATATGTTATTTACGGCTGTTGTTTGTCCAGTTGGTATTAATGTACTTGTTCCATTTGCTTTTGTTTGTTTATTTTTTTCTGTATCTGCTATTCCTGTATAAGTAAATGTTGGAGAATTGTTATAATTTCCTTCTTCTGAACTACTTCCATAGTCGCTATTTGTTTTTTGTATAAATGCTATTGCTGTATCCCATGCATAGCTACTTACTAGTTTTGATTTTACACTTGTATATCCTTGTTTTGTACTAAATGCTTCTGCTAGGCTTTTTGCTTGTGTTTGTTTTATATAATTATAAGGAGCTTGCCCTGCTTTTACTGTTATTGTATTACTTGTACTTGAACTACTAGTTCTTAATGCATGAGCGTTTGTACTTTCTTGGTCTCCTGCTTCATATCTTCCAATATAAAATCCTTTATTGGCTTCTACACTTGTTTTTTCATCGTCTGGTAAAGTTTCTGAATAACTACTAAAACTATCATATCCTGTATACCAAGTTCTTTTATAATCAGCTATATTTTCTACTGGTATCCATACAAATTGATTGCCTGCTAAATCTATTCCTACTGTTGTTTGTCCTTTATATTTATCTTTATCATTTGCATTATCCGAAATTACTAGTCCACTATCTTTTGTTCCTCCTACATACACAAATCCTGCTGGAATTGGCACTCCATCTACTGTACTTTCAGAACTTCCTGAACCCGAATTATTGTTTTTATTTGCATCTAGTCGCCTTTTCAGTTCTGAAGATAAATCTCCCATTCCACTTTCGTCATTAGCTTGTGCCTGCTCATACTGGTCTTTTGCTTTTTTAGCATTTTCTATTACACCGTTGTTATCTATTGCAAGTTTAATGCTAACACCTGCTAATATTAGCATTATTATAATAGTAACAACCAATGCAATAAGTGTAATTCCTTCTTCTTGTTTACTTTTTATTTCTTTTTTCCTCCTTTGTATTTCTGTTTTGTTGAAATAAAATTTTTTTATTTTTATTGAATATTTTATTTAGCACATTTATCATTTTAGAAAACTCTTTTAATTTATTTTATTGTGCCTAGATTTATTGTTTTTATTCAACTTTTTCTTTTCATGTATGTATATCTGCTCTGTATATATACTCATATTCTTATTGCTTTTGTTGTACTTATTTTCTATATACTTTATAGATATAAATACACCACATTCATTCTACCATTACCATTTTTTATTTTCAACTTTTTTTTATTATTTTTACTTTATTCTTTATGATATTTTTTTATTTAATATTGTTTATCTTATTCTTTTAAACACAAATCCATCAGTTATTTCTTTTGTGGTTGTTCCTTCTTCGCTTAGCCCTGCTTCTGGCAGATTCAAAGTTATTGTTGCCTTATATTTTATTTTATTTATTTGTAAAATCAAGTCAAAGCTAACTTTAAAACTAATTTCATCTTCAGTTGCACCAATTTTATTAATTAGTGTACCATCATGCTTAACTTCTGTGTCTTCATCAGATACGAATTTTCCAATATCGTTATTTGAAATTCTAATTACTGCAGAACCACCTTTACTGCCTATTTCTAGTGTTTTTATATTGCTACTTTTTGCTCCTTTATATTCAAGCTTATCTTCTATTAAATAGCTGTCATCATATATAAAAGTTCTTCCATCTTTACTATTAGGCATATATGTTCTTATTATTCCTTTTTGTGGTGCTTTAATTACCTTAACATTTGCAATTGTAAGAGACTCTAAAATATCGTCATCAGAATCGCTATTTTTGTCTATAAAGAAGTAAATATCATTACTTTGATCTATTTTCAAATTCCATTTATGAGTTTCTTCAGTACTTGTTCCATTGTTTTCATTATTATTTTCAGAGTTCTCAGCACTTTCGGTACTCTCAGCATTATTCGTATTTTCAGTTTCTACATTTTCTGCATTTTCATCTGTAGTAGTTTGTTCTTCTGTTGTTTTTCCACTCTCTACATTAGTATTTTTTCCTTTATTTTGTTCACCCTCAGCAGTACTTATTATTGTTATTTTAGATAGCTGATAAGGCATATTTTTTTCACCCTCAACCTGATATTGCAAAACAATCATAAGTACAATTATTATTATTATAAGTAGAGTTCCAATAGCTGTACAAAATTTAATCTTATCTTTCATATCAGTATTCATGTACAGGATTTTCCTTTCTTTTCTTAGTTGGCGGAGACGGTGGGATTCGAACCCACGGGCCGGTTTAAGCCGGCTAACTGATTTCGAGTCAGCCTCGTTATGACCACTTCGATACGTCTCCTTATATGCTTTTATATTATATCAAAAAAATATAAAAAGTCAAACCTACATATTTTGTATATCTTTATGTTTCATAAAGCAATTATATCCTTGGACCAATTTTCCGAAATGCCTTGGACACTAACATATTTTATGTGCTAGAAAGTTCAGTATGACTTTTCGATTATATAAAAATAGTAAAAAGGCCTCTTGGAAAAAATCCCTTCGGCCTTTTACTTTTTTCATACTATATTACAAACTTATATTATAATACAAATTTCTTTATTAGAATAAGTCCTGATGCTAATATTGTTAATACTCCTAAACTTGTGAAAGCATATATCATTGTTTCACCTGTTTGTACTGCTATCATTACTGGTGCATCATCTATATCATCTTCTCCATGTTTGTTATTGTCTGGAGTCGAATCAATATCTGGAGATCCATATTCATTGTAATCTTTGCTTATTTCTGCCCAGTTGTCCATTACTCCGAAGTTTTCTGTATCATTTATCCATGTTAGAACTATTTCAACTTCTGTAGTATCTCCTGGTTTTAGCAATATGTCTTTTGCTTGGTCTGTTGTAACAGTATTTTCATCTACTACTTTCCATAGTGGGTTGTCTTCTTGTACGAATTTCAATCCTTGTGGAATGTAATCCTTTATTTCTTTTGCATATCCAGCTATTGTGCCTTCATTCTTTACTCTTATTTTATATCTAAATTTAACTGTTACTTGATCTATCTTGCTCTTCTTTAGGTCAACTTTTACTATTTGTTCTGGATCATCTTCTGCTTTATGACCTGTTTCTGTTATTTTTTCTTCTCCATTTTCTGTTACAATTGCTTGTGTTACCCATTTTCTAAGAGATAAGTCGAACCATTGAACCTTTATTTTTTCAATATCTTGGTCATCTTCTCCCTCGTTCCATTGGTCTGGAGTAGAATCTCTGTCTTCAATGTCTTTTCCATTCTTGTCTGTGTTCTTAGATATTTGTGCTTTATTTATTATAATCTTATCAGATGTATTTGGTTCAACTACTTTGAAAGCAATTTCCAAGTCTTTGTAATCAAGTACGTCATTTTCTTTATCGTAAGCTTTTAGAAGTGCTGGGTTTTCGCTACCATCTACTCTTCTTGTTTCTCCTTGCTCTTTTGATAAATAGTCTGTTACAACTGATACTGCATCAGCAACATCTGTTACAACTTTTCCGTCTTTATCAAGCATCTTCCATCCGTATTTTACATTTGTTTCATTTTCTGGTAAGAATTCTATTCCTTCTGGTAAATCATCTTTTACACTGCTTGCATATCCATCTATTTCGCCTTCATTGTAAACACGAATTGTGTATATTACTGTATTTCCATTTGAAACAAGTACTGGCTCTTTTGTATGTGTATATGTTGCAGTTGTTCCAGTTCCATCTTTTAACACTGTCGTGTCTACTTGAGGAATTCTGCTTGTTATTTCAGTTGTTTCAACTTTTGTGATGAATTTTCTTAAAGATAAATCAAATTCTTTAATTATAACTTTTTCAAAATCGTCATCATCTTGTTGTCCTGGTATATAATCTTTTGAAACTCCGTCATCCTTGTAGTCTTCAAGATCTTTTCCTGTTGGTACATTTACATTATCTTCTTCTGAATCTCTATCTTTTACTGTGTTTCCATCTTTATCTGTAAAGTCAGAAATGTCTGCGATATTTGTAATTTTCTTAACCCTAAGTGTTGTTTTTAGTACTTTACATACTACTTTTACATCTTTGTAAGCAAGTGAATTTCCATCAAATGCTGCAAGTTTGTTTTCGCCTGATGTTTGTTCATTTTCCTTAGATAAATAATTTGTTTTTATTATCTTAGCCTTTGTTTTATCAGTAGTTTTATTTCCATCTGCATCATACATTTTCCAGCCATAGTTTTTATTTATAGTATTTTCTGCTATAAATTGTAATTGGTCTGGTAAATGATCTGTTATTTCATTTGCATAACCATCTTCTGGTCCTTCATTATATACACGAATTGTGTATTCTACTAAATCTCCAACAGCAACTCCTACTGGATCTTTGGGGTGATTATATATTGCAGTAGTTGAAGTTCCATTTACCAATGGAGTTACATCTGGCACTGGAATTCTGCTTGTTATTTCTTCATCATTTACTTTTGTAATGAATTTTCTTAAGCTTAAGTCAAATTGAATATTTGGAACTGTGATGGTTACTGTTCCATCTACTAAACCTACTGTTGAACCGTTCTTTTGTGTTTCAGTCGTATCTGAAGAGAATTCAACTTTAGTTGCCTCATAGCCAGTTTCTACAAAAGCTTTTGTTATATTTACTTTTAGTTCACCAATTAATTGAATGTACTTATCTGGTGCTTCGATTTCTCTTATTGTAATTACATCTATTCCTTCATCTTCCATTACAATAGAGCCAACACTTATTAATCCGTTTTCGTCTGTAGTGTATGTTCTTTCATTTCCATTATTAATCTTTACTCCAAACTTTGCTCCTGCTAATTTCTTTGTATTATCGTGTGCATCAACTTTTACAAGCTGTAATTTGTATAATCCAGGATTTTTTCTGTTTGGAACCGTTACTGTTATTGTTACATTATCAAGTGCAACTGTTGAACCTTGTTTTTGTTCATCTGTTGTGTCTGATGAGAACTCAACATTACTTACTACATAGTTTCCATTTGATATTGTTTTTGTTATATTTAATTTTAATTGTCCTATTAATTTTGTGTATCCTGTTGGAGCTTCTGTTTCCTCTATTATTATAGTGTCTGTTCCTTCTCCTGTTATAGTTACTGGAGTTATGCTTAATACACCTGATTCATCAGTTGTGTATTCTTTTGCATCTTCATTATTTACTTTAACAGTAAATTTTGCTCCAGCAAGTTTTGTGTTACTATTTTTAGAATCAACTTTAATTACTTGTAGCTTATATGTTCCTTGTATTGATTCGTTATCTACTGTAATTGTTATCTTTCCTGTTGTCTTATCTATTGTTACAGGACTATTAGCTGTAATTACTTGTCCATCTTTGTCTGTTACTGTCATAGTTGTATTTTCTACATCTATTACATTTATACCATTTTCTATTTTCTTTGCTACTTCTAGAGTTATTGTTCCTTCAAATTTATTGTATCCACTTGGTGCATAAGTTTCTTTTATTATATATGTATCTTTTGTAGATAAATCTGTTATTGTTGTTGTTCCAAGATTTACAGTTCCGTTCTCATTTGTTGCTGTTTTATCTGTTCCATTTACATTAAATACAGCTCCTTGAAGTCTGGCTTTTGTTGTTGCTTCTTGTTTTACAATTTCGATTTCATACTTTCCTTCGGCTTTTCTTATTATTAATTTTTCAAAGTCGTCATCATCTTGTTCACCCTTGTAGAAGTAATTTGAATCTGTTAAATCATCTTTGTTAGATGTATTTCCCTTGTAATCTTCCATTGAGTCTTTATTTACATTTGGTTTAGTGTTTGGTTCAGAGTCTCTGTCTGCTCCAGTTTGACTTATTATTGTTTTATTAAGTTCTGCATCAAATTCTTCTGAAATCCATGCAACGTTTGTAAGAACTTTATCTGTTGCACCTGCTACTTGTGTTACTTCACATTCTATTTGTATTGTTTCAGATGCAAGTGTTGTTCCATTATAAGCGTTCAAATTGTCCGTGTTAGATGTTCTCTTTAATTTTAGTAAATTGTCTGTTTCAGAATAACTATCAAGTTCGAAGTTCCCTGATATAACTTGTGTGAATTTTAATCCTGTTGGTAATTGATCTTGAATTTTTGTTGCTCTACCAATTTTTTCTCCTTCATTGTATATTGTTAAATTGTATATTACTTTGTCTCCAGTTTTAACTTCGACAGGATTTTTTCTGTGGTTATATGTTGCTGTTGTTCCTGAATTTAATGTGCTTAATTTTATGTTTGGAACTCTTGATTCAGCTACATCTGTTCCATTTACTTTAGTTATATATTTTCTAAGTGCTAAGTCAAATGTTTTTTCTAAGTTAACTACTGTTAGATTTATTGTATTTCCATCTATTGTAACACTTGGTTTTTGAGAATCGATTGATGTTTGAATATTATAATTTACATTCTTAAGTTGAGGATTGCTTATAGCATACACTCCATTTGATATTGCTTTTGTTACTTCTATTTGTAAGCTGTTGATTATTTTTTTATAACCTGCTGGTGCACTTGTTTCTTCAACAGTTATTGTATCAGTACCAGCTTGAGCAATATTTATTCCATCTATTGTTATAATTCCCTCTGAATTTGTTTTTGCAGTTTTTACTGTTCCATCTGGTAATGTAATTTTGAATTCTGCTCCTTCAAGAGCTTTACTGTTTGTGTCTGTTTTTAATAACTTCAAATTATATGAACCAGTCATTTTCTCATCTGGTACAGTTACAGTAATTAATCCATCAGTTAAATTTACTGTCGAACCTTGTTTTTGAGAGTCTGTTGTATCTGTTGAGAAAGTTGCACTACTTACTACGTATTTATCCGTACCTTCTATTTTAGTTACATTTACTTTTAATGTTCCGATTATTTTGTTATAGCCTGTTGGTGCTTCAGTTTCTGTTATTGTTATTACATCTGTTCCAGCTTTATCAATTGCTATATTTGGAATTGTAATTATACCATTACTATCTGTTGCACTCTCTGTTAGAGTAACTCCATTTAATTCAACTTTAAATTTTGCTCCAGCAAGTTTTATATTAGCGTTGTCTTTATCAACTTTTACTAATTGTAAGTTATATAGTCCACTCTTTTTCTCGTTTGGAACTGTTACACCTATCGTACCATTTGCCAAGCTTACTTCTAGCCCCTCTTTGTTAGACTCTGAAGTCGTTGTGGTGTATGTCATATTGCTTACATACAAACCATTTTCTCCAATTGATTTTGTTGCAGTTATCGTTATGCTTCCAATTAATGATTTATATCCAGCAGGAGCTGTTTTTTCATTTATAACGATGGTATCTGTTCCAATTTCTGAAATTGATATATTAGAAATTGAAATTACTCCATTGCTATCTGTTGTATATTCTTGTTCTTGTCCATTATTTATTTTTACTCCAAATATTGCTCCAGAAAGCTTTGTATTCTTGTTTGCTTTATCAACTTTTACAATTTGTATGTTATAAGATCCGTTTAGAACTTTTATTGTATTTGTTATGTTGTATGAGTATGGTGTCTCTTCAATAATTACAACTGGTTGTTCTGTATTTGGTGCATTAGCAACAGACCAATATCTTGCTGTTCTATTTGTTCCAGATACAGTAATATCCATTATTATTCCCATTATATTTGAACTTGCTGGAACCATTAAATAAAATTCTGTTCCAACTAGTTGTTTTAATTTTTTTGATGTTGAAGCAATAGTTCCACTAGCATTTTTTACTGCTATTGTTGGTGTTATTGTATTTCCATTTAAATCTTTATATGTTGCAGATAAATTGTAATTTGTATCTATTAATTGATTTATTTTATATGGTCCAAATACTAAATTTCCATTTACTTGTGTAGTAGTTGCACCACTTATTTCAAGTTCTACTGGATTAGAACTTACATCTATTGAAACATAACTTGAATTTGCATTTGCGTTATCAATGTAATAGCTATATAGAGCTTTAAGTGCGTCTATTTTATCTAATCCGTCATCTCCAAAAAGATCGTCAAAAGCTTTATAGTTACTATCAACTTTATAAGTTGCATTTCTGTATAAATTTATCTCATCTGCAGAATAATGATATGTTCCTGTTGGGTTTGTAAAATACCAAATTGCAAGTTGTTGAATAACATCAATCTCATCTGAAGAAATTCCACTATAAGTTTCATCTGGTATTACACTCTTTAAGAAAGCATTCTTTTCAGCTGTATTCTCTGTTGCAGGAATTAGATACAAATGATCTAAAACCCACATCAATTTGTTGTAGTTTGTACCAGATGGTAAAACATCTTTATATGGGCTTGTAATCGAGCTTAAATCTTTTAAATTAAATCTTTGATTGTAGGTACTTTTTGTTGTAACTCCACCTGTAGACATATCTGATGAACCAAATCCAGGGCCTGCCTTTATACAGTATATTGTTTTGCTAAAGTCAGCTGTTTCTCCCGAATTTGCACTGCTATATGATGCAATTTTCCATACCTTTTTTGCACTTTGTTGGTATCCATATCCAGAACTTCTAAGCGATTCTAGTCCAAGATATATTGGATTTGTGCTTTCGGCTTTTACATAAGTTGTAAGTGCTAAAATCGTTCCAATCATTACGCTAAAAATAATTACAAAACTTTTCATAAACTTATTCATAGTTTTTACCCCTCTATTTTCTAGTATTGATTTTAACAATATTATACATATAAGTCAATTGTGTTTCTTGTAAAATTTGTCAATTATATGTAATAAAAATTTACCTTTTTCTACGGAAATTTAATCCTTATGCCTTTTTTTCATTTTTATTACATTTTTTTACTTTTACTTTTTTATTCGACTTTATTTTTATTCTTTTTTATCTCTCTAAGCTCTTTAAAAAATTTTTTCATTATATGTTTACATTCAGTTTCCATAACTTTTGTTTCTAGTTCCACTTTGTGGTTAAATTCATAATCATTAATTAGATTTAATACCGATCCGCAGGCCCCCGTTTTTTCGTCCATCGTTCCAATTACTAATCTCTTCAATCTAGCTTGTATGACGGCTCCTGTACACATCGAGCAAGGTTCTAAAGTAACATACATAGTACAATTTTCTAGTCTCCATGCTTTTAGTTTTTTGCTTGCCTTTTGTATTGCAATTATTTCTGCATGTTTTGTTGTATCTTTCTTCGTTTCTTTTACGTTATGTCCTCTTGCAATTATCTCATTATTTTTTACAATCACAGCCCCTACGGGTACCTCATTTTTCAGGTACGCCTTTTTTGCCTCTTTTAGAGCTTCCCTCATAAAATATTCATCACTTTTTGTTTTTACATCTGATTCTTTTACTTTATTCAAACTTATTTTCCCCCATATTTTACTGAAATCTCTTTTTTACTTGATTTTTTAATGTATATATTATATCATGAATTTACTGTTAAGAAAATAAGTTTATAAGATAATATAATCATTTTTAATTGTATTTATTTTCAAATTATTTTTATTGGAGGAATTTCTATGAGAACCGTTGTACAAAGAGTTTCATCTGCAAGTGTTACAGTTGATGGAAATGTTATTGGAAAAATAAATAAAGGATTTTTAGTTTTATTAGGAATAAAATCCACAGATACTAAACAAGATGTGGATTATATGGTTAAAAAAGTTATAAATCTTAGAATTTTTAGAGATGAAAATGACAAAATGAATTTATCTTTAAAAGATGTAAATGGAGAACTCTTAATTGTTTCTCAATTTACTCTATATGGTGATGCCAGTGGTGGAAATAGGCCTTCCTTCATAGAAGCAGGTAAGCCAGACATTGCAATTCCATTATATGAATACTTTATTTCAGAATGTAAAAAACAAATTAGCGTAGTTCAAACTGGCAAATTTGGTGCAGACATGAAAGTTGAGCTTTTAAATGATGGACCTGTAACAATAATAATGGAATCTAAATAAAATTTTATAGTTATGAAAAACAAAATATTATAAATTATAATGTGTAATAACAATATAGTCTAATTACAGTTATTTGATGTAATTTTATAATAATGATATTAAAAAGATGCAACACTAATGTTATAAATTTTTAACATTAATATTGCATCTTTTGTTTGCAACCTTCATATTCTACTTTCCAATAAACATTTGAACATACATTTTACCATACTTTGGACTACTTACTACCCCTATACCTGTATAATTAAAGCTACTATTTAATATGTTTGCCTTATGTCCAGATGAATTCATCCATGCCGTTACAGCACTACTATTGCTTGAATTAGCAGCAATATTTTCTCCTGCAGTTTTGTACGAAACTTTAAAGCTTTTTAGCATATCAAATGGTGAGCCGTAGGTTGGTGAATTATGTGAAAAATAATTATTATCCACCATATCTTGAGCCTTTATTCTAGCAATTCTTTGAACTTCACTATCATTTTTCAGAGCCGGAAGACCATTCTTTGTCCTTTGCTTGTTAATTAAATCAAAAACTTCTTTTTCATCTGAATTCATGCTTGAGGTTTGCGTTCCAGAAGTTCCACTATTTCCAGTAGATGAGCTACCACTTGTTGTTCCACTACTTGTATTGCCAGAACTTGACGAGCTTGGATAAATTGCTTTTACATACTTCTTACTAACAGCTCCAACATAATCCTTGTCAGTCTGAATGATATACCATTCTCCAACACCTGCAAATACTCTAATATACTCATTTTTATTTACTGTTGTCACAACATTATAATTAGTCCCGTGGTCCACTTCTAACATTCAACTTTGATGCAGTAACCAATCCAGTTGAAAAATCTAATTTATAATAATGTTGCATTCCAAACGATTTTGTAAGTGTACACACAGTCACAATAAATGTTGCTATCATTACAAATCTCAAAATATTTTTCTTTTTCAAAAAAATAACATTCATAAGCTATCCTCCCATTATAAAAGTATTAGCTTACGAATGTCCATTATTCAGATTTTTTCCCTAATTTGAACTTTATTCAAATAAGTTGTATAATTTAAGTATATATCCCGAATTTAAGGAGGTTATTTTTATGAGTAAAAAACAACATATATTTAAAAGACAAAAAAATCCATCAGTGGTTGTAAATAAATTTCTTCCACCAGAAAGTACGTTAATGACAGGGGACCAAAATCCTACACATATAGTAATTCATGAAACTTCTCTTGGTACAGGTAGAAGCCCAGAAAATTATGATTTAACTCATTATGCCGATATGTTAAAAGAATATTCAAAAAATGGTAGAACTGTAGGTTTCCATTACTTGGTTGGAGATACACAAGTATATCAATTTATTCCAGATACTAAATCTACAGACCATACAGGAACTGTTTTTGGAAACCATAATAGTATTGGAATTGAAAGATTAATTTGTAAGGGTATTGACTACGAAAATGCTGTACATAACCAAGCACAATTAGTAGCAACATTAATGCTTAAATATAATATTCCTATTCAAAATGTATATACTCATAAACAAATGCAAATGGAATATGGTAGTGAAAAAGTAAAAAGTGCTCCAAAGCAATGTCCAGGAAGATTAATTTCAGGTTTTAGAGGTACTGTACAAGATTTTAAACATGAAGTAGAAAGATGTTTTGAGTATGGTTGGTTCTTTAAAGAACTTTTAACTCCTGAACAAATAAAAGAAATTCCAGAATTGATGAGAATTGCTAAAGAAACTGAAATAAGAAGACAAAATAAATTAAAAGAAGAAAGAAGAGGTCAAGTAATTCGCTCATCTTCAAGAGATACTTTTGATGAGGAAAGATAATTTTACTATTGCAAGATTTTAATTAATTTTATAAAAAAGAAAGGGACTTAAAATAAAAAAATAAGTCCCTTTCTTTTGTTCTATTTGGTTGGTGTGCCAGAAGGGACTCGCCGAGCCGCGTCGGGAAAACCGTCCACTGGACGCTTTTCTGTTCCTCCTTTTCGAGTCCACTTTCTTTTGTTCTATTTGGTTGGTGTGCCAGAAGGGACTCGAACCCCCTACCTCTTCCTTAGGAGGGAAGCGCTCTATCCTGGTGAGCTACTGACACAAATCTAGTTATTATAATAGCATTTTATTATATTCATGTCAATTGATTTTAGCTATAAATCAATATTTCAGACATAATCAATAACTACATACTGATTTTTCAATTGCAGTATTCTCCAAAATATTTCCATATAGAAACCTTCTCTTATTCATTTAAAATTTATATAACAATATTCTGAAAAAAAATGATGTATAAATAAATTTACACACCATTCTAGATTGATAGAAACGGCTTGTACCTTATCTACGCTAGGTTCAAACCGTTTCCTACCTACTCTATTATATTTATGTTAATTCTCAAATTTGAGATTTTTTTCCCATATCTGTACTATGTGTTATGATTCCTGCTGAATTTAAATTCAGAGAAACCATAGCTCATGAGCGTTTAATTTTAACTGTGTAAAATCATATTTTTATAATTAATTTTAGATATATACAATAATATAACAAATTTGTATTATTGTATATATTTTTATGTATTAAAATAATATTTTAATACCCTTTCACCGTATAATTCAATTAATTGGTGTTTTACATTATTCCAATTTTTTGTTCCCTTTGACCAACTTTTTTCTAGGTCTTTTATTCTTAAGTACAATACTTTTAATAGTGCTTCCTTACTTATAAATGAGCCTTTGCCTCTGGTCACTTTTCTCAAGCTACTATTTAAGCTTTCTATTGGATTGGTTGTATATATTATTTTTCTTATTTCTACTGGATATTCGAATATATTAAATATATGTTCTATAACACTATTTAATTTTTTTATTAACTTCTCGTTTGACTTATATTTTTCGATAAAGTTTTCATATTCTAATTTTGCATTGTTTCCGTTACTTGCCGTGTATATTTTCTTTAAATCTCCTATTATTTCTTTTGATTTCTTCTTGTCTAATATTCCATATATGTTTCTCACTATGTGAACAATACATCTTTGCGTTTTTGCTTTTGGATATATTTTTTCTATTGCTTCTGAAAGTCCACTTAATCCATCTAATGATATAAATAATATTTCTTCTACTCCTCTTGCTTTTATTTCTTCAAATACTTCTGTCCAAAATGTTGCTGATTCATTTTCATTTATCCATATCCCTAATACGTCTTTTTTTCCGTCTTTGTTTATTCCAAGCATTACATATATCGCTACTTTTTCACTTATTAAATCTCTTTTTACTGGTGCATATAAACAATCCACGTATATAAATGGATAGAATTTTTCTAACGGTCTTTCTTGCCATTTCTTTACTTCTTCACTTACTGATGATGTTAATTTACTTATTGTTTCTATGCTAAGTTCTACCTTGTATATATGTTGTATCATTTCACTTATATCTTTTAAGCTCATTCCTTTGGCGTACATTGCTATTGCTATCTCATCAAATCCTTCTAATACTCTTTGTCTTTTCTTTACTATTTGTGGTTCGAATTTTCCCTTTCTATCTCTTGGGGGACATATTGTTATTTCTCCTGTATCTGTTTTTACTTTCTTGGCT